>Ga0179593_1635195_pt1 | contig 18693 bp, 28 predicted proteins | sample CZODoug2_1_08_16_FD_185931 | JGI IMG/M metagenome (GOLD analysis project Ga0179593, IMG submission 185931) | Vadose zone soil fungal communities from Angelo Coast Range Reserve, California, USA - CZODoug2_1_08_16fungal (PacBio error correction) | ecosystem: Environmental > Terrestrial > Soil >...
GGAGACGTAAGCTCAAAAAAAAACGGACTTTCAACAAGTCGTAATAGCTAGGCCGCCAAGATAGGAACTCCAGAAGCCCGAGGTTTTGCCCTAAACCAGGAGGATCCGAAAACAAAAACCTGGGTCGAGGGGAAAAAAGGGCGAAGGATTTAAACTTCCGCCAGGAGAATTCTGAAGGGCGGGGCATGAAAAATAAAACAAGGGTCTCGAGAGCCACATAGATAAGGGAGACTCAAAAGGGAAACTTGGGGCAGTCCTAGGAAAGGACGGCACGGGGAAGAGGAGGGTAGGAAGTATAGCTCAATGGGAAACACTACTAAAAAAGGTATAGCAACATTAAGGGGAAATAAAGGAAAGGCCAGTAAAGGTGCGGAGGCGTTTAAATTGAAGGAGGGTCGTATAACTTAGAAATAACTGGGGAAAAAAAAGCCAAAAGTGCAACAAAAAGGGGCAATAAAAAAAAAGAGGACCAGGAATTCTGTTGTTTAGAAGAGGGTTGCACGGAGATTTGCTGAAGGAAAAATCAACAGGGGGGAAATCTAAGATGGTCGGGGTTATGTCAAAAAGAAGAACTCGGGTAAACCAGGGGAGAAACATGAACGGACAGCTTACGCAGCTCAGAGGAGGGGATTAAAGAAGAATGGTGGAAAAAACTACTGGGGGGGCTCAGATCAATACCGTAAGGAAGGGAAAGGGGGCAAATGGAAGCTCCATTCAGATGGAAAAAAATGGGGCAGGAGTTAAACAATGAGGCGCGGTTTGGGTAGATTAGGGAGACTGCAGCAAAAGCCTGGAAAGGAACCCCAGGAGCCGGAGGAAACCGTAGGGGATAGAAGACAGTGGCAAGCTCAAGAATGACGTGTCAGAAGGGGGAATGTCAACGTTGGGGAGCAGCCGCCGACCCTATAAACAAGAGGGCATAAAGGAGGACACCATAGGGGGAAGATGTTTGTGCGAAAGCGAAGGAAGTAAGTTGAAATGTTGCGGCAAACCTAGGAAAGTGAGGGGCCAAAGAGGTGAAGGCGGGGTGAAGGGTATTTCTACAACGGTAGATTAACAGGGGACTTGGCCAGAAGGACCGGGGGGAAGGGAGGGGGGAAGAAAAGAGAGACAAAGGAAAGGGACAGTTCTAACAAGGAAGTGGCAAGAAGAACAGGGAAGCAAAAAGGCATCTGCGAAGAGTGCCGACATGGACAGCATCGCGTTCCAAAGTAGAAGACTTGATTTAAAGGCTAAGCGATAGAAGGCAATTTATCAAAAAGATGAATAAAAAGAATTCCGGGTGAAAGAAGTCTAAGATCGGGGGTAAGTCTCTAGGGTACAAACTCAGGGGGACATTTCAGGATCAATAGTCCAAACTTAAGAAAAAACATGAAGTCAAATCGGAAACCGTGATCAAAAAAAATTGGTTGAAACAACTTGAAAGACAGAGGTTTGCGTCCAAAAGGAACACAAAACCCTAACAAAAGCACCAACCGTCGCCAAAGTCGAGACCGGATTGAACTCTAGGGGTCCCCCGAGGGACTGAAGGAACCCGGACTGTCGAGAGAGATTGCCAGAGACGTCTGGAATGAGATGCAGACCTCTCGAAGAAAGGATACGCAAGGAGGGAAAATAAGAGGACCAGGGTTCAGAAAAACCCGGGACGAATTCGCTGTAAAAAAGGGGGGGAAGGACTTCATTAGGAGGAAACGAGGGAGTTAGAAGGGGGAATTCCGGGGAAACCTGCAGAAAAAGCGTCAAAACATTTTTAAAGCAAGGAGTCTTCGAAAAATAAAAAAAAATAGGAAAAGCTCTCGGGGAGAAGACCGCCCTAGGAAGGAAAGAGCCTCAGGAGGACCACAAGGCATGATCCTGGCTCGTACGGGTGAGCTCTATCCCAGGAAAAGAAGGAGTTATCAAAAGGGCTTTAGGAATTGGCGGGGATTGAAAGAAGGTCCAGAGAGAGGGGATGAGACCTAGGGATCATTCAGGGAGATTAAGAGAGCAGGTAGAAAAAAAGGACTATCAGGGAAATGGGCGACGGGGGAGAAAGAGCTTTACTGGGAGGAGAATATTCAAGATCGTCTATGAAAAAGTATCCATTCCCCGTAGGACGGAAACTTTACAAGTTTGGGAGGGTCCCAAGAAAAAAGTCCTGGCACGGTCCTGGTGGGAAAGAAGGCCTCTCGAAATGGAGGGCAAAAAAACTTTCCGAGAAAAAATGGGATTCGGGGGAAGAGGAAGAGAAAGGGGGGGAGAGATAGAATCGCAATCCGGGGGAACGGGTTCAACCGGCTGGTCTGCAGGGAGATCGAAAAGATGTTCTCTGGGGGGGGGAACTCCGGGAAGTAATAAAGTGAGGGAATGGAACTAAAAAGTGGCTGAGATAATCGGAAAGCCAGTCTAAAAGGGAAACTAGGAGTTATGGCGCTTGTGGCCACCTATGTCATCACGTATGGAAGCATAGACTGAGGAACACGAAAGGCACTATCGGAAAACCGGCTGCGCAAAGCCGTGGGGATGTAAATGCTACAAAAAAAAAAATCGAAAAGGAACAGAAAAAAGAGTGGGGGGGTCAAAAAGGGGCACGCGAAAGACAGGCGAAGTATCGACTTCCTGCAAGCTTAAGGCATTGAAAAGGGCGAAGGACGAACCACTCAAATTAAAGAGGGCCATGTCGTAAAGGAATTTGAACAAGCGGCGGGGCGAAGTCTGGAAGAGGCTCGGGGCACCTAAAACACCTGGATAAAAAGGACAGGTGAGACGCAGACACGAATGCTTGGGGGCATTTCACTGAAGGGACTAGAATGAAGAGCCAAGTCTTAAATCCCCATTGTCCGGGAGTTGAGATAAAAGAATACCCGAAGAAAAGAGGGTTAAAGAAAAAGGTTATGCAGGTCCATTGGCCTAACCGGAGCCCCTGCCGGGAGAGTGTACTAGCAAGACCGAGAGTATTGAGGGGGGGGTGGGCAAAGGGGAATACCAGGGAAGGAAGGATCATTCAAAAGAGTCCTCGGGCATTTGATCGCCTGTCAGGGGTTTGGTTAGTCTTACATACAAAGGAATTAAAAGGAGTATACAGTATAAAACTCTCAAATATAGATGAAGTGAACTAAAGGACCTTGAAAAGAAGGCCTACCCGAGTGAAAAATTGATCGAAGTGTATTCACTGAAGAAGGTTGTGAGAAAGAGAAACTAGGAAAAAAAAGATTTGAGAGGAAAAAAAGGGGAAAAAAGAGCTTGAGGGAACAGTAACGGGGAATCGGCCTGAGAGGGTTTGGAGGAGTAAAGTGGGAGGGAAGAAAGGCGAAGGGGGGAAAAAAACATGAGGGGAGGGGAGGCCCGTCATCATAAGTCGGTGAAGCAGAGGTGGCAGGAGTAATGGACTGAGAGGAAGGGGGGGGAGAAGGCTATTTAAGGGAAAGGATCTCAGAGAAGGCGCACGTGCAAAGATCGGAGAGCGTACACCGTGTTTTTGGAAAAAGAATGCGGAGGGACAAACCGCGGAAAAAAGGAAATCCTTTGGGAGAATCTCCGGGGGAAGGAAGTCCCAAAAAAAGGCAGTGCTCTAAAGAGGAAGCGTTGGGGAAGGGAAACCCTCATTGGAAAGAAAGGGCAAGGAGAGGGGGGAGGCATCCCGGAAAAGAATATTGGAAAGAAAAACAACACGAAAGCAAAGGTAATAACGAGATCTCTCATAGTCCGAAAAGTGTCACGCATGTGGGTCAGAAAGGACCAACGGGGTATAATGGGGGAAAAATGAGGGGGGGGGAGGAGAGTTCAATAAGCAGCCTATCGCTGTACTCAAAGAGTTCCAGGAAGACGTAAAGGACATTTTGAAAAAAAAAAGAAGAACTGTGAACCGGAACTCTTGAAAAAAGCCTGACGCCGGATCTACTGCTCCTGACCTGTCGAAAAAAAAAAAGGTTAGGAATCGGAGATCCGAAAGAAAAGAGGAGAAAGAAAACAACAAACAGGAGATCCAGCAAAAACAACAGGTCCGTCAACCCATCTGACGCTCCGAAAAGAAAGGAAGTAAATGCAGTATAGAGGAAAAATGCAGAAAAAAAAGTTCCAAAAAAAAAAAAGTTTCGAATCGAAAAGAGGCCAGAAAACATGAAATCAGAGAATCAATAGAGAGGTCTCCGAGAAATCAGTACTATCAGCGAACGAAAAGCAGAAAGAAGATCTGAAGTCAGGGGCTTGATAAAAAGAGAGGACTCCAAAGAACCAGTCAGAAAAGGAACGCTTGGTACGTTTGTTGGCGTGAAAGGTCGGGGGAAGACTTTCGAAAAAAAAAAGTCCGGGAAAAAAAGAAAAAAAATCGGGGAAAGGCCGAACCCGTCTCCTCAAAGATCGGGCAATCCCGAACTAAGATCGTATGAAAGAGGGGGGGGCAAACAAACATCCTGGGAAGACTAACCCTTCGCCATTCTTCTCCCAACAAAAAGAACGGTGTGGAAAAAAGGGCGAGGTCCGATGATAGTTGGAAAAAAATCCGGAGGAAAAAAAAGGGGTCTGAAGGCGAAAAGGATGCCTTCTCCGGCAAAAAAAGGGGTCTTGAAAGGTACGGGACATTGAAGGGAAGGGGAGGGACGAAATGACTTCATCCGGGCGCCGCCTCCGATTTACAGGAAGGGGGTCGGAAGAAGGAACTTGGAGTGTTTCGGAAAGGTTAAAAGAAATATGGGAATCAAAAAAAGAAACCTGGGCCCGCCAGCGAAAAAAGGAAGACCCTTGAGAAAGGTGCCGACTTCAAGGGGTGCAAGAAAAAAAAAGAGACAAAAATAAAGGGAAGGGTCAGCTCTTGGGGGGAAAGCATGGGCGAAAAAAAAGTGTCGGCGGGGAAGCCGATGACAGAAAATTGATCAGGAGGGTAACGGGGAAAAAATGACCTCGCCACTTGGGTTTTTCGGGGGATGGCAAACCGCAAGAAACACCCACCGGGATGACAGGATTTGAAAAGAAAAACAATCTGCTTCTAAGGGAGGTCCGAAACAGTATACGGGAAAGCCGAAAAGGGTCATCAAGCCGGAACGTCCCAAAGGACTTGAAATGGACAGAAAAAAATCGTGGAATAGACCTCAGGACAAAACAACCAAGAGAGATGTGAAGTAGAAAAAAAACTTTTGTGGCACGAAAAGGCTGAACAGGAAAAGGGACGCGAAGAAATTGCTTCAAAGAGGAATAAGGGGAAAGGTGGCAGAGCGAAAAACAACCGCACTTAGAATCAAGAATAGCATGATGGGAAGGAGGAGAACGGGGGGTCTTATGAGCCGAGCCTTAAGAAAAGTGCAGAAACGCGTGGGGGAAAAGGGTCAAAATTGGCCCTCGCAAAGAAGGGAAGCGCTTAAAAGAAACGAACCGCGCAAACAATCCGAGGAAAAAGAAAAAAAAGGTCAAGGCTTGAGCTCAAAACTAAAAAAAAGGTCTTAACCGTTTGCTGGCGGAGAAGGAACTCTGGAAAGGAAGGGCATGGGATCAACTCTTTGGGATCGCGGGAGGGACGGGGGGAAAAACTCGTATCGGGGTGGAGAAAAACATTTTTTCTACTGTGAAATCGCAAAGGAATACGGAAACAAAGGTCCCGCAAGAAACTTCAGAAGGGGGGTGCGTCGAAGAAGCAAAGGGTACAAAGAAAAATGAGGGGAGGGGAAGAAGGGCCGGCGAGAATTAGAAAAGACACCTCGGAAGAAAGTCTTCCGAGCCTATTAAACCGGGTGGGGGGAAGCGCAAAGGGAGGCTAAGGGAAATGGACATTAAAGCTACAGCGAAGCGATTCAATCAAGGAAGGGGAAGGGGACAAACCCCGAAACATTGCAGGAAGGGGGGGGGGGGGGGGAGACGAAAGAGGGAACCTTTCCGAGACAAGGAAGGGGGGGGCGTTCTGCCAAAAAGGCAAACAATGGGTTACGACAAAAGAAAAAGAACAAAAGAAAGTGAAAAGTGTAAAGGCAAAGGTAGAAAAAGAGGATCCGCAGTGGCAAAAAAAGGGGGGTCCATGATATGCTTTCTCTGTGAAACGGGGAGAGAATTAGGAAGAGAACTGTTATGCAACTCTACAAAGACTCACAAAAGAGAAAAGAGATTTCAAAAACGCAAAATCTCATTGGGGTTCATAAATACAAGGGAAAGGGGAAGGGGGGATCGATAACGGGGGAAAGAGGGGTCTCACAAACGCGCCCGGCACCTGGGGCGAAAGAAGCTGGCGCATGCAAAAGGCAAACAGGCCGGTTGCCTTATCCCGATCGGAAAAGAAAACAACAACAAAAGGGGAAGGGCACAACGAGGGAGGGCCAAAGAAGCATTCAAAAAGGCATAAAGTGCCCAAGAAAAGAACTCGGCGAGTTTCGACCCCAGAAAGGGAAATTTCCGAGCGACCGAAAAAACCATTTGGGACTATCCGGGGAAAAGGAAAATCATCAGGAAAATAAAAGGTCTTCAGACGGATATGATCTAGGGAGGGTAAGCATGAGACGATGAGATTAGTAAAATGGGAAAAAGGGATCTCGTTAACCGTTCCTGGAAGAAATCATGCTAGAAAAATTCTCGCCGATCGTTGGAGAAAACGGAAAGCTGTTAGTGGTTGTCTTAGGAAAAAAAAGGCTGGCAGAAAAACAACCAGAAAAAATTTCCTTGTGCCTGGGAAAGACCTTCGACAAAAGGGGGCCAACAGAAATCTTTAAAAGAAAAAAAAGGGGGATAGGAAAAAGGATCCTAAAGAAGAAGAGGATGGAAAAAGCAGGACCCAGAGTTGAAAGAAACGTGAATCGCCATAGAGAGACCAGCCAGAGAGGGGGAAAAGGTGTAGACTGCTCTGCCGACAGTCCTTAACATCTCCGGAGGGGAAAGAAATCAGATAACGGGGAGGAGCTCAAGTGCAATGTTCGGAAAGAAAGTGCAGGTTTAAATCTCTACGCACAAAGATCAGAGGGTTCTGGAGTGTGAATGCCAGGAATCATCAGAAGGTCAAGGGGGGGAAGTAAACCCAACCGCAAGAAGGCCTTAAAGGAGAAAGGGGGCTTTGAGGAATTTAATAACCTCAGAAGGGCTTGAAAGAAAAAAAATGCCGAAGGGGGGGAATTTTCAAATTCAGAAACCTTTAGAAAAAAAAAACATCGGGGGAAGGTGAGCACTTCATGATCGGGCTGTGAACGAGGTCGGGAAAAGAGCCTCAGATGAACGTCATTCTCACTTGAATGATCGGGAAGGAAGGGGCGTCTTCTGGACAGTTCAGAAGAAGAAAGGGCCGAAAATCATCCGGAGCAGCACCCACCGGGATCGATTAAAGGACCCCGCGAGAAAAAAGAGGAAGGGGGGGGTGCCGTTAAGAAACAGTACTTGTCTGGCAAGAGGAAAAAAACCCTCAACATCAAAACTCTGCAAAGGGGAAAAGGGAAGTCCTGGCAACGGGGGGGCAGAACATGGGCTATAAGAGCGACTCGAAGAAAAACCAACAGAGGGATAGGCGATGAAAAAGGGGGGAAACGAACAGGCGCCGTTAGGCAAGGAACAAAAAGACTCAGCAACATTACCAGGGGACTAATGGAAAGGGTTTGGGCAAGCTAAAACGGTTTGAGAAGATGCCGGAAACCTTAGAAGAACTTTGAAAAAGGGATGTCCATGAAATGGAAGGGGGGAAAAAAATTATTAGTGGAGAGCATGGTGACCGCGGCAGACCAAGTGATTGCAAAAAAAGAGGCGTCAAAGGAAGGAGGGAGTCGCTGAGGATTCGAAAGGGAAAGTTTTTTCAGTTGGCAAAAGACCCATCAAGGAAAAGCTTGCAGCGTGGAACGGGTATTTCGCGAAGGGAGAAAGGTCTTGGGGGAAAGGAAAAATCGGATGCCTTTCTGAAAAAGCCCAGAGAGGACGGAAGCGGTAGATTGCGAGCATAGAAGGAGGGAGACCTTTTAGTCTACGCTAGGTTTCGAGAAATGGAAACACTCAAGGCTTAGCAGGAGAGCGGCGGGAAGGAACATCGGAAGAGGTAGCCTGGGGAGGCGTTTTCCTTCTCATGTCGGCTAAGACAGCTGAATAGGAACCGAAAAGGAAGGGAGATTTACCGGGTTTTTTTGACATCTAAAGAGGCGACAGGGAGGAAGCGGTTGTGTCTAGCGCCGGGGGGAGATCTTGGAAAGACATTGCCGTCGTTAAGAAAGAGGGGGGTTGCCGATAGGCAAGAAAAGAGGGAGGGAAACAGGAAGGGAGGGTCTTGACGACAATAGGGCCAAAAGAAAAATCAATCAAAAGGGGGGAAGGGGGAGGGACGTATACCGTACCCAGATTGAGACATATCGAGAAGGGAAAAAAAAAAAAAAAAGGTCTCCCGGAAAAAACTTTGGAAGAAAAAAGGATTTCCCAAAAGAAGGAGGAAGGAAAATCGTCTTGGAGGAACTGCCGAACAAATCTCAGATCCTTGAATGAGGATAGGGGTAAAAGAGGTATCTGAAGGACCCTCGAAATAAATACACTGACTAGGAAAAAGGACTTAGGGGGGGGGGGATATTCGGAAGTCTCTCCGAGTAGATAAGGAAAAAGAATTACGAGGTCGGGCGGAAAAGGGTGGAACGGAATTGGGGGAAAAAGTCTTGGCTGGGGAAAAGGATTGAGGAAAGGGAAATAGGTTGACTTAAATCAAGGATTGCCAAAGCCTACAGAAAAAGGGAAAAAGTAAATCAGAAAAAAGGCTTCAAAAATTCTTAACTTTTCAGAAAAAGCCCAGGGAGGAACGCACTTGGGGAAACTAAACGTCCTTGAAAATTAGCAAGGGGGGGGAAAAAGGCCAGCTACGGGCGTATCATAAAAAAAAGCGAGGGGCAGGGGAGAAGGGCATCCCAGGGATTCTCCTGGGGAGTCTCGATCGCCGGGGAAAAAGTCTTGAAGAAACGACGGGGAGGGAGATCGAAGTGATACCCGAAAAGGCTGACGCTGGAGAGTGGGGGGGTCACAATCTGGGGGGGGCCCTTGGAGGCCAAAAAGGCCTGTAACCGAAAAGGAAGGCTGGATGCAGGGACCGAAAGGGGGGTACTAAATCGAAGGGAGTGGGAGGCTATCTCGGTTTCCCGGGCCTTATCAAACAACTGTTCCTGGTGGAAGGAAGTTCGAAGAAAGAGAAAAGAAAGTTCTCTAAAAAAATACTCCGGGAGGGAACTTGCGAAAAGATCTTTTACAAGAAAAAAAAGATATACCGGGAAACCATGTCAATCAAGGATGTAACTACTTAACCGGGAAAAAAATTTCTCTGAGGGGGAAAAGAAAGCTATTAAATTAAAAAGGGAACACGTGTTGAGCTGGGGGGTTCGCGAAAAAAAGTCAAAGGGAGCTGCTGTAAACTTGGGAGACCTCTGGACAAAAAACTTGAAAGAAATCGCCGCCGTTTGGAAAAGAATTCATAACCTGCGCCGCACAAACTGGGGGGAAAAAACATCTGAAAGGAGGGAACTTTGAAGTCGGCTGAAAAAGGAAAAATAACGGAAAAAGAAGGATGAGGGCAAGAACCTTACGTTGGCACGCGCGGCGAGGGGGGGGGGGGAAAGAACGCGGGAGACGCTTGTGACCTCTTATAGGGAATCAATGAAGGAACCGCGACAGGGCTGAGAGGTCATGGTATCTAGAAGAACTGGGATTGCAAGAAAGAAAGTTGCATTTCCTAGGAAAGGATAGGCGATAGAATACGTGCGAACAAACACAAAAGAGAATAGCTGGGTCGATGACAAAAACGGGAGATATATGGGTGGGACACCAAGGATTTGAAAAAAACGCTACCATCAGAAACGTCATGCTGGGGGAAGGAAAGCTTGTGCGAGGGCTAAGTTTCTTGGCAAGAAAAGAGAGGAAATGCAAAAACTGAATCTAGTTCTTTGGGTCCACAGCCTGTGAAAAGGAGAGGTTGAGGGGGTGCTCTTAAAGGGGAGCAAGGGCAAACGCAAATATACAGAAGGGGAGTCGCAATCAGGTTCGCAAGGGGACGTTTTGGCCGAAAAGGAGGGGTACAGAAAGTTCCAAGAAAACTCCACAGAAATCCGAAGGGGGAACATGGTGGGGAAGGACTTCAAACAAACGGAAAAAAACTGTGGTGTGGGCCATTTGAACTGGAGGAAAAAACTGGTCTGCAAAATCGTTACGAAGGGACTACAGCTCGACAGAAAAAAGAGAAAAACAACTGAAGGTCGTCTGGACGTAAAAAAAAAGATCTGACCAGCGGGCGTAGAAAAATTTTAGGCCCCGTAGGGGGGGGAAAAACGTCGGGGGGGGAGAAGTGTAAGAAGAAAAAAAAAGAAACGGTATAGGACGTGAGACACCTCGGGTACACGCGGGGGGGGGAAAGGGGGCGGGAGAAGAATGAAAAATGGACACCTGGTGGCAGAGGACGCCGAAAAAAACCGGACTAAAAAAAGTCTTAATAGCGAAGGCGGGGGTCAGATAGGGGAAAGAACGATCAGGGGGGAGGGGGGTGGCGTGAAAAGGGGAACGACTAAGGAAAAAAAAAAACACCATAAGCCAACAACGCTTGCAGAAAGCAGTAAAAAAAAGGAACTGGTAACCGACCGCCATAGCTGAAAACTATTGAAGGACTTCGGCGAGAAAAAGGAACAGTTATACCATGAGAATGAGTCGGGAAAGAGGGAAATTCGGAAAAGAAAAAAAAGCATCTCGGTCAAGAGGCTCTTTCAAAAAAGAGAATTTTAGAAAAAGACAGTAAGGGGAGTAGCGGTGCGAGGAAGGTTTCCGAAAGTGAGCTACTCTCAGAGGATATATGTCACGAAGCCGGGGAAAAAAGAAAACGGTAATTCGGAGCAAAAAGAGACCGGTTTCCACGAAGCTTCTTCTTCGTGAGAGGGATTAAAGGAAGAAGGGGAAGGCGTCATCAGGAAGAAAAAACCGCTGAAACGCAGGCTTACTCAGGGGGCCATCAAGGAAAGATGCGACTGAGGGTCCTCGAAAAATCGTCCCAGAAGGGGACAGTCGAAACCTCACGGAACATCCTGAACCGAAGATTCAGAAAAAATCGGACTTGCCGCCGCCCGGGAAAAAAAAAAAAGAAGTTGTGGGAAAATTGTGCAGCGGCGTTCGCCGGAATTCCGCGGAAACGGTCTGGCTAGCAGGGAGGAGCCTCCGAAAAGGAACAGAGGAACTCAATTTGATGACTAGATGGTTGCGGAAGGGATCTTGGGGGGGTCGGCGGGAACCATGCCAGGGAAATCAAAGAAAAGGCCCATAGGAAAGAACTGACGATAGGACTAAGAAAGCGCTGTGTGGGAATATGAGGGACCACCTATACCGAAAACTTTGAATGGAAGAGTCCACTTGGAAAAAACGCAGATTCTCGCAAGCCCAATTTCAAAAAAAAAAAAGGGGCTTCTCGGGAAGAGCCTAGAGCTATATAAAAGGGGGAGAATACCTAAAGAAAAACGAGATAGACTTCCATCCGGTAGGAGGAAACTATGAACGCCCAAGCCTGACAAAGACCTTGTTGATTCTTCCAAGAAGATTACCGGGGCTCGAACGGGGCTATCCCATTTAAACTTTAAAGAGAGATTGGACGGAAATCAGAAATGCCCGTGGCTGAACATCTCAAAAAAGAAGAGCACCAGCTCAACCAAGGAAAGTTTGTCCGTAAATGTGGAAGGAAAAAATGGAAGAAGCAAAACCTTTCAGACATCGAGGGAAGTTAGAAAGGGAGAAAAAAAGCTTGACCTTGGATTTTCGGAGGCGACTAAGTGTAAGCTATGGAAAAAGAAAAGGAAGAAGATTGGGGCAGGAAGGGGATCTGAATAACTTTAGGGGGGAGTAGGAGGAGAAGAGGGTGGTCGAACTAAAGGGGGCTCAGAAAAGCGAACAAAAAAAAAAACCTTACGGAGTGGAAATCATGAAAAGGAAGAAGAGGGCGAAGATTGAGGTAGAGGGAGGTTAGGAGCCTTCCGGACAATGCCAGGCCTCGTAACTTCAGACAAAAGGAGGGGCTAGAAAAAGTGAATGAAACGTGGATGATGGTGCAGCGCAGCACATCTCCACAAAAAGGAGGAAGGATTTATGGAATCCTTGAAGGAACGCTAGAAAAACCATGCTTGGCAAAAAAAGAAGAAATTTGAAAATTTTAGAGTAATTTGCTAGAATTAGATTTACATTCAATGCCCCTGTTCCTGTGGAAATGGAAGGGAAGTAGGGGGTGGTCAAAGATCTTCAAAGGGGGAAGACCTGAAAAAAAAGGAAAACAAATGTCCAAAGGTTCGGGGGGGGAAAAATCGCAATCAGGGAAAGGACAGAATAGTTATTCTGGAAAAAAATTGTTTTAAGAGCCGCCCGACCCATACGTGATCAAAAGATGTCTAGAGAATGCGAGAAAAAAGCTCGTGACGGCAAAAAGAGGGCTCGGGTGATATGGCCAAGCAAGATTTTGGGAGGTAGAGAGAGAAGCTTACCAAGCGGTTTGCGCGCTGAGGGCCTTGGGGGAGACGACAAGGAAGGGATCTGACGAAAACAAATAAGTGGATCGAGGACATCACTCAAGGGTTATGAAGACAAAGGACTCGGAGAAGGTATGAAGATCGGAAGTTAGGAAAAAGGGTTGGCCGGAATTCAGGGAGAAAAAGGAAGGAGGAAATAACGAAATAAGGTCGGAAAAAGGGGGGGGGTACACCGGGTTGGGAAGGGGAGAGGGAGAACGGCGGCAGAAGGGGACAAGGAGGGCAAAGGAAGGCGAGCGAGGGGGATTCGAATCGAGAAAAAACTACGCCAGAAGGGAAGAGAGATCTGGGCCTAAAAAAGGAAAGATCAAAGGCAAAATCATGGTTGGTGGGGGGGAGGAAAAAGGGTGAAATGTTGAAACTGACCACACTTATGGGAAACGGGGTAGAAAGCGAGCGCGAAAGAAAAAAAGAAGAGGGTCCTATGAAGGGTTCGCCGTAACGCGAAGGCATCGCTCGAGGAAAATCGCGAAAGGAAATGCGGCAGAAAAAACGCCTCATAACTTCGAGAAGGCAATGAAAGACAAGCAAGAGCGACATGTTCAGAAAAGGGCAGGGGGGCTCGGAAAGGATTCTTGGCTCGAAAAATCGCGCGGTTTTTATGGAGGTGCGAAAATCTGGAGGGCCCTTTGGGGAAAACGACAAAAGACCGGATCAAAGAATCTGAGGGAGAAACAACAAACGGAGGGAAATATCAGAAAAACGAGACTCAGGAAGAAAGCAGGGGCTGGAAGAATTCACGACAAGGCAAGAGCGCTACGGCTCGGGGAAAAAACCTGCCACTTTAGAGAAATCGATAAGGGGAAGCCTGCGAAAAAAAATTACCATCTGCAAGAAATCTGAATGGTCGTGGGGCAAGGATCAAGGTGGGCATAGAACGACGGACGAGAGAAGGAGAGGACCTTGGGAAAACGGGGAAAAGAAGTCAGGAAAGCGGATCTCGATGGAGAGAAGCAGGGAGACCTCAAAAGGAAGAGGTTCTGAAGAGGGTTTTTGTGGTCCCACGGGGGATCTTTGAAACACAAAAAAGGATTTTCCATCCGAAAGGCTGGAGCCTCCGATCACTAGCAGGGGGAGGTGACTTGTTAGTTAGTGAGAAGAAGGAAAGAAAGTCCTTAGAAAGGAGGAAAACAAGAAGAAAACCGCGGGCCGTCCAATGGCAAAGGGGGGAAGGAAGAATTCCTTCCTGGACCATAGGATTTCTCTCAGGCAGGTTGGAAAAGTCCAGGGGGGCCAAAGGCCACCAGAGATAAAAAACGGGGATACATTTAAGGGGGAAAGACATCAGTTGGGAAAGGACACGAACTATTACCTTCCAGGGGGACAAAGTCGAACCAGGTTATGCATTTCACAGAGGGGGGAAAAAGGGGGAGATGTAAAAGTAATTCTGTGAAAAAAATGTCCATAAAAGAAAAAAAACGCAGTGGAGGGCCTAAGTCCAATAAAGGGAGGCCGCATCAAAACCTTTCTGGGAAAAGAATGGAATATTTGGGGGCTGCAATGCTTGAAAAAGTTCAATAAGGGAAAAAAGGGGCTAATTGAAGAAAACATGAAACGGGAAATACATAGGGGGATACCTTACGGTTGGGCAAAAAAATTCCAAAGTCGGACGAGAGGGGTGGGAGAGAACTAACGATCAACATTATTGGTAAAAAAAAAGTAAAGCAAAGCAAGAGGTTAGGGCATTCCCCGAAGGGGGGGAAAGAAGGGAGCCACAGGGCCCATTGGGGGCTTTAGCGTAACCGAGCGGTAGAATGGTAGGGCGGCGCTGTCATAAGAACAACTCAGAGGAAGGAACAAAACAAAGGGATAGGTAGGGGATAAAAAACTATTCTCCGTCAGGGGGGAGCAAAAAACCATTCATAGAAAAGAAGAAAAATATGGGGCTAAGTGGAAAGGGGGGAAGGAATGTCCGCGAACGGAGGGCAATTCCCCTCCGAAAGACATGGTTGGGAAAGAATCATGGGGAGTGGTTTGGCAGACCTACCAGGGAGTGGCGGGAGAAAAAATATGTTAAGCAGTATTCGGGCAATTGGGGGGAAAAATCGAGGAAAAGGGGGAAAAGCTTTGCGGGTTGGGGGGGGCAAGGGCGTCAGCTTAAAAAAAACTCAGAAAAGAAACGGGTGCGGAGGTGAGTTTGAAACTCGTGAAGGAAAAGTGGGTGCTGAGGGAAGAAAACAATCCGAGGGGGAAGGAAAGTTCGACGAGGAATATCCCTGATGGGGAATTACGACTCAAGGGTTGGAAGACAAGTTCGACAGAGTAAGGGACTCCTAGAAAGTTAATCAAACGCGGTCAAAAAAAAATGACGAATCGAAAGGGACCAGCCCGTTAAGGGGGGGCCTTCTAGGAGGGGGAATCTCAACAATCAAAAGCGAAAAAAAAGCCTGGGAAAGGGGGGGAAACGTCCTAGGGGGAAAACGGAGACAATGGTACGGGTGTGGGTGAAAAGAGGGTCTAAAGGGGCCTATGCGATCGTCCCTTACTCAGATCTCTTAAGAAAAATTGGTTAAAAAAAAGAGGCAGGGCGGGGAAAAAATTTTGTTGTTTCGTTCTAAAAGAAAAAAAGGAGACCAATAGGGTACGCACAAAAGAGAAAAAATTGCCGGAGATGCGATAAAAAAAAGAAAAGCTTCTGGACAATGAAAACTATTTTCTCCTGGAAAGGTCGCACAAGGAGAACAATAAAAAGATCTCCCAGAGAGAGATCGGACCGGATTTCTAGAAAAGTCAAGACCCTCACCCGGGCACAAATTCTCGGAGGAAAGATAAGGAGTTGGCGCAGAAAAGCCAGATGCTCAGAGGCGGAGATCAGGAATCGGGGGAGTTGCCGGACACTTGGGGAAAAAAATCTCTAAAGAGGAGAAGAATCACAAGGGGAAGCCGGAACACCTCTGACAAAGCGCTAGAAGTTTCAGGTAAAAAAACGCGCAAATTGAGAGGAGCCAGAGGGACCTCGGGAAAACGACAGTAAGAGGGACTTTTCTGAAAAAAGAAGGGGAGAAGTTACAGGAACAGAGAAGGATCAAGGAAGATGAGAGAGAGGCCGAAAAGAAGACTCGCGAATTTTCACTCAAAAAAAGCAAAAGTTCACCCACGCGGGGAGGCTAAAACTAGTTCACAGCGGCTCTATGACTCGGAGCCTCGAGTGTCGGCACGGGGGAAGGTTGGAAAGAAAAAAGGTTCTCTGAAAAAAACTCACCAAAAAACGACAGCCAGGAAGGGTCAAAGGGTCGGAATCGTTCCGCACGACCTGTGGGAAGAAGAATTAATCGATAAAGAAGCGCTCTACAGGAGGAAACCAGAAGGGTTCAAAACTTGCGCCGGGGAAAGAAATCTCAAATTTGGCGGTTTCATAAGAATTTCCGATAGAAAACACGGTGCAGACAGAGACTGTAGATTACGCTCAAAAGGAAGGAGCCTTCAAAAAAAAAGTTAAAAGAAAGACCGATGTAAATTGAAACGGATTGTCTGACGAGGGGACACTGAGGAGAGAGTGCGGGAGACAGCCCAGATATTTGAAAGCGAAAAGGGGGGAATTTGGGGGGAAAAGGGTATCACCGGAGTTAGAAAGTAAGCGCGACACAATAAGAAGGGCACAGTGTCTAGGAGAAGCAAAATAGGGAAAGAGCCCAGGAACAACTAGTCTCGCCGCAAGGACATACATCGGGGGGTGTAAAAGCCTTCTCAAGCCTGGGAAAAGGGTACGCTGGCATTGGAGACGAATGTCGTCGAAGAAGCTATAAAGTTATTTCTAGAAAAGAGGAAGATAATGGCCCACAAGGAGGGAAAAATTCAGTTTGAGTACGCTGGGACAGGTAAGGAAAAGGAAATCATATTCGAAAAAAATGAAAGGATTCTAAATGAAAAACATTTCCTCGGAGTGGGTCGTGAAATCTCCTACGGCAAAAAACGATCCATATTGGAAAGATCTGAGAGGGGTTGATGGGGCTTTCAAAGGGATGTTTCAAAAAAGAGAAATCTCACAAAAAAAAAAATGAGGAGGAAAAGTAGGGGCACCAAGAGAAGTTTTGAAGTCGACTCTAAAACGCAAAAGAAAGGAAATAGGAAAAAACTAGGTGTGAGAAGGACTATGCCAGACCATGGAAAAAAAAAGAATGAAGACCTTATAAGCAGAAGAGGTCAGGAAAGAAGGGCATTGAGGTGTTCGCGATGGCAGCGTCGAAAAAGGCAGAAGGAAGCCCCAGTGCGACGGGGAGCCACAGGGGGAGGGAGTCAATGGGAATGGAAGTGGTGTTATTCGGGCTTCAAACCCTTTGGACGCCATGCCGCCAGAAAAGCGGCAGGGAAGAGAACACTCTACAGGCCGAGGAAGAAAAGTTTCTGACGGAAAAGAAGGGAAGCGTGACTGAAAAAGGAAGGGTGCGCTGGCTAGGAAGATTATAGCGTTAATCAGAAAAAAACTTCTTGTCGTACGGCTAACGAACGGGAAAAAACAAATCTCGGAAGAAAAATTGCAGCAAAACAATGGCGGAAAGGAGACAGCGGGGCCGAGGGCATCGCCCAGGGAAGGAAGAAATCCTGATGGATCAGGACTTCGGGAAGTAGAGGCCTAATCGCAAAGTATGGGGGAAAAAAGTTCTCAAGAAAATGCCGAAAGATTACACCTGTTTTTGGGAAAAGGGCAGAGAAGGAGAAAAACGCGGTGGGGAAGAAAAAAAAAAAAGGTGTCGAAAAGAAGAAAGTAGTCTGTCCCGAGAACATTGGAGGAAGTGTCGCTATCGACAGAAGAAAGCCCCATTGGAAGACAAAAGGGTGTCGGTGGTCAAAACGACAAACCAACAACAAAAAGCAAAGAAGGATCCGGGGAACGGAGGCGGCGGACGCAGAGAAGGAATTCCCTAAAAAGGAACGAGACGCTGGCAGTCGCTCGGAGAAAGTCGAAAGAAAAAGGAACCAGAAAGGCTCTGCAGGAATGATACCCATTCGAGGAGGAATTGCAGGTGGAAAAGACCCTAAGTTCCGAAAAAAAATTCGGCTGGGCGGAGGACCGTGAAGAAGGGGAAGGCAACTTCGCGCAAGAAGGGATAATAAGGGGGTAATTCCTGAAGAAAGCGATCTTTGGGGCAATTTGCACGGAACAAGCTGCTGAGAACGGAGGATGAGGAAGTATCCTTAAAAAGGAAAAAGAAAAAAAAGTGAGATTCACCCGGAAAGCTCGGAGGCGGACAAAAAAGAACGGTGGAAGGAAGAAAAAAGTTTCTGACGCCGAAAACCAATCCTCCGGCAAAACTTTATTACAAAAATTGGTCAAAAACAAGAAAACCTTGGAAAGCGATCTGGGATCGAAAAAGGAAATGGGAGGAGAGAATCATGGGGTGATTTCCCATACGAATGAGCGAAAGTCGAGGTAAGTTTGGAAACAATCGCGGATCGTAGAGAGAGGGAAAGACGGGGGAAAGAATCATTGGAAAACTTTGGTCGGCGTTGGTCAGAGGTCCCAGAGGGAGAGCCACCAGGGGGGGAAAAAATTACATAAAGACCGAGGAGAACTTGAGGGGCAAAAAATGGGGGAAATAGTCGAAATTTTTAGAAAAAGAAGACTAGTGGGAGTCTCGGCAACCAGAGACAAAACAGGAGTCAAATCGCCGAAGCCAAGGAAACACGGGGAATCGAATAGTGCCATTGCCGATCGAGGACGCAGAGAAAAAGGGGACTCAAAAGCCGGAAAAAATCGAGGAAATCCATGCTAAGAGGAAAGGGTGTTACTACGCGGGGGGGGAAGTGCGGGGGATGCTGGGAAAAGATACCACAGTAGTGCTTGCAACCAGCAAGGACTAAAAGCAGACAAGCACCGAACTTGTCGAGAGGGGAGATAGCCGTAGAACTGGCCGTGGAAGGTTGGAATAGCTAGAGGCCGAAACCAACCAAACCTGCACGGTAGCAGATTCAAGAAGACAAAAACCGGGAGGGGGCGTAATGGGGGTCTGACAAGTCGCTGAGGGGGGGACATTGCGAAGGGAAAAGGGATCTATATGAACGTCATTCCCTGAGGAAAATACTGGGAAGATCGGCGGGGTTTTCTGACAGGGCCTCGGGAAGGAGGAAGCGTGCACAAGGGAAGAAAAAAACCTAGACAAAAAGGGACAGGAGGGAAAATGGCTTCGAAAATTGAAACTCGTATAGAAGAACCTTATTGGAAAAAAAAAAGAGCCAATATTTGGGGGGAAAGGCTTGCTATGGAAAGAGACTGAAAGGGACCGAAAGGTTGACAAGAGGTGGA
>Ga0179593_1809437_pt1 | contig 18693 bp, 17 predicted proteins | sample CZODoug2_1_08_16_FD_185931 | JGI IMG/M metagenome (GOLD analysis project Ga0179593, IMG submission 185931) | Vadose zone soil fungal communities from Angelo Coast Range Reserve, California, USA - CZODoug2_1_08_16fungal (PacBio error correction) | ecosystem: Environmental > Terrestrial > Soil >...
CATCACGATCTCGCCGCCTCGAAGCTTTGACCGGAGTCTTAAAGGAGCGCAGGGAACACTCAAGTTCATAATTAAAAAGAAAGGAAAAAAAAGAAAAAGCACAGAAAGATTCCTCGATGCCATCGCTACCCACCGCCCGATGAACGTACCGCAGCGTCCATTCCCAAGAAGACGGGGGAAAGGTCGGTCACACACCCAGAAAAGCTTCACTAATGGGATGCAGGGACGGGATCGCTCCCGGTCAAGGAGCCGGGGAAGACAAGCTCGCGCTCTTCTACGGGAATAAAGCGCGGAGGTCAGCAAACTCAAGAAGATAAATGTACGTTTGATTAAGCCCGGCTCGCTCATCAGTCAAAGACGTAAGAAAAGGGAAAACCAAAGGGGACAAAGAAAAAGGGACATCCACAGCGAGGCCTGTCCCGATCGCTTTGCTTCTTTCCAGGGGAAGGGGAGAGACAAGGAACCCGGAGATAGGGGGATTGCCAATGATCGTTGCCGGATGACAGGACCAGGTTTTTGAAGACGAAGTTCTGGGAAAAGCTCGGTGGTCGAAGCTGTGCCGGAGAAAGGGGGCGGGGGACATTGTGGTGTAACGAGTGACTGAACTTCTGAGACGGGAAAGACAAAAAAATTATTGAGAAAGGGAGCGCACTCCCGAGGGGATCGTAACCTCCAGTATCGAACGGAAACGAAAGCGAAAATTATCGTCCGAGCTATATTTATATCTGGAATAGTCATCTTTTATTCCCATTGCTGGACTGAAAAGAGATCGGCAGGCGGGTCCTTGTAATTCTATGGGGAAATTAAACGAATAGACCCAGCCGTGGCTCCTACTTCTACAGCTATTGGGGAAGGCCAGCGAACGGTCAGGAGTAGCCGACTCTACTGTTCGAAACGCGCCACTGCCTGCAAAAGAAAGGAGAAAAAAACGTTGAGAGAAAGGGGGGTTAAAAAAAAATTCAACCGGAGGACGGCGTCAAACCGGCCGGGTACGGCGCATGCCAAGGAGCATCGCGGACGCGTGGGAGCCCAAAGTCCAACACCATCTTCAGTAGGGGAGGATCGACGCCTATCGCATCACTGAAGTCCTTCGATAACTCGCCGATTCTGGGAGGGGAAATGAGGATGCCGTTGCCGGAAATAGGGAGAAGAAGGAAGGGTGTATATTTCTACTACCTACTTCACCGTCACAACAGGAGTCCGGGGGAAAAGAGACAAGGGGTCCGGATGTACTCTAACTGCCAATCTTTAAGAGGAGGACCCCAAAGGGTAACCTCGAAATGGGATACTCGACTGTTCAGCTTTTGACTCATTTACCATCGCCTCGATCGGGGGGATTTGGAAAAAGGCAGCCTCAAAGAAGGGAAGAGCCTTTGAAAAGGGGAAAGGGGAAGGGGTTCGAACGCTTGGGGGGGGGGGAACTTTTCTGGGTTTTGCACACCACGCTCAAGAAATCCAAAGGTTTCGGTAACGTCAGAAACCGAAGAAATGATGTTGCCGGCTTTCTTGCAAGGGTCGCTCTAGTGGAAACATGTCGCAGGGATCAGGGGCAAGGAAACAAGAGAGAGCACATTACAAGAAGTCGAGGGGGGGTATTTCGGTCAAATGGATCTAATGCTAGCGGGAGCTTATACCTTCTCAGGGAAGAAAAAAGGGGAGTTAACAAACTGAAAAAAAAAAAAGCGGGGGGTGAAGGGAAGGCCACTCACGTCAAAAGAGAGGCGGGGACGGTCGCTCACACCATGAAACAAGGACAGGCGGTGTGGTTATCGGATTTGAGGGAGGTCGAGGCACAAACGAAAAGCTTTATAAAAAAAAAAAGTTGAAAAAGGAAGAGAAGAAACCTTCCCACTCTCGCGGATCGAAAGGGGAAAATCGCAATCCCGACGCATTCTCATGTGGGGAAAAGCTTCCTGGCAGGGGGGCCGAAACAGTGTTACCGGTCGCTGGCGAGATCTGACACAAACAAGGGAGGGAGAACCATGCGAAGAAGGAGGCAGGACGTTTCTTACAAGGCCCTGAAAAAAAAAGGGGAGGGGCGGGAGGAAGTTCGGGCTTGACAGATGTCAGCTTACACGCGTACCAGTGGTAACGGTTTTTTGTCGCCGCGGGAGGGGGGGAGGAACCGGAGAGTAAAACGATCACAAGAAGCTCCCTGGAAAGGATTAAGGGGAAAGACGGGATAAGAGGCGCCGTGAGGGCATTGCCCACCACGCGGGTGGTCGGAGAGACGAGGGCTCGAAGCATATCAGGGAAGTGCGAAAGAGACCTAGGGGACGATTGGAAAGAATACGCCACGAACTCTGCCCGAGCTGGTTCCTTTTAACGCGGGTCTGAGGGAGGGTGGGTAAAGGAAAGGGGGGACGAGAGATCTACCCTTTGGTCACCTCAGAAAGCAAAAAAAAGAAGCGGTCGGGCGGACGAAAGATGGCGTTCGGGGGATTGTGGCGCCTCGTCAGAACGGGCATCGGGAGGAAGGGGGGAGGGGGGAAGTCCAAGGGGGGGAGCCGGTGATGACAAGGGGTTCTACTAAAAACCGAAAGAGAGCGTAGGGGTGTCACCACTAGCTCTGAGCCAGTAAACGGAAGTGATCTTTAAGTGCCAGGTTTTGTACTAAAGGAAGCCGTGGTGCCTTGGGATCGGAGAACGTTAAAAAAAAAAAAGGGAGTTTTCTTTTCCCCAGTACCAGGAGGCACAAGATTTACAATTTGGACGAGGCCTTTAGAAGGCAAAAGGCAAAGGGCACTACAAGGAGAGGGGCAATCTGACGTCTTCGTCTGTTAGTCTACCTCCGCGAGCTGAGGGTAAAGAGCAGGGGGCTCGAAAGAAGGAATCCTGGGGATGGACGTCGGCACGACTTCACTTTATTATGAGATTCGCCGTCATGAACTGGAAAAGGAGCGGGGGGGGGGAAAAAAAGAAGCTTCAAGGAAAAGGGTTGAGGAAGGAATCCCAACCGTTTGTTGGGATCCGTTCAGTAAGGGGCAAGTAGAAAAGATATGAATTCCGTAATGGGAAGGTAGGGGGGGGGGAGAGGAGTAACCTAATCTGGACTAGGTCTCCTATCCTGCGCCGCTTTTTCATATATTGGGAGCCTAAGAAGGGCAAGGTGTCATGAATACGAGGGGGGGGAGAATACCAACTGGGCATAACCATCTTAGAAGTGTGATCCTCGATCTTTGATCATTGTTCGGGGGTTGGATAGGAGGTCCAGCCTGAAAGAGACATCGAGGGAGAGTAGAGAGGAGAGGGTCTCTTCAAAAGTATATTTCCTTTTTCCGAATAGGCCGGGGGGGTCTGACACCTATTATACCCTCTTCAAAAAAAACAGGGGAGCGGGTAGAATCTCGAAAAATGAAGGAGTTCGAAAGGAAGGGGAAGACTCAAAGGGGAATCCCGGCATCAACGTACTTGGAAATTCTCCGTTTCTTCAAGCGAAAGGAAAATCGTGAAGTGAAAAGAGAGGGAAAGAATAAGGTGTCAGAGGAGAAGAGGGGTTATGTAGCGAAGAGGGGGGTATGGAAAGTCAAGGATGAAGCTGTACTCAGATCGACGGGGATCAAGAGAGATCTCTTCGATTTGAACGAAGCAGTCTCGTCAGAAGGACAGCACCGCTAAAGAGAGGGTAAGAACGTGAACGGCTGAGAGGGGGGAAAAACCGAACTACGAGAGTTCGTCTTGTTTTACGAGCTGAGGTCTAACGCACAGCAAAATAAGGTAGCGCGCGTCTCTTCTGGTGCATAGAGAGTATTGGGGAAGAAGAGAGAAATCAGTTGGGAATTTTGGTAATCGTTAAAGAAGTAACGGGAAAAGATCACGAGGCGAAAAAAAAGGGGGGGGCGGTGACCGAGAGGATCATCTACGCGAGACGGCTCCTAAAAGCTGGAAAAAACTGAGGTATGAGGAAAATAATCATAAGGCTTGAAAGGGGAGAATCACGATCGGACAGAGAAAGAGAGGGGGGAACAGAAAAACAAAAAAAGAACTGGAAAGGAACAAAAGTTCATAATTACACGATTAACACATTCACTTAAAGATTCTAGATGGTACCATAGAGGCAAGTGCAGTTCGACGCCACTCCTTACCTAGAGGGAAGAAAATATTCGTAACCACAGAACAGATTGCGCCGGGGGAAAAATGCCATCATCTAGAACACATGCCGGTTCGAAAGAAACAGGCTCTTCGAGAGAAAAAGGGAATAAGAGATTAGTTAAACTCGAAGATCAGGAGGTAAAAGCAAAACGGGGACTAAAGAGATACGATTACAAACCTCCGACCCCGGTCCCATGAGACTATCTACACTTAGAGGATCCGAGGGAGGATACTTTGAGCGAAGTTGAGTTATTTCTTTAAGGGGGGAACAGAAGTCCAGAAGCGTAGTTGAGGCAGGGTGCTTGCCGGCGGTCAAGGGGGTCCGGCCGTATGTGGGGGAGGCTAAGAGGGGGAAGGGAGCGGGGGGTCGGGAAACCTCTGGAATAAAGAGCACAAAACTTAAACTGGCCGTCTTGTGCGGTAGCACCGAAACTATTTCGGTAGTCGAAACCTCAGGAATGCAGGACCGGGGAAAATGCTGGAGAAGAGGAAAGAACTCAGGGAAAGGAGGAAAAACTCGCGTGAGAGAGCGACGGCCAACTCTCAGCGGTGTATTAAAGAGGGATCAACAAAGAAACAAGGAATTGACTTTGTGAACGCTTGGGGAGTTCCATACCTACCCCATCGGTAGCAGCGTCGCGCTCTACAAGGGGGATTGAGTGAAGGACGACCTGGTCGAAGTATCCTACTCTAATCGATTAGACTTCTGGTCTCCCAGGCCGCATACCCGGCCTTGTTACTTGGTTCAGAAAAAGGGAAGACACAGGAAGAAGGATGGGAGAAACGTTAACTTGGAAGTAAATAAAAACGTCATGGATCACGCCCATGACTACTCGGACGGAGTGCCCGCGCGCACCGCTGGAAAGAATACAGAGAGCCGGGGCGACATCACTTAACGCGGGGAAGTCCCCGCTCCCGAAGGTCTGGACACTGCTTATGATAAAGCCGAAGCAGTATCAATTGTTGGAAAACGAAGAACGAGTACTGAGGCACCCACACGAGGCGAGCCTGCCTCGTTCCCGCTGTGACCAGGAAAGAAATCGGGAAGGAAAACCCGGAGGGACCGCGGAAGAAATCGAGCGGGAAAGGATACTACCACGTGGATCTCGGTTGACGGATCGCGTGGAGGGAGAGCCAAGAAAAGGGCGACCTCCTCTGTTCAAAAAGAAAAACGCAGATGAAGGGCGAACTCTTAATTTCACACTCTACCAGAGACCCCTCAAGGGTCGTGTAGGGATAACAAGCGACTCGGGCTGTTGAGGGTACAGGGGGCTTTAAAAACCGTTGTCGCTATTATAGAAGCAAGACGAACCAGAAAGAGGGTATAGGAAAAAGAGTTGGAAGGAAAAGTACAAACTTGGGTCAGCTCATCGTTTCTTGTTTCCAGATGCCATGTCTGGGCCTTGAAAAACTCTGGGACGGCTTCTACTCTACTTGCTCATGTCGACGCCTCCTACAACCACTTTGTCGGTGGCCTCAAAGAGCAAGAAAAGGTCAAGGGGAGTACGGGGGTAGGATAAAAAAGAGATGGGAGGAAAAAGGTTTGGAATCGAGTAATTTCGCGTGCCTCTGCGCCAAATCAGGGAAACAATATCCTAAGAAAAAAGAGGTGGAGATCTGGAGGAAATGCAATCAGTCCTACTAGGGAACCTAAAAAGTGAACGTTCGGGGGGTCGACACTTGGAGCCTTGGAAATCGATGTCTATCTCTAAAAAAAAAGGAGGCTGAAGATTAGATCTCACAGATCAGAAGGGGACAGTGAGAACCCCGTAGCCGGCCACAGGGGGTGCACTGGCTAGGGAGGGATGGGGAAGATTGGAAGAAGATACCTCTTACGCTAGTAGTAAGATTATCGAACTTGGGTGAAGGGGGTGGCGCCGAGACTCTGAAATCCATTCCTAGAGAAAAACAACCAGGAGAACTCGCAGGTTGATCTAAGAACTAAATACGGAGAAGAAAGAAGAAAGAACACCTGCAGGGGTTGGAACTTCGGGACGTGAGAACCTGGGAAAGAGAATTTCTCTCTAATAAGAAAGAAAAAGAGGGCACCCTATCCACTTAAGAGCCGAAAAATACTCCACTAGCAAAAGGCTTAATTGGAAGGTCCGTACTCAGGTGCTGGAGTTGGGGGAGAGGGAAAAGGGGATCTGGAGGGGGAAAAAGATCGGTTTTCACACCCCTCTGCAAGCAGGGCATTCGAAGGACTTGAAAGTTCTGGAAGTCGGTCTTGGGGCAAAAAGAGTCAAAGAAGTGAGCGTCAAGATTCTGGAGGGAAGAAAAAAAGGGCGACACCACTAGCCTCGATAGCGGCGAGACAACTGCTAGAGGAAGTTCGAGTATGCCAGCGTTTAAGTGGGAAAGTTGGGCGACCTGCTCGCTATTTGCCTGGAGACGGAGAGGAAGGTTTGCCGTGCCCGGAACGAGCTCTTTGAGAGGTTTTTGGTATTTGATTAAAGTAAAAGCAAGGGATAGGTAGAAAGAAGAAAAGACCGAGGAGGAGTATAGAGGGTTAGCCCATCGAGTTCTACCTGATCTGGCGCGTTCTTCTTAGAGCCAAGGGGATGTCGCCCTCGGCAAATCGTAAGGGACGTATAGGGAGATTAGCAGGAGGGAAGGGAGTGTAGAAAACTGATGGTATTACGGGGGAGCAAGGACTGCTCAGGTCATGAAGCGTCCACCCGGAGGAACGATTGACTTGCCTTGCTAAGAACTGTCAAAGGGGTACCGTAGGGAAATCAGAGAGGAATGAGACTCCAAGTCTTGGAGTGCAAAATTAAAACGAATCCGAGTGTAATCGCCGTGAAGAGCTTCAGGCCGCTGGGTATCTGAGGGCGAAAAGAAGTCTGAAAAGCATTAAGCCAAGAATTCCAAAGAGGGGTGGGAGGGCGCCACATGTTCATCAGTAGTTTGCGAGCCGAGATCACTGCAAAGAAGGAAGATGAATGCTTTCGCCGAAATAGTAAAAAAAGTGGAGAAGAGACTAAACAGGAAGGGTCTCTGAATCGACTGTTCCAGTTGTGCGAAGGGTCAAGAATTGGTAGAATTGGGCTATTGGAAAGCAGTTTAACTACCGTCGAGAACTTTCCGCTCTTAAGCCAAATCAAGTTTTATAGGTGGAAGGAGAGAGAGAATCAGGGGCAATCAATGAGCGCTGAGAAAAATGGAGATACACGTAAAGTCATAAATCAAGGCGATCGTGAAGAAGGAAAGAAAGGGGCGTAATGGCATACTTTGTTAAATAGGGAGAATTGAAAGAGGACATGTTACTGGAGGTCAGTACTAGTGCGACCTGCATGAGACCAGACAAGAGTATCTCTTGATTGTAATCGAACGCAAAAAAAAGTCGCCGCTAGCCGCGAATTTGTCTCAGGACATCGCCAAAGAGAAAGGAGGGAGAGAGAAGATTCCAGAAAGCCAAGTTAACGGGGGTGTTGACGAAAAACTCTCTTCTACGCCGCGCAAGACGCGTTTAGGAAGCTCTTCTCGCGGCGTTTATGGGATGAGGGGAATAGAATGGGTGGGTGGGACTTGGGGGAAAGTGGGAATCTTTTTCAGGGAACGGGGGAGGGGCCTTCACTCACCTCTTTTGACAACGCTCAGGGGGCCTGCTGCCGAGTGCTGATAGTCAACAACACAAAAAGGAGGGAAGGAGATAAGGCACGCGGTCGGGCCGACTAGGGAGGGAAGAGTCAACTAAGAAGAAGCACTTTGAGACAGCGACCAAATTTTCTATTCACTTTGCAAAAAGTCAAAAGGAAATCAAGATTCTCGAGGGAAGATCACCCGCCCGCCTATGAGAAGAGGGAAGACCACCATCCGGGAAGGCCCTCAGAGCTGAGAAAATCAGTAAGAAAAAAACCCACCGCAGGCGCAACTATGTTCATTTCCCATCTACGAGAATCAGATCCGCTGGTCACGTAAGGGCCGGGGAAAAAGCTCGCGGCTCGCGGGATACGGTACGGGGCGAAGGAAGGGGGAACTCTAAGAGAGGGTGGAGGGGGGGGACCGTAAGGATGACTCGTAACCTGCCTAAGGTCTGAAACCGGTCATCCCCATGAAGGAAGCCTAAACGTATGCCCGATCCGGAAGGAGGAATTCCCTAAGAGGGAAGTGTGTCGGGGAGGTAATAGGGGAGGTGAAAACTACCAGGCCTCTGCTGATGGGAAGGAGTCTGGTGGGTCACCCAATCCTTAAGAGGAGGACTGGAGGAGAGGAGGCTTGACGTTCGTTTTCAATTCCGGGCGTGGAAAAGATTTTATCAATTACTGCAAGTCAGGAGCGGTAGAAAAAAGGAGAACGTCGGAAGGGGAAGAGAAAAGAGGAGCTACCTCCCAAACTTTGAAACATATTGGAGAAATGAAGAGCATACAGATACTTAGAAAGAGGATTCATCGGTTGGTCCCTGGAGAGGTAGGAGGAGCGGGAGGGAAGTCCGGATTGTACATGGAGCTACTTGAAGCGGAAAAGGGGGTTCAAGCTCAAGATAAAAGTGAGGGAGAGGAACAGCAGAAGAGCGATATACAGAGGAGAAGGGATGGACACCTCCACTACCTGGGTCAAGCTAATCTCTAATCGGCTTCTAAGGGGGGAAGAACCGGCCTGGACGTGCCACCCTTGAAGAATTCGCCAGTGACTTCAAGAGGGAAAGAAAGGCCATTGACTACTTTCATCGGGAAGTCCGGCCACGATCACTAGCATGAACATAAGACGTCAGCGGATTCGAAATCGCGTGAAAAACAGATCCTGAAAGTATTGGAGGAGGAGAAAAGGGGGAAGCTCAGAAACTCGGCAGGGCTGTGCGTCTCTGAGGTTCTATCCTTATCCATTTGGGTATTATGGGGAAGTGATAGTAACGGGTAAGGGAAAAAAAAGAAGTCACAATCTAGAGGAAGAGAGTTCAAGGGGAAAGGGGGACGACTTCAGAAGAGAAGAACTATTCATTTCTGCAACCCTTTAAAAGAATGGCTCCGTTTACTCAGGCGCGCTCGATGAAAACGAATCTCAGAGGGCCGGGTCTTCGGGAAGATAAGGTCAAAGGGAAAGGTCAACCTCCAGGATGATGCACTTTATCTCCAGAAAAGGACCACTCATAAGAGGTCTTAAAGACTGCCCAATCAGAGGGGGGATTGGGAGATTGGACCTGGGAGCGCTATTATTCCGATACCAAACATGGGAGAAGAAAAAAAAAAGACATATATCACATTGCTGTTACGGAAGCAAAGCCTGGGGAGAGGAGGGGGAGGATTGTAGTAAATAGGGGCAGGAAAGGGGGGCCGGGGGCTTGAAGCGTTAACCGGACCGAGTCTACGGCGTACTGTTCTACTCTGTAAGAAAGGAGAGGTGAGGCTCAAGGCGCATCTCCAGAGGGAAGTGAGACTTTAAAACAAGTAAATGAGTCGAACCACATGATCGGTGTGGGGGGACGATTAAAATGGCGGGAGGTATATGCGAAAAAAAACAGGGCAAAAAAGGGGTCACCTAGAATACTGGTACCCTGTCGGTACTACAGCGTATGGCAAAAGAAAAACAACATTCTGCACCTCCCTTTGGAGAGAAGTCTTGGTACAAAAAGTGTCCTGACTTAGAGGGGAGGGGGAATCTCAGAACAAAAGAGTAGGGTTAAAAGAAAGAATCGTCAAAAAAACGCCTGTACCACTGTGAGTAACAAACTCAAAGAACAGGGGAGTTTCGAGAAAGAGTGCGGGGGAGCAAAAGCCAATTACTAAAGTATGGGTAGAATATTAACTTTAACTGTGGGGGCTCACAGTGGTCTCCTATAGGCAGCTCAAGTTCACTAACCCGAGCTCCTTTGAGAACTCGGAAGGGGGGAAGAAGAAGGGGCGAGATCTTCAGAGAGCTAGGGGGTGCATACGACCACGTGTTGTCGGCTGTGACCGAACATTGTACTGGAGTTCTAAGAGTATAATCCGTAAGGGACTGGACGAAAGGTACTCTAAATAAGGCACTATCTCAAAGCCCTGGGTTGGTCCTTTGAACGATTGTTCCGGGAGGTGTGGGCAAGGGGGGGGCGTGAATCATAGAGAGGACCAAACTGGGAGAAAAAAAGGGAACAGGCGCCTTTCCTTCAGGCTTTTGCAGGATTGATGGGTCGTGAGCGTTCACGCTGTTTGAACAGAAGGGAGGAGAGACTGTAGGTGGGGTGAAAGGCCGGGTAGGAGGGTGGAAAGAGGGTAGACGACCACTCCCGAGAGAGAGCGGTTTTCAACGCTGGGCTCGCCCTAGAAAGGAGGGTGAATAGGTACCTTGGCCGGTTTTTACATACATCGCTACGATTGGGAGGAGGAAAGCGGAAAAGGTGACACGGGGGAGAGGGAAAAAGAAAAAAAGGATTTTCAGAATGAGGGGAGGGGGGGTATGATGGAAAAGAAGAGATGGGGGAGCGGGGACCCTTCAGAGGTTCTGGATAATGTAAAAACCTGGTACGGACTGAGCGACAAGGGGGGGAACTTGCTAGGCCCCTATCCAAGGGAGCTCTGCAAGGGGAGATCATTCTTTTCTCCCTAATCAGAGAGAATCGAAAAAGGGCGTGGAAATCCTTCTAACGTAGGTATTTTGTGGATTCTTCGAGGCCCGGAAAAGACCGACGGTTTGAAAGCCGTTCTTCCGTTCTTTCCTGAAACGGTCAAACTGTTTCTTGAGGGGAAGGAGGGGCGACAACGAACGAATCTGATTAGGTGAGCAAGGATACAAAAGGAGGAGGACCTAATAAAGGAAAGGACGAGCAGTAATCTTCAGAATTCTCAAACGCTTGGGGAGATGGATTTGAAAGAAAAAACTGACTCGCTCCATGGCCACGAAAGAAAATACTGTTGCTAATCAAATGAAAAAAAGGAGGGGGGGTGGGGGAGAGGCCTCTATCATTCAGCTTAAGGTCACAGAATAGTTAGCAAGACTAGCTGATGACGGGTCATTCTATCCTTAATCCAAAGGGGGTTCCTGTGGGAGAAAGAGAAAAGATGAGGGTAAGTCATTTAAGGTTGGGGAGAAAACGGGGAAATAACCTAGTTCACTGGCGGAAGGCTAGTAGGTGGTGGCGGAGTAAAGAAGACGGATATTACCTCCGGCACAGGAGGACGGGGAAAAGAAAAGCTCTTCTGACCCTTTATTCACTAAGCACTAAGAACGCTCACTCTGCTTTAATGGAAGTGGTCTGCCGTGGAAATTCGATCAGATGGGGAATTGGGTGGAAGGGGGGAGGGAAAAGGAAGGTAATAGATCAGGTCGCCTGGGATAAGAGAAGTCTCTGGAGTGAACTAATCGTTTCCTATTAGAGTATCGTAGAGCTAGACTGTCCGCAAAAATGAACGGGACGGATGGGAGAGGGTTGACGACCATACTCCAATCTTTTCGTGTTTTGACAGAGCTAGGGCAAGGAACTGCGGTACGCGTGGCGCGCTCTTCATCACGGCGAGGGAATGGGAGAGAGAAGGGGCCAAGAAGTCCTTTGAATTTTTAATTGTTTGGGAGAGAGGAGGGGGGGGGGAAAAGGTTGAAAGGTCAGAGAGAAGTTGCCGTATTTCTGCAAGTAGCGAGGCTCTCCGGGGGGACAGGCTCTCACCCCAAGGAGGAGGAAAAGAAGATCATCAGCTCGGGGGAAGGCCGCCAAGGGACTGCACAGCTTCTCTGCTTTAGCCAGAAAGGGTATTGGATCCGTAAAAAATGCCATATTCTGAGGGGGATTTGTGCTAAGCAAGAGAAGCCGAAGAGGGGGGGCCAACGCAGCGTCATTGCAAGCCGCTTAGAAGAATACTTAAAAAACCCCCGGATGGATCTAGGGGGGGAAAAAAAATCGGGATCCGGGCCTTTAAAGGTCACGTTGGGGCAACTAAAGAGCTCTAGGCTCGCGGCATACTTCTCAGAACGATTACGTGGATTCGGGGTTGATATTAAGAAAGGATCAGAGGGAAGGGGTAAGGGACCTCCTTAAGAGCCAATACCAAAATGGGGAATTGCTAAAGAAAAAGGGATCGACGTATGCCGAAGACAAAGGCCGGAAGGGGATTTGCTTTTCTTTAATTTCGGAAGGGGGGAAGCCTCTCCCTGAGTTTGGCAAAAAGTGTAAAAAGGACGGCAAGATCCGTAGATTCTTGAACGAGGGAGCGCGTAAAATCAGACTGAGAAAGGACGGTCTTTGACCGGCTCTTGTAGGAATGTTTCGTATCACAAAACCAAACCAGGATGCAACTCACAGGGGAGACAAAAGGGGTTAAAGGACTGAGGAGAAACTCGAAGAGACTTGAACGGTAAAAAGCTGGTATAGTCTTCGAGAATCCCTGATAGGGAGATAGGTAGTCCTCCAGGAGGATTCGAGAGTGTGGAACTTTGCTTGCGCCAGGAGAGAAGATTAGTGGAGATGGAGTCGACTTGTCTTGTTTTTAAAATACGATAAATGCGTCCCGAGATATGGAGGGAGGCAGAGATCTATGGGTTTCAGTCCATCCAGAACAAGTGTAAGACGGGTAGCCTGACTGACTCTAATCAGGGGGGGAGAGGGTACCAGAGGGACGGACAGAAAGGGAATCACTCTTTGGAACCGGTTAGAACAGGAAGAAAAGGAGGAGACCTGAAGGGAAGGGGACGGGAGATTAAGGCCTTTCTTCCGGCAGGCATAAAGTGAAGTAAAGACGTCAATGAAGAGCTTAACGAACCTGAGGTAACGAGAAAGGACAGGAGATGACTTACCTTTAGAACCCAAGGACTGAGAAAGAAATGAGGAAGCACACCGCGATCACTGTCTAAGTCCTTATCAATTGATATGGGGCGAAGGAGAAATGACTGATTGACAGAAAAAGACTCGAGAGGGAAAAATAGTTTCCTTTCGAGTTCCGCGCGAAAACAATAGGGGGTACGACCTGGCAAAGGTAACAAAGCGATGAATTCAATACACGTTGAGGAAGAGGTTAAAAGGAGATGGCGTGGGGGTAGGAGAAAGACACCGAAGAAAAGACCGGGCCAGGAAGCGATCTTTTCGTAAGAAGACGAGGACTGTGCAAAGAGAGAGACAGAAAGCCTCATTATTGAGTCTTAAAGAACACAGGAGGGCTGGTTGAGTCTTGCTGTGGTGAAAAACGGTAAGCTCTCAGGTTAAGAAAAAAAAAGAAAAAAAAGGAGCAATTTACACGGGGAACAAAAGAAACTGAAACGGGCAAGACCTGCATGCATCTTCGTAGGGGTCAATCGATCGATGGGCTCTGTGCCGACGTTGCGGCTTCCAAAGAGAACAGGGCACGACTTCAACCCCCCGAAAAAAAGATTTTGGGGGGGGCCGCGCTCGCGATTTCAAGAAAGGAGGGACTGGCGATCAAACAGGAAAGGGTCTAGTAGCTCTTGTGTTGATTATTAATGTCTAGGTCTCGGAGACAAGAGACTCCGAGGGGAAGAGAAGAGACATGTGAGAGAGAAATATGCAACACTAGATTTCCGAAATAAATAAAGGCCTACGTAATTCTCTCCCCTGGGGGCTAAGGGGGACACTGTGGGTAAGAAAAGGATCGATGCGATCTTCTCAACAAACGAGTAGGAACGAGATAGATCTGCACTTCTAAAAAGGCCGTTGAAAAAAAGAGGGGTCTTACAAAACCGGATCCGTGAAAAAAAGGTTGCGGGTGAGAAGAGTTTCGCCGATTGGAGCCGTAACGTACCGATATGGTAGAAGAGGAGGAACGGTTGGGGGTCGCGAACTAGGAGTTGTGGGCTGGGAAGAAAGAAAAGTTCAATAGTCAAAGAAAGCGCTATTCTCCTGGCCTGGGGGGACTGGAAGAGAAATAGTTCTAAAGGAGCAGGAGAGAAGGGGGGAAGTCAAGAAAAAGATGGTTTTGTAGGAGTTGAAGTCGGAGGTCACGGTACTTATACAAGGAGAGGTTCACGAGGCCCTAACTGGAGAAGGGAGATAAAATAACTCCACTACTCTCCTCCCTGAGTGGGGAAAATTCTGCGGGGTTGAACGCCATGTTCATTAGTGAGGTGTCAGCGTACTCAATAGAGAAGGAAAGTGGACAAAACCTCCATCCTCACAGCACGCGCTTGGGCATTAAAAGGGACTAAATTGGCCTTAGGGGGGTGGTGACGGTCGACTGGGGAGACTCTGGAAGTTGAACGTTCGCGGCTGTGCGGCGTCGACGGAAGGAAAAGCAGAGCGCTTCGAGGTTAAAAAAGGGGAGCAGACCGAGTCCCCTTCCCCGTACGAGGTGTGGAATCGCGGTTACCGTTTCGGTTGGACGATCCTACCGCTTGGAAAGGAGAGGGGAGAAATCGGTCCCTTCCTGACCGAGACAGTCGGTGTCTCAGTAGCCTGTAGCTTAAAGATATATTACCTCATGGACTGAGTTAAACCTTGATATAATCTCTGTGAAGAAATAGTCTATTTCAGAGGATTAGTCAGAGTCAAGTGCTGTCCCTTCTTAGCTAGGGAGAGAAAGTAGTTGGATCGGCGGTCTTGAAATCACCAGGACGCGAAACGTCTTTGGGAAAAAAAGGGTAAAAGAAGGCTATTGAACTTCTAATTCCGGAAGAAGGATGACCTGGTGGAATGCCTGTCTAAACTGGTAAAAGGGTGAGTGAGACGGAATAAAGAAGAGAAGTCCTTCTGATATAGAGTACTTCTGTACCAAGGGAGGGGAAGGGTAACAGGGAATGTCTATAATCGACAGTACTGCTGAGAAGAGGGTATATTGATTGTTAAAAAAGAAAAGACGGTAAAGGACAATTACAAGAGGACAGGAACTGAGAGTTTGTCAGAAAGGAATCACGGGAGAAATGGCGATCTCTATACAGGGGCTAGGGGAGGATCATGATGAGTTAAGTGACTAAGGGACAAGGGAGGGCTTTCCGCGCGATAGGAAGGTTGTTCGAAGAGATGATGTTACCTTTTTCTCAGGCCGAATATAAGAGAAGGGTTGAACTACAAAAGGAACAAGGGGAGACCGGGCCTGAAAGCTTTCTCGCTGTAAGATTCTTGGAGGACTGGCGTTGTCAACTCACTAGCATCGAAAGAAGGGGTCTTAGGAATCACTGAGCGACACGAGAAGAAAATCAAAGGTAGAGAAGAAGGGACAGGGGAGAGAAATTCATACTTTGTGTAGTCTGGGAGACTCCAGGGGGGACAGGTCCGGAGTTAAGGAAGGTTCTAGGAGACCCACAAGAGAAACTTAGTAAAATATTCGACAAAAGAAATCTAATATTGGAAATGCGTTCGCGTCTGCATTCCTTAGCACGCGAAAAAAAAAGGATGTTCCCGGAACGGAAAGGAACGACTGGACCTGGAGATAAGGTTTTTAAGTAAAAAGAAAGTGGGAGGTTTGCGAACTCTCTCTACTTGTGTTCAAGGTACGATGATACTGCTTGGGAGGATAGGGAGAGGGAGTTCGGTAGCGATGGTCGATAAATCTTTGAATTTGAGTGAATCAGGGGGAGGAAGGTGGGAAACTGAAAAGAGAAACTCGTTTTCAGAGATGGCGGCAACTCAGAGAAGGCGGGTCGCAATAATACTCTCAAGGAGGAGGGGAAAAGAGAGATCATCACTCTGTCAGAAAAAGCCTAGGGAAGGAACCATATCTTCCAGCTTCTCTCGGGAATAAAACTAAAAAAAAAGAAAGGAAATGAAAAAAGGAACATATTCTCTATGGCCCTCGTCCCATAAGGAAGGGGCCTATGGGACTACAAAAAAAGGCAGGTACAGGAAGCAGAGGAGTATACTAGAGTAGGAAGAAAAAACACAGGGTCGGGGGGAAATGGCAAAGAGAGATCTAGCCTAAGTTCAAAAAGGGCCGGTCACGAGTAACCAAGCTCGCCTCATCGGAGGAAAGGAACTGCGACACGGAGGTTTCAACAAAAGATCTTGTAGTTGAAAGAGGAAAAAAATGAACCTTCCTAGAAAAAAGATTTATAACAGTCTGAGGACGACAGGATGATGCATGCTCCACGCCGATCTGACGCCGGAATCCAGGAGAGAAAGGCAAGGGATCCTTTTGCTTTTCGGGGCACGGGGGGACGAAAAGGAAGAAAAAACGGTTGAATGGCCGGATGCGGCCTTCGTAAGATCCGTCCATCCACTCATGAGTAAGAGGAGAAAGAGCCAGGGACTAGAGAGGGGGAGTTGGCCTCGTTGGATCACAGACTGAAAAGGAGGGCGGGATAGACCCGGCAAAAAGTCGGCCTAAGCGCGAGACCGAGCACCCTTCTGAAAAAGAAAGGAGGAGAAAAAGGGATCCTTATCTACCCGCGAAAGGTATTGCGAAGGAACTCAAATGCCCATGTCGGCCGCCGACAATAGCGAGGAAGGGGGAATGGGAGGAACTTCTTCGGGGGCGTTTTTCACGGAGAGGCCCCGCGAAAAGGGAATCGTCGCTCGACCAATCGATGCGGTTCGCCACGAACTGGCAAAAAACTAGATAGGATTCTACTTCGTTTACGGAACTGGACTACATCAAGGATCCTCACACAGGTCAGGGTCGGAAGGCAGAGTCCAACCCGAGACAGTATAAGACTCTGGGCAAAAAGAAGCTGCCTTAGGACCGGATGGATAGAGGACTAGACTGGAGAGAAAGAAGGTCACAGAAGGGGATTCTTACGATAGTTCCCATAAGAAGGGAAAAAGGGTCCATTGGAGGATGTCAGAACTCAGGTCCTGAGCTGTCGGGGAAAAAAAAACTTTCACGGTCTCTAAGGTCGCCATTGTAAATTAGAGGGGAGAAAAAGGAGGAAAGGGGATGCATACGTCACACTCTCTCGACAAGTGAATCTTGAATCTGAAGCCTCCGTCGCAATCGGGGGTCAGGTGACTCCTGTATTAACCGGAAAGGAAGAAAGCTACGGGGAAAAAGGTAGCATCTAGTTAGAAATCCTGGGCGAGAAATCGGGGTCTTCGCACCAGTATCAACCGACGCAAAGGAGAGACCCTCCGGGAGAGGAGGGTCTCGACGGAGGGGTGGAACACCGCTACAGACCTAAAGAAAGTTTGTACACGAAAGAACAGCCTGCCATTAAAACGCTGAGGGAGGAGGGCGCTGGTCAGATATATTATTGAAAGGAATGAAAGGCCACAAGAGTATTCAACATGGTTAAAAGAAACTCCAAAAAGGGCGAGATGGCTTATTTCTAATCAGGAGGGGGGGGGGAGAAAGGGAACGCGTTATAACTTTCTGAAGGGAAAAACTGGGGGAGAGGGAGGAAAGGCCCCAAGAAAAAAACCTTGGTGTATTTAATTGCCCAGAGGGGAGCCTAGTTTTCGACGTGATGAATTTCCGTAGCACAAGGGATCTCTTGTGGTTCGGGAGTAAGGGGGGAAAAAGGCTTCGGCCAAATCCAGAAGAGGAAGACGGTTTAAACTATCCGGGTAGAAGATACTGTCTTTACTGTAGATACAAACGGAAAAAAGGAAGTCAGAGCAAAACTTGGAGAAGGCCTGGCTTTTTGGAGACTTGTGCTGCCTGATCGCAATGGGCTCGGTCAAAAAAGCAACTTGACTTATTACAAGAGAGAGGAGAGCTCCGGAGTCAGGCATTTTATCCACGTGGTCTTAACCAACTTCCAAAAGTGCCCATTGTGCGAATGAACGGAGGCTTTGCCGATGGGCAGCCGCTAGCGGAGAAGGGTAGAAGTGATCGGGGAAAGTGGGAGTAGGGGAAAGTTGGGAGAATAGAGCAAACTGCGAGAGAATGACGCAAAAACACCAGCGCTCCTGTCCCGGGGACATATCCCGGAGAACAAACGCCGGCAAATCTTCGGGAAAGAAGTGGAGTCATGAACTAACCGATGTTTGTGGTGGGGGGGGAAAGTCTAAACGCACTGTCTCCTCGAAGGTATACTATCAAGGGCCCAGAAAGATAAGGGGTACAATAATACGCCCCTAGATTCCGGAAAGATTGGAAGGAAGGGGGGGAAACCATCAAGGATCTATGTGGGGGAGGGGCCCTGGGGGTCGAAATATAGAGCGACCCTTTGTTAAAAGCCAAAGCAACCCACAAAAAGGACCGATGGGTCGTCCGGACCTGGTTAGGGTAAGGTTGAGGTCTCTTCGCTTGGGGGAAAGTCTCGGAGGGGGGGCTTATGGAGGGTTAATCCGTCTTCGGTGACCTGGTTGAAACGAAACGCCCTCGAGAGGGAATGGAGTTCAAATAGGGGAGAACGATTAAACGGGCATTCTTTGACATCTGGGGGAGGTTACCGGGGGTTTTGGGGACCATGCGCTACCTAGGGCCTTTCCGCGCTGGAACTAAGGTGGAAAGCTATGAAAGAGGGGGGCGGGGAAGACAGTACGAAGTTGATAAAGGGTTAGAGCTATAATGGCACAGGGGAAAAAGGGGGCTCGAGAACGTTATCCTCGCGCGGGAAGGGTATCGGCGCGTGTAGGGCCAGGAAGGATAGGGGGGTAGGGAATCAGAGAGAAGAGACACTCTGAAGGCGGTAGGGAGCGAACTGTCGTTAATCCCGGCTGTACTGGGGGACGTAGAATTTTATGCTTAGAAAGCCGGAGAAGGGGGAGTGAAAAAGGGATGGGGAAATGCAAGGCAGGTTTGAAGAAAGGGCACCCTGGGGGACGTGCCTGGGAAGGAAACGGTCACCGGGTTCACTTGCATGGCA
>Ga0179593_1679775_pt1 | contig 18691 bp, 22 predicted proteins | sample CZODoug2_1_08_16_FD_185931 | JGI IMG/M metagenome (GOLD analysis project Ga0179593, IMG submission 185931) | Vadose zone soil fungal communities from Angelo Coast Range Reserve, California, USA - CZODoug2_1_08_16fungal (PacBio error correction) | ecosystem: Environmental > Terrestrial > Soil >...
CCTCCATTCTTGGGGGGCGAAAAGGAGGGTGCCCTCCCTTCATGGTAGGGGGGGGGCTTCCGGAAAGTAGAAGGAACTCCAAGACCCGGCGTGTGCTGAGAGGTCCCGTAAGGAGCACTCCGTATCCGGGGGATGAAATAAAGAGAGAGAGCATCGATCCCTTATCAAGGCATTCGGGGGGCCCAAAGGAAAAGGAAAAGGGGCTGTTTGGCCAAAAAATGATCCAGGAAGGGAATCTTTCAAACGGGGAGCACGGGAACAATGTCAAACGAAAAAAGGATTTACAAACTCTGTGAAAACCCTCCGTGGCGCTGGATTTTCGAACTGGGGAATGTTGTAAGGGGGAGTGAGGGAAACTCTGCAAGAAGAGGAACCACCATCTTCAAAAGCAAGAATCATTCATTTGATCCATTGAAAGGGGGGTCGGGAGAGGCTTCCGGAGGGGAAAGTGCCATCCTCGGTTTAACCGTCCGCGGGGCATCTCCTTACCGGGGTGTAAAACAATGGAAAGAACCCGTCCGAGAGCAGGACGGGGGCCATCCCCGATCAAGGAAAATACTTCGGACCAGTTAAACGACTCTGCAAGATGGGCAAAAAAGTACACTACAAAGAAGAAAGCGCCCGGAAATCTGAAAGTCTGAGTGAAGGGGGCCCACCGGCTGAATTGAGGAGACTGAGTGGGCGGAATAAAGAGGGGACGGACGGCCTTTGCAATGGGGGGATTTTTTCAGAAGAAGTGCAGGTCCTGATAGAAAAGAGAAAGGTTCATTGGAAAATCTCCAGGGAGGGGAGGAAGCACACCCGTCGGATATAAACCCATGGGGACCTAAGACCCGAGGGGGGGTCTCCCGCGCAAATGGGCTCTCCAGAATCTCCAAAAATGGGCAGGGAAAGACGGGGGGGAGGAAGTTGCTTAAACATGAGGCAAGACTCCCTGGAAGAGCCGTAGATAAGAAAAATTTGAAGGGGGAAAACCATTTCAAAAAAACAGTGGCCCGAGCGAGTAGCCTCCCTCACCGGAGTAATCTGAGAGGGGGGGGAAGGTACCTGCGATTCAAAAAGAAAGCAAAAACAAACCCGTCCCAACCCGAAGGCCAAGATCCTCTTTAAAACCATTCCTGGTGGGATCCCCTTCTCTGCCTTAGATTGAGTTGGGAAAAAAAGACTCCGTGAGGGGTTCAGATTCTTGGAAAAGAAAAAGATCTTTTCCTGGGGGGGAATGGCGAAAAAAAGGAAATGACAACTCGCCGCCAACCGAAAGGACCGAAAAAAACTGAAATGCACAGCGACCTGTGAGCGACGAGTGGGTGGGGGGGTGTTTTTGGGTCTGTTTCCGCAGGGCGGAGGGGTTCGGGCCAGCGTCCGCGGAGGGGAAGCGCCAAATGCACCCTGCTGTAGCCAGATTTTGGTTACTTCCAGACGCGATCGAAAAAAGGAATTGCGGGAGGGCGTGCGATGCTAGAATCAAGTCCGTCAACCAGAGCGAGGGAAACAAGGGACTTCACGAGTAAAGGGAATCAAGGGAGAGGGTCAGGTCTCAAACAAAAGCAGAAGAAAGGCCGGCACAGAAAAATGCATTGGTTCTTTTTCAAAGAAGGTGCCATGAAGAGATGACTCAGAGGGGGGGAAGGGGCGACTTTGGGGGGAAACACGGCAAGATCGAAAAAAACGTACACAATCGGAGAAGGCCTACATGATTATGCGAAAGGGAGGAGACAAGGGGGGGCCGTACAGAAAACTCTCGCCGGAACAACTTAGACCAATCAGCCAGGGGCCAGTGAGGTCGGGAAAAGCCAAGGGAGGCTCGCACGCCAATTGTCTGGAGGAATAAGCGCGCCAAAACGTCAAAAAAAGCCCTTGTCCACCGCGCAAAAAAAAGGTCCGCAGTTGGCAAAGAACTACCCAAAGACGGGGAAAGAAAGGGGATTTCTCGGGGGAAGTACGTCATCGAGTGACCAAAATGCACTTCGACAGAACATTGAAAAGTCCATCTCTCTCAAAAAGTGAAGACGAGAAGCTCAGGGAAGAAGGACCATGGGGGTCAGGGGGAAGGGGAAGTAATTCTTTCCAAAGCCCCCGCAGGAGAAAGGAGAGAGGATTTTGGCAATTATGGAACGAGAAAATGTGGGGGCCGACAGGAAGAAATTCGTTGAAGGGTTTGCGCTAGGGGGGATGCAGGAAGCAAGAGGTAAAAAGGGGGACTCAGGGTGGTGACAAACAAAAAAGGGCTGAAAGGGGAAAAGAACGTTGGGCGCGAGAAGGGGAATGGGGCACCATAAAAAGACTGCGTGCTCCCTAGAATCATGTAGGGGGGTGGCCGGATCGAAAAAGAAAAATGGGTCAAAAAGTTCAGATTTCCGGGGAGGAGGAAAAGGGGGGGGAAGACTCGTCGTACCATGCTGAGAAAAAAGAGAATTCCGGAACGGGGGAGGAAAAAAATTCATTGGCAACGAAAAACGGGGGGGGGAACGAGGAAAAGTCCGGCGGGGGGCTCCTTTCAAAGAGTGTATGGTGAGGGGGGGCGTCTCGACTGACAAGCTGATTCCAATCCCGCAGAAGGCGAAGTGGGGGAAAACCTCCGGGGCTGGGGGTCGGAAAGGATGATGCAGGGAATTTCGCACTAAGTCATTACAGGGGGAAGACCACGAGAGGGACGCCTGGAAGTGGGGAAAATTCCGGGGGATTTTGGCCGGAAACGAATATACCACCTCCGAAAGAAATTGTATAAGAAACCTAGGAACCGAAGGACAACTATTGGTAAGGCGGCAAGGGCGGGGGGTTGCATCAGGGTGTGGTAAGGCAAATGGTCGTGGGCGGCGAACGTCATTGAGAAGACAACGATCAGTCAAAAAAAAAAGGCACAGGCGGGCAACAGAATCTACCAAGACTTGTGAAGTGGAAAGGACACGGTTTCGGAGAAAGCGAGATTTGGGGGTGAAAGGAGGGAAAAAAAAGATTCCAAACTGCCGGAAAAACACGTCGAACATGGAGGCGACGGTACACTGCGGAAAAAGGAAAAGGAAAATCCTGCAGCGACGGTGGAAGGTGCGGCTGCATGAGGAACAAATGCCTCTAAAACAACCCCAAGGGAGGAAAAGTTGTTACAGCTCTTTCTAAAAAGTTCTGGAGGGAGAAAAAGGGTCTCTTATTGCTGGGGAGATGGGAAAAGAGGTGCAGGGAGGAACTGAGCCTTTGAGAATCATCCACGACTGAGCGGGATCCAAGGGGGGAGACGTTTTTCGGGGGGGTGGACGGGGGGGGAAAAGATCCGTAAAAAACCGAAAACGTAGACCGAAAAACAAGAAAACCCGTCCACAGTTTATGAGAACTCCGCAGGCATAATAATCATATAGGGGGAGAAAAGACAGCCGGTGGACGCCAGTGACTATGACCGGAAGATTCGCGTCCGGGAGCCTGACATTAGTTTTTTAAGGAAGGCGGTGCAGGACGAAGAAGGGTTACGAGTTCTTAGGGATGGACGGGGGCCACGCTCGTAAAAGGACACATGGTTCGAAAAAATTGTTGGGCCAAGGGGGAAAGATGGACTCGCTGCAAGGGTCCATAGACGCATGAAGGGGAAGGGGCATAGAGCTCAGAATGTAGGACAATCAGGGGAGGCGTGCGGTCGAAGTGTGAGGCTCGTCAAACCCGAAAGAAAAGCTTCCCAACGTCATAATGTCGAAAGCAGCGAGGGACGGTTGGGCCGGGGAAGGAGTTGTAAAGGAAGGAAAGGCGTGCCGGTTGAAGCTTGGGTAAGGTGCGCGGGAAGGGGCGTTCAAAACAATCTGTTCGGGATCAATTGTCGAAGGGGAAAAACAGCCAAGCCCGTTGGGCTTAGAAACCCTGGTAGGGACTCGGATACTGATCGGGAAAGAGAAGATTTCCATAAGACTCTGCAAGAGGAGAGTGGCGGACGGGGACGGGATCAGCAAAGGGGGCTTGGAGTGGCTCTAAGGGGAATCCACCAGAAGGGAAAAAAATGGCGAAGGAGGCCAAACGTCATAAAAGAAAGACTATCCTCCAACAAAAAACCACTGATTCTTCGTAAAGGTTCTGCACCCGCAAGGCTGTAGAGACAGAACATTCGTGTGTCCCGAACATGCTGGGTTACGGGGAAGGTCCAAGGGCAACTCCAATCACAGGTTCGGAAAAACCCCTTCTCGTGAAAAAACATCCTACGAGACCAGAGAAGAGTTTTACATCCACTGGGGGTGCCATCAAATAAGAAATTCTTTGAGAAAAAAACGGAATTCATTAGTGGCCAACGGAGGGAAAGGAAAGACAGGACAGAGGGCAAACGAGGAAACGTTCCGGAAAAAAGGCAATTCCAGGGAGGCCAGCCAGTTCGGACGGTGGGGAAAAAGAAGGGGGACAGGTGTCGAACGGAGAGTTGTGAAAGCTTGTTACCGGGAGACCTAAAAAAAAGAGAAAAAAACACCAGAGAGAAAAAAAGAATCATTTCGAGGAATCCTGGGAAGGAAGTCGGCTGAAAAAGGACCTTACTGTCACGCCAGGAGACGAGGCTTCCGCGTGGAAGCGCAGAAATACGTCCAGACCGGGGAATCCCAGAAGAGGAAAAAATGTACGGGCGAGAAGGGTTGGAAAGGGAATAGAACTTCGGAAAAAAAATATTCGACTCTGGAAAATACAGGGAGGGTAAAACTCAATGGAGGAGGAAATAGCGAAAAGGCGCGCCAAGTCGTGAAATGGCTTCCAAATTACGAGAGGCGCATCTGGGGCGGTGGCGGAAGGGGAAAGAATGGTAATGGAGGGGGGGGGTTCGCCATACGTTTGAGTAAAACGTCAAAAAAAGAAGGGAAAAGGGAATCAATATTGATCCGGAAGTCCGGGGTCCCCGGAGAAAGGTGCTCACACTGATCGACGACAAATAGACCCTGCTGGAACCTTGCTCGAAGAACGTAGGGAAGGGATGCACCGAGAGGAAAAAAAAAAAAGGGTCTTTCAACGGCATCGCAAGGAAAGGGAACGCAGGCGCCTCGGAACGCATTAAGGGACCATTGAGCAAAAGGAAGCAGTTTCTAAGTAGGGGAAGCGACAAGAGGGGGGTAGGCATTTGTAATCTAAGGGGAGGTCACGGGACCAAAGGAAGATTGATCGAAAAACGGGAAAAAAAAGGGGGTTCTGCACCGCGGAGGGGTAGTTAGCTATGCCATAGAGTTTCAGCGAGAAAAGGTTGGAAGAGGGTCTCGATCGTTCCAAAAATAAAAGGCTTCTAAGAACGTCGAAAAAATAGGAGAGAAAATAAATGCCCAGACGTCTCCAACTAAAAAACTTAAGAAAGGAGTCGACTCCCTTTATAACAGGGCGGGTCCGGTGGAAAAAAAAAAAAAAAAGCCTTCCTCTTATTGGGTAATAGAAGTATCCAAAGAAAAAGTATAACGCGAATAAAAAACCACTTCCAGATTCTTAAAAAGGGAAAAAGGGAAGTGAGTTCAGAATTGGCGCCACCGACCAAAATGTTATACTCCCATCAGGGGCAACAACTTTCGCATTAAGGGTTGGAAATCTTCTGGACGAATGGAGGGGGAAAAACATCACGCCGGGGGGAAGAAAAAAGTCCTTCCCCTTCAAGGGGGTCTCTGTCGAGTGGGTCCTCTACAGGGTTAAAGCGGGAAGGAGGAAAAATTCTCAGGTCAAGGGACATCATGGATCTTCGACTTTGGGTGAAGAAAAGAAGAACGGCAAGGATCAGAAGACAGGGTCGTAAAAAACTACTTAGGAGGAGGATTTAATAAAAACGCATACTAGGGGGGGGAATGGTGTGGCCTTCCCAGAACTGGTACCGAAAAAGGACCAAAGAAAAGAAATTCCTGGAGTAGGAAAACCCACCAACACCTTTTAAGGGCGCCCTCAATTTTCTGAGTGCCAAGAACGCTCGCAAAAACTTCCAAACATTAAAGGTCCCGCAGGGGCCAACGAAAGATTTCCTCAACATCAGAAGGGGCGTTATTTTCTAGGGGGGAAATTACTTTCAGATGAACAGGAAAAAACACCGAGAAATCACATGAAAGGTCAGAGAAAAAGGGGGAGGAAAAGGAGAGGAATGAAGAAAAGGGGATTTTCGAAGTTTCCTGGGGGACGATGACGTAATTGACGAAATCCACGAGAAAGCCACAGAAGGGCAAAGAAGGAAAGGAGGTGTGGGAAAGAAACCTTCGGAAAGTGGAGGGAGCCTTGACAATTTACATTGAGGGGGGGGACGTTTTTGCGCGGAAGGGAAGCCGAAACTTGCACCGTAAACGCAACGGGGGGTGGGGATCAATGGGGAAGGGGGGGAAAAAGGCTGATTGTCATACGTACGGGCCACAGGTAGGAGGAGGAGGTACGGCACCAGCGGGTGCTGAGATAAAAAATATGATGGAAGAGCTCTCATATGTGTCGTTACCCCTCGTAGAGGGCACGTAGCTCTTAAAACAGGATCGGGAAGGGCTGAGGGGTCACGACTGGTAGGCGAAAAAAAAGAGGAACCTTTCGCCTTAAAAACATGCAGGAACGGGAGGACGCCTTTCCTTGCGTAAATTTTTGCCTAAGGAGGGCTCACAGCAGAAAGTCCCCCAGAGGGTTACAAACCTCGGTCCCTCGAAGGGGGGAGGTGGATGTTCGGAAAAACTTGCGTACAGGGAGCAAATACCGCAAATCCTGGGGTAATACCACTCCTCTCTAAAAAAGGTTCCGGAGATAAACCAGCAGGTTATTGGGACAAAATCTGAAGAGAGCAGCGCACGCTGGGGCCCAAGGATAAGACCGGGCAACTACTTTGGTGGCTAAAGGTCTGTCGCGACCAAAATAGAGGAGTTTTAGAGGGCGGGGCGGTCGCCAGGACAAGGGAAAAGCTCTTCGGGGAGGGAAATCACATTCTGAAAAAAGGGGCAAACCTACAAATATGAAAAAAACGTTCTCGCTGGGCAAGAACCATCTATCAAGAACGGCAAGAGACGTTCAGAAAAAGTGTGGTCTTTGGGAAAGAAAACAGAGGGGAGCCTTTTGGGGGAATAAAGAACAATCAAAAGTCGAGATGAAAAGGGAAAACCGTAGGCAACAATCCTAGAGGAAAAAAGCACTGGGGGGGGGGGCTTGCACGGGAAGGGTTCACCATCAAAGGCAATGGAACAAGGTATTCCGACCAAAGTCCTTGATCCGATAAAGCACGATCATCCCAAAAAGGTATTGGGAGAGAGGTTCAGAAATCACTGAAAAACAAAGCTTGACGCGGAAGGTGATGAAGGGATATTTAGTGTCGAGGAGTATCAAGCCGGGTTGGACCCAAGAGGACCTTTGGGAGGAACTTCTGCTCAAAGAGGAAGGGGGTTGACCGGGGTGAAGGACCGTAGGGAAAACAAAAAAAGAAATTAAAAAACGAAAGGACAAAAAGAACTCCGACAGAGTTAAAGATCTCTCAAACAGAAGGGGAAGAATAATCATCTCGGGAGAAGGGACTCAGGGGGGAAAGAACAGGAAAAGAAGGCCGTGCGCATGGGGGAAGGAGTCGGAGCCTGGAAAGTACTCCATTAGTTAGGGCAGAAATTTCGGAAAACGGGATTGAGGAAGGGTAAGGGGAGATGCCACTCTTCTGTAAAAAGAGCATGTCGAGGAGCCCTGTTTCTTGACGTAGGGGCGCTGGCCAGAGGAAAGTTACCCAACTATTCAACACCATGGTTCCCGAAGGGCACTGGAGATGAATCCTTCAATGGGAGGTAAAAGAATTCTTGCAAAAAGAGGAAGTTTTTGTGGGTAAAAAGCTTTCATCCGTTCGGAACCTCCGGGGACGTCAGCGACAACCGACGAAAAACGGGAAAATCACTCACCGGGTGGTAATAACTCACTGGTTTACCTTGCATGCGTTTGGGGACGGCCCCGTGAAGACGGATTAAAGAATCAAAGACCCAAACCAATCATGGGTTTTTTTGATGTGGGAACCCTTTTAAGGAGTGAAATGGGGGGGCGGTGAAGTAGGTCAGGCGGGAAATAGGTAAGAAAAGAGCTGAATCCGTGGGGGGGGGTCTCACGACCTTTAGTAAAGTCGCGGAGAGACGTAAGGGGGAATCACTCTGATGAGGGGCTCGAGGACTTTAATCGAACCTAAGGGGATCAGCACTAAAAAAGTATTTTAGTGAGATCTACTGGGAAAAATACCGGAAGTTTTGCATGGAGGAAAGGGCACAAAGAAAGACAAAAGGAAGAGTCGAAAAGGAGACTCTCAACACAACAAAAAGAGAGAGATTAGAGGGAGGACTCCAAGTCGTTAAAAACGACAAAATGAGTGGCAAAAGTGGGGAGCGGCCGAGACCGGCCCAAGCAAGACCAGTTCGGAAATAAAACTACAAGAAAAAAAGCCTCCGAGCCCTCAGGGATTAAATCAGGCGATCCAGGAACATCCCGGTCGTTGAGAAAAAAATAAAAAGGGGAGAGGAAAAACTCTCGAGAAAAAATCAGAAAGCACATTACAGATTGGTGCAACGCACGAAGAGAGGGGCCTGCACCCCAAAAAGGGTCAAGGAAAAAGGCAAACGGGGATTGAGGGAAAGACGTGCTGCGCTTTCGACGTGTGGGAAGGTTTTACCTTCGGGGGTCGAAACGCCTGAAACATCGTTGTCCCACCAAGAGCCAAAAAAATCAGTAAAGATCAAAAAGGGGAACGGGGCCGGGGAGAGCTCGAGCAATTCTTAAAGGTCGCCGCAGGGGAAAATAGTTGGAATACCGGGAGAAGGAAGGGTCCACATTTAAGAAGGGGTTCCTCTACCATTTCCAGTGGCATCCAAGAGAGGAAGGCGTAATAAAAGAGGGGGGTAAGGGGGGGTCGAATCTGCACAGATTTGGAAGGTATGCACAAAACCAAAAGCGGTAAAGGGGGACGCTGCAGAAAGAGAGCTCCAAGCTGTAGGGGAAAAGAATTTGGAGACGATCTGAGGATGCATGACCTGGTGGTTGGGGGGAAGTTCGGGAGAAGAGGAAAAAAAAGGGGGATGTTACTGTTGACGGTGTTGGGGGTTTCGCCAGACTTGGGAACGTCACCCAAGAAAAAAACAGGGAAGCCGAAGTCCGCAAAGTCAAAATGGAGCCAAAAAAGCAGGAAAAACTTCTCAGGAAAAAAGAATAGACCCTCGCCATACTTCAAGTTCACGGCTGAAAACCCATCACGTCAAAAGGAAAGATATGAAGAGAAAGGTTCTCGTTGAAGGCCAGCGCATTCAAAGTCGCCGAAGTGCCGTGAGTAAAAAAGGGGCGGCATGGGGGGGAACGAAGCCAGTGTAGAGAGGAAGCCTCCTCGTCGGAGCATTTTGTCCTACTCGACGGAGGAAGGTAAATGCGGGGGGCGAGAGAGGGAAAACTTAACACCAGGATGTAGAACCGTCTTGCTAGTATGAGAAGCGGTATATCGGGGAAACCCGAGACACGGTAAAGTTCAGAGAGGGGGCGGAATCGAAAAGGGCTTCTCATGACGTACAGGACAAACACCATCGTCCTGAAAAAGAGGAACAGAAAACTTCCGCGGAAAGAAAAGCGCGACATCCATAGTGAGGAAGGCAGAAGAAAATATAAAAAATCTTAGGGTGGGGAGTGCGGTGCATTTTCTCAAAAAAGTATGAACAGCCACAGCGAGAAAACCACTTCCCGCGGAAAAGGGGTCGAAAAGGGAAGACTTGCTTTCTACATTGCAAAGAACACGCTCACGGAGACATCACAGCAAGGACGATGGACAGTCACGAGGGGGGAAAGAGGGGATCACTTGCGAAAAGGATACTACCTAAAAGCTCCCAAAAAAGAAGCGCAAGGGGAAATTCGGACAAAAAAGGCAAGGGATTGGGTACACACTCGACAGGAAAAGGACTCGTTTCGGATTCTAGGACAGGGTAGAAAGCATTGTACCCTAGGTGGGGAAGGGGGGGGCACGGAACAGGAAAAAGGGAAAAAGGGCTTCTCTATCCGGCCTACATGAGATTTAGAGACCCTGGTGGAGGGGTGGAAGAAGGGGACTTCCCTTGTGGGAAAAAAGTATTCCAATGAACGGGCGTACACCACCAACCGCGGACGGTTAACAATCTGGCTGCCCTAAGGCGAGCCAAAAAATCAAGGAATGGGTCCATTGAAAGGAGCAAATGTCGCTGAGGGAAGACGGGAAGATTGCCCAAAAGGAATTCTTTGCGCCGGGAGGAGGTGAGCGAGAGAGATCGACAGAAAACCCGGAAAAAGGGAAAATGAAAGGGGGAAGACTCTCAAACCAACCACAACAAAAAGAGAGAGATGACAGGGCTCACTTTGAGGTGGGGGTTAAGGAACTGTGGTCGGGAGTAGGCTCGATGAAAAGAGAAAGACAACTGCGCAGGGAGGGGGGAAATCTCTTAAGCCTGAGGGAGGTATTGCGCCGGCAGTCGGGGGGGTTGGGAGCTGAAGGAAAGGGGTAGCCATAAACTGGGGGGGACCGTCTCAACTTTGGGGGTGGTGTACGACCATCAGGCAGGGAAGGACGAGGGGGGCTCTTCCGGGGAAAAAAGGAGGAGTATGGGACGCATAATAAAATGCGTTCTCCTAAGAAAGAAAAAGAGGGAAGGCAGGATAGCCATCGGGAAAAGAGTGGAGAAGTACTTCAACAAAGAGGACATCGTCTTACAAGAGGGCCTTACCTGAGAATGCAAAAGGTAAATGATACTTTATTCAAAGAAAAAAACTTCTACACGCGAACAAGGGACTGGTCAGGACCTTTCCTTGCGGGGGGGGGCTGGTTTGGCGCGTAAGTCACGGAAGACAATCTGATCCCGACCCGCTCTGTGGGAAACCTCGGTGAGGAGAGTTTGCACAAATAGAATTGGGCGGGGAAGGGGAAAGAGAGTTTATCGTGGGGAAGGGTCGTATTTCTCACGCAGGAATGGGGGGAAGGCACCACGCAGCAAAGTGCACGGGGGAGGGACTGGGGAAAAAAGGGGGGCGTTTGGCACCCGGGGGGAAAGGCCCACCCTCCTCGGAAGGGGCCTACCTTGATAAGACCTGAGGAACAGAAGCCCACTCTTTGGTTCGGGAGGTACAGCGCCTAGTAGCGGGGCCAGGGGGGAAGGCGGTCTTGAAGAAACCGTCCGTTTCGCGCGTCGGAAGAGCCCTTCGGGAAAAAAGGATGTCAAGCAGAGGAAAAAAAATGGCGCTGAAAATAAGAACCGAAGATCACTACCTTGCAAACGGGGGAAAGAAGAAGGGGGTAAAAGGAAGCTCTCGCTTCGGAAAATATGTGAATCGTCAGGGTAAGAACTTCGAGATTACAAAGGGAGACCCGGGTAGCGTCGAATAGAAGAAAGAAAAAAAGGGCTCTACATGGTTAAAAAAATCAGGCAGCTAAGGCGTTCCATGGAGTGGGGAAGGGAGTCCTTGTAATTCCCAAAAAGTTCCGGTGCGCGAGGGGGGCAGCCCTCTTTGAAAAAGAAGCGCATCTTTGCGCGGGGCAAGGTCACTATTGGATCCGGCAAATTCTCACCGACACAAAAAGAGACCTTTGGGCACGTCGAATAACTGGCCGTGTGGGAGGAACGTGTTTATAGCCGTACATGGGAAAAAGGGGCAATTCCAATTCAACGGCAAGGACAAGTTATTCAAAAAACGTCTCTCCACGAGATGCAGAACTAAGAAAGAACCATAATGAAGTGTCTGCTAAGATTCCGAAAAAGTTCTTCGCGTCGGGGGGGGAAAAGGTTTTGACTACTCTAAAAGAATGTCGGTGCAGATGAGGAAAATACGAAGGGAGGAAGTTTAAAGGCTCGGGGAGGCCAAAAAAGTCTTCCAGCGCGCGAAGGCTTGAAAATTGTGAAGGGGGGACTATGGAAGAGCGGAAAACAGGAAGTTTCCACGAGAACCTGGGGGCAGGGTAATCCGACACTTGAAGAATCAGCTTAAAAAGGGGGGGAAGAATTCTTCTTGGGGCCGATATTTGTTGTAAACAGTGCCGAGAAGCCACGGGAAGGGGTCCCCCGCTGACAACGGACGAACACCTTCTAAGCCAGCAGCAGGGTTGGGGGCATAGGAACAAGTTGGATAGGGGGGGGGGGACATTGCATGCCTGGGGGGTGTTTGCAGAAGCGGGGGGCGGGTGCAAGATTTTGGAAAAAATCCAGTCATGGAGGTAAAGGCCAAAAGAAGGACTTCCGTTGGGGGAAAACTACCTGGGGGTGGGGGGGGGGGGGGGAAGGGTCATATGGCCAAGGGGGCGGATGGGACTCCAGGGGAGAACTAATGAGGGCTAGTAGGAGGCGGGGTACGGGATCGCCGTTTTCCCCCCCCCTCGAAGGGCGTTTGTGAAATGGATGGGACCTCCGCGACATAACAGGGTTCATCAAAAAGCGGGACCTCTGAACGGAGTTATGAATGAACTCAGAAACACCAACGTAGGGAGGAAGAAGAGAGATTATTAATTTGAAAGACAGTCGGGCATAGAAAGGGTTTTGCCAATCGCTTTAGTGACTCGATGTCCCCTTAAAGCACTCAATCCCTCGGGGCACTCGCGACAGGAAGCATCCTCCAGAACAAGAGTGATGAGCCTTGTCCGGGAAACGCAAAAGGAATAAAAAATTAGAAGTCCCAAAGGCACTGAGCTGTTTGAAAATACAATGATAAATTGGAACTCTGGCAAAAAAAAACAGCCAGGAACGGAAAAAAAAAACATGTCAACACGCCAAAGTTTCGGGAAAAACTCGTTGAGGAGAAAAACCTCTGAAGGGGGGAGGTCATTCGATGACGGGGGGGGGGTCAGCTGGGAGATTCGTGAGGGGGGGGAAGATTCAAAGGGAGATGAGGGAAACAAAAATAAAAATTCGATTCCATCAAGGAGGACGTCGACTCTATGCAAGGAAATCGTTCCCCATGGCCATCAGAGTTTGTAAACAAAAAGTGGGCGGGGGGCAGACGGCCCAGAAAAGAAGTTTCCATCCGCCCAGGACCACAATGTCCTCGCGGAGGGAAATCATTGCAGTCGTAAAAGAGGAACTTAGGGATAGGAGAAAATCGGAGGGAGTATTCAAACCAAAAAGCTTACCGACGCGCAGAAAAGAACTTCTCGCCAAAGCTTAAGGGGCCGGGGAAAAAACTGGCTAAGGGATACGGGAGGGATTAAGAGAGCGGCGTGGCGAAAAGAAAGGGGTCTTCCTGAATTGAATTTGAATGGGGTGGCGTGTCTCAAAAATACGGGGTTAAAAGAAACAGAAAACCAAAACGAAAAGTGATCCAAGTGCCCGCAAAGAAGCAGTCCCTTGTTATGATGGAAAGGGAACGCTCCGCCCATTTCACCGGCCTAATAAACCCGCGAAACGCTGCGAAAGAACGGAGTCGTGAGCCAGCTTCCGGGGGAGTTGGCTTTCAGTTGCGGGAGGAGGGACATTCAAGGACGCAAACCGGGGAAGTTGAAGAATGGGGAATTTTACCATGGTCGCGAAATGCCCGCAGTGTCGAAATAAGCGCTTCTACCCGGGGGAGGGCATTTGGGAGCTTGGCGAGCATTCAGGGGGAAAATAATCTCGAAAACATTCTGGGACTGCCACCTTCTAGGGGGGCCTATAGGGGGGGATAGAGAATTTTCCCCAGCGAGCACGAAAGGTGCATTTCTGGGGGCTGAATCCGAGATCGTGGAAGCGATGGGATCTCAAGTGAAGCGACGAATTCTGCGACCAAAAACTGCACACTTCCAGAAGAACCTGGGGGAAAAAAACAGGTGAGGGGGGGCAAAAGTTCGCCAAGCGGCAGAGGAGGGGGATAGGTCAGCATGGGAAGGAGGTACGAACAGCCGCTCAGGAAAACTTCATCGTCGAAAGCCTAAACTGGGGAAGGAGGCCGTGCGAATGAGGAACAAAAAAAGTTCAGTCGTCATGAAAAAAAGCAAAATTCGAGGGCAAAAAGCCGCCTTCCCGATGTGGGGCTGTCAGGGAGTGGCGTCTCCAAAAAGGAACTCCCGCACGGACCGGGGGGCATGCATTGGTTCACGAAAAGATTTTGTTCCGGGGGGGAGAACCATGGGCGGTCAGGGGACTACAAAGGGGAAGCCAGGTCCGTTGTAAGCAAGCAGGGAGCGAGGTCTGCGACCTTTGGTGAGGGGAAAACGCCAGGTCGTACAGGAAAAAAGGATCCGGCTACATTAGGTGAAAGGGGAACGAGGGGGGAAAGACCTCTCCGCTTGTGGGAAAGGAGACAAAACGTATTCAATCACAAGGGCTTTACAAAAACACGTTGCGGACGGGGAAGAAACAGGGTCTTGAATGAAATGCAAAAGGAAAAAACCTAAATGTCCCTTGTCCAGGAAGTAAGCAGGGAAAGAAACAAATCCTCGAGTTTAATTTCTTTAAGGAGGTCTCGTGACGGAAGGAAAAAGGACAGCCGCCATGTTTTCATGATAAAAATCACATTGAGCATGTCAGAGGGCCCCACCAGAAGGGAGGAGGACAAGGAATTTCGCAGGTCCTGAAAAGGAAAGTCACTTCGATGACGTACTGGGGAGGAAAATCCCGCGAAAGAATGAAACGAGATTTGGCAATCTCTAAGCGGACATGCGTGGGGGCCTGGGGGACAAAAGAAAGGGGTTTTGTGTGGACGGGGGGGAGTGCAGGGAATAATTTCGTTGCGAGGGAAAAGTCCGCACCTTTTGGGGGTGGGCCGATCAAGGGAAAGGTCAAGAGTGGGCCGCTACGGGCCAAGGCGCGGTCTGGGACGTCAACCCTTGTCTGAGAGCCTAAGAGAAAAGGAATTAGGGCACCTGATAAAAAGGAAGATAGGTAAGACCTGTAAGATCGGGCAGGTGTCCTTCTCTGAAAATGAAAACCTAAATGCGTGCGGAAAAGCCTTTTCCGGGCGGGGGAAAAACGATTCATGGCAAGAGGTCGAACGCGAAGGAGGGGGTCTAAGCAGGGACCGTGAGGGGATGGGGGGGCTGTGAAAAACCTGATCCATTCGCACGAAAACTCTTTAACAAAACAGTAAAGAAGGCGATTGTTAAAAAGTTTCTGGGAAAGGGGACAATGACGACTTGGAGCGTGGGAAAAGGAGGCACCGCAAGGAAATTCCTGAAAGGGGAAGAAAAAAAAAGAGAAACGCCACTGGAAGTGGTGGGAATACAAGCGGAAGGGGGGGCACCCTTCTGGAGGCACCAAAAGACAAGCGGAAAAAAAATTGAGAAGAAACTTCGAAAAGGAAGGCACTATGACCTGTGGCTGTAAAAAGTGATTCGGGCAGGGGGGGGGAATTGGGGGGCGTGGACATGACTGATGGGGAGGGGGGCAGGAGTCATTGATAAGGGATCTCGATTCCCCAAGAAGGAAAAGAACAAGCAATGCACAGTAGGAGAGAGGAAATACCGAAAAGCAAAGCATCTGATCACTAAAGAGGCAAAAAAACAAAGGGTTTTCCGTTTCGATAAGAAGATCTTCGATGCCTAAGGGGGGGGCCGAAAAGTCGAGATGGAAAAAAAAGGAAACCGTAGGCGTAGAAAGACTTCTACAAGGACGGTCGCGAAAAGAGGGGTTCAAAGGAAATTCATGCTACTGAAGTCCGGCTCCTTGCTTCCGGGAGGCCGATGCACTTCAAAACAGAAACAAAAAAGGCCGGGCCTCTGGAGAAAGAAGTGGCTTGTATAAACTCTGGCAGTAGAGGTCACCATTTAGTGGGGAGGAGTTGCTAAAGGGGGCAATCAGAAAAGCTGAGACCTGCTGAAATTGAAAGGAACTGGACGTTGGGGGGTTTATATCCGGGACGGAAAACGTAGGGCGACACGAATTAACCACAGGCCTGAAAAAAAATAACCAAAACGGAACGGAAATCAGAAGCAGAAGTAATCAGCTCGTGAAAGAATCAGCCATTTGAGAAAAGGTGGAAGCGAAAGATTCAAACGGTTCTTCAGAAGGGGCGGAAGGAAGAAATGCTTTTTGAATACGAAAATTTCGGGAATGGGTTCACAAGTGCTAGAATGGATCGGGGATGCCCGATCTTCCAGGAATCTAGCGGAAGGGGGTGGACCCGTTTGAAAGGGAGATCGGCCACCAATTTCCCAACATGCTGGAAGAAAGGACTCCTACTAAAGGGTAAGCGTGAAGAAACGTCCGTAGCTGAGTCATCGTGCCCCTTGGGGGGGGGGTAACTCATAAAAAAGATGGCAAGCGGGAACTATTTAACAAGCTGAACAACGGAGGGGAACACACGTTCTAAATCCGCAGAAAAAATCCGATCAGAAAAGGGGTAAATAAGAACGGCGGGGCCGGTTGACATGGAGGGCAGGCCCTGTGGCGAAAAAGGCGTTGTCAGTCAAACGAAGGATAAATGGGGGTCTCTCGATGTGGATACAGCCTCAAGCTGAAGGATCAACAAAAAAAAAAAAAAAAAAAACCCTGATGCCTCTTCGGAGAGGCTCTTCATACAAGTATTTCACGGGAAATGATGCGAATGCTTACTTTGAATCAGAAGTTGGAAAAACTGTTCTTTGGGGGTCAAGTCTAAAAGTGGAGCCGGAATCCTTTTGCAGAGAAAAGGAGGTTCACAAAAAACACTCGGAAAGGGGGAAGACAACTACCGAGAAAAAAAACACACGATAAAAGATAGGGTCCACAGTAGTTCCGAGAGGGGCGAAATTCTGTGCCACGCATTAAAAATTTGGGGCAGAGAGGGAAACCAAGCCCCTGTTCTTATAAAAGCGCGATTCCCTTAAATCAGTCAAGTGGATCCTCCTGTATCCCGGCATAGGGGGGGGGAGGGACCAAGGCACCCCGGGTCGTTGAGAAACCCAGAATTGAGCTTGGGGGGAAAAAAGAACTTAAGGGAATAAAAGAGGGCAACTCCCGCCGCAAACCAAGGCAACCCCAAAAGAGCCATTCAAAAAAAAAATTTCGCAAACGGGGGGCCACCCCCGTGCGGCTGAAAACGTGGTGTCGGAGGTTTTACCGCGTTTTCTAACATGAAATATAGCGTAAAAAGCGCAAAAAAAGACTATTTTAAAGGGAAACGTAGACGCGAAAGGCTTCCTTCAGGGGGAAAAAAAGGGCAAGCCGCATAGGGGAAACGCGTTTAAGGGGAAGTCAGAAAAAAGAAAACAATTTTCCGCCGCCGCGAAAGGACAAGCGCGCTGAAGAGAGAATCTTACCTACGAACTTCGTAACAAAGATGCGAATCTGCAACGAATCGGGGGGCACAAGAAGGGACAAAAAAGAACCGCGGCCCCGGAATCTTAGAAAAAAGACGTAGTGAATGGGCGGGAAAAGGTTGGATGACGGCTGAGGGCGGCAGCTGGGTTGTCAGCAGAGGTGCGAAAATCTCAGGCGTCAGGCGGGTTTCGGGTTGGAGAAAAAGACATACGTTGCCGGTCCGGAAAAGCCCAACGCCAGTTATCAATATTTAAAAGGGGCCAGCAAAAAGGTTCTCGGAGGGAAAAACCAAAAGAAGTGACGATAAAAATATCCCCTCTTCACAGAAAAGGAAAGGGGAGCGCCCCAGCCCGTCGGCCTGGAGGAAAACACCGTGAGGACACCGCAAGGACTTTTTCGGGAGAGGGGGGGGGACGGGGAGAATGCATGCCACAGGGGAAAAATGGCCGTGAGAAAAAAGAACTGTCAGGTGAAACAGAAAAAGTGCAAGACAGGGGAGAGAGCTGTTCGAGGCCTACGGGTCGGCATTTGGAAAAAAGATGTCCCGGCGAGAAAGAGGCTCGAAAGGTATCGGGGGGGGGGGGGGGGGTGGGGGGAGGGGGGGGGGGAAACACAAACTTTCACCTTGGGACTAGGTAGTGAAAGCGGATTCTTGTAAGATTTTTAGGCGAAGACAAAGGTTCCCGAGTCCTGGGACGGAGATCGTTTTCCTAATGGGATGAAAAGCCTCCACGACATAAGAAGATCCTAAAATACCACAAACCCAAAGATAAAAATTCACTCGAAGGCGCTACAGCCAGTAGAAGGTGCCTTAGGGGAAGGCGTCCAGCTGCCGCTTAGGGTTAAGCAGCCATGGTCGAAAAAGAAAAAGCTGGAAAAGAAGTAAACCACTTCCAAGGAACGTGGTCTTCCCCTTTCAAAAAAGGGGAGAAATGCTCCACGAAAAGGTCGTCAAGTGGGAGACCCCTCACGAAAGGAGGAGGGGGAAAAACTTCGGGGGCACGAGTTGGGGGGCGATGTCGTCGCCAGCCAAACAGGCACCATCAAAGGAACCCTGCCTGCATTGGGGAAGGTTTAACAGTGGGGACATTGCCCATGAAACGGTCGTCCTACCAGTCTGAAGAAAAAGAAGAAGCATCCATTGTACGACGAAGAAAAGGGTTGGGGGAATCTAAGAAAGAGGGAAAACGAGGGCAGGAAGGTCTTAAAAATCCGTGCCTAACTTAGGATTGATTGGGGAACTCATACCCGGGTGGGGGGGAGGGGACGACGATACTGGGGGAAGTAAGAGAAAAATCATTCCCGTAAAGCCAAAAGGAGGTCGTACAAAAACGGACTTTTACCTTCGCAAGGTTCTGTCTTACGCTCCAAAAAAATCGAAAAAAAAATGTAAAGAAAAGAACCGCAATGTAGAACAAGGAAGGAGAGAATTTCCAAAAAAGAAAAAAGGGCCCTTTCGGCGGATTTCCCGTGGGAGAAAGACAGTCCGGGGAAAGTGCAGAAAATGCGAAATCAAAGAGCTCCACAACACACGGAGGATGAGAGAGGACATGCTCATGTGAAAAGGTAGAGGCTGT
>Ga0179593_1470557_pt1 | contig 18689 bp, 33 predicted proteins | sample CZODoug2_1_08_16_FD_185931 | JGI IMG/M metagenome (GOLD analysis project Ga0179593, IMG submission 185931) | Vadose zone soil fungal communities from Angelo Coast Range Reserve, California, USA - CZODoug2_1_08_16fungal (PacBio error correction) | ecosystem: Environmental > Terrestrial > Soil >...
CGGAAAACCATTGGGGAAAGGACTTCATCAGCGAAAAGATGTTACGGCCAAGCAAGGTATGAAAAAAAAAACATAAAAAGGGCCCTCGAAAGGAAGAGGTCAAAAAACGCAGAATCAAGAGAAAGGGGGCTGGGGAGGGAGGGAGACTTCAAAACTCGTTCTGCTCCAAATCCATCAAAAAAAGCTGGAGCGAAAAAAAAAAAAAAAAATTACATATCTAACCGGCAGGGGAAACAAAAAAAAAAGCAATGTCCTTTCACTGAAACAGGAAAATTGATCGGGGGGGGTGGAGAAATGATTACAGGGGGGAAAAAATCTCAGTGGGAAGGAACTGCCGGGGGGTGCCGGACTCGTGAAAATTTTGCCAGGGTCCGGTTCAAGAGAGGAAGGGGAGAAGTGACTAAAAACAAAAGGTTCACCAAGAAAAACTTCAGGGTCCCCAAAAAAAAAAAAAATAATTTTTCACCGGAAGGGAAGGGGGACGGGGGGGGAACAGGACTGGGAGGAAAAAAAAGACAAAGTTCAATCAGCAAAAAGTCATTGGGGTAACCTGCGGTGAAAAAAAAAAGGGAGGCTTCCCCGAAACCTACTAAGGGGGAAGTCCGCAAAGACGGGAAAAAAATATAAAACCGGCGGCCAGGTGAAACTTTGGTCAGTCCTCGCGGGTTTGATCAAAAAACACAGGGGGGACCACAAAAACCTCACAGAAAAGAAACCCCTGAAACTTTGAAGTCGCGGGGGAAAAAGGAGGATCTGCTCTGCGCGGCCGGAAACGCCCTGGAACTGTTTCCGGGGAAACAACAAGGGCGTCGTGAACTGGGGGGAAAACGAAGGGCAGTTGAGGAGACTGGGGTCCGCAAACAAGGTAAGTTTTCAACGGAGCAAGGTTATCTGAGCACAAACAAAACACCAGCGGCCAAAACTCCAACTTTTTTTGGGGTAAGGGAGGAAAAAACAAAGAGGGGAAAAAAGGTCAAAGGAGAAGGTTCAGGCAATCATCTTGGGGACCAAAAAGTTTGTGGGGGATCACACTTGTGGGGGGGATAGATATTAACAAAACCTCCCCCTGTTTGTGGCCACGGGGGGGGAGAAAGGGGGGGGGGGGAAAAATGACGGCCAAAAGTTCTCGGGAAAAAAGGCAAAAAACGGGGTAAAGGAAGCGAATCTCGGCCTTCAGAAAAAACCAAAAAAAAAAAAACTCAACCTCGAACTGCCGGGTGAAGGGGGACAAAGGGGGAGGGGAAACGAAGAAACGAGATACAGCAGTCATGACTATACAACGGTGGATTTTGCTTGGATTGGGGATGTTGGAGATGGGACTGGAAGCAAAACTTAAAAAAACCAAAAAGGGGGCAACTGGTGTTTCCTCAAGATGATCGAAAATCTACCAAAAAAAAAAAAAGGAGGAGGAAAAAGAAAGAGAGAGCAAAAAACAAAAGGAAAGGAATGGTTGCAGGAAGGAAAGACAGCAAAACGCTAAAGTACGCGGGGATTCGAGGGGATTTCACCTGTAAGGTCTCAAAAGAGAAAAAAATTCCTCGAGGGGGGGAAAAACAAACACGGTCAGGAATGGGCGAACGGTGCTGGTACCGATAAAAGAGGATAGGGGGGACAAAAAACTGCCGAAGGGGAACGGGATTGTTGGAATAGACCCCCGGGTATTTTGGGTTACAAAACCGTTGGGGGGGGAAAAGAAAAGGAGCGGAAAAGTCAGAGGAATCACTTACCAGATGTGGCAAAAACCAAGGTAAAAAAAAAAAAAAAAAAGAAAATTCCCTTGCGGGGTGGATTCTAACGAAAAACTCGAGACACTTACCAGATAACTAAGACCAAAGAAACCCTAACAAAGAGAAAAAGTGGTTCCGGAACAAGTCAGAAAGGATCCCGTAAGCGAGAGGAAAAAGGACGGGAGCCCACTAACCCATGGGGAGGTGGGCGGGATGATGCAGGTTGTTGGGAACACCATGTGTTGGGGAAAAACCGAAGAGGAAAAAACAGAGCCTGGCGACCAATAGTTTGGGAAAGAGGCCGCAATAAAGACAAGGGGGGTGGTGGAAAGGGGGAAGCAGTCACTGAAAAATCCAGGGTTTGGTAAATTACTTTGGATTCTTAAAAAAAACGTTGAAACCAGCACGGCAAGTTGGGAAGGGGTGCAGAGGTGGAAGACGAAAGGAAAAAAGGGGTGGCCTGGAATGAAGTGACCTTTGGGAAAGGGGTTTGGTGGTGGTCATCACTTACAAACCAAAAAAGCAAAACCGCGGAAAGAAAAAAACACTTGAGGAAATGACCAGGAGGAGGCACGTGAATAAGCGATACCTAAAGAGACACAAAAGAAAATGACACAAGGTTCGACCCCGGCGGCAGGGGTGTTCGGCGGGGTCACGAATGTTAGCGAGGGCTGTTTGTTCATGGGGGGGAAAGAAGGTAGGAAAAAAAAACAAACTTGCACTAAAAAAGAATAAGTGAGAGCGACGAAAAGGAGGGGCTACAGGTAAAGAGGAAAAAGTGTTTACCAGGTGGTAAAGAGACGGTTCTTCCTAAAAAAAGGAGGGGGGAGAAAATGAAGAAAAGGGTGAAAAAGGGAGGGTCAAAAAAAAACAGCGTTGTTCATGAAGAGAAGTTGCTAAAGGTGAAAGATACTTTGCCGGTGGGGGGGGATACTGGGCAGGGGCACCAAAGGACACTGGTTCTGCGGGGAAGGGAGGTGTACGACGTGCTGCTAGACATGCATGCTTTGGCGCAACGGGACGTGAAAAGAGGGGATTCACGAGTTGTTGGGATGCGGTTCCCCGCCAATGGCGGGAAAAGAAAAAAAAAAACGTCACAAACGAAGAAAAGTCACGAAAGTGACGGAAACAGACTACAAAATTGGCGGGGAGAGTAAAAAGGGAATTAAGATCCCATTGCTGGGCGGGCAAAAGACGCAAAAAGCCATTATCTCGCAGGATGCCCGTAGGGCGAACCCAAAAAAAAAAGGGGAAAAAAAGGAGAGTGACGAGGGACTGGGGGAAAAAGACGGATAAAAAAAAATTACTACAAAGGAAAAGTGAAGGATCACTTTCAGCGAAAAAAAGTACTTGAAAGGGCAAGCTCGCAAATAAAAGGGTGAATACATGTCAGACAAAAGGAAGGGGGAAGAAGAAATGCTTGTGAGTGGGTTGGGTGGGAGGTCGCGGAACCACCACCCACAACGAACTTGTACACTGAGAGGGGGGATCAAGAAACACGGTAAGGGAAGTTCTACATGGGGACGTTTGGGTCCCGCCTTTCTTAAACGAAACACTGGGAAAAAAAAAAAACAAGCAGGACTTGGACGGGGGGCAAACGGGGGTGAGGGGGCAAAAGGGGAAGGAAAAAGGTGCCACTGTCAAACCCGCAAAAAAAACCCTTTTCAGTGTTAACGTAAAAGTTGAAAAAAAAAAATTCTCCCTCAGGGGGGGGGGCAAAAAGCGTGGCAGGGGAAATGCCGGAAGAAGCTAGCAAAAGAGCGAAAAAAAAGGGCCAAGGGTTAACTACGTTGTGGGGGGGGGTAAGGGCAGGAAGTAGTTTGGCGAGGTGGAACTCCTGCATTCGGTTTAAGGGGAACGGTCGGTCAGACAAGAAGTGGTGGAAGGTGTAAGAGAAACGAAGAAAATCCTTTACGGGGATCAAACAATGCCCGGGAAGAAGAGGGAGGCTTAGAAACCCTAAGCAGTAGTGGGTCTTAGGATCTGACATCAAATAAAGGGAGGGGGGGTTTGTCAGTGGTGGGGGGGAAAGTAAACTCACCACGGGGGGGGCTCGCTCACATAAAAAACGGCCAAAAGGAGAGGGAAGACTAATCACCTAACAGACAGTTCAAAAAAAGATTGTGGAAAACCAGGTCAAGTGGCATGCCGGGCAAAAACGTGGTCTGTTGAGAGAGGACTCGAGGAACCAAAACGGAATACTGGAGACGCTTAGGAGATGAAGAGGGGGGGGGGGAAAACAGGGGACTTTCCAGGGGAAGTTTGAAATCCAGGCACCGGAAAGGGAAGAAGACAAGACGAAATCTACGGGAAAAATTCCGTAAGAGAGAAGGAAAAGGGGTTGCAAAAAAGCGGGCCGTGTGGTGGGTTGAAGTGGCCACAAAAAAAAAGGGGGGGGAGTTTCTTAAGGCAACAGTCGAGGCCAGTGCTTGAACTTTGTGGGAATGGCCGAGGTATGACTTTGGTAGATGGACACGAGGAAAGAAACAACAAAAAAGACATATCACGGTGTGCATCTGGGGGACTGGTGCGTCATAAAAAAAAGGGGTGAGAGGAAAAAAAGATAACCAAAAGGCTGAAAGAATGCCAAAAAGGGGATAGAACCAGGGGGTTGGGGGACGCTGAAGAAAAAAAAAAAAAAAAGAATCGAAAAAAGAAAAAAAGGACCAGTCAAAAGGGGACAAGCACTACGAGGGGGGGAGATACAAAGAGAGCTGGCAAACATAACCACAAAAAAGATGGCAAACTTGAAAAAGGAGCGGTAGGGGGAAGAGGGCTTAAAAAGGTCCCGAAGCCTGGCCGAAACGGTGAAAAAAAACAGGAAACTCACCCCGCTTCCAGACTACTAAGCGCAAAAAATAGTGCTTAGTTTGGGGGGGGAAGTAGGGGAAAAGGGAAGAGTCCTCGAACCAAAGATCCCACGACAAAAAGGCAAACTGGCAACTTGAAACAAACATGGACAAAAGAAAAGTAAACCTTTGTGAGGAAGTGAAAGGGGGAAATTTGGACAAAGTAACAGTGAGTGGCCGGGGAGAGGAGCGAGGAGGGACCAAAAACAACAACCAACAACCCAAAAAACTCATTTAGTGGTGGGGTCCCGGATAGAGAAAAAACCACAAATCCACCAAAACATGGGCGGGGGTTGTTGGGGGGGAAAAAAAGAAGAACGAGGGAGAGCAAGCGGGGAATCCACGGGAAATGAGTTGGTGGAGAATGGTATTCAAACTTCAAACAAAGGAGGGACCAATGGGGAAATAAAGGGAAGAAGAAAGGATGGAGGAGGGGAAAAAGTTCGGCAAAGACTCGCAAGTAAAAAAAAAACCCAACTGGGGTAAGAAAAGATGCCGGTGGCGAAAAATGTGCCTTCAAGTGAGGGGGGGAAAAAGGGGTCACCTGACCAAATCGAACCAAATGAGATTCAGTGGGAAGGGAAGTTAATAGAAAACTTGACCTGTGGTTAAGGAAAATGGCGGGGGGGCACAGGTGTGACCAAGACGCACGGTGGGAGGAAAACTAATGGGGGGGGAACTAAAAGTTCTAGAACATAGGGACGTGCCAGAAGGGGTCAAGTTTTCTTGCGATGCAAGGCCAAACCCCAAACGTCCTGAGACCTAACATGAAAAGTGGGGCATAGACTGAAAAAAAGGAAGGAGGGGGGGCGGTGTTTTTGGAACCGCGACGAAAAAAAAAGAAGAAGAACTCAAACTTTTGGGCGACAACAAGGGAGAAAACCGGTATGCTCAGCTGGCAAATAAACAGCAGAAGGTGTGACAGAACAAGGACAGGGTTAAGAAAAACCAGGTCAGTCACGGAATGGCAAAAAAGGGAAAACGTCAAACGCTAAGGGAAGGTTTCAAGTTCAAAAATAAAAAAAGAAGAGGGAAGTCACTCAGCCATAAAATGGAGTTGGGGAGGGGGGGGGGAAAGGGGACCAGGAAAAGGCAATTACCAGGCGGCATATTAAACCGTCAACCCGAAACATAAAAATCGAAGGCAGGGTCAAGGGGAAGGACGAGAAAAAAGAAGTGTGTCAGCAGGGCCGGCAAAGCAGCGGAGCCGAGCATCAACAGTTCAGCCCCAAGTAGGGGTTTTTTTAACGCCAAAACGCCAACAAATCTTCTAGAATAAGGGCGTAAACAGAGGAAGAGACAAGGATATCTCCACGTCCATATCAAACCACGGTACAAAAAAAAAAAGTAATCTGCCTCAAATTTGCAACAAAAAGGCGGGACAGAAACAAAGAGTCTCTGGACAGAACGACGGGGGGGGGGGGAATTCAGCCAAGAAAAAGGGGGGGGACGGAACGCAGGGAAGGACAGGAATCGCGCGGAGTGCCGGAGGGAACCCGTTAGAAGGAAAATAAGATGATTTTCAAGGGGGTTAAAGTGTTCATACGTTCAAAAGGCAAAAAAAAGACAGAAATCTCATTCGCGAACAAAGGGGGCGGACGCAAACTGCCCAAACCACCATCACACTCGCGGTCCCAAACCTCACCCTCGAACATGTGGGGGGGATCGGTGTGGAGGTATGGACGTAATCGCCGGGCGAACGCCGGGGAAAAAAAAAGGGTAATAAAGTAATGGAAGAAAGTGTCATGTTTCAACAAAGAGCGGAAGGAGAGAAAACAAAAAGGGGGCACAAGAAAAAAACAGGATGTTCAAGCAAAAACTATGCAAAATCGGAGTGTGCAACGCTGCACCAGGAACTGGCGGCCGAAGGGCACGGCATAATCACAAAGATTTGAAACACGGACTGTTCACGTGCAAAAAAAGGCTCCTAAACCCTAAACGGGTAGGGAACGGCCCCCGGGAGAGGAAAGATCGGGGCCGCAAAGGATCGGTTTACAAGCCACCGCGAGGGGGGGGGGAAACACAAAATGGTCAAACCATCATCACCAAAACCTTCAAAGGCGTGACGTGGCAAGGCGCGGAATCTCCGAAGGGGAGCAAGAGGGAAGGGGGACGGACACTTTTTCTTTCAAAGGAACCGGTTGAGAGGCATTGGTACGTCTGTTAAAAAAGTTGTACTGAGGGAGGGGTCTGGCGAGAAAGAAAAAAAAAAAAAACAAACACGGAAAAGAAAATCCAATTTTTTTGGGGGTTGGAAAACGGCAAACATCTGGAGAGTCCAAATTAAAAAAGCTGGGGGAACCAGGGTGAAAAAAAAAGGGGGTATATGAAAACCTCAACAAGGTTGGGCGGGCCAAGGAAAAGAATGTTGGGGGAAATATCGATCTCGGAACAAAAACCGTGTCGGCATCTACCTCGAACATGAAAATGGTCTCCATCTCCCTCGGAATGACAAAAAAAGTATAGGAAGGGGGTGGGCGGGAAAATAACTACCGGGAAACGAAAATAAAAGGAATCGGGCAAAAAAAATAGGACGCTCGGGTGGATGGGCTTTCAGAAAAAAAAAAAAGTCGTCATTGCGGAGGGAACGTTTGAAAGGAGAAACAATTTCCTGTTTTCAAGAAACAGGATAAGAATCAGAAAAAAAAAAAAAAAGGGTGGAGGAAGAGAAAAGAAGAGGATAATCCTGGCGAAGAGAAATGGTGGAAAAAGGACAAAACACAAACCAAGCGGTCATCCGTCAATGAGGCTGAATCTGAAAATCGGGCAAAAAAATAGTTTCCTCCAAACGGTAAGAGAAAAAGGGGACGCATACGGGGGGGGGGGGGATCCTCTAGAGAGATGGGGGCGAAAGGGGCACAGGTGGACGAGAGATATGCCAAAACGGAACAAAACAGGGCCGCCAAGGAGTTTGGAAGAAAAAAAAAGGGGGAATTGTTGGGTGCAAAAAAAAAAGTTTGACAAAAAAGCGCCTGAAAAAAGGCGCGGGGACAGATGGACAAGATGTGAGCAAGGGGTGCCACACAAGGAAGTGTGACTTGCTGGGGGGAGCTGCTCGAAGAAACGCGAGAACTTTACCTCAACTCAAGAAAAGACGCAACCGGGAAAGAAAAAGGGGGTAACGCAAACCAGGGACCAGCGGGGGCCGGAAGGGAGGGCAGGTTCAAGAAACGCCGGGAACGGAAGTGGGAGGTCGTGATGATGCAAAACATTTGGGGTGACCCAAGGGGGTGGATCACCACGCGAGGGAAAGTCCCTGGCGAAAGATGGGGTTGGGTGGGGGGGGGGTTGGGGGGGGGGGGGGGGGGGGGGGGGGGGGGGGGGGGGGGGGGGGGGGGGGGGGGGGGGGGGGGGGTGGGGGGGGAACGAAGAGGAAAGCAATCTAAAAAAAAAAACATAGGGGTTCAGTGAAAATCCAGCAAAGACATCAGGTTATAAATTCGTTTTGATGGAACGAAAGTTTCAAAAAGGAGAAAGTTTTCCTGGGGGGACAGCAATAAGTTTTAAGAGGGGCCAACGGCAGAAAGGGGTCATGGGTTGGGACCTTTTTTTAAGAAAAAAGTTCCCGACATCTGAAAACTGGACACGGAACAAAAAGCAATCCCGAATTAAAAAATTCAAAGAGGAAGGGAATGGGTACCGATAGCAACACCGGGGGAGCACACAGGTTCCGGGGGAATAAACAGAAAGTCAGGTTTGGCAAAAATGACGGGCCGCAGATGGAACCGAATAAAAAGACTTGGGATTGCAAACAGGAGGGGAGAACCGTTACACCACTGGCGCCAAAAAAAAAAACGGGGGGGGGCCTCGCCTGGACACCATCTGCCTGAAGGAAAAGCAAAAGGTTGGAAGGTGAAAAATAAACGGAAAGGTACCTGAAAAAAGATAGAAATGAAACCTGGGTTCAAATTTAGGCCGGTCAAGAGGGGAGGGGGGGTTGGGCAATGACCTCCGGTGGGGCGAAATGAAGCAAAAAGAACTTGAAGGGGGTATAAATAGTGGGAAATAAGTCACAAATGGGAGGCGGCGCATGGGAAAAGTCTTCGAGCAAAAAATGCGTGGACCGCAAATGGGGGGATTAAAAAGGGTTATTTCAACACGCCGGGTGGGGAGCACGAGAACCCGCTTGGCTTGCAATGAAAAAGAAGGCGACAGAGAAGAGAAGCAATAAGAAAATAGAGCGGAGGGGCTTGCAAAAACAGAGCCGAGGGAAGAGAAAGGGGATGGTAAAAAAAACAAAACAGCAGGACACTATGCTGTCAAAGAAGTCTCACCCGTAGTGGGTGATCAAACGTAAAAGAAGTGCCAGAACTGGAAATGGACCGAAATGAAAAAAGGAACATTCTCGAAACAGGGTCAAGCTACCACCTTAACAGCTGCCGTACTGCAACGCTACCGTGGATACAATTTGAGCCAACAGACGCGGGGATGAAGTCGGGGGGGGGGGTGCGTAGAGTCAAAAAAAAAAGGAACGACCTGGTCTGGAGCGGCCCAGTTCGGGTCAAGGGGTGCGAGGAAGGTTTGGGGGTCCCGCATTCTCACACGACCCAACTGGTGACCAGCGCACGGGGGGCTGGGAACATTTAGGGGAAAAAGAAAAGGGGAAGGCCCACAGCAGGTCGGTGCAGAAAGCAACCGCCCGTTTACGGGTGAAGGTGTTTATACTCAAAAGGCTCCCTCGGGGGTGACCAAGCTGAACCGAAATTGCAAGGAATTGCACGAGCAACTAGGCAAAACGCACACACCAAATACGAATGTAACCTAAAAGTTGGGGTAGAGTTGGGGAAAAAATTTGCACAACATCCGACAGCCATTACAAGTTCCGAATTCGGGACAGGCGAAACGTAGGTGGGGGGGGAAAAAAAAGACCTCGGGAAACGACGAGATCACGAAGAAAATTGGGAAAGACGGAAAAAAGCAGAGGACAAACCGGAGAGGATTTGGGTCATGAGAATTCTTGGAAAGACATTCACCACTAAAATGGTTGGGCGATGGGGGGGGGGTGAAGAAAAAAAAGAACAAGGGGAAATGCGCACATCCAAAAAAGTAACGGTGGGGGACTGAAAGCCCCACGGGGAAAACCAGACCTGCAAGTCATTTGTGTCCCAGGTCAAGTGGACCAGCAGTGGTGAACGGGTTCGCGATCATGAAGGAGAGAAACAACACGGGACAAAGCATCCTTTTGAGACTTGGTAGGGAAAAGAGGGGAAGAGGGGGAAAAAATGTCAAGGGGGTACTCCAGGGAAGCACTTTAGACAGACCCGGTAAGGGCAACTACCGATTATTAAGCTAGAAGGAGTGCAACGACGGGCCCTGTTTGTGTCAGGGAGGTTGGGGGTTGCCAGAGCTCACCGGGGGGAGTTATGACCCCATAAACCAAGGGATGGGAACTGTGATGGCTGAGGGGGGGGGGAAGGTTGGTTCGAAGTCGGGTCCGATTTGACCAGAACACCACCGGCCTCCTGAACAAAACGTGTGCATTACAAATTTAGGAGGTATCGAGGAGAAAAACAACAAAGGGAGAAAGAGAGAAGTAAACCAGGGCCTTAATAATGAACAAACGGGAGCCTGGGGGTGCGAGGCAATCGGGAAAACGAAAAAAGAGAAAAGGAAACCAAAAGGGAATCCAAGGGGGAATCGAATTGGACTCAGACCTCAACCGAAAACGCTGGGAAAAAGACAAAAATATTCACTAAAAAAGTGGCAAACTAAGAAAAAAAGATGACTGGGGGAATAGTAGGGGAAACGATGGGGGAATAAAATAAATTGATACTGGGGGAGGGAAAATGACCAAGAACCGTCCCGATAAAAAATCTACAAGCGAACTAAAGAGGGTCCGAAAGGATCTTCTTGGGGAGACGTACGTCAGCGTCAGGGGGAGGGAAAAAAAAAACCGATCAAAAAAAAAAAAGAACGAAACTTAAAAACCATGGACCAATGAATCAGGAAGTTGATGGATTAGACGTATGTCAAAAGTAAAAACTTAAATGGTGGCGTTGGGGGGACTCGAGCCCGTGGGGAGTGGTAAAAAAAAACCCCCACAGAGGAAAAAAAAAAAAAACCAGGAAAAGGGGGTAGGGGGGGGGGGGGGGAGGGGTCAAACAAGGGGGGGGAAGTCAGACCCACATCCGCAAATCGAAAGGTGTTGTAAAGTACCAGATGAGAGGAAAAGTCTATCACCGTAGAAAGCGGGACGCGGACGGGTTCGAGGGGGGTAAAAAAAAACTTTCACCACAGGAAAGGCTACAAGGGAAATTAAAACGGAAGGAGTGCAGAAAAAGTTTCAAAATAAGAGAAAGGAAACAAAAAAGTAGTTTACATCGGAATGCAGGGGGGGGCAGAGGGGTGCTCGGCAATTGGGTAGGGTCAAGTCCAATGACAAACCAGGGACTCCTAGGAGATTCGTGCGGACTTAAAAGAAGGGGAGGGGGCGGTGGACGAAATGGGAAGGAAAAAAAAGGGGGAAACCCGAAAGGGTTCTGGTCCTTACTGGACCAAAGGGGAGAGGGGGTCAAGAAAAAGTTGGCCTTGGGGAGAAGGTCCCTTTCAAAAAAACCACAAAAAAGTCCAAATGAAGTACCGGACGTACGACCTTTGCAAAAAGAGAAAACTCCTAATTAAGTGTAGGGGGCGGGGGTGAAGAGGGAAAAAGGCAACAAAACCTGAATAAAGATCTCTACTGTTGGGAAAATTGGGGGCACCACCGTTATGGGCCCCGGCTAAGGTCATCTGGAAAGGGGGGGAAAAAAGACAGGGGACAGGAGAAAATGTGGGTTTGATCAGAAGCACCGTCAGGGGGAAAAAAGGGAAGGGCAAACAGGAAAATCCTACTTGACATGTTAGATTACAAAGACACTACGGGAGATACACGGCACGCTAACGGGGGGGGGAGAGGAAGAAAAAAGAAGGGCGGGAATGGAAAAGGGGACCCTCGACCAATATGCAGTTCCCGACCCATAGAAGAGATCAAGACGGAAAAAACATTCTGACAGGAAAGACAAATGTGGGGAGCAAAGGCACGGAAGAAAAGCCTTTCAATAGAGGAAAAAAAGCTGCAGACGGATTGTAAGGCCACAAAAGGGGGCGCCCAAAGCAAGGACTAGAAGGGGAAGGCAGGAAAAAAATGTCGGGGAGGAAACAAGTGTGGGTTGGGCGAGACAAAGCAGAAATCAAAAAAAAACACGGCCAAGTAAAGTCGGAAAACATGTGACGAAAAAGGAGGTGAGGGGGAACACAGGCCCGCCGGACCGCATAACACTTTGAACATGAAAAAGGCCGGGAAATCAAAAAGAAACAGATGTTCAGAAAGGCCCAAATAGATTGGACAGGACCAAATAGGGATAGAAGGAACAAAAAACCAAAAAAGGGGTGATTCAACAGGGGAACAGAGTCAAGATTTCAAAGAAATGAATGGGTTGTGGGCATAACGGGGGGTTCTCCCTCACAAAAAAAACTCAAGAGGTCATAAAGGAAGACTATAAAAAAGCTCAACTTAGGGGCGAGAGGAAACAAAAAACGGCGGAGACACTGCAAAAACAAAAGACCCCCATCAACCTCGGGCGGTGAAGAAAAACCTAAAGAAAACGGGTGAGAGGGGGGGGGGTGCTGTAAAACGTCTTGAAGGAAGAGGGGGAAAGGGGAAGGAGGGGCCACATTGCCAAAAGATGGGCAGTTACACGGGAGGGGAGCCATTAGGGGTAAAAAAAATGGACAAAAAATAAAAAACACGGCCAAAGGGTGGGAAAAAAACACCGTTACTTCACTCCTGGCCAACAGGAAAAGGGGGGAACAAAAAGGGAAAAAAGAATCAAAAATCATTTTATAACCCTGAAGGTTCCGTGCGGGGGGGCGAAAAAAACTTGGGAAAAAAGGGGGGCCAGGGGGGGCCGATCCTTAAAACATCTCAGGCGCCGGAGCGGTGTGGGAAAGGAAAAGGTCACGCCGCGGTTGGCAAGACACACATGGGGGGACCAACGAAAAAACGGACTAAAGGGTACTGAAACCCGTTTCTTCGGGGACGACTCGAACTGAGAAAACACCGCCTTGGGAGATGGTTGCCGGAAAAAACACAAACTTCAGGGGGGGCTTCCGGTGGGTCATTGATGCGGTGCGGGGTTCAGCGGTAATGGAGCAATAACTTGGAAAAGAAACCACAGCAAGCCAGCATGACTCCTTTTTGGGGGAAACGGAAAAAAACACAACAAATGAGGGGGGAAGAAGGGTCCAGACAGGGGACCTTTTCCAGCCGCTCTGTGGGAACAAAGGGAAAAAATAAGGGAAACTTAGGTAAAAAAAAGAGACCCTTTGGCAGAAAAGGAAGCAAGGGTTTTGTAAGGAACACAAGCTCAAGGTACTCACAGGGGGGGAGCACATCCAAAGAAAAAAGTAAAACGAAGAAGGGGAAAATCAACTCGAGTAAGGCCAGTATGGTGGCAGGTGGGGCTGCTAAAAGGAAAGAATCAGAAAAAGCGCTGACGGATGAAAAAAAAGGGCGTGTGGAGTTTCGGGAGAAAAAAAAAAAAGCAAAAGTGGCCTTCAAAAAATACCAGGGCCGCCAAAGGGGGGGTTAGACCCTTCTCACCTGAACGAGGAGGGTAAACAAAAGAAAATGAGAGAAGAAGTGAGGGGAAGTGAAAATGTTTGCAGGAAGCGGCGCAGAACTTCACAAAGGAGGTGCCCCAGCTAGGAAAACGGGAATGACTCTTATCTTAAAGCGGGCCGGTAGTGAAACCAACCGCAAAGGAGCATCAAAAGGGAAGATGGAGAACCGAGAGGAGAAGGATGCCAAACCAAACCCCCCCGGAATGAGTGGGAAGGGTCGAAAGAAATTTCAAAAGCGAAGGTAAAGGCCAAGGTGGGGGAAGAACCAACAAAATTGTGGATTGGGGGTCAAAACAGTTGGAAAATGAAAGTCATCACTGTACCGAACTGCAGGTGCGCATTGGCCAAAGGAAAAAAAGCTGGCCGTATGGGTGGAGTAGAAAGAGCTACGTCTTACAAAGATCAAGACGAGAACGGAAGAAGGGGGTTCCTGCAACAGAGCTCCAGGCCGTCGATCACGAAAAAGTGAACGACGAAGGAACGACTCAAAGGGTGCTTTAAGAAGACAGGGGGGGGTACCCCAAGGTGGGGAGAAAACAGGGAACATCCCTGGGGGGGCGCAGAAAAAGGGGTTTCCCGATCCAAGGGGAAAAGCAATCTTCCAGTAGGTTTGTTAGGAAGCAACGCACGGGAACAGCAGGGGTATAAAAGGAACTTGTGTAAATGTGACCTGGAGGCAGAAAAGGGGCAGGCATTTTCCTGGGGACAGAGGAAAGAAGAAAGGGTGGAATATTTTTCCGGGATAATTCTTGTTAACGCGTTTTAAGCCATCGGACAAAAGCGGCGCTGGGGAACTGAACCAAAAATTTCAGGGAAATTTGCAAGGTTACGGCAACGAAGGAAGAGTCAAGAATACCCCCCCTAAAAAATTGGTTCGAGTTGAACCAAGAAGGGCTTGGGTTCGGAGGACAAAAAACGGGGACGCAGAAAGGGGGAGGTGAGCTGCCTTTGGAAAACGGGGTAATGCCAAAAGAAAAAAAAAAAAAAACCCTAGATGCAAAACGAAACAGACATCGCTAAAGGCAAAGAAAAAATGTGACTTCCAAGTAAAAGGGGAGGCCGAAAAAACAGAGGGGGGGTAAGACGTGGAAAAGGGGGGAGGCAGGGTGCAAGAGGAATCGTGGTTTCCTTGTAACGCGCCACGTTTGACGAAATGAGAAAGTAAGGGGCAAGTGGGTTTTGGACGGAAAACAGGGGAAACACGGGGAAGGAGGCGAAGGGTGTAACGCCCGTCTTAGGCAGATGCGTGCGCACGGGTGGGGGCGTAAAAGAAGGGGGATGAAAAAAAAACATTGAAATGCCCGACTGCCAGGCCGGAACCGGGCCGACATGAGCAAAGGGGGAAAAAGATCGCAGAGGGGAGGGGGGGAACAATAGAACCGTGGCAAGCCTTAGGTGAGGGAAGGAACGAAAAGGAAAGGCTTCGAAGGTAAAAAAAAATTTCGGTGGAAAAGAAAAAGGAAAATTGGACCGCCGCCTGTGCAGTGGAAGTCAAAAGATTGACCACACGGAAAAGGGCGCGAAAACAAAAATCAGAAAGGGACTGCGGCCAGGAACGCAAAAAGAAAGGTAGAAAAGTCGCCAACAGAACCGCGATGACCAAGCAAGGTTGGGGGAGGCAACGTCACAACACACACGAAAGGAAGCAGGCGCAGGAGCAGAAAAGGTTCGGAGTACTCACAGAAGTTTTGGGGGGGTTGCACCCACCGCAACCTTCCTCAGAAAAAACGGTTTGACAGCGCAAAGAAGGGGCAAAAAAAAAAAAAGGGGAAAGGGGGGCAAAAAATTTCAAGGAACCAGACGTAAAAGGCCAAAAAAGAAGCCCTTTCGGGGGACAGGTAAAGTTGGGGGTAGACGCAACGGAAATACAGAGGGGACAAGCCTGTGGGGGGGGACAGGGGACTGCCAGAAGTGCACGAGACAAAGCGGGGCAGAAAAGAAAAATCAACGGGGGAACGTGGGTTGCACCCAAGGCGAGTAGTGCGCAAGGTTGCAAAATACGAAGAACGAAATTAGGAGGGTATCCTCAATTCAGGGATCCTTGGGGAAGGGGAAATAAAGACGGAAAAAAAAAACACATAAAGGACAGGGGGGAAACGGGGGCACGCCGCCAGCGGCCAGGAGGTACAACAACGGAGGTGCGGAAAAAAAAATGGGGGTTGTCATGAAAAATATCGGGGGGAAGGAAACACTAAAATGATTTGGGTGTTTGACGATGGGGGGTTTGAAAGTACAATCCACGGGGGGGCTCTCACAGAAACGGCCACAGTAAGGGTTAACTTAATACTCATAAAGAATGCAACAGCCTGCCCAGAAAGTGGGAAAAGGGATAAAGTCAACACAGTGTCGTTGGGAAGGCTGGTTGTATAACGAGCTGAAATTACAGAGACACCAGACAGCCTGGTTTGATACTTCTTGATATACTGAAAAGATTGAGAGGGAAAAACGGTTACCGTGGAAGGTTTACGAGCAAAAATTAAAAAAAGACCCTTGTGAAAGGAATAAGGAAAACGATGATTGGGAACTAGACTTATCCAAGAGGGCAGGGGTGTGGGGTGTCGGTAGGTGAAAAGCGACTAACGTGCGTTATGGGACCCAAGGGCCAGTGCACCCATTACCGTTTGGAATGGCTCTTTTTCAGGTGAAAAAATTCCAGGTCAAATTGACCAGGGGAAAAAAAGGAGACGAAGAAACGTGGGGAAAATTCTTAAGACGTTAAGATCAGACAAAAAAAACCAAGAGGAGGGAAGGAAAAAACCGGAAACTGTAAAGAATGAAACAATTGGAGAAAAAACCGTGGTGCGACTGGGGAATAAAAAGTAAAAAAAGAGAAATGACAAGGAAAAAAAGCAAGCACTGGAGTGTCGATGGGGCTCAATAAAAAAAAAAAAAGAAAAAAATGGGAAAAACTAAAACCAAACCAAGCCCACGAGTGGCAACCGCAGCCGTTAAAGTACAGGATGGGAAAAAGACGGAAGGGGCTAAAGGAGCCTGCCGTACTTACCCCCGGACCGTGAAAAAACCTGCAATCCAGAAAAGGGCTAAGCGGTAAATAAAAGAAATAGACGTGGGGGGGCGGACGTTGACATAAGCTAAAAAAGGGGGTCCAAAGGAAGAAATGCGGACGGGACCCTGGAAACCAAATGCAGGCAGGGGGGGTTGGAGTTAGGCGTATTCAAGTTGAACACCGTAAGGGGGGGCCAGGTAGCGCGAAAAAGTTGGTGGGGGACGGTTAACAAAAAAAATCGCACAAAAAAGAAGTTTGGGGGGGGGGGAATGTCCCAGAAATATTAGACAGAAAAAAAACAATCCGCAATAGGACTGGTGTACTTATCAGCGGGGCCAAGGCCAGGGGACAGTCACGGAGACCCGTAAGCGGACGTCGTCGTCGTTGAGGGGAAAAGGTATGCCAAACTTCCAAAAGGAAGGGGATCAAAGTAACCATTACGGGGGAAAAAAGCGAATCGGAGGGAGTGTTACAACAATGCCACTTAAAGGAACGCAACAGAAAAGAACGCAGAAAAACGTAGGTAACAATAAGGGCCCGTGGGCGATTGGCCTTCGGGGTGAAGGGCAGTGTCCCTGAAAAAATGGGAACCCGAGGGAAGTCCAGTGCGTTAAACCAACTGTAAAAGGGAAAAAAAGGGCCGGGTGTTGGAATGGCGACGCTGGGACGAAACCTAGGGTGCCATGAGTTTCGATAAAAAAAAAAGTCGCCTTGGTCAAAAGTGGGGGGGACAAAAAAGGAGGAATCACAAACACAAACGGAACAATTTAAATTAACGCGAACCGGGGGCTGGGGACCGAGAAAAAGGAAGTCAAGGGGAAAAAAGTGTTGTGTGGGACCAGACGCAACAAAACTTAGCATCGAGAGAATGGGGGGACGGGAAATTTGGTATGGGAAACCAGGGGGGGAATCCCGCAGGGACTGGAAAAAGTGGAAAGGAAGATGAAGGGGTGGTAGGAAAACTCGAAGAATGTTGATCAGGCATCCCGGATCAAGGGGTCAACCGCAAAATACTGAATGGTCCTGTCACAAACTCAAACGACGGGGGGTGCAGAGAAAAGAAAAATACTGCTTTGTGCGTCGGCCAAGAACTTGCTACTTCACGCAGAGAAGGCGGAAAGGAAATAAGCATAAATCAGAATCGGTTCCGAATGTAAACGGGGGGACTGATCTGGGTGAGCAAAGCCGGAGCAAGGGGGGTCAAAATAGATCAACACGGGGGGCCCATCAAAGATTTTTAAACCGACCAGGTGGCGCCATACGCATCTTGGACAACCAGTAAAAGAAAAAATACTGCCGTAAACATCTAAAAACACGCAGAAAAAAAAAAAGGACTAGGCAAACGGGACAGTTATCAAACCACAGGGAAAAAGGGGGGCTAACTAATTTCGCAAACCAAAGGAGGGGGGGTCAGGAAAAAACAGAGTTCACAAGAGGGGGAAACTCCTCACTTGGACATGACCGGAAAAAGCAGAAAAAGAGGTTGGCGCCCGGGGAACGTAGATATGAACACGGGAAACATCGAGAAAGATATAAAAAAGAAAGGTCAGGTTGACGGCGAGAATAAAAGGGAGTTTTTCTGGAGCAGGGGGACGGAGTCTCCACAGCAAATCGCGAATGGCGCGTAAAAAATCGGGAAGAATGACCCCAAAAGAAAAAGCTGAACCCAAAAATCATGAGGGGGGAAAAAAAAAAAAACACTTAAAAAAGTGTGATCAGGTGGGCTGGATTCCTGTAAGCAAGGGACGACGAGGGGACCGTAATCGCATTGCAAAAAATTTATTGAGAGCCGAAGATAGTGCTTTCAAACAACCGGTACCAAGAACCGTCCAAAAGCACCCTATGGGACAAACTCGTCTTTGAACGGGCCTGGCAAAGACTGGGGAAACGAACTTTGCAATGGCAGATGAAAAAATCATTAGAAAAAGGCTGTGGACAAGTGAACAGTTGTTCCCCCGAAAAAAAAAAAACGACTTGAGTTGAGAACGAGCGGCAACCCGAAGGGGGCCGATCGGGGGTCAACTCAGGCGTGCGCCAAACATTGGGGGGGGACAAAAAAACAAAACCTTACGAAGCAACTCAAAAAAAACAGAAACATGACTTCTTTGCTCAACGGATTAGGGGTGCAAGGGAAAAAAGGAGCCCGATGGATATGTGCGGAAACGGTTTATTGAGGAAGGGGGGCGCAAGGTGAACAGTCGTCAGGGCCAGCCTGGTAAAAAAAAAAAAAAAGTGGGTTGCTCAAAACATCAGGTGTCACACATTAGGAGAAAGCCCACCAAAGGCCAGCCCCCCTTCATCCAGGGGGGGGGAAAAAAAAGGTTCGAAAAAAAAAAAAATCGGGGAAGAGTGTCCAGAGAGTTCAATCGCTTGTGCAACAGGGAAATCAAAAAAAGGGGGGGGGGGGGGTGGTCTTCCAACCGCCGGTGGGGGGCGGCCCTGGCCAAAGTGTGGAAAACAAACATAGACTCTACTCGGCAACAACGCAACAGGTGGAGACCAAGA
>Ga0179593_1500131_pt1 | contig 18688 bp, 23 predicted proteins | sample CZODoug2_1_08_16_FD_185931 | JGI IMG/M metagenome (GOLD analysis project Ga0179593, IMG submission 185931) | Vadose zone soil fungal communities from Angelo Coast Range Reserve, California, USA - CZODoug2_1_08_16fungal (PacBio error correction) | ecosystem: Environmental > Terrestrial > Soil >...
AAGGATGAAAGCAAAAGAGGGGTAGCGTGTACAAACAAGTGAACCAACAGGTCATCCAAACTAAGGGAGACCAAGACTGCAACTAAAAATCAATGGGCCCAAAAAGAAAGCCTAGCACCGGTAGAGTGGGCCGCCGGCTCGGCAGAAAAAAGCAATTCAAAAAACCTCAACTTGCCGTCGCAAGTATGGACTCACCAGTGACGGGGAAAGAACGAAATAACGAAGAACGCATAACAGAAGAAAGTGGTATCACGTGGACTCAAGTGTAAAGTGAGGTGTGGTGCTGGGAAGAAAGGTCTTCAAAAGGGGGGGAAATCTGTAAATGGGGAACAGGGGGGTCTTCTCAAGATTAGACGGGGAGAGGGGAAAACGCCTGGAACGCTTGGGCAGACTGACAGAGTGGTCCAAACGGGGGTAACACCTCACCCTAATGGCGGAGAATGTACAAGCCAGAAAGGGATGGGCGGGTGGGGCAAAACTTGGCACTTCATTGCTAAGTATGCCGCGGGAGGAAAATCAAAAACTGTTTGGGAGACCGCTGGCAACAGGGAAGCAGGCACGGAACGACATGCAAGGGGTGGATGAGTGAGGAAAAAAACGAAGTAGTCATCATAAGAGAACATAAAACACAAAAAAAAGGAAAGCCTACACAACAAGGGGAAATATCGGGACTAAAAAAAGGGTGCAGAGGGGTGGGGGGCAACTGAGGGAACCACAAGTTTTCGCGGGAAAAAACAAAAGGACATAAAACGGCGTACGCTGGGGAAGGTATTCGGTCGCATTCAACAAAGAGGGGGTGACTGGGACATGGCCAGATCTCGTCCCAGTAGAATGACAAAAAAAAAAAAGGGGGCATCGGATGCAGCAAGGGGAATAGGGTAGTTTGAATGAGAACTGAGGAACAGAAGAGAAAGGGGGGACATCCGAAGGACAACCTGGGGGGAAAGAACATTGTTGAGGCGCGCGGGCAGTAGAACTGGGAGGGGAGTTAACCCCCCGAAAAGGGTTACAATGGTATGGGGCGCGTTCAATTGTGGGGGGTGGGGTGGAAATGTGGGTTGGGGACAGCTCTGAAGGGGGCTACAGCCTCTAGGGGTTACCGGAGGGGCGGATATTAATGCGGGGGACGAGGGAGCAAGGGGATCTGGGAAAATAAACACAAGTGGTGTCAGACTCGTTAAACCAAGGGGCATCTTAAACGATCGGGTGGGGACGGCCGCACTGCCAGAAAGGGGGACATGTACATTGCGCGACATCAAGGTAGGGGTAAAAAGAGGGAAGTCGGCAAAGGGCAAAGGTCGCCTTGGACGCCAAAGTTCCTCGGGCACTGAGGGTCGGACGCAAAGAGCGATCAGGGTTATGTGAATGTCCGGAACGAACCGGGGGGCGCGGCGAGACAGGGGTGAATTTAGGGGAGGTGTTCGCGGCAAGGGGTACAGCGGGGGGAGGGGGGGAAACAAGGGCTTGTGAAGAAAGCAACAGCCTTGTGCGGAGTCGAAAAGTCGTGGCAGAAGGGAAAAAAGCAAATGGGAAGTAGAACAGCATCAGGAAAGGAAAGCAGAGAAGGGTAGGGGGTGAAAAAATACAGAGATTACCGGCACTACCAGAAAGGGAAAGGGGAAATTGAAAAAACTAAATGGGCGGGTCCCAGCCCATAGGGGGGTAACGGATCGGCGCAAAGAATGAGAGGGGAAAAAGGACATCAGTCGTGGTATCAAAAACAGTCCAATTAAAATGTGAAAAAACGAAACTCACGTTGCCCGCGTCGAGGAAGAGAAAAGGGAAACAAGGGGGGGAAACGTCGGAAAAGGTGTGTAATTACCAGCCTCTGGGGGACGCGTGCTGGCATTGCGCGATCAAAACAAGATCGCTCACGTGTCCGAAGCGCGGGTTGAAAGGTGTGGTACGGTAGTCGGGCGGAGGGAATAAAAAAATCCAGAACTAAAACCGGGGAGAAAGGTGTAGCTAAACAACCACCTGTTTGGCAAGAAGGATGATAAAAAAGGTCGGCCGTGAGAAAGAAAATAAGGGGACCGAAACCTTAAAGGAGGTTTTTCCGGAGAGGATCAAAAAACACACATGAATTACTTAAAGGAAAAGGGGGATACCGTCACATACGTAAACCGCCGGAGCGGTGAAGGGAGCGTGCGAAGGACAGGAACTCAACGGAAACCTAATAGGAGGAAAGAAAAAACACATCGCGGGGGTAGGCCTTTTTTCGGGGGGTGATAACAACGGGGTTTTGGGAGTGATTCGCCGTCGTAAGGGAAGACGCCCCGAGGGTTTGCACAGGGGGGAAGAGGATAAAGGTAGTGTGAGGAGGCAAAGACGACCTTGATGGGGACAAATACTCACCATAATCAGGGCACAAAACCGAAGAGGTAGGCACCCGGGCGGTGGAAAAGGACGGGAAGTTGCAACGCCACCACAGAGGAAAAACAGACGCAAAAGGAAAAGTGGGAAGTAAATGATTAACCCCTCCATCGTCGGGGGGTTTAACGACAGCGAAGAGTAATCAGGGGAAGTGCCGGTGGTGATGAAAACAGAAGAGAAGGTTGTGAAGAAAAAAAAAACACCGCTCCTGCACCGGAAAAGTATGTACTGAGAAGGGGCCAAAACGAGACCTCAAGGTCGGGAGGTGCCACTCGCAACTATGACCGAATTTCGCCCCCATGTAAACAAAGAGAAAGTATAGAGTGAGACAAACAAGTCAGGGGGGGATGGGAATATAATCATACTGTGATGTCATGGGGGGTTGGGGGGCGGTCGGGCAAGGGATGGAGAGGGGAGTGCAAAGACGATGTGATTGTGTCACGTCCGTCTACCAAGGGCCACGCGTGCCAGGAGGCGGGGGTGCGTGCTAGGGGGAAAAACCACCTCAGGATGTAAGGGGGCATCAAACCAGCACCCCGAAAGTTTACCATGACTTCTCTACGAGGTTGAAGGGGAGTAACGGTCTGGGTCGAAATCTGAGGAAAGTAAATCAAACCTACCTGGAGCTGGATCGGACACTTGACTAAAGGGGGAGGGGGGAGAGCCAAAACTTGGGGGCGTGACAAACTTTCAAAAGTTGGGCCAAGGGAAATACGCATAGGAGTGCAAACGGTTTCTTACTTTGCCCTGGAGATCGACCCACAGATGGGACCGCCCGAAGAAGGGCTGAGGGGGCGGTCCAGAAACCTGAGGGTTGGAGATGGAGGAACCGTAGGGGACTGCTGAAACCCGGGACGGCTATTACTCCCTGGCTACACCGAAAATCGGAAAATTGTTTGGTGTATGCTCGGAACTTAGTAGGGAAAAGGACAGCAGGAAGAAGCCACAAAACAAGCATAAAACAACCAAATCGTTGATCGCAATAAACAGAGCGCAGTCATCGAACGAGGGGGTGACAGTGGGGGCGAAAATGGTCTTGCTGCACGATACCGGGCCGTGAATGGGAAGAGTCACAGGCTCGAGTACATAATTCCAGGATCAAGGGGCGAACGAACAACCGGGGGGGTGGGTGGTAGGGAACCCCCTCCTCAAGGGCGCAATGAATGGTTGACATCGCCTGTCGACGGACAACTCCCACCAGAAAGAAAGGAAAACGAAGCGAAAAGGGGTTCACCGAAAGCGGCTGAAGACGCCATGCCCAGTCGGTTCAGAGGAAGCCATGGTGACCAAAACACACCGGCGAAGGGAAACGCGGAATGAAAAATTTGGACGGGTCGTGCGCGCCCGCGACTGACACCTTATAAACGCCTCCAAAGAATAGACTCGGGCCCTGGGAGCTCTACCAAACCGTCGGGGGGAGGAAAATAAACCATCCATCAAAAGGGGGAGAAAAGAAAAAAGGGGGGGGGAATTCCCAAAGGGGCAAGGTGGGTACGGGATGCCGGCAAACATTACTAAGTACTCTGGAAAAAGGAAAAAAGTGGCTTCATCAAGACCGTATCGAACATTGAAAAAAACAAACCAAGCCGTGGCACGAAAAGACACTGGATCATGATGAGGGGAGGAGACCGGGAGGGTGACGGACGACGAAGGGGATCGCTGGTAGGTGTAAGACTGGGGTGGGAACGGACAGGTAAAAAACAGCAAAGGGAAAAACTTCTCGAGAAAAAAAAAAAAAACCCACTGGTCAATATCCGTCAGCGCTGCTTGAAAAAAACCACGGAATCGCACAGGGACAAGGGCTGATGGAACCAATTCGTGACCCGCGGAAAATTGTGACGTCAGGGGCGGTATTTTAATTTCGAAAAACGGGCAAACCGGAAAGGGGGACCCAGATTGGCAAGGAAAAAAAAATAAGTCCCCTGTATTCCGCTGCCGGATCAATAGGAAAGCCAAAAAGGGGGAAAAAGGAAATCTAACACCAAGGTTTTAAGAGCAAAACCATAAAAAGCCCTACACCAACATGTGTCATTGTTCTGAGAGGACCACTTGGAAACGAACTAAGACATGACACTCGGAAAGGAAAGTGGGAAAAAAAAAACAGAAGCCGAAAGCACACACAAAATTGGCATAACCAGGCTACGCCGCACCAAAAGGGGTCCAGCAAGGCGGAGCCAAAAACGACGACTTGGAAGGCGAAGGCTCGAGAAGCAGGGGGCTGGGGTAAATAAACTTAAAGCCAGATCGGCCCACCTTGCACAAGGAACGCGACTGTTCCGTGCCCGGACGCGCCCAGGAAGAAGGAGAAAGAGCAAACAAAAAACCCGAAGGATGAAAGAGAAAGGGGATACAAACTTGTGTCCCAAGTGCGTAGGGAACTGTCGGAAAGAAATGGCCAAGTGTTGGAGGAACGTATGAGGGCTAAAACGGGGGTTGTTCTGGAAAAGGAAAAAAATAAAGCCAGCTGTAACCTGCCAGGGAAAGAAGACAGGGAAAGAAATGGGTAAGAGATAAGGGGCCAGGAACTTCACCCTGAAGACAGAAAAAAGAGAGGAAACAGATAATCATCAGAAACTGGACCGAAAAAAAAGGAACAAGGATAGGTCACGGCCGCGGAACGAACTCCAAAAAGGGAGCAAACGCAAAACGGGAAAAAACAAGCGGGCAAGGGGGGGTGGTGAAACCAGACCATTACGGGGGCTCAAAAAAAGGGAAAAATTCCCTGTAGGGGAGAAAAACTGTGAAACCGAGGACAATAACGCAGAACAGTCACGTAGAGATATCGGGATAGCAAAGCCTTGGGGTCCAGTGGGCTGCCGAGGGGGAGGGGGGGGGAAACAGCAAGTGGTGGTCGTCAAAGAAGAGAGATAATTAAAAACTCCTTACGAACGCTCAACCAGGCTATTCGGCTGAGGTGTTACAGGAAGGGGCACTCAGCCGGCCTAAAGACCCAGAGTCGAACCTCCTTTGGGCGTGGGAAAAAAGGGTGCTCAGAACCTGCCCTGGGGGGAGTGGGGGTGAGGGAAAGGGTCATGGAGGGGGGGGGAAACAGAGGAGGTCAAAACGGAAAGGTCAGGGCGACGGTTGTCCGCGAAAAAGTTCATGTACTCAGCTAGAGGGAAACACACATCTCAGCTCAAGAAACAAAAAAAAAAGGTAGGGGTTTAAATATATATAATCTAACTGTGGCTCGAAAGAGACATGGAAAATAGAATGCCCAACACAAAGGCGTAAAAGGCAGATCAAAAAAAAAAGAAATAAAAGAGGGGACAGTCCAACGACCCGGGCAGAAAAATACCACACCGTTTCAACTAAAAAAGCCGCTCCCCTTGGCAACGGCTGCGTGGAAGAGGCTGTAAGGCGATGAAAAGAAGAAAACCAAACGCAGATAATTGGTATCCATTGGAAAGGGGTTTCACAAGTCTGGAAAGGAAAAAACTAGCACGAAATCCTATCAGAACAACAGAGCATTTGGGACTAAGGAAAAAAAGGGAGATCTCGGAACCGCCTGGAGCGGACAGGACTGTTTCGCCACAAAAAAGAAAAGGGGATTTTGGTCAAACCCTAACGCGCACACCAAAAAAAAAAAGGGCCTGAAACTGGAAAACAGATTCACACGGACCGAAGAAGGGTGGAAGAAACTAGCAAAAAAACTGACACGGCAGTGAGTAAGAAAAGTTTTTGAAGGTTAGGGCTCTTACAGGGGCTTTGGCTGTCTTTTAAAAAAAAAGGAGAGGGGATAAACCGGATCACAGGTCAGGCACGGCAAGCAATGACTGCAAAGGGTCAGGCGAGAGAAAAAAAGGGCAATCCGGACAAAAAATTCAGAGAAAACAGGGGAGCCGTTTAAGGGGGAGGACCAGAAAAAAAAAACGTTGTACCACACAGTGAGAACCGATCACTGTCAGCAAGGGGTAGGTGAGCAGGGAAGAAGGGAAGCAAAACAAGAAGGCCCCCGGGTCATTATCTTAGCTCCAAAAAGAAGAGTTCAATTCAAAAAGAGGTCGGGAGAGCCCGGAGCAAGGATCCCAGGTTGTGAGGAGCAAAAAAAGTACCACCGAACGAGACTACGTACTGGTTTACATGTATCCGCGAATACGCGGGCACATGTGTACCACTGAGAGGGGGAGTGACACTTCTGGATTTCAGAATATAGAGAGGTTACGGGGACGGTCGATCACATGGGATCAAAAAGATTCGGGGTGCACAGACACGGAAAGGGACGAGTTGGGCAATGTAAAGGAACGGACATCAGAAGTATGGTCCAAAGAGGCTCGTGTCTGCGCACAGAAGGAGGGGAGACGCCAGTCATCGGCAACTGAAGGGGCATGACAAGAACTGTGCAGCGTGACTAGCCCGGTTTATTTGGTGACTGCCTTCAAGGAGGGGGGGGGTACATTATTGGCGTCTAATGCGGCAGGGGTTAAGAGGGGTGGCAGGTGGACCCGGGAAGTGGTGCCACCCAGGGAAGGACACAGAGTCGGTAGCCGGCCTAAGCCCTCACCAATTATCCGGAACGAAACCAAACATAATGGCGGGGTTTGGTCAGGGAGGACAAAATACGGGAGGGGGGGGGCCAAATGAGAATCAGGAACAGTAGTTGAAACAAATGCAGGTTGACCAATTTGGGGAACCGGACTTCATCCGAAGGGAACTTCAGAGTCGAGTAAGGGTATCGCTCAAAGAAGGAGGAGGCCTCAAAAGTATGGGGGAGGCGAAAGAAAGGGTTCCCGGAGAAGCAAACGCACCTTGAACAGGGGGGACTTTGATGGGTTACGCACAGAGAAGAACGCGTTTGGAAGGATTTCGCAGACGGAACAGAGGACAGCGGAACTCTGAAAGGGCCTAAGCGCGGGACGGGGGGAGGGGGGGAGGAGGGCAGATGTTCAAGATGTGAAAAACGTGGGTAGAGTTGTCATAAATGCAAAAGCATTAAAAAAACGAAAATGGGGGGTATCAGATGCCATTTCGCGGGAGAAAACGCAAATAGACGGGAACAAGTCAAAGAGTGGACTCGAGAATGAGAGAAAAGGACTTCTACGTCGGCAACTTCCGTTCACCAGCGTTGTAAAGCGTCTCAAGCGGGGTGAGACGCCTAAATCCGGCCGTCAGAAACAACAAAAACCACCGGAAGCAGAGTAAGAAGGAAGGCAGGGAGAAGAGAAAGAACTGTCAATAGAGGAAGAACCCCGGCGAAAAGAAATGAGAGGGCGGAACGTGGGACCTCTCAGCAGAAGCCAGTCAAGAAGGGGGAAAGGGCACTACAGAGTTAAAAAAAATATGCCGAAACTGGCAAAGGGAGGGTTAAGGGGGCACTCTCACAAGTAAACCCCTCCACCCACCGTTACCGGGAAAGGGAAAGGCAAAGACACCGCCGAGGCCAAAGGCGTCAGTCGCGAGAAACACACAGGAGAATCCGGAGGTAGGGTAGTAATAGGGGGTGCAGTTGGCAGGGATAAGTAATTTGTTTTAGAACAGCCAGCGAAATAGTGTACAATTGTTACGATCACTTTTCAAACTAGGACGAGAGGACGTGCTGAAAAAAGAGCGACCGCGCTCGAATTACCAGGGAACCCCAGGAAAAAAAAAAGAAAAACGCTTTCGTGTGGAACATCAACAAACACAAGGAGGAGGGGGAATTAGAGAAAAGGCGTTTATTACAGGGGGGATGAGGGATGCAAAGACGTGGGCAACGACGAGAGTAAAAAAAGTGGCCCAAGGGAAAAGGGAAAAGTACAACATGGGAAACCAAAACGCCGCAGGGGAAGGCAAGAGGGGGGGGTTGCGTTCGCTGAAACACTCGCAGCAAACCTGCCAAAAAAAAAAAAAACAGGAATCACCGTCCCTTTACCGCGGGGAGAGACTGCTACGGTAAAAAAAAAGGAAAAAAAACGTGAGATTTGTATTCTTTACGACGCAACCGCCTATCGACGCCCTGTTTGGTGCGGGGCCTGTCACTGCCTGGTTGAACCAGAAGGAGAAAAACCAGGAAGGCACGGGGGAAAAAATCGGGAGATGTTGGGGAGAATGACTAAGCAATGCTCAAAACATTGCAAACAAACACAGTCAGTGGGGAGAGGGTAAAGGACGGAGAATCGGACACACAATTGGGTTGGAAAGGCTACAAACAAGAGCCGGAGAACTCAAGGGAGAGCTTGGGGGGGTGTGGAAAACGGGCTCTTCGGAGAAGTAAGAAGAGCCTGACGGCGGGGATCAACCGCAGGTGGGGGGGTAAAAGGGGAAGTAAAGTCAAGACAGAAGAAAAGTGAGGTTTACCGTCTAAAAGGTACTCTCAACGCGGAAAAACAAGGAGTTTGACTCAAAACGGGGCCGACAAGAAAGCCCTGGGTCGAGGGAAAATCCCCAGGATCTGGGAGTCAACGACCACTTGGTGTGGCCTAACAATACGGGGAGGGGAAAGGGAGAGGATGATGGTATAAAAAGAGGCCGAACAATAAAAGAAAAAAGAACTCTAAGAACTTCCACGCGAGTCATGTCGCGTCAGAGAAACGCATCAAACCAACAAGGGTCATAAAAAAAAAAGGAGCCTGTCCTCGAAAATCGCAACAAACACCGGCGTACGCAACAAAAAACATAAATGTGGTCGACAGCCAAACGCAAGCGCCGCAAAACAACTTAAGCTCCCAGAAAATCTGCGATTAACCAAGGGAGAGGGGAAAAGGGACACGGTACACGACAGGCAATCAACTGCCAGAGAAAAACAAAACAACAGAGATCCCAAGTTGGCGTACCTGAGGCAAAGACTAACGGGGAATCTTCTTCAAACAGAAAAAACGGATCTGAATTCGGACACACGTTCAATGCGGGACTGCGACATAAAAAGGTCTGGCAAGCACCCTGTCTTGGGGAAGTGAAGGACAACGAGAACGGGACGGGCAAGTACAGATTGGGTGTAACTGACAAAAACCGACACAGAAAAAACGATAGGCTCAAAAGAAAACAGGAAAAAGAACGTCAAGATATTAAACAAGCCCGAGAAAGGGCGCAACCCGTAAAGAAAGAGTACGACCAGAACTGGGGGCCCTGAGGGTCTGGAACCAATATAAAAAATCAGTGGCCATAGTAAGGGATCGTAATATGGAGGGGGAGACGCCCCTTTACTAGGGCCCTTGACTATACGCACTTAAAAACCAGTGGGAAGGCGACCAATTTACGGATCGAGTAGCTGTACCAAAGATGTGGAGATTGGAGTCATAACCCCCCGAAGAACGGACACCGAAACGAATTTGGGAGGGGTTTCCTGACTGAAAGAAGGAGAGGACCCTAAGAGAATTGGCACAAACGAAAAGATCTAAGAAAGGGTGCAAAAATTCGTCCAACCCTACAAAAAAAATGAGACCCCTCAACAAAAGGGGTATCCGGCCCGCCAAACCCTCAGACAGGAAAAATCTCTTTAAAAGGACTTATCACTCCAGAAAGAACCAAAAAAAGGGCCTGATGGTCGGGATGCACCCTGATAGACGTAGAAAGAGAAAAAGTGTACCATTCAAGAGTGCAAGCACGTTTGGGTTGGGACAAATAATACAGGAAAGTCCTGCCTACCGGCGATGAAAGGGATCCGGCGGAAAAAAACGCGTTGTACAGGCATCTCAAGAAAACCGCCAGAATCCATTGAAAGTCCGAAGAAATCAGGTGGTTATCCTTCGGGGAAGGTGAAAAAAAAAAAATCATCCGAAAAAAAAAAAAAAAAACAGAAGAAAATCAAAAACTTAATGATACGACGCAAAATGCGGCGACACATCAAAGAAGTCTGACGCCCGCCACGCTAACTTGAAAATCAACAGAAAAAAAAAAAAAAGGCCTCAGTGGGGATGGGGTCAAACAAGCGATTAAAAACCATAAAAAACGGTCTGGGGGGCAAGGGATACAAAAAAAACGCAGACTGTGGGACAGCGCGTGAAAAGATGTTACTGAGCACAAGGGCCTCAAGGGGGAAAGATCGGAGGAGACTTTCTTTCACTGGTCCAAACACTGCGATAAGCAGTATAATGCCTCAAAAAACTCAACACAAATGGGAGCAACTAGTGAGCTAAGTGAAAGGGTGAGTGGAAAAAGCAAAAAAGCGGGGGTCAAGATGCGACCGAGGGGACAAGGGGGGGACGTGGCACAGAGAATGAAATTACACGGGGAATGTTTCTCATTGAGGGGGGAGAATCATTCTTTTTGGTAATCAGGGGAAGGGGGGGGGGGAGGATGTAACGGGCGCATCGCCTGATAGGGCGCGCCTGGCGCATCACTTAGAAAAAAAAAAAACAACAAAAACACGGAGGGAAGGGGAAAGAGAAAGGCGCCCCTGCGGCTTTGCACGTACCGAAAGAACCCGAAAACTGCCGTCAGGCCTCCAAGATCGAAGGGATGACTTCAACGACCATAACCGTCAACCCAGAAAAAATAAAACATTCCGAGAACCATAAAAAGCAGCGTTCTAATGCCTCGGAGAAGAAACTAACCAATGCAACCAGTGACGTGAGCATTGGAAAGAGTATCGCAAACGACCAAAATTCTGGGGAAACGCCAAGAAAGAAAGAAAAAAAAATCTGGTCTTCACTAAGCCCGTTCGCAATAGACGCTCTGAAATACTGCGCACAATCTAGACAGGTTTCGCACAAGGAAAGGATGGTGTCAGCAACCGGACTGGCAGAAAAGGTAAACCAAGAAAAGGGGGCGGGTTGGCCTTGCAATCCAGGCCGGGGGTTTAAACGTCCGGGGAACAGTAGCAAAAAAAACAAAAAAAAAAATCAAGGGAGAAGCTATCCAGTGGGGAGAAGGAGAGAGGTCGCGAAATCTTTACAAGTTCGAGGGAAAAAGACCAAAAGGGATATGCAAAACCGGCCCTTTTAGAGTCATGGTAAAACAACCCACCAGCTGCGGGTCCTTAAAGGGGAGCGAAAAACCCGAGGTGGGCTAGGCCTACAGAAAATCAACTTCCCGTTACGCCCCACAAAAGGGGCTGAAAAAATTCCCATCTCAAAGTGAAAGAAGTAGTAGATGGATCACGTCAGGGGGGGAGACCGGGGCAGAGAAAAAAAGAAAACGGACATGAAGGGGGCAAGACAAGGGGAGGGGAGCAGTCGGAAGGCATTGTCCCAGACAAGACGGCGGACAGAAGAAAGACGGAAGCCCCAGTTTACGCCGAGGGGAAGCGGAGCGTCGTATACAGGGTAATTTAAAGTCCGACTCAGGCGGTAGACGAAAAAAGGGGTTACAGCCTCGTCAATGGGGGGAATTGCGCAGGAAAAAGACGAAACAAATTAGGGGGAGATGGGGGACAAGTGTTTCTGAAGGATAACTCTCACGACTTGGGGCAAAGAGAAGACCTAAAGAAAAGAAAGGTACCATTCGTGGCAGACAGCGGGAAGTGATAGACCAGCGGGGGAAAGAGACTGGGGAACCCAGGGAATAAGCATTGTACGGATCAAAAAAAACAGTCAAAAGGAACCCAGGGATGGTGCTTAAAAAAAAAAAAAACAAAAAAAGGCGATCCGGGGAAAAAGTATGTCCCGGCGAAAACGAGCGGAGGAAGGATCTTGACAAAGGGGAGGGGGGTGTGGGGAGCAACGCATGGTCTCAAAGTTGGGGGGAAAAGGGGGGGGCCGGGGAAAAAACCAGGTTAAGGGCACCGCCATCGAGACGGCAAAGACCGTCCAAAAAGCAACAAGGGGGGCAAGAAAAGCCAGAGGAACAAACTCCAGAAACTCTGGCCCTTCACAAAAAGTTTGCGAGGCAGAAAGGGGGGGTGGAGGAGGTATACAGTAGTACGAAAGGACCTGCCAGGGAAAAGGGCCCAGGGTGGGGACGTATAGGGCGAAGATTAGGGGGGAGTACAGGAATAACGCCTTCATGGAGAGAGTCCGACGGGGGGGGTCGTCCAGCTGAGCGAGACACGGGCCCGCGGAGGACTTGAAGAGACCCGGCCTGAAAGGGGAGCAGAAAATCAGTACATGGAGACCCCTCCTTGCTCGTTTGCCGGAAGGAGGCTACACAAAGAAATGAAAATCAGGGAGGCGCCTTTGCCTGAGAGAAGGGTGTACAGTTTAAATATGATGAGGAAAGGATACCATCAAGAGGGGAGAAAAGGAGAATTTGGGAACTGAAGAACACATTGTGTGTTTTACTAAAAATGTCCTGGGATCTGAGCAAAACACTTGACTCTAGAACACGGCTAGAAACGCAGAAGGAATCGTTGGGAAAAAAAACCCCCTCGAATACAGACCCCCGCAACCACCCGACACAGTAAAAAAACAGAAAAAACTAGTAACCCCCCCGACCTTGACCATCCAAGAAGACTTGTAAGAATGCGCCTTGGAAAAAGGTACGCAGGGGTCCGGCGTCAGGCAAAAAAAAAAAAAAGGCACGAGCGGAGTAAGACACTTGACATGGAGGAAAGAGCCCGGGGGAAGAGCGCTCTTAAGGCACAGAGCCCGGTTTCCTGGAGGAGGACGACCGGGGAGGGAAGTGAACCGCTTTTTGAGAGAGAGACCACGCCCGAAAAAAGGGGGGAAAGAGAAGGAGAGCTATGGCACAAGAGGTCAACAGCTCGCACACACCCAGATCGAAAGTGGTATTGTCACAACGCAAAACTCTACCCACGACCATGGAAAAAAGGGATGAGACCACGTCGGCGGCAAGGTCTAAGCGAACAGAGGGAACCAGAGGGAGGGAAGTACAAAAGGGGTGGGCAGTTGGAAAAGTTGATAGAGAAGAAAAGGTGGGGGGTTCAGATCCCAGAATTTGCCGCCCCATTCTTTGGAGCACGGCAAAACAAGAGAGCACATTCTGAGTGCTGCACACTACGAAGACTGCCGAAAAAAGTAGAACCAACCAAAGAAAAGGTAAAAATTCTTTAGAGAAGAGACCAACAACATCAAAAGGAATGAGAAAATAATATCTGGGGGGGGAAGAGTTGGGCGATTCGGCAGCGGGACCAGATTGAAGCACGACAACTGAAAGGGAGAGAGGGGGTACACACGTGTTTGTGCTGCGGTTGTGGACACTCCTGCTTCTGCGATCTAAAAGAGTAAAATGATCGCAAGCCGCAACTGCCCAAAAAAGGGAACTGCCTCCCCGACGAAAGGGGGGAAGTTGGTTTATCGAGGTCCGAACTAAGCAGGCCGACAAGAAAAAAAAGCGGATTGACACTTGGCACAAACAAAAAAGTGTACGGGCGATCTGGCAGGGCAGGTTTTCCCCTTAAAAACGGAAAGAAAACTCCCTAGTCAATAAGCCATGTCCGGAGGGGAAAAGGGGGGAGGGCCCGCCCTGGAGCGAGCAAACTGCAACAAACGAAAAGGGCCCACTGACGTGCGGCACACCCGGCCCCAAAAAAAAGTCAGGGGGGCAAAAAAACATGGGGACGCCCGGCACTCCGGGGGAAAACCAAGGGCCTTGCGATAGCCCTGAGAAAAGGCAATGGTTAAAAAGAATCCCTACATCGGTGTGTTGGGCTTATCCCGATTTATTAGCGGTCGAGTGCGACAGCGAAAACATAAAAAACGGCGGGATACCTTGGGGGGTGACAAGGACGACGGAATCTTAACTAAAAGGTGCATGGTTCACGAGCATAAAGAACATACAGTCAACGTCTTGAGGAGGGGGGGTGGGACCGCAGACGAACGAATCTCGAGTACAGAGGGGATTGGGTGAGACACACAAGGGTGGGTTGGGGTGGGGAAGGGTCTGAAACCCAAGGGAAAGGGGACTTCTAAGTTTATTACCGAAAAAAAAAAAAGAAAGTTCAAAAACCCACCCCTACGGCAAGGCACGAAGGAGGTAATTTTCAAAGCGGAAAAAACCGGAGTTGCGAGAGACAGACCAGAAGTAAATGGCATCATAGCATGTTTCCTACCCCTTGAAGAAACGACGACATCAAATGGGGTTTCAGGAGCCAAGGGCGACGCTCCAAAAACCAATCGCGGCCAATTCATGAAAGGGGAAGCTAAACCAAAAAATAGGAGTGAAAGCCGGTAACAATCCAACAAAAATCAAACTGAAGAGACAAACAAAAACCTAAAACTTCCCAAATGGAACTGGGAAAACAAAAAGGGCGTGGTACTTAACGGCTGACTTTTCCAGAAAAACAAACCGGATTCAAGGAAACGGGGGAACGACAAAAACTCAAAGTGCTGGAGGGGAGATGCTGGGAGGAAAAATCAATGCAAGGGCGATCAAAAAAAGTGCAGGACGTACTCCCGGCTCGAAAAAGGGAGGTTGGCAGGGAAAGGTAAAGCACAGCCAACCGGCAAACAACAACTCGAAAAAATCGGGGGGAATTCATACACCGCCGCGAGGGAGGAACGAAAAAAAAGAACACAGGGATCGCAAGGCGGAGTGGGGTCACAAATCGTGTGGGCAGAAAAAGAGTACTGGCAGCGAAAATATGGCTTGATGGAGGGGGAAACGGCCTGGGGGGGGGGACTGGGGGATAAATTTAACTAAGACTCCCGCTGATTCAAGGGCTCCAAAAAGTAGCCAAAAAAGATCAGGTACAATGAAATCAGGCCTGAAAAAAAAAGACTAATAACCGGGAATATAAAAGGGGAAAGCAGACAAAAGACAAGTCACCGCACCAGAATTGGGGCAGATCCGGGGAACCTTCAACATCAACCACAACTAAAAAGCGGAAAAGTGGTCAAACCATCAAGACCTCACGACGCAACTACTACGAAAACCAGTGGTAATACTACCGACAGAACGCACGAGGGAACAACGAAAAATTAAAAGGTGGATGCACCCGATCACCCAGAGGCATGGGACAAATGACTTCCAAAAAAGAGAAAGCAGAGTCATGAAAAAAAACACGCCGGCTCGATTCCGAAAAAAGAAGAATCTCGAGCTGGCTTAAGCTGGAAAAGATCGTGATGGGACGGAACAAAAGGTTAGTTGGCAGGTTAGAAATAGCGAAACACTTTCTTAAGACAGAGCGGAGGGGCAAAAGGGGAGAGGAACGGAACGAGGGGTTTGGTGGGTTTTTTGTTGTCAGACAAAATAAAAACACCTCCCGTGAAAAAAGAACTGTAAAAAATGAAAAGACGAAAAGACACCAGTCAACGGGGGTAACGGCACTATCAAGATAAGTGAAAGTACGAAGACCAAAAAAAAAGGCGAAAAAAAAACGCCGAAAAAACATCCATAAAAAGGAGAGAACGCCAGGCCAACAGGGGTCCACAAGCTTCCAAAATCGGAAACTGAGGGGTCACAAAACAGAGACCGCCCCGGAAAAAACGACCCACGTGGATGGTGTGACCTGCAAATGACCAGGGAAGGGGCTGACACAATCAACAGGGGGCGGTTGAGAAAACCTGGGTCTCGCCCGACGAAAACCGGTATGGGAACGAAGAAGTATGGCACGAGAAACAAGGGAAAACGAACCATCATGAGACTTTGGCGGGGGTTGTCCAAGAGGGGGGTCCCTCCCAGTGACAAGAAGAAAAGAGGCGGGGAGGAAAAAAAAAAAGACGGCTTACCTGACCGAAACCCCCTTCGCGGGAAAAGGGTTCGGAAAACAGACTCGGGAGTAAGAAGGCAATAAGAAAGGGGGCCACGGAGGCGCCGGGGGCGGGGGGGGGCGAAAAAACGCGAGGAAAGGAAACTTCAGGTGGTGGGAGGTTCATGAATGGGAGCCCTTGGGGGGGGAAAAAAGCTGACAAGTTTCTGGAAAACTGGGAGGAAGGGCCGTCACAAAAAAAAAAAGCGGGGCCATGAGGGACGGAGCCGCGGGGGGAAATAAATCGCCCAACAAAAGAAAAAAAGGTGATGGGTAAAGACGATGATGCCACAACGAGGAGGAGGTCAAAAACCGCTGGTGCGAGAGACTGGAAGAAAAGGGCAAAAAGATCCAAAGAAATAACTCGGATAAAACGCAGCCTCACAAAGAAAAAATGCCGCGTAGAAGCAAACTCAACAAACCACAGGTAACAAGGGGGAAGAAACTACCTTCGGATCGGTCAGGATAAAAACAAAACGAAATATCATTGAAAGTGATCAGTTAAAAAAAGGGGTCAAGAGAGGAAAAAAGTGTCAACAAGCCCTAGAAATCAGGAGACAAACAGGTGCGCCAATGGTCTCCGAAGAAGAGAAAGCCAGAGACCCAAGGAGGCCGGAGAGAGAAAAATGTTGGAACACCCAGAAAAAGTATGTGGACCCAGGTAAAAAAAAAACACACAAATCTTGGTCCGGGGAAGGATGAAACTAAAGCAGGAAAGGGCCCGAAGCCATGTGAAAAACCAAAAAAAACCGGCAGCACAAAATGCAGCCAGCGTCGAAGACAGTGTGTGAGTGTTCCAAAACCTCGGAAAAACACTTGGGGCTTAGGAAACAATACCGGTGGATTACACCGGTCAAATGGAAGGCGGAATGCTTCTTTCAGGTGATTCCCCTAAAAACAACGTACTAAAAAGAACGGAACATGACGTCAGGCGTCGACAGCACAATTGAAGGGTCGCCCAGAAAACACTGTGTTCCTAAACAAAGGAAAAATGATCCGTTCATGAAAAGATTGAGAGACTGGAAGAGGACATCAGAAAAGCCTGGTTCATTGAGCCATTATGAGCCCTCGTCAATCATTGGCCGCAAAATCTAATAAGAATCCTCCCGAGACACATGAATCCAGACCGCGAGGAGGGGCGTACGAGGGGGTGATAAAAATGTATGGTCTCGCCACGTCGAAAAAAAAGGATTGTGTACCAAAAAACGGTTCATCTCTGAAGGGGATTTCCTGCTCGTAGCCCGAACAGTGGGGACTGGGAGGTTCAGGGGGGGGTCTGCCCTCCTGATCTGAAAATATAGGGGGAAAAGAATGTACGACAAACCAGTAACGGCCCTCAAAAAACGGACTAGGCCAACCAACTCTGGCCGGAGAACGAAAAGAGAAACGCACCAAAGTCACGAAGGAAAAGGATTTTCAAAGGCCGCCAGCAGCAAATGGAGAAAAAAAATGCCAGGGATTCAGGGAGAAGGCCTGAATGGAGGGGGCTGTTGCGTGGGTTCAGACAGAGAGTGTACGCGGGTGGTCGGGGTGCCGGCCTGTTTCAACACAATGGGAACGGCAAAGAAGAGAAAGACACAAGGACATCAGTGAACCACCTCCCCAAAAGGGGGTTAGCCATCCAAAGTCAGAAAGCAAATCGCCCGCAACAGGGTTTGCTATGAAGGAATCCGGAAGGGGGGTAGGAAAAGCAGCAGGGAAAAAGTGGACACCAAAAAAACCCCAAATCACGAAAGGCCACGGGTCCCCCAAAACAGGTGGCAAATCTCCTCGGGGGTGCGGTCGGGATTGGTAAATCCTGGGGTTAACGAATAACAGCTAATGTAGCCCAAAAAGGGGAAAGGAAAGGGGACCAAAAAGGAGACAGAAACCAGCATGGAAAAAGGGAATGAATGGTAGGAGAAAGAAACCAGCACATCGAACTTAACCCTCCAAATAATTACCTGCGCGCACTCATGCACCATCGAGGGCCACATAACAGAATATGAAATACACGAGAGGGGGGACTATAAAGGAAACGCAGCGGGGGACGTGGCAGGGTAGAGGAGAAAGGAAGAAACGATAGAAAGAAGAGTGGTGGGAGGTAAAAAAACACGTTGGGTATCCCCAAATCCTTGCTAGGGGGGGGTAAGAAAAGGAAAAGTCGAAACAAAAAAACAGGAAGTCGGGACAGTTCAGAAGAATGCAGAGAATTAACAAGGGTCTTAAGTAAAAGTCTTAAGTCCACCTGGTAAAAAAAAAAAATCGGGCTTAAAAAATTCAGAAGGAATGCGCATGGGGGGGAACTAAATAAGAACAGAAAAACCCAAAATCACGAACGGCGGGTAGCACCGTGGAGGGATGGAGAAACTTTAAAGATCGCGTCGCCTGAGAAAAAAAAAAAACATTTTTTTTCCTCGAAGAAGGCTGGGCAGGGAAGTCAGATGTGGGGAGCGCTTACACACGCCAGGCGGGACCCTCAACGGGCACGCCGAGGTATGACCTGGCTGACCAAAAGGTGGACAAACACCCCATCTCCTCCCCCCAGTACACATGGACTGGTCCTTCCACGTCGTCGTGAGTCAGAACAAGTCCGTGAAAATACACAGGACGTCGTAAGGAAGAGGGAAAAAGGCTGGTTTGCAGTGCACCGGGGGGGGGAGTTCCTAAAATAGAGGTCACAAAGACACCCAGTCCCTGAAAAAACGCAAACTGGGTGCAAAAAAAATTACTTGAAAAACTGGCCACAAGAAGGAAAAAAAGCTCTAGGGAGGAAAAAAAACTCGTCGGAAGGCAGGTGAAGAATTCGCCCCCATGAATAAAAGGCTTCTA
>Ga0179593_1496843_pt1 | contig 18687 bp, 28 predicted proteins | sample CZODoug2_1_08_16_FD_185931 | JGI IMG/M metagenome (GOLD analysis project Ga0179593, IMG submission 185931) | Vadose zone soil fungal communities from Angelo Coast Range Reserve, California, USA - CZODoug2_1_08_16fungal (PacBio error correction) | ecosystem: Environmental > Terrestrial > Soil >...
AAGTCCGCACGCCCATTAACGCAAATGAAAAAGCACCCGGATGGCGCTTGGGGAGACTCAAAAATGGCAAACAACCACAGGGAAGGGGCAAAGGAGACCCTTGCACAGCCGAGAAAGAAAAAAAAAGGCCGCCACGATAGAAAAAAAAGCGCGGTCCCGAAAAACAAGGAGGGAGTTCTCCTAAAACCAGAAAGTTGGACAGGCGCACCTCCCCTCAAAGCACAAGGCTTAGATCTAGCGCTTAATGGAACCGGCGGGACCTATTAACTACAAGACGGAGGCGGCGCCTCAAATAAAAGGGGGGGCCACCCGTAACCGGTGTGGTTTTTCTATCCAGCAACGGGGCCGGCCAAAAACCACGCCTGAAGGAAGTCGAACCCCCACCAAAGAAAGAAAAAAAGTGGGGGAGTGGGGGGGCCACCGGGGTTGCGCAGGAAACTCCGGGAAAAGCGGGGCCTACTTCCGACAGGACAAAATCAGTAATTCAGGGGGGGGTGAAAAAAAGTACATCTGCGTCAAATTGAAGGGGGGGGGGGGGGGCGAACGGGGCTGGGTAGAGTCTTTCAGTATATCAGACTTCGTTAAGGGAAAAAGGAAAAAAACGAAAAAACGAAGAGGGGGGAGTCGGGCGTTACTTCACTCCCCAACGCGCTTGGTGATGGGAGTAGCAGTCTTCGGGGGGCGGACGCCACGTCCAAAATCACGGGGGGAGGGAAGGGGGAAAACAGGGTTTGCGTCAGAACCCGGTTACCACGTTAAAGGGAAGAACTACAGGGAGAATTACTCCAAAATCGCTGGTTTACAAAAAACACAGGGAAAGGAACGAGGCAAACGAGTTTTCTAGAAGTTCTCCACGAGACTGGGTCCGGGCTGGGACTCGGAAGGAACAGTTTGGGCTATCAGAAAGAAAGGGGTGGGATTTCGTGAATCTCGGGGAGAGTTAAGGTAGGGGGGGTCCGTTGCACTGTGCGTTCCATCAGCCCGTCCACAGGGGGAACCCTGCCCCAACAGGCTCCGCAAGGGGAGGTCTGAAGCGGGGACACTTCATGAGGCCCTCCAAAAAAAGAAACCGGAAACAAGGGAAAGGGGGAAGGCAAGTTACCGTAGGACCCCGACGTGGAAAGGGGAACCCGTGAGTGGAATAACGAAGTACCAGGGGTGGGAACTCAAAAGGGAATCGTCCCGAATCAGCAGGAAACAGGGACTAAGAAAACGGGAAAGCAATAAAACGACATCGACCGGAAATGAACCGCCCCGAAAGAAAACCAACGGGGAGTTGTCATCAGAATAACGAATCAAAGGAACGGGAAAGCAGATTTGCAAGTCTGTGGGGGTGGTCAGGGGGAATAACGCGAGTGCGGGAAGTAATTATGCAAAGGGGATACACGGTACCTGGGTCAAACGAGGGCCTTTCCCTGGCCACGGTGTTTAACTACGAGTAGAGCGAAAAGAAAAACCATACCCCCGGGCGAGGAAAAGATTTAAAAGAGTGGGAAGAAAACAAAAAAACAACCACAAACCATCGAGCGCAGCGCGGGGTGAAACAGGCGCGAGAGAAGGGGCACTCAGGGGCCCAACCGGAGTGAGGAGAGGAACCTATCGAGGGGGGCTGGATGCAGTGCAATAAGATGGGAGAAAAAAAAGGAGCCCATCCCAGAAGGAGGGGGGATCAGGCAAACCCCGGGACCCTCAGCAACCTGGTCTCAAATAGGGGGGGGAACGGGGTTGGTGAGGTCCAAAGGCCAAAGAAATGGTCAGGGCGGGGAAACAAATGGAGGTGGGAGGGGACACCGGAGACTCCTCTTTCCGGGGATTCTTAAAGGTCTGTAGAGCAGGACGTGCCAAAACGGAGGGAAAGAGAGTTATATCGTGGGGGGCGATAGAACCAATGGTCGAAAGAGTGGGGGGGGGCTGTTAAAGGGTAAAAGGGCTGGAAACTCCCACAAAAATCAAAGAAAGTCGGGCTAGCCGAAGGCGGGCCCCGGAGGCGGGCGCCCCAGGTCACCGGTTAGATAGGGGAGAGGAAAAACGCCACAAACGCAAAAAAAACGGGGGGAAAAAAAAAAAGAAAAAAAAACGCTCTTAGCGATGAGGTTCCACACAAAAAAAAAAAAAAAAAAAAATCCAGAAACAAACAACGCAAAACCCCAAAAACAAAAAAAAAAGCACCGGGTCGACAAAACATGAAAAACTGGGAAAGAGGGGGGGGAAAAAAAGGACACATGGGAAAACTCTATGCCAGCAAGTAGTTTCGAAATAACTGTCTAACCAGAAACCAAATCAAGACGACGAGACCGAAGCGAACGGAAAAATGGAAAAAAGACCAAGGGGGGGGGAGAAGAGGGGAACTTCGGAAACCGAAAAGAATGGGGGCGGGGAACAAGGTGGGTGACACGGTCCTCCTCTTTCACTCCTTCCAGAGAAAAAGTGCCAATCCTTGCAACAAGAAGACTCAAGAAAGGAAAAACGGAAAAAAAGACGGGAGAGGGGGGGGGTCTTCTTAACGGACAAAACCTAGCTCCGGCCAAGGGAAAGGAACAGGAAGAAACGTAAACAAAAATGCCTATCCAGGATCTGCGGGTTATGAGGCCAGTGCAGCCTCAAAAGAGCAAAAGAATAGGAATCAAAGGAGTCCCCCACCGCATTGGTCAAGAAGAAAAGTGAAAAAAAAGGGGGAAAAAAACAGGAAAACGTGGCCCAACGGACCAGAAAAGGGGAGGGGGCTTCCCGAGGCCCGAAAACCGAAAAGGAAAGCTGTCCCCAGACCAAAGCGGGTTGCAAAACATCTCGCAAGCCGCAAGGACAGGGAGGTCAGAAAAGGCAGAAGGGTGGAAGGAGCGAACACGTAAAAAAACTGACAGAGGGAATACTCTTTTAATTTGAGGTGGAATCGCCACCAAGAAAACTGGGAATGGTTGGAGGGAAAGACAAGGGGAGCACGGAAAATCACACACCAGGCATCGATGTCTCTAGTCCAAAGGGGCAAAAGGGGGAAACCGGGGAAAAAAAGGGACCAAAAACCTTCAAAGCACTAGAAAGAATGGAAAAAAAACATCCCTGCAGCCATAAAAGAAAACCAGAAAGCAAAAAAAAATCTGAAGTTAAAAAGGGGTTCCGGGACGGAACAAAAAAAAAAAAAGAATCCGGGAAGGGAAGGGGGACCTCGGAGAGAAACTTCGCGGCGTTCAAGCACTCCCCGTCCATTCAAAAAGGTTTAAAAGGTATGTCCCGGAAAACCGGGACTCGGAGGGTGGAAAAAAACGGAAGGACAGAAGAGAATAAAAGCCAACTTAGAGGCAGATCCAAGCAAAACAAAAAGAACCAAGGGGGCGCCCCTGGCTGAATTGACGGGTATGAGCAGGACGAATGTGTCCTACAACAAAAAAAAGCCTCAGGAAAAAAGAACGAGGGACGGGAAACTTCCAAAACTCAAAAAAGTTGGTGAAAGAACGCCAAACCAGGGCATTGTTGAAAAGGGGGGGGATTCAGGAAGGAAAACATGGGGAGTCAGGGGAAAAAAGTTAAAGAAAAAGACCAGGGGGGACCAGGGAAGTCAGAGAAGGTATCAGACAAGAAAACAGCCGGCGTAACTCCTGCGGGCCGGACGCCCTGGTACAGTCCAAAGAAGTGAAAAGGACCAGAATCTTACGGGTAGCTCAAAAGATTATCAAAAGGAAAAAAAAGTAACGGGGAGGAGAGGCTGGTGGAACGGAGGAACAAAACTTCTTACGGGAGCAAAAAAAAACCCAAAGAACTCGTACTTCGATGCCAAACAGTACATCACAAGGAAAAACCACAGAACGAAGTGAAGGACAGGCATTTCCTCAATGCCCCTACACGCCGCACGGGACCCCGTCGAAGGGGAAAAGCGTTCCACGCACAGCCCGAGAGGAAAACGTGGAGCCGAAAAGAAAAGGCCGGCAGAAAAAAAAAGGATGAAGGATCCTTTTAACAAAATCTTAAAACGAGCCAGAAAGGCGGCAGCCGGACCCCTAGGGGCGGGCACGGGTCTCGAGTCCAAGGAAAACCAAAAATTACACACTTAAACGACACCTGACACCCAAAACCTTCGGAAGAACGGGAAAGAACCTCGTCGTGGAACCGAAGGACTGATCAAAAAAAACCGTCCGTTCAACTTCAGGGGGGGGATCGAGCAGTTCTTCTCAAAGAAGTTTAACAAAGGTTGACAGCAGGCAGAAAAACTCTCAACAACAAAAACACGAGGGGGGGAGTATTGGAGGAGGGACATAAAGGAACCTTGGGTTCCATTTGTGGGCATGCGGGGGAATAAGGGGCTCGATCAATAGAAGGGGTGGAAAAGCCGTCGGTGTTCGGGAGCACAGAATGGCTGAGGAAAAGGGAAGGTGGCTGGGGTGGACAATTGTGGGGGGGGAAGGTGTCGTTCAGGTGAGGGGAAGGGGAGGAGGCAGCTCAGACGGAAGGGGGGATGGCCACGTCCTTCCGAGGAGAGATGGGTCAAGGCTATGCCGAGCGAAAAAAGAAAAGAAGAGGGGTTTGTTACCATATCGGGAACGGGGACGAGGAATCATCAGGTTTTGGGGACACCAAACAAAGAGGGAAAAGGGCCCGGCGGCCGGGAAACCGGAAACGTTCCCACGACGGTCTGAAAAACTCAGGGCGAAAAGTGGCCACAGGGGAGGCATTGATGAAATGCCAGAGTGGAAAAGAGCTAAGTAAAAGGGGGTTGGCCAATGGGATGAAAAAAAAAGTCCGCAAAAAAAGGGGGAAGGGGGAGGGGAAACGCGCGACGTCAGAAAAAAAATTTTGCCTACATAAAAAAAAAAAACGGCGGACTCTTTGGGGGGGGAGCAGAGGGACCTGACCTTAGTATGAAATAAGGGGCAGACGTAAGGGAAGAGAAAGGAAGGACAGGAGAGCTTTTTTGGCTGAAAGGCATGCCACAAAACGCTCGTATGGGGAGAGCACCTCTCAAAAAAACCAGCGGTGATACACAAAACAGCGAGCAAACTCACGAAGGAAGAAAACAAGGGAAAAAAGAAAGAAAAACGGAGTAGGACGCCAAAACAGGCGCACGTTCGGGTTGACCAGAGAAAACGTGGTATTGAAAAAGGGCAAGCAAAAGCCAGGGGGGCCAAAGTCCGAAAGAGAAAAAAAACATTCTTGTGGTTCAAGGAGGACAAAGGGGGAGAAAAAAAACTTCTATCCAGAAAGTTACCAAGAAATGAAAAAAAAAACCTTGCTATAAGAAGAAATGCATCGAGCATGCGGTCTGGAAAAGGGGAAGACGGGGGGCGGGTTTGGGCACAAAAGAAGAAAAAAAAGGGGAAGGGAGCCCGAACTGGACACACTTCACGGATTAAAGGGAAAAGTAAGGAAAATCAAAAACCTGGGAACCGAAAGGGACTTAAAACAAGCCTCTGAAAAGGAAAAACTACGGGGGCGGTAGGGGGGGAAAAAAGAAAAAAGACCGCGGTTTCACTAGGGGGTCGGAAGAACATGAGTCAGGGGCGGACGAAGCAACTTACCGGGCCAATTCCCTTATGGGGGGAAACAGACTGAGGACACGGTGGGGTCCCATCAGGGACTTAACAAGTCGGGAGGGGGAAATCGTCAGACAGCGATAGCAACAGCGAAAAAGGGACTCTTCTCAAAAAAAAGAATAACCGTGGAAGGGAAAAAGGGACCACGCTGGAAGTGGAAATGGTGGATCTCAAACAAACAACAGTATTCACCCATGACAACTAGAGAGGGTTTACCGGGGGGGAAAGTTAACATCTAGTGGTGAAGAAAACACAAGAAAAAAGAAAAAATGGGCGAGGGGGGACCAAAACCCTAACGTCGGAACCCAAAAAGAAAAATAAAACCGGAAAACGGTCAAAATAGCCTCGGGGGACAGAGGCAGTGGCTGGAGGGCAGGTGAGCACGTCCCGGAAATCACTAAAGAAAGCAAAAAAAAGAAAACATAGGGGCCCCCAGGGAGGGGGGAAAAAGAGAAGGGGGAAGGGAAGGGGGGACGTTGGGAAAACGACGGGTAACACGCAAACCAAAACTGACATCAGGGATTGAAGTCCCTCCTAAGAATAGAAAAGATGGACCATGTTACCTAGGGATTCAAAACCACCCGGGGAAAAAAGGAGCAGCAAATCCCGAAAAGGCGGAGTTGTGTCCTCAAAGCGAAAAGATCATTAAAATCCGTACCCGGAAAGGAAAATAGGATTGGAATGGCACTCTGGGGGGGAGCTGGGAAAGGGGGCCGTAAACGCTTCAAACGATGAAGAGAGACACGTGGCCAGAGATAGACAACAACAAAAAACAAAGCAAATTTGAGCGGGGGGGGGGATCACTTATCTAGTCGCCGGGGGGACGATGGGGAGGGTAAAAAAGGTGGCATATCGTCCTTGAGACTAAAGGGGTGACGGCAACAGACCTGTCACAGGGGGCTTGCTAATCCCTAGACGACAGTCCCAGGTAGGGGAAGGCGCAGGAAATGTCATGAAAGGAAGACGAAAAAATTTGGGCGACGGGGGAGGGTTGGGGTGTCAAAAGTTATTGTTATAAAAAAACGCTGGGAACTTCTGACCCTTGGTCATAGGGAAGGGATGGCGTGGGGGGAAATAATTGGACTTTCTGAAGACGCGTCAGGAGTGTCATCTATCTTCCTAATACAACAAAGTGGAAAAGAAAAAAGGGACCCAGAAGGGGCCTTCCCAGATATTAAAGATCCTACAAAAGGATGAAAAGGGACGAAAAAAGCACTCATTCCCAAGAAAGGGCAAATAAAAACGAATGTTGGGAAGTGGCTGTAAAAAGATACACACAGCACTAGAAAAAAAAGAAAATGCGGAAACATTGATCCTACAAAACAACTCCAAGCGGGGGGAAAGGTACGAAAACAAAAAGAAAAAAAGCATTTCCGGCAAACTAGGGGTTTGCAACACTCAAAAACCAAGAGTGACGGGAAAACGACCTCATCCCGCCAGTCCATGTAAAAGGGAAGGGACACGCCCATTAGAAGCCTGAGCAAAGGAAGCACGGGGAGGGGGGGTACTAAAGAACCCGTACTTTGGACGAGAACAAGCCATAGAAGCCTGACGCAGCATGTTGCAAAGGGGAAAGGGAAACAAAAACCAAAGAGAAGCTGGAAACGAGAAATCTTGAGGGGGGGGGGGGGGTGAGAAAAAAAGAGAACTACCAACGCCGACGAACCAAGCTCCAGGGTGTAGGGTGTACCCGAACCTCGCAAAGAAAAAGAAGTAAAAAAAGGCACGACCAAAAAAAAACCAAGCTTCCTACCGTAGCGAAAAAAATCAGGGGGGCTGGGGGCATCATCGGAAAAATAACGAGTACGAAAAGGAAAAAAAGCGCAAGGGCAGAGTTCGGGGTAGCTGGTCGTGGCTCAAAAGCCCTCTTCCAAGGAAAAAAACAAAAAACGGCGTGAAAGAGACGGAAAAGAACGCCGGACCGCAAAAAGGAGAAGAGGGTGGGAAAAAGGCGAGCGAGGGCCCTAGTCCTGGCAGGGAGGAAACCGGTAAAAGGAACAAACCTATGATTTAAACTTACAGAAAAAGAGGGGGGGATCGGATAACAATCGGCCCAGCAATCAAGGATAAGAGGGAGTTTCTGGTAATGAGACGTGCTCCTCAAAAGGAACCAAGAACTGCGAGGGGAGCATGGGGAAAAAAAAAAGACCTAATGAGGAAGACAAAAAATCGAATTGCCCGGGGACCTAAATACGAAGAAAGGGAAAAGTCTCCCGGGGGAACAGAAATAACTTCCAGCAGTTGTGTAGGCTTCGAACGATGCCGTGGGTAGGGTTCCGCATTAAGAATCTAGTGTTCCGGCCAAGACGGTAAAGAGGAAGCCTATTCGAACGTCAGGCTGGAGGGGAAAGAAAAAAAAATGTGGGGGGAACTCTAAGGACGTGTGGAAAACTCACCGCCAAAAGTGCTCAGCTGAGTGGAAATCGGTGAAAAAAAGAAAAAGGGCCTCACCAAATTGGTGGGACTGAAAAAAAAAAAAGGGATGGAGACAAAACAGACGAGTAAAGAACAACCAAAAAAAAAAAAAAAATCAAGGAAAAAAAAACCTTATGTCTTAAACGTAACCTCAAGGAAAGCCAAAAGGGGGGGAATTCACGCGCACCTCAAAAAGATTGAAACCTCTATCACGGACCAACGAAGAAAAGAAGATTAAAGGGGAGGGTCGGGGGGGGCAAAAAGGGAGGTCCAAAGAAAAAAACGGTAGCAGATGGGAAGATCACTAACGGAAAAAACCGTTGGTCCAATGAAGCAACGGGCCAACCCAAAAAAGTAAAAAACGTCAATTAGGGAAAAGAAAACAAACGAAGGACCAAGGGGAACGGGGGACCGCCTGGGAAACTGGGTAACCACGACTTCCGTTACAAAAAAAAAAATCGCGGGCAACCAGGAAAAGGAATCACTAGAAATCAAGGGGATGGCGCCTGAGGGAGAGTTTCAAAGGAATACCTCATAATTGAGGTTGGGATTTAGACGGAAAACTAAAGTTGAAAAAACCAAAAAACCGGGAAAAGGGGAATGTGAAAAAAGAAAGAATCCAAATTCTGCTGATCTCAAAAGACGGGGCTTGAAAGGGGGACATTTGAAGTGACAAAAGAAGCAACAGGGAGTAAAAAACAAACAAGAAGAACAGTCTGCCGGCGGGGGTAAAGGACCAAGACGGACGGAATTTACTTTAAAATGAAAGATATTTAAAAGAAGTTGAAAAGATAGATAAATACCGTCCACCTCCAAAAAAAAAAAAAAGAACTCAGGGAAAAAAGAAAAAAAACTGGCAGGCACGGGGCACCTGAAAGTAGGAAGGTAAAAAAAAAAAAAAAGGAGAAACTCTACTCCAGGCAACGCGAAAAGATCCGAAGGAGGAGAGGACGCCGCTGGGGAATAACAATGTCCAATGGGGTCGTTCATCCCGACAAGGGAAAGAGGCGCGCCGGTACAACCTGCAATCTTAGGAAAGAAAGGAGAAAGCGAAATCGTGTCCCTTGGGCAATCTCAGTCAACTACCTCCTGGGGAACAGGACAACAGGTCCAAAAACCACGAAAGGAAAAGGGAAAACCAGGGGGGTTCTTCTTCAAAACCACTGAAGAAAAAAAAAAAAACCAAAAGGGAAAGGCAGTGGCAAGGCCGCTGACAGGGTCGGAAAGGGGGGGGAGTGCCAGTCGCAAGGCCACGGGCAAGGTAAAACCAACTGGGACTCGGGGGGGAAGAGGAGAAAGGGACATCAGGAAAGGGCCAACTAAGGTGCCAGAACAAAAAAACCAAAAATGGGAAGAAGGAGTGCGGAGCACTAGAGGGGGAATACGAAAAAAAAAAAGAAATTAAAAAGGTGGGGAAACGGCTCTGTACGGGGGAAAGCACCGCGGAAAGGGAGGAGTGAAAGCGTGTCTGGAGACTGTACTGCCCCCGAAAACAACAGGGGGAAAAAACCGAAGAGAAGAAGACCAAAACGGGAAAAAAAAACTACTGGGGAAAAATAGAGCAAGAGTTCTAAAGGGAAAAACACGTAAATTATGAATCTAACTGGCCTCTTCCAGCTGGGAAAGCGGTAGGAGGTAAAAATATCTGTGGTGGCACGGGAGGAAGCTGAAGAAAGGGTCTCTCTGCACATACAACTTTACGAGTTGGAAGGATAGCCACCTGGGGGAGGGCCTTCGAAATTCAGGGATTATCCAAAAAGTCACAGTCCTAAGTAAAGGAATCACAAAAAATTCTGAAACAACTGAGGAGGTCAAAATGGCAGGACTTGGTAAAAATTATCACTTCCCAATGAGGAGTCCCCGACAAAAAATCTTAGAAATGAACTCAAGTACGCTTGGGGCCCAGAAAGGCCTTGGAACAGAAAGGACTTTAGGTCAACTTCTCTGGCCTGGAGGGAATAAGGGCTACCATGCGACACGAGACCTCAAGGAGAAGGCCTCGTCCCCTAGAAACCATACAATCAAGGAAATCAGCGGTTAAAGGAAATTCAAAAATCCGCCAAAAGTGCTTTTCACGGAGGGTCTGAAAAAAAAAAACGAAGGGTACGACATAGTACTCAGTGGCTAAGGGGCTTTGGGAAAAGAAACTGAAGAAATGGGGGGGTTCAAGGTGAAAGGGGGATGAAAAATAGGGAAGGGTTGGTCTTACCGAAGGGCGATCTAGTTGAGTGCAGAGGCGGTGAAAGACCAGGGATCCAACAGTGGAAAAAGAAAGCGGGCGTGCGCTCACTGGGGGGAGGGGGGGCTAAAAAAAAAAAACACACAAAGAACTATCCTAAGGTCGAGCAAAAAATACTGCCGGGCCACGAAGGAGGTCAAGACTCCCGAGCCATTGGGGAGGGGAACGGAAGGTAGGAAGGCGCGGACATCAAAAAATGCCGGGAGCAGCCAAAGAACAAACAGGGGAAATCTTCCCCGCCTAAAAGGAAAAATGAAGGGAAAAAATGGTAAAGTTTCTGATGGCAAAAGAACTCATAGGCGGGAGGGAAAGGGGGAAACTTACAAGGATCTAAGTTGGGGAAAAATCGGGGGAACAAAGGGGGTGGGGAAACGGAACTATTGCCGTAAGCACAAAGAAAAAATTCGTGGGTAGATCGGGGGCTAACAAAAAAAAAGGAAAAATGGACTCAAGAAAGGATGGGGTCTCGGGTGGAACTTGGGGCGAACAACCCTCCTTCCAAGGAAAAAATAAGGGGAATCGTCCGAGATACGACAAGGGAAAAGAGGTGAGAGGGGTTCTCCCCGTCCCTGTAGAGATCTCGGGGGGAAACCACAAAGAAACACCATCAAGGACCTTCAAAAAAAAAGGAACCCCGAAGCTCATAGAAAAAAAAGGGGCCATCGGGGTTCTTTACCCCAGGAAAAAAACACAATACCGGCCCTGCACCAAAAAAAAAGGAAGACTAAAAAAACCTGACCGGGGCGAGGGGGGAACGGACGGGGAATCTCTGGGCCATAAGAACACGTTCCCGGCATGAAACCAAAAAAAAAAGGAAAAAAAAAAAACAGAAAAGACAAAAAGGAAAATACGGATCCTTCCCTCAAAAGGGGAAATAAAAAGAACGCGCGTACAGGCTAGCGTAACGGCAGTCAGAAAAAGGGGGGGGGGGAAGGGGGCGGTGCCAAACAATGGTCCAAAAGAAAGGAAACGGGGCCAAAACTCTTACTATTCAACAAGTACATTCTCCGACCAAAAAGGCTTACGCGTCACAAGGACTCTTTAAAAAGGGCAAAAAAGGGACAAAAAAAGCCGGCAGACCAGGGAAAGTGGGAAGGGAACAGGACGGAAAAAGGGAAACTGAAAAACCAACAGTGCATCAGGGGGGAGGAGGAAAGGTCAGAAATCAGTGCGTGTGTACCAGAGGAAAAGAAACAAGACAAGACTCGATCGCGGGGGCAAAGCATGGGTGGGGGAAAAAACAGGGAAAAGGGAAATTTCGGGCCTTGCCCGAAAAATAAGAAAAAGGTCGGAGCGTGAAATCAAACTGCACGACCACCAACGGGGAAAAAAAAAAACCCAAGGAGCTAAAGGTTGACCCAAAGAGAGAAAAAAGTAGTTTAGGGGAAATCAAGACAGGAGCTGAACAGGTCAAAAAAAACGAAAAAAAGACAGACGCGGGGGAAGTGTGTAAAGTACGGGCTCCCAACAAGGGAGAAGAAAAAAAAACGAAGGGGGCGCGGGGTAAAGGAGGGGAAAGTCACCATAACAGGAACGAACAAAGAAAGGGGGACGTAAAAAAAACACGCCATCAACGGGGGCCCGTAAAAGGTTCAAAAAGCACGGGACCAGGCCTGCAACCAGAAAATCCTCAGACCTCCAATCGAACTAGAAAAGGGTGTCTGGGGGACAGCAACTAAATCCAGTCAAAAAAAAAGGGGGAGAAAGCCTCAAGCATCGAGAACGGGAAGTACTCCCGACACCCCTTATAAAAAAAAGGGTCACAGGGTGTCAGTTTGAAAAAAACAGGTACGGAAGGAAAAAAGCAAAGTCTAGTTCGGGGGGGAAAAAAGAACACCCGTAGAAGAAAGTGTCCGCCCATAAAAGCAGGAAAGACATCTCCCGCTCGCAAACGGGAAAAAAAAAGCCGCAAAAAAAGGGTGCCCTGGTGTTCTAGGATCGTTCAAAGGCATAAAACTCAACACTCAAATGGGGACAAAACGAAGTCGAGAAAGAATTGGGTTACGTCAAAAACGGAAAAAAAAAAAAAAGTAGATGAAGCACAAGGTGGGGACACTGTTTGTAAAGGAAGTCTGAGAAATTTTTCAAAAGGGAGGGTCAACTAGAGGGAAACATCAAAAAAGCGGGAGTAGGGTATGAAGGCGGAGAAAGAGCAGGGGGGATCCTCAGGAGAAGACTCTTAATAAGAATGAAAACCCCGTACAAGCTAGGGGGCCTCGGGCCACAGTCGAAAAAAAGACCATATTAAAAGACCTAACGGGGGGGGGGGGAAAGAGGAAAAAAACGTGATGCGGTTGTAAATCAGGAAAACGGACTAGAAAGAGCTTTCACATAACCACGTGAGAAAAAAATACAATAAACCGTAGGCCTAGAATCAAGGGGGGAAAAAAACGAGGGGGGACCTCATTACAATACTTAAAAAAAAAAAAAACAGCAACCCCAGTTCGACAATTTACTCGGTAAACAGAATCAAAGGGGAAGAAACAGGACAACGGCAGACTCAAAATCTGGGACACTTTCTCAAACTGCGGGGAAAAGAATACGTAAAGAACAAAGAAAAATCTGGGGGGGGGGGGGGGGGGGGGGGAACTAAAAAAAGGGTTTCTTCACTTACTCACGGGATAAAAAAAGAAGAACCAAAGGATCAACCCTTAACGAAAAATGAAACCCACTCAAAGGCAAGGAGAAACCAGTCAAGAACGGCGCTACTCATGAAGGGGCATAGAGGCCGCGGGAACCAAGTCAAAAGAATTATCTAGAAAGGTGAAAACCCTGTAACAAAAGGAAATTTGACGAAGCAAGGGGGTCATCTCTTGAGAGGGCAAAAAAAAATATAGGAGAGAGGAAAATCAAGTCGGTCAAAAGAACCAAAAAATCGGGGGGGAAATCTTTTCCGTCCAAGGTCTAGAAATCGCGAGGGGGGAGGAAAAGGGGTGGGTGTCAGTGAGCCTGCATAGCAGGGAGGCGAAGGACGGGACTGGGGATCATAAGGGGGGGGGGCTGGGGGAGGGGGGAACAAACAGTTCGTTTGTCAAAAAAGGCCCAGGAACCAGGGAAAAGTTGCCGTCCAAAAGGTCGGGGAAAAAAACTGAGCTAAAGAAATGCAGGTGGGGTACCAGAAAACACAAACAAAATCAGGGAAAAAATACCGCATCCAGGGGGGGGGGGAAGCCTTGAGGAGCGGGGAAAGACGTGGTGGGGGGAAAGGGGGTTAAGGGGGAAGGAAAAAGAACAATTTATCGGTTGTCGTCACGAAACGGTGAACTGTTTTAAGTTAGGAAAAAAATGGAGAGTCCGAAAAAAGAAGTAGGAGGGCTGGGGGGGGGGTGAGTTTACTGTTTGCCATGTACGATGAACGAGTTACACCGAGGGAGAAAACGGGGAGACGCAGGTGCCGGCCGAGACAAAAAAAAAGAAGCTCGTGGGTACTGGGTGGGGGAAAGATCACAGGTCCAGAGGGAGCTAAAAAATCTGAAAGGTTGAAGCGAAGAAACGGGGCAAAAAGGTGTCGCAACGTGGAGGAAACGGAAGGAAAAGGTTGAGACAGAAGCGCTCCTACCTTCGCGGAAAAAGGGGGGGAGAAGAGTGCGGGATTTTGCAACGGCGCAAAAAAAACGCAAAAAAAGAAAGAAGAGAAAAAAGCGCCTGAAAAAAGGGCTGGGTCCACCTGCGCAACACTGAAAAAAAAAGGGGGGAAAAAGAGAGACGGGGAATGACGTAAAGCATCGGCTTTAAAGGGGGCCTGAAAAAAACATTCTTGGTTTCAGGGAGGAACACATCGAAAGGCCGACCCAAACAACGGTACCAGGGCCTCACAGGAAAAAAGCCGGAGAGGGAAATGCCTCAAAAAAAAGAGACAGGAATTGGGGGAAAGGGGCTACCTGAAGAGAGGGGGAAAAAAGGGGAACTATCCCTGGGGAAGGGAGCAACCGGCACCTGAAAAAACACGAAGGGAACGACGGGAGGGGGGTCTACGCCCGCCAAAGGCATAAAAAAAAAATTAGACTCCAAACCAGCGGCTAAACGGGCGGTAGGGGGGGGTAGTCAAAAAAAAAAAATCAAGGGCAGGAAAGATGCGCAAAGTTGAAAGACTATTCTCTTTACGGAACGGGAAAACGGGGGTATGGAACGGAAAAAAGGAAAAGGCAACTGTGGGGGGGACTCAAAAAAGGGAAAGTCTAAAAAAGCGACCACCCCAAATCCGATAACAGGGAGGCTCGGCGGCAAAGTGAGGATGGAAAATCAATACCGGAGGTCTGGAGATTCGAAAGCGAGGGCTCACAAGGAAGTTTTACAAAAGAAAAAAAAAAAACTTTTCTGTGGAAAATGGAAACGTGGTATGGGGGGAAGGGGGACTAAAATGCTGAGGGGAGTCTTGAAAAGGAAAAAAAAAAAATTAAAGGAGAGACTGGGGGGCAACCATCACAACCAAAAAGAGAAAGTAATCAAAAAAAAAAGTAGATGTGGGGGCCTCTTTCCCTGGGGGGGGGAATCTGGAAGTCTCAACAAACTTTTCGGCCCTTTCCGTCGGGTATGAAACGGGGAACAAAAACCGCCCAAACATTAAAAGGGAAAGTGCCAAACTCTTAAAAAACCAAGAAAGAGCGTGAGTCAAGGAAGATGTTTCACCTGAAGCGGTGGGCGAATGTTCAGAAAAGGGGGGGGGGAAAAAAAAATGGCGAAAAACCGGCCCGGCTACACAGGAAACGGACCCAATTGGGGGGGGTCCAACGTTCGGGGAAAGGGATGAGGCCAGAAGGAAAAGGAGAACTACAGAAGCCCCAGGCAGGGGGTTGGAGAGGGCGTAGACCTCCAGGAGAAGGGGGGGGAGAAAATAGTTCAAGGGGAAATTACAAGGCATGGTGAAAACTAACTTGCACACATAAGGAAAAGCCACCTGGGGGAGAATAAAAAATCATTTGGTTTCGGGCGAACAAATTTGACAAGCAAGTCTCTCCAGGCGTAACTTCGTTCTGAATCAAAGGGGGGGAGACTTTGGATCATGGAAACAGTGGGCGACAGAAGAGGGTTTGTTCCTGGGACGGTTTTGAAAGGAGGAACCACTAACGGGGAAAATGAAGCTGGGAAGCTAACACTAGAAAAAGTTAAGAACTTGGACGGGAACAAAAACGCATAGGTGAAGCGTCCGGGGAAAGAGGGGGGATGAGGGGTTGGGGTGCTGGGGACACGAAAAAAAAAAAAAAAAACGGGGGGACTAATCGATCAGTGGCTGGGGAACTGTGGAAAATGGAGAAAGGGTTCTTCCGGTAGCAACAAAACACGATAAAAACCAAGGGGAAAAGGAGCCCAGAAAGGGGCCATCTTGCCCTTACCACCTATGCTTAAGAAAAAAAAAAAAGAGAGGAGGATGCCCCTTTGAAGGGTAAGCCTGAAATAAGAAAGGGCCCCAGAAAAAAAAACCAAACATCTAAAAAGGGGTTGGAAAAATTGAAAAAGGGCCAACGCTTCACTCACAAAGGAGGGGGACTCCTTGCAAAAACGACCATTCTCGACAACAACGGGGGTTACCAAAGTACGCACAGAAAAAGGCGAACAAGGCCATCCCAGGTTGCAATTACAAAGCAACAGAAACGACTTCCATTAATCAAGTCCTCAGCCGTACAAAAGTGAAAGTCAGAAACTATCTGTACTCGACGGAAAAAAAATCCTGAAACGCCCCAGGAGGGGGAGTTACAACACTGTGAAGGGAGCGAGGGTGTCGAATCCAGGGGAGACGGAAGGGTCCACAGAAAGAGGTCCCCATAAAAAAAGGCCAAGCCGAATAACTTTAAAGGAGTAATCTTGTTGGGTTTTGGGGGGGGAAAAAACGGGGCCAAGAAACCTGAGAAAAGTTAGAAAGAACTGGACGGGAAGAGAACGCTAACCCCTCTCCAATAATCTCAGAAGGGACCGCGCCCAAAACCTTTAAGAAAAAGAAAAGTTAAACTGCGGAATAGAAGACCACACAAAAAACCAGGGTCAAAGGTCTATGATCCAAAGAGGGAGAACAACAAAACGCAAATTCAAAAAGGGAAAAAAAAAAGGTTGAGGGAATCAGAGGGACATTCCGGGGAAGCAGGGGGAGCCGGTCCCTTCTAAAAGAGGGTTAACGGCAATGAGTACGGGATCCGGAAAGGAAAGGACTACTTTGTGAGCACGTAAAAACTAAGACCAAAACACAGAAACGTCACAGGGGGAGACACGTTCAGGAATCTTCCACGAAAGTTGAGAGAATATTGTAGAAAAAAGGGAGGGGGGGAGGAAGACGTGGGAAGTCGAAGCCTCTTTCTCCATCACTACTGCTGTAGGGCCGGAGGAAACATTTGCTGTAAGAACCGAAATGCCTTCACTCCAGGAAAAAAACTGAAAAAAGGGGCCAGACATCACTTAAATCAACTGGGGCTATCCACATAGTCAGACTCTGAGGCAAGGGCAAAAGGTCGTAGAGACGGGAACGAAAATCGTTAGACAACCCTGGCGGAGCAGTGGATCAAAAGGGGGGGTTTTACTCGAGGATTCGTAGAAATCCAGACCATGCCACAAGGAGGGGTCTGGAGGAAATGAAAAAAAAAAGCCTTAACCACCCCCAAAAACAGGTCACCTGGGGAAAAAGTGGGGGCTTGTTTCCGTCAAGGAACCAAGCCCCCTGAACGAACGCCTCAAGAAGAGGCGGAATAACGACTAAAAGACAGTAAGGAGCGGAGATGATGATGCGCACTCCCTCGGAAAACCGAAATGCGAAGATACCACGTGCAAGGGGACGTACTATTGGGGGTAGGGGGAAACTTAAATACGGCCCTTCAAAGATCAGAAAAAGAAGAGGGGAAAGAGGGCCAAAAGCCCGTTACCTCAAACAGGGTCAAAAACACCACGACCATTCGGGTAAAAAAAGGGAATAGGAAGGGCAGAAAAGTAAAGAAGAAAGCTTAAAAAATGAAAAAAGTTGTACCGGTGCACAAAATCTTCTACCATCAGTCATGAAATCAGCTGGAAAACGCAGGGGGGGGGCCCCGCCCGATCCATCAAAAAACAGAAAAAAAAGACCCCAGGAGAAAAAGATCCTTGAGGAAAGGTAGGGGGGACGAGCCAAAGAGGGGGGAGGACCAGGAAACCTCTCCTCGAGAAAGGAGAGAGCGCGCAATTGTTCCAAGGGGGGCAACTCAGAAAAGGCCAAAAGCTCCGAAAAAAAGCTCCGGACGGAGGGGGAAAATGGCCGTGCGGGGAATTGTAATCAAAAAGAGAAACAGGAAGGAAAAGGGGGGGCAAAATAAAGAGATACGGGAAACCGCCGAACATTGAGAAAAGGAAGCTTGGAAAAAAAAGAAAGGGAAAAGTGGGGACACGGTCTGGCGAGATCCAAAGAAACAAAGAAAAGGACGGTCCTACACGGAGGAATCCTGAATTCTCTTAAAAGGAGGACTCAGTGGTCGGTAAAACAGCAGACCCGCATTGAAAACTCGTATCAAGGGAAACGCCATAAACGTCAATCCTGAGGAAAGGAACAGGCTAAAATAGGAGGTGAAAAAACGCTAGAAACCGTGCCCTAATTAAAAAAAAAAGGGCCTCGACTAGTGGAACCACAGATGAGTCTTCTTCCATAAATGGGAAAAAAAAAAAAACCAGAAAAGATCCCGTAACATCGGGAGACGCCTTTTCTGGTTTGCGGGGGAACGGAATTCAGGGGCCAGGTCCAGGTCCTGAGCAGAGAAAGACTCAAGACCCTACGAGGGCCAGACCAGAATCGGATAACGGAGGAAGGTAAGGAGGAAGGGGAGCAGATCAAAAAAAGGGCGCGCGGATATCAGAGGGGGAGGTTCGCGCAGGTTTCAGACCGCTTCTGGAAGGGTCTGGATGCATCGAAAAGCTCGAGAACCAAGCCCAAAAAAAGGGGAGGGGAGGGGAAAGTAAAAAGGATCAGCGAACCAACCCCAGCACGTCAACATTAAAAACGGGGTACTCACAGAACGTGCTTAAAAAACAGGAATTCTGCGACAAAGGGGAAAAGGGTCAGTCGGGCAGGATATGTTCAAAGCACAGGATAACGGGGGTGAAGGGAAAAAGGCAAACAGGGGACTCACGCTGGGGAAGGGGAGAGTCATTAAACGGAATTGGGAATGAGAACTAACCCCGGTGGCGATCCGTTGGCGTGCAAGTTCAACGATTGTCTGCCAGAAAAAAAAAAAAAAGGGGGAAAAAAAGGGTCCCAAAGGGCAAAGAACACAGGAGATAAGGGGAAAAAAAAAAGCCGTCGGCGCTCTGCACCAGGACTCGGGCCAGGGAAATGACCTTACCATACGTGCTGTCGAACTCGTAAAGAAAGGAGGGGGGAGGTCCCCAGAGACTCGTGCGCACGACAGGCCCTATCTGCGAAAGGAAAAAAAAAAAAAAAGGCCCAACGTAACCCAATCAAAAAATACTTCATGTCCTCCTGCAGGAAAAGGGGGGAAAGTTGGGAATCTTATTCGGGAGTAGCCATACCGGAAAGGGGGGAAGCAAGTGCCACGTTAGGGT
>Ga0179593_1701051_pt1 | contig 18687 bp, 25 predicted proteins | sample CZODoug2_1_08_16_FD_185931 | JGI IMG/M metagenome (GOLD analysis project Ga0179593, IMG submission 185931) | Vadose zone soil fungal communities from Angelo Coast Range Reserve, California, USA - CZODoug2_1_08_16fungal (PacBio error correction) | ecosystem: Environmental > Terrestrial > Soil >...
AAGCGCGTCATTTTACAGTGGTCGAAAAGAGGCAAAAATGTCAAGCATAAAGGGGGAAAGTAGTAGACCGAAGGAAGCCGGGTGCCATGAAACGGGGGGGAGCCTTACTTTGGGGTGGGGGAAGAGACAGAGTAGAGAACGGGATCACCAGGGGTTGTCTCAAGGGAGGGCAGCAAGAAAGTTTCTTGGAGCACGGAGATGCCAACGACTTCTTTCAAAAAGAGGAGAGAGACAAAAACGAAAAGGGGGAGGCGAGTGTTTTCCGCAAACGCTCATGCGCTGAGGTCTTGGCTGGTCGACGGAAGGGCGCTCACCGTTGGTTCGAGCAGAAACTCGACGCTAATCGAAAGAAAGTTACAAAGGCGGGGACGGCAAAGCGCGGCGCCTGTTCGCTGCAGAAATAGGCAAACCAGGACAAGCGCTGTCTTGGCCGGAGGCTGAGAAAGAAAAAGACAGAGAGGGCAATCCGACCCGGAGTGAAGAACCGGGAGGGGGAGGACTAACGAAGGAAGGTCGAAAGCTGTGTTGAGCAATCGTCTGGTCAAAAAAAAAAAAGAAGGGGTTCGTTGCCGGAGAGAAGACCGAAATTTTTTTTTTAAAAAAACCCACGAGGAAGGCCTCGTGTCATTGAGGGAGCTACCAAAATTCCTCTGTACGCGACATTCAGGTACTGAGAGAAAATTACCAAATCAATACATCGAGGTCCGGTCACCCGATCAGTCACGTTTGTAGGAAAACACCCATGCAATGGTTTGTCCAAACTCCTAACAAGAGGTTAGGGAAGGGGTGGGACACCTAAATTGAAAAAAAGAAGCAAAAAAAGCTCAGCTTCGGGCAAAACTGAAAAAGCGGAAAATCCGCGTGGCGCGGACGGAGGAAATTTTTGGAGCATGAAACACCTGAAAGACTAAGAAGGTGAGATTTCCATTTACAGAAAGGGGATAAGGGGGGGTATATTTGGGGAACCGGGCTAATCGAGAGGAACGATGCTTTCGAAGAAACGCTTTGAAAATATATTCCCCTGGGAAAAAGGATGAAAATATTCACCGGAAAGGTTTAGGTGAGAAAAAGTTGTTGCGGGGGATGACACATGGCACGATCAGCGCACAAAGGAAAACTGGTTACTTCGTAGCACGACAGGCGGAAAAGCTTGATGCATTTAAGTTGAGCTGGGGAAGGGGGGGGAGGTGATCGGAAAACCCTCTCGAGAGAAAGCAAAACCTAATGGCGAGTGAACCGCGAACAACGCACAGAATTAAAGAAAAGGGATTCCACAAAATTTGATGGGCAATTCCGGGGAAGTGCTCCGCGGACCAATGAAGGAAACAATGCTGCGAAAATGAACCTGCTATTCATACACACCTCATGACCCTCGGAAAAATGCTAGAAAGCCAAGAACGAAGGGGTTAAGCGTCGACATGGGGACACAACGCGGCCTGAAGAAGAAGCAACTTTCAAAAGAGAAATTAATATGCGTGGTTTGAGGGAAAGGCAGAAGTGTCGGGGAACTCCCTAGCTCGTCCTGCGAGGGGAAAAAAGAAATGCGAACTCGCCGGGCTTTACTACCAAGGTCTACGAAGTCCGGGAAATCTTGTAGCATCGAAAAAGGGCCAGCGCCAGGAATTCCTCGATTGCCAAGACTCCTGAAGGGAAGTAACACGCGTGATTGCGCAGCTAAAAAAGGAATGAACTTCGGGGACAGGGAAGGGCCGAATCAAGTAAGAGGATTGCTTGCCGAACACGACTATCAGCCTGCAATCTAGGCGAGGGATGCAGATAGAGCGACTAAGAATTGGGCAGAAATAGGGAAAAGAGGAAAAGGAATTTGATCTTCCGGCTCTCGGATAGAGAGGAATAGATATCCAGAGAAGCGTTTCCGCTGTGAATAGAAGGACTCGCGCTTCGTCGCGACAGGGCGGGGGTGGCGATCTGAGGGAAGCCATAGTATTTGCCGGCGGCGAGGGAGGGACGGCACTGTCAATCGTGCAAGGGCTACTAACACAGGAGAGGTGAATTGGGGTTCACATGGAAAAAAATGATGCGCCATCCAGCGTTGTTGCTCGGCAGATAGTGGCATAGGAGGGAAGGAAGCTCCTGTGGTCGGGACGAGAGAAAACGCTTTCCCGGAAGTAAGGAGTAGAAAGAAGGAACATTCGCGAGTGAGCATGAACGAAAGCCTCACCATCACAAGGACTCGTCGGGCGCAGCGATGCCCTGGGACGGGGGGGGGAACACAACTATAAATATCGTAGGGAGGAGCTTGTGGAATGAAGGGGAAGTCAGGGAAGTTGTAAATGAAAACATGGGGTCATGCAGATGGGCAACCGAGCACTTAGGCAGAGGGGGGGGGACAGAGGGAAGTTCCACGCGACGCAGGGGGGGGAATCCTTCTGAGGAAAGAGACTTTCCAAAGGGAGTACGATTTCGCTGTAGTGACGTTTTTCCCGGCGGGAGAGTCAGCGCGTAAATCCCGCCATTCCGGTTGGGTCTCTCATAGAAAAAAAAAAGAGGACACCGGAAAACCTCAGAGACCCCCGGAGTTCAATGCAATAAGATGGAGAGAGGGCACGCTGAAGCTGGATCGGGCGCTGCGGGGGGCCATGGCAATCCAAGGACAAGCACGCAGAAGGAAAGAAAAACGTTCGGGGTTTCAAAAAGCCTTCCCTAAGTGACAATCCTGCGAAAATTTGTACAAGGGGAATATCAAAGAGTTCGGATCGAGAAAGCAATCACTCTCCCTATCGAGCCATGAAGGAAAAAAAGATAAAAGAAAGCGCGAATGGAAAGACGGCAAATTTGGCGTAGTCTTGGAGGGGTGAAAATTCGGGAAGGATTCAATCGCTCCACAGTGCAGCGCGCCGCGGCCGGAAGAGTTTGTCCAGTGATGACCGATAGCGTTCGGGGGGGGGGGGGCTTCGAGGGAGAAGGGGACTCCCCGTCATGGGAAAAAGGGGGAGCCAGAATGGGGGGCTGGCATGGTGGCAAAAATCATTGGCTGGACGGAATAAAAGGGTCGGGGAAGTACGGGATTATTTGATGGTGGGATCAAACAGCGCGGACCGGAGACCCGCGGATGCGCCGGGGGCGGTCGTGGCGTAAAAAGGAAAGATAGCTCGGTGAGACGGGAGGGTTTGTGCGTTAGTAAAACCTACATCAATGGAAAAACGAGTGTTCTGAAAAAAAAGGGTATCTGTGAACTAACTAAGGAGGACTCCGCGTTCGCTAAGGGAGAGGGGTTTCGCAAAGGGGAGGAACGGGCAGATCTGGTTTGTATAGAAAGTCTTCGAACACGAAGGAAGGGTCCTGGGTGAAGATGTTCTGCATCGGAAGGTGCCTCCCTACTTTGAGGGTCAGTTTCAGACAGCGAAGTGCGACGTTTATTGGCAAAACCCGTTGAGCTGAGGGAGGTTCGACAAAAGACCAAAAGAGTGTTATCAAAAAGATTTCTAAAACAAAGAAGGAAAAACTTCAGGCGGGGGGGAGAGGAAAAAATGAAACCCGCCGTGATACGGTGAAACGGTGGCAAAAAGAAGGTTCTTCGTCCTCCACTTGTAGCCCCTGTGATACCACCAAGAGAACGAGAAAGAAAGGGGATAACAAAAAAAAGGTTTCAAAACTGTATAGAACGGCAGCTCATTCGGACAAAAAGGGTTTTCCAGGGGGGGAAGGAAAGGGCCGTCGACACTAAGGGTAGTACGTCGCTGTCCTCAGGAATAACAGACGGAAAAAAAACCCCGGGCCCACAGCTTAAATCACGAAAAAAAAAAATCCAAGTAGGGAAAGAGGAATCTTGGAAGCTTTTAATTCCTGATGACCGAAAAGATAGAAGAAACTCTATCTGCAGCCAGCAGCTCGTACCTACGGTTTGGGGGGAAAGGGTCAAACATCAGCCCGAGGAGGCGGTCCACATCAAGCGAAGGAGGAAAGATAAAAAAAATCTTCGTTCGTTCTCAAAAGTATATGTATAAAGTCGTAAAGGAGCGGCGGAAGGGGGGAAAATGCAAGTTCAGAAACTTCCATCGACGGGTGAATTCGGCCAACGACCAGCAAAGAGGTCCCGGAGACCTGTAACATCCTGGACGGCAACGCTAGACTAGACGAGGGTGGAAGGAGTTATCGTCTTCTTCCCGCAAAGCGGCTGCCTCAAAAAAAGCTGAAGGGGGACAGGGGCAGACAGAAACTCACCGTCTCAACCGCAGGAAAGAACAAGAATAGCCTGGGCAGCGGAAGCGAAGAATCGCGATAGGAAAGGAAGAGAACGGTCGCCCCATCAAAAAGGGGGAACCCCCACAAAAATAGGGGAAGATTGCTCTAGAGATTAGCGCTAAATCAAGCGTCCGGGCAAACACCACATATATGGACAAAGCGCGAGAAAAGGACCAAAGAGGGAAAGGGTAGACTTAAACAGACGGGGAACCGATGGCTCGGAAACTGGGGGAAATGGGGTTAAGGAGGTATTTACGTATTGTGGAAGGCGCCGCCGGCCAGCAGCGATATAAAAAGGGGGAAAAGTAACGACTGAGGGGGGCTGCGTCCGACGTGTGCGAGGGAGGGGAAAATAGCCAAGTAGAGACCTCTCTGAAGACAATTAATGAGTAGCCAGCGTTTGACGCGGGGCCAACTATCTCCTAGGAGCCGGAAGATTTTTGAGGATCGTTGGGAAAAAAACAAGAGTGTGCAAATACTCCGCGTGGTCACGTGGCTAGAGGGTTTGAGGGCCTATCCCAGTGTGTAATGTGACAGCGGATGGAAGGAGTGGAGAATGAAAAACAAAACGGGCGGGGGATGAGGTAACATTCGGTTTCAAAAACAAAAAAGCCAAACGAAAGAAGAACGAAACCCAACGGAAACTCCAAAAATTGCGACCCCGGTGGCAAGTTTTGGGCGAAGTCGAAAGGGGTACATACCGACAAGACACAAAAACCCATTACAAGTCCAATTTAAAAAGAAAAATCAGAATGGGAGGGGTGAATGATGCGCGAAATCTCTTCGTTCGTGAAGGACAGGGCGCGAAAGTCGGACGGAAGATGGTGGGGGGGTGTGTTTGGACTCTCAAGGGGCGGGGAATTCAGCTTCAAGCGGAAAAGGGGGTGCGATCATGTCCATGATGAAAAATCGGGATGGAGGGGGGATAGACCCAGCCGAAAATCGCAACAAGAAGGGTCAATAATAAAGAACTCGTATCAAACCAAAAGAAGGAAATCCCTCATATTACGGGAAAAAGAACGTAGCTCGACGAAATGGTTGGGGAGATGGCCACTGCTAATTCACTTCTCAAAGAGGAAAGCCCCCATGAGGGAGGCAACCTTCGGACGCCGCCTCACGTTATCATAAACGCATACCTCCAAAAAAAAGAAGAGCTCACGAGTTCACGCAAAAAACTAAAGGGAAACGAGAGGCCTAATTAGGAAACCTCCACAAAACCGTACAAAAGCAGAGGGAGTGACTTCCAAACTACGAAGAGTGTCCAAAGGGCGTCCATCCTCAGGAAGGCGAGCTCAACTAACCAAGGAAAGGGTTAGCGGGGCAACACCTAAAAGCTGCAATCCTCAACACACCCAGAGGAGAAATATAGAGAGGGCTCCCAGGTTGGGGAACGATGGCTTGGAGTAGGGTGATAGTTTAGGGAAGGAAAAAAAAAGTAGGGAGCCCAAATTTAACGGGAGGAGATAGGGGGGCTGTCGCTTAATTTGGAAAAATTTCGGAGGGGAAAACGGGAGGACGAGGGGAGTCGCCTTCGTGTTGGGTCTTAACGAGGTAGAGAAGAGGGGGGTGGGCTAAAAAATTCTTCGGCGGAGACTTTGACGACGGCGTTGAAACGCCGCCGCTGCGGGGGAGAGGGGGGGTTTGCTCGGGGCGAGAGGGCGAATGTTCTTCTTAAAGGGACAAAAAATGGCTCGAAGCTTCTCGTGCCCTCCTCGGTCCGGGCGTTCGTAGTAAAAAGGGGGCTTCGATGAAAGAGAGGTATGAAAAGTAAGGAGTGGGGATTTTCGCTGGGTAAGCGGGGGGAAGGGATGTAAAGAAAGGGGAGGCGAAATGGGTTCTTGAACGAAAGAGGTTACACAGCTCCTAAAGGAGATTGGATTGGCAAAAGACAACAAGAACTTCGACAATAGGTCCGAGTTCTATTCCCATGCGTTGTACGAGGGAAAAAAATCAGCTTACGAATTTGGGGGGGGGGGAATGGGGAGGGGTTTTGGTGTGGTCTCACCCTTGTTAAAATCGGAAAAGGAAAGAGGTGCGCAAAAGGGAACGAGTGTGGGAGTTTCCTTTGACCTGGGGCGTCTAGGAAGGGGGCGTTGGGTCCTGAACCAGGGGAAGTCCGGAGAAAAACGAAACCTTGTGCTTCTGAATGTCTCTTTAAAGGACCAGTCCATCCCGCGGCAACTGGCTAGAGGGATGGGCATAGAAAAGAACTCTGCCAAAGGTGGGGGGGGGGGACACAGAAAACCTACAACGATCATCAAATGCGGAGAATAGAGATCGTTTGCGAAGGAACCTGTGGGGGAGGGGGGAAATTGGGTCATTCAGAGGGGCTCCTTCTTGTAAAGCTCTAGAAGTTACGAGGAAAACGTCCTGACCAAGCAAGAAGAGTCGTAAGACACCGTCTAGCTGGAAGGAAAAGACGGCGGCGAAGGATTGGTGACACTCGTCCACTAACCGAGAGAGGACTACGAAAGAACTCGTCCTCAGAGAGGGAGACCCGTCATTAGAGGGTTAACGAGCCGCGTTGGGACCATGGGGGGGAACTCGCGCTTGTCATTGAAGGGGAAAAAGGGGGGCGAGGGGGAAGCTCAAGCCGATAGGAGAAAAAGCTACTGTTTTGGGGAGCCGTCGGCTGGGAGAGGGGAGAATCCGGGCGCGGGAAGGGGAAGATGGAGCTTCCTCCTGCAAGAAGGGGAGGAAAAGGGCGGTGGGTATGGTGGGCGCCTTGGACGCGGCTGCGGAATCCGGAGGGAAGCCGACGCGAACGAACGTCGCGAAACGCGTCGAAAGGGCGAGCTTGCCGTACATGAAAGGGGATCCGGGACCTTCAATAGTCTGGCCGACTTGTAGAAAAAGAGGAGTGCGGCGTCTTTGGGAGGACAAATTCCAAGGGACAGGGAAAGGGTATTACAGCTCAGAAGGGGGAAGAAAAAGAGAAGATGAGTTCCCGTCTCTTGATGGGTGTTTGTACCTCACCATACTTTGTGGGACCAATATGGCGTAGAGCTGCGCTTCCGATCTAGCAGAGGGAGAGGAATATCTTTGAGCCGTCCTTCAACGAGTAGACCCGCTGGTGTCCCAAAAGCGTGGATTGCAAGAGCAGGAGTTTAAGAAAGGTTGTCCGGGAACAAGGGGAGGTGCGGGTTACTTTGCCTACAAGCGACGTCGATTAAAAGTCGTACAGGCAAGAATTTCCCTTTCAGGGGAAAAGGAATCTACTTCTATACGTGGAAAAATTAAACGGGGTACTTTGTGATGGTGAGAAAGACAAGGGTGGATCACCAGGGGGGGCAAGTGGAGACGTCAAAGAGGTCACTTTCTTCGGAAGGAGGCCTTTCATCACGAGGATACTACAACACCCAAAGAGGAGGGGGTGTGGGGGGCAAACGCTCATGCTTGCGAAAGGGTACGGGACTATCCCGAAGAGAGGCAGGCAGCTCACAAACCCTACAAGTAAAAAGTCCGGGACGGAAGTACCCAGTTAAAGGGGAAAAAAAGCGAGGGGAACTCTTAAACAGAAACAGCAAAGGAACAATCGCTGTCTTGAAAGGAAAAGGGAGTAAAAAGCCGACTAGCAACGACCCTGGAAGGGGGACGGCAATCCAGACGACCAATTGGGGAAGAGGAGGAGGCACGGAAGGACCTTTTTTTTCGGTTTACATGAAGGACGGGTCCGATAAAGTGATGTCTGGTAAGAGAAAGAACGGCGATTCCGAGAAGAGAGGTGAAGACGGTCGTGGGAGAAGGGACGCGACCCGGCGCATTCCCGGAGAAGCCTTTGTCCATTGCAGGAGGTATCCCACCGTCATATCAGGCACCCCAGATAACACGTAAGCCATTAAGTAACAAAGAGGTGGTTAAACATAGAAAGGACGAACATGCTCACTACAATCGGATGGGGGGGGGAAAAAGGAAATTGAAGACCGCTAAGCAAAAAAAGCCTAGTGAATGAAACGAGCGGTCTAATGAAAAATAAACTTGGAGCGATGAAAAGAGGGGGGGATACCGGAGCCAAAAGAAGGATCACCAAGCAACTTAAGACTACTCAGGAAGGGTACACATGTACACGGAGAGGAATTTTGCATCAGACACGCATAATGTAAGACGAATGAAAAAGAGTTCAAACAGATTGCGAGGAAGCCGTCATATTAGGAAGGAAAGAGGGAGGGCAATGCAGAGGCAAATTCGGGCAGGACAATCATGGAGGGTGTGAGCCGCGGAGAAGGGGCCTTTTATTCCATGGAAAAAAAGCAGCGCACTCAGCCAGCCATGAAGTGACGGCAGAGAAACGCGGAAGAAGTGATGCTTGATAACTCGGGGTGGGGAGGACGTTTTTATAACTAGGAGCACCGAATGGGGTTAGAAGAAGAAAAGGAAAGAGGAAAACCGAAATCGTATCGCCGAAAGGATGGGGGAAATCCGAAACTAATGATAAGATCCGCCCGCAAAAGACATGACCTGCTACTCAAAGAATGGGACAGAAGGGGTTGCCATATGTCATAAGTCCAACGTAAATAAGGCCTAAGACGCGAGAATCTACAACGAAAGTCTGAAAAAAGGGATATGTTTGTGTTTATGGCACCGGAAGAGGTTGCGAACTAAAAAGAACTTGATTTCAGAAAAAGAGAGAGAATGGCGGTCTACCAGCAAGGGAAAAAAAACTTTCCGGCAAGACGGGGAACTCGTACAGGCCAAGGGAAGGACAGGGAAACCCGTCAATGCAGCGTTGGGGAGAGGAAAAAAAACAACTCGGGGGGGGAAAATTGCACCAACTTTCATGACTTCAATTTGGGGGTAGCACCGAAAAAGAAGAGGAATGATTACCGGTGGAACACGCGAGCCGCCGTCACGAGGGGGGGGGAGGGGGCAGGCGATCGTCGAGAGAGGGATAATAATCTGCGAGCGCACCTCTTCTGGGAACCGGCATTTATATTCAGGCTCCGAAGAACGGAGGATTAGGAAAAAGAGAGGAAAGTAAGAAAGGGGGCCAAGAAGGGGAAGAGTGAGCTCGCGCTTCTTCCAAAGGAATAGGAGTGCGCGGAAATAGGAAAAAAAATATTCCGGCTTCTCTTCGTTTCGGAAGCGCTTAACAGACCGTGATTTAAGACGTCAATGAAGTTCATAGGGGGTAACGGGAACGAGGCCATCACCGTGGGGGAATGCAGAGAAATTTCCGTTGTTGGAGAATGGACAAACGTGGCTGAAAAATTTCCCGGAAAGTCCCGGCGGGACGAACCGTGGCTGCTGGAAAAAGCCATTCGCGAGTCGCATTCTAAAAAAAGGGGTCTCATTATAAGGGCTTAACTCGATGGAAATCAACAACAAAGAAAAAGAGGAGTAGTAGGGTATCTTTTTAGTGGGGTCAGTCGTTTGTGAAAGTTCTTCACGTGGAGGGGGAAGGGCAGAGGCAACCGAAGCACGGAGGGAGAAGCATGGAAAGATTGCGCGAGGTTACATCATTTCTTAAAAATAACCCATTTCCCCTAGGGGGGGGGGGGGGGGAAAGCGATGAGGACGTTTTCCCCCGGAGGGGGTGTATCGCGTGAGTCGCCATTCGGTGGTGAGAGGGAGTCAGAAGAAAGCTGGAGAAGAATTTCCACTCAACCCGCCGAAGGGGAAAGGAAAGAGAAATATGGAGGAAACTTCCTGCCCGAAGTAACCAGTGTGCGCCTGATACTTGAAACAATCAATTTCAACTGAAGGCTCTTCTCATAACCTTTTACGTGGATATTGTCCTTCCTAAGTGACAATCCGTTCAATGGGAAAAAGGGGAATCCGCAAGATGTGAAATGTTCGGGATCGTCGAAGCAATCTGTTTGCAGATGACCGTTCCCTTTTCGGGACCAGATAATCCAGGCAGGGGGGGGGAAGGAAATCGCAAGGGAGGCAGGGGAGGGGTGAATTAGGGGAGGTTCATCTCTCCACATGAAGGAGGAGGATTCCGTATTTGTAAGGGGGGAGATTTTTGATTCGGCGAGGGATTTGGAAATCCCCGAGAGGTTCGTTGTCCCAAAAAGAATATGTAGTGAGAAAGGAAGTTTCACACCATGCCTTGGAAGGAAGGAGAAGGCGCAGTGAAAAGGCCCTACTGGGGAATTGTGGTGGGGGGGAGAGTAGCGCTCTTACCGGAAGAAGGAGGGAGAAGCGGATGAGTTTTCTTACATAACAGGACAGAGGAAGATAGCTGCGGTCCAAGAAAAAGAAAAAACTCCCGGGAAAAACGGGAAAAACTAGTGGGAGAACAACTAAACTCCGGAATCGGTACGAAGGAGAGGAAGCTGTCGAGAAGGGAGGGGCTTTCCCTTTTTCTTCACTCAAAGAAGTGCCTAGCTCAGAGGAAAATACGAACAAAGCGAAGACAATTACGGGGACGCATTGTGATGGAAAGAAACCAAAAGGTGCACGTCACTGGTACCTGTAAAGGTACGCGCGGCATCGTCAGACTTGTGACGCAGGGGGGGGGAAAAAACCCGTTGCGCTGAAAAGAGAGAGGTAGGAAGCAGGAAAAAAGGAGGTTCAGTAACAGCCGCATGAGCGGGAAACGCCGCAGGAGGTAGCGGTAGGAGGAAAAAAAGGAAACCGCCGTTCTAATAAGAGGAAGAAGAAAGGGAAGCGAAGGGTCTCCACTTGTAGGCACCCCTGGTAAAACCGGTTTAGCTTGTCAGAAAGTACACAAAGGGGTCAATTGAAAAACTGGGAGGGAAAAGAGCCACTCATCTGCCTGAGTGTGGGAACAGGGAAGGTCTACACTAGCTTTTAAAGAGACGGGGGGCAGTCCGTAACAAAGACAAACAGAAAAAGGGGTACTGCCACATCAGTACTTAAAATCACGGAAGGGACACGAAAAAATACTAGTGGCCACAATCTGTCAGAAAACGTTGCCGTCCTAAAAGATGATCATGCATCAAACTGAGACTCCTCTCGTCCCGACTAAGGGTCACCAACGTCAAAAGAGTAGTGTGGGCAGTCCAATCAGAACGATGGCGAAGGACCGACATCTTCGATTCGTTTTCTAAAAGGGGGGGTGCGTAATAAAGAAGGAGGAATTTTCCTCTGCACTTTAAAGCCGCCCGCACGTCCAGTCCGTCGGAAAAAAAAAACGGCTGACAATTCAGAAAACCGTGTCTTCCGTCATGTATCGAGAGAAAAGCCGACGAGGGGTCGAAAGAGACGGTGCGTCCGCGAAACTAATCGAGGCCGCAGCCAAGAAGGCCAAATGCGGGACCCATCCGGCACGGCAAACAACCGCCGGGTCCGACAATGGGACTGGGGGGACCGGCTGAGACCTTCATCCGCGATAACGAACACGTCGACCAGCCAAACCAGGGAGGAATGCTTAGGCGGAGGAGGAATTCATTCAGGCTAGAAAAAGGGGGAACGACAACCATAGTAGGAAGTCCCCAAATGGTCAACAAAGGAGTCGTAAACGAGGGGAGATGAGCCCGACGGCGTGACGTTCACTCGTGGAAGATTGACGATTGTCCCAGTAGCCCGGACAGAAGGGGGATCACCCTGTGGCGCCGAAAAAAGGTATGAGAATGCGGGAGAGATGGCATCGTACATACAAGAGCGGAAGGAAAAAAGGCCCCTCTATGAAGGGAAAAACATGAAGAAGACCACTAACGTCGTTGAGCGACAACTGATATCCGATGAGCCCGAAGTACATTAGGATCGGGGGGACGGATTCGGATCCCAATTTGCAAACGTGTTCCACGGGGGGCGAGGATTTTTTCGATGAAGGAAATTGCCAGGAAGAGGAGGGAGGAGGGGGCAACGTTGCGAGAGACAAAGAGACGTTGGTTGAAAAAGACGATTCGGGTGTCCAGGGAGACATCCAACCGAAGAAGAGGATCCAGCAGCCGAAAAAAAATTGGGGGGGGGGCAATTTTGGACGAAGTAAAACCAGAAGAAACCACAATGTGAAAGCAGTACAATAAAAAAGGTTGAAAGACGAAAAAGACGTATGGCTGATTGTGAAGACGAGGAAAGGGGAGACAAATCGCTTGCGTAAGAGAAAACGGAGTGCAGACAGCGGCAGCGCGTTGTTGAGTGGGGGTGGACAAGAAGAGGGGCGGTCATTCGGCTGTGTAACAGAGAAAGAACAAGAAGGGGAGGCTCTGGCGCCGGGGGGGGGGGAGAGACAAAGTAAAGGACAACTACCTACGAGTGTAGGAAGTCAAGGTATTCTGAAGCCCCAAACGAGGAAAGCAAAGAGCCCCTACGAAGCCGGAATGGGGACGGAAGGCGAAAGAAAGGTTTCTCTTGTCCAATGGAGAATGCAAGAAGGGAATTCAAAAGCCCCCAAGGGGAAGCAGCCGGAAGTGCCACGCCTTCGTCAAGGAAAGGGGACGGGAAACAGGGCTCATGAAAAAAGTCTCACGATTGTACTAAAGACGCGCACCAGAGAAGGACTTCGCCGGGGGGAAAAGAGCCACCGCCGGAAAGGAAAGGACAAAATAAGCAAATAACTATCGCCGCCCGGACACTTGTGTGCGAGACTCATTGGGGGGGTGAACTCAAAGAAGAGGACTCCACTCCCTTTTTTGAGAAAAACGTGGGGGGGGGAAGATCAACCCCAACAACGGAGAGGAGGAAGATATCTTCCTAGTTCAAAATCAAAAAAGGAGACTGTAATTTGGAAGAGGACCCACAATTAGTATGTGGAAAAGAGAAAAAATGGGAAAAGACGTCGTTGGCGTCGAGGGTGGTCATCGAAAAAGGGCGGCGGTGGAGAATTCGGAGTTCGGGCGAGTGCGAGAGGCGGGTGGGCGTACCTCGTGAGGGAGGAAGAGGGGTTTTGGGAAAAGCACGTTTCGTCGGGCGGAGCTCGAAGAAAAGGGAACGCCGCAGCAGGCCTTGGGGGAGGGATCTGGCGGCGGCGGCGAATGGAAGGGGGAGGAAAAGGGAAATCAAGGAAGGCTCTCTCTCTTGCCTTCGGGGCCAGAAGCTGTCGGGCTTCAGATGGCGTTTGCATGAGGAGGCATGGGCTTCGAGAAGAAGGGGACGGATTAATGACACTCTTAGGGGGGGGGAAGCACTGCTTGGGGAGGAAGACAAATCTATGTGGAAGGGAGGTCGCAATGAGGAGGAAGGTCCCCGGATGAAAAGTGTTTACACATCTCCTGAGAAAAGGAAGGGAAAATCGTCCAAAAAAAGTCGACTGCTCTGTCGACATGTCAGTTTATAGGAGTACCTAGCGGGAAGAAGGAAATCCATTAAAGAAGGGGGGTCTTGGGTAAATTGGGGGGTGGGGGGGGTTTTGGTGGACCATTTTTTTGTCTCCGAGGAAATTCGCAAAAAAACAGGAGCCAATTCAACCAATGATTTCGTGTTGGAAGGAGGCTTCTGATGATGGGGGGGGGGGGAGGGGGGGTTGGGGGGAAACCCTCATGTACCTCGCAACACACAGAAAAACGTGGAAGGATCTCGGAGGGGGGGTTTCCAGGCCTTGAAGCAATTTACAGGGGTCGTCTATGGGCATCGGAGGCCAAAGGGGGAAAGCGGGAGGTTCACAGATTGCTTGTGGTCTCCGAGAGCGGAGAAAAGGAAGGGGCGGCTCAGAAAGGGTGGTTCGCGAGCTGCCCAAACGCCGGGGGGGGGAGGGTAGAGTCAATTGTGTAATCTTGGAAAGAGTGTTACATGCCAAAGCATCAAAAATCATTCCCCGCAGAGGGTGAAGACCTTCGCCACGGGGGAGGAAAATTCTGCCGCAGGGAAAGGGGTAAGTTGGCAGATCACTACCGATGACACTGTATGAAAAGAAGGAAAAAATCTTTATACCCTCATGAGCGTGGGGTACTAAAATTTGGGGCGGAGAGAAGGGTGTGAATGAAGGGGATGTTGGAGGGGTGATTTCGGCTGAAAAAGAGAAAAAGCCGCATTTTGTGTAATAAAAAAGCCGCTGCGACGGGGGAAAGAAGGCGATGCCAGCTGACGGTATCGTCCGCCGGCCCAGCGGGGGTCGACCCGGAAGGGTTATGTGGGCTGCCTTTAGCTGTCTGTCGGGGAAAGCCGTGACGCAGACAGTCAAAAATGCTGACACTAGGAACTGGCGAGCCGCGCCGTAATGGAGAAAAGGAAGAAGGGACCTGCAGAGGGGACTTTTCTCACCGTGAGGAGGCGAGCTGCATTGGCCTAGGCAAAGGACCTTCTTTGACAGCTAGACAGGGGAGAAAAGAGAGGTCGCTTCATCATTTTCAGCCAGGAAAAAGGGGAAAAAGTCCCAAACAAGAAGAGAGGACTGGGAGGGCGGTCGAAGATAAGCCGGAGGGAGCAGGAGTGCGTTCCGTATGAGGTTTAAAGTGCGCCGGGAAAAAGTCGTCGGGGAAGGCGACGACGAGAGGGTGGGCGAACAGAGAGGGGGAAGGGATTTTTAAAAAGGGGGGGGGCAGGGGTTTCGTTGCGTTATGGGTAGTTACTCGACTCAGAAAACTCTGGAAAGGACAGGTTAATTCCAAAACCGTGAGCTGGGCCGCTATACAGTTTTTGCAGCCTATACTTGGCTTGGGGGATCGTTCGACAGCTCAGTTGGGGAAACGGGGGGTCTACAATTGGAGACAAGAACGCGCGAGGAAAGGGTCTTCCAACGACTGGGAAAAGAGGTTCATTGGGGGGAAGCCGGGCGGGGAGGGGGTTTGCGAACGCAGAGCTGACCTCGTGGTATGGGGAGTCGGGAAGAATAAGCTGCACGCTCACGGGTGAAATCCAATACACTTCAGCTCGGCATTACAAGCACGTTAAATGACAAAGATGGGGAGGCACGTTGCCTCGAGACAAGAGGCACAAAAATTACAAGAGGAGGGCTAACTCTTTCTGATAGACAAACCGGATAGTGCAAGAAGAACCCGGGGCCAAGCCAGAAGCCAATTGAGCACGAGGAAGGCACAGGGGGACGATCCGGTGTTTCTGTTTCAGAGGGAAGTCCATGAGGGGAGATACCCGATCCTCAGTTACCGAGCTCGCGAGGAAAAGTTCGCAAAACGACCGCGAGCGTGCACGGGGGAAAAAAGGCCTTTGTCCATTCCGTAAAGGGGGGGGGAAGAACCACCATCCAGGAGCACCCTATCAGCACGACAATTCCGTCCATCAAGAACTGCACGACAAGGCGAGAGTCGTCTAAACCTGGGGGGGAAAAAAGTGAAGTGAGAAAATTGTATCAAAAAAAAAAGAAGAGTGGTGAGAAGGGAAAAATCCTGAATCCTCCTCTCTCTCGGACGGAAAGTTTTGGAGGCAGAAACATGCAGACGAGCATTTGCGATCAGACAGAGGGCTTGGGAAGGGGGGCACGACCGCAAGGGAAACTGGCTAGGGAAAAAAGGCTTTAGAGATAAAGATCCATCCTTCTGATATTCACCTGAAAAAGGGGGGTGTCACTGTCGCAGTACATCCAAGAGTGGGGTGACCGCGTGAAATTGAATGGGGGGGGGAGTTATTTCCATGAAAAAAAGAACGAGCAAAGAGGCCTTCACGTCCCTCCGAATAGAAATCTTTATTCATTAAAATCTGCGGTGAGGAGTCATGACGAGGGACCGCTCTATGAGCGACGCTAAAACCAGGAATGGGGCAGAAGAATCCTTGACACTTCCTAAAAGAATCGTATCGGAGCAAATTTATTGCAGCACACGAGTGTTAAGAAAAAGGATGAAAAAGAAGCTCACTCTAACAGCGGGCTAGCCTGCAAAAAATAGGAGTCGGTTGCCATCTTCAGATTACAGGAAAGCGCTACTGCTGCAAGGGATACACAGCTACAACGGGAAAAATCACGACGATATGGAGGGCTTTGGTTTTTGTATTGCAACAGGGAAGAAGGGGGGGCGCCACGGACGTGCTGGTGAGTTCGCAGCGAACTCGCGAATGGCTTTACTACAGAAAGTGTCGACGACGCCTGTGCCAGGAGGTAGCCCTTCTACCGCACACCGGAGAAAGAACGAAATGCAGAGGAGGGACCTGATCACGATAACACCGAGGGGATGAGCGGTGCAGAAAGGGCAAGTAGTTAATTTGGTAGGGAAAAGGTAATCGGCTGAAGGGAAGGAAAAGGAACACTACGAGCCGCCGGCAATCTATGGGGGGGGAAAAGGGGACATATAAAGAGCGAATAAGCGCGATCTCACCTCTTCAGAGAGGGGGGAAAACGTCTTGATAATTCAGACAACCACAACAACGGGGAGAAAGAGAGAAGGCCAGGAGGGAAGGGTCCCGCATGTTCAATAGAAGAGGTGTAGACGGAGGCGGCGGAGGTCTCTCTATCATTCGATCGCGAGAGGGGACCAAGGATTGCCGGCGGCTCGGGGGGAGTCCAGCAAGGGGATGGAATTCGAAGCATAAAGTATTCATGAGTGTTGCAAGGGGGAAAGAGCGACAGCAAAGGTTCTCTGCAGTACTGGAAAAGGCATGCAGCGGTGTGCGGAAAGTGACCTAAAGTGCCCGAAAGCGTCGTAAACCGTTTTTGCGGGGGAGGGAAAAGCAGGAGTCGAGGGGCAGGAAAAAGCAACGCTCCTGACGAGAGGGAAATACTAGGCATGCCTTTCACGGGGGCAAGCATATAAGGGAGAGGGGATGGAAAGGGGGTATCTGGGGGGGGTTGCGAAAGGATCGGGGTGGGGGAAGGCATGAGGAGAGGGGCGGTCATCTGCCAGAGGGCAACAGGCGCCAATGAGGTGTGAGGTCGGAAGCGTTCGGAGTGGCGGCAGGGGGGAAGAATTCGAAAAGCGTGATAACAAGAGGGAAAGCATTTGTGGGCGGGCTGTAGTGAACGTTGCCGTGGGGCAGCAGCGTCAAAGGGGGGTGAGTCGCAAAGAGAGAGAGGATCAAACTCGGACATTGGGAAAAGAAAAGCCCAACGGGGGGGAAATTCGGCCGCCGCGGCGCGAAAGGGGAAGTAACCAGCCTGTCTCTGGAAAAGCCATCAATTTCAACTGCCCGCACGAGGCTCCAAAACTTGAAGGGGGGGAAAAAAGGATTGTCCTTCCCGAAGGGAAGGGGGGAGGACACGGGGGAAAGGTAATATGATGGCCAATCTTTTCGGGATCGGAAACAAGGAGGTGTTGCCCTCGCGGAAGTTGCGGCGTAGAGAAAAGCGCGAAGGAAGCCGTGTCCTCCTGGACAATCGGCAATTGGGAGGGAGGAAAAAGGGGTTGGAGTGCCCTTAAGTCAAACAATTTTCATCGAGAAAAAACGCGCGGGGATTTCCGGATTGTCAGGTGATGAAAAGGAGGGAGGAAAAGGGGGGGATTTTTTTGCTTCCGTTAAAAAAGTAAAATTATCGGGGGAAAAAAGATGTATTGCATTGGCGTGCCGGGGAAACCAGCCTTGGCTGCGGAGGGACGGTTCCCAGGGTTATGGATGGTGGGATCAACGGGAAAGGGGATGGCCAACGGGGACCCTCTAATGCTCAGGGGACGTTGGCCAAGGGTAAAACGACTGAGAAAAGGTAATCGGCAGGACGGTTGGCTCCCGCAACGACATCGATAGACAACTAGTTTTTATGGGAAGGGGACTAACTTCCGTCGCGGAGAGGAATGGGGTCGTCTGGAGGGCCCGGTGGACAGGCCGTAAAGGATGCAGCTCGTCTTTTGTAAAGGGGGAGAAAAAGAGCAAGACAAAGGGGGTTTCCGATTGTGGACTGGAGGCACCGGGGAGGGTTGCACGGTAAACGGTAAATGGAGGTAAAGGCGCTCATAAGGGGGGAGCGCGAAAAAGGTTAGCTGCCGCAGTCATCGAAGAGGAGACAGGCATGGACCCCGAGGGTTTCAGCCGAATGAGCGTTTTTGAAAAAAAACTCAGAAAAGTCGTCGAGGGGGGGGACAACCAAATGAAGAAAGGACGTAGAAAGAATAGGGGGGAAGAAGTGCCGAATAATTGCCAAGAGGGGGGGGGGAGGACTTCCGTAGAAAAAATGTTATACCAACCGGGACTGGTCTAAACAGACAAGTTAAGGCTCCAAGGGGGAAAAGGATCGGAATGAAGCATCTTAAGGTTCCGGGGGAATATAAAAGTCCAGGGGAACCACTAGCGGTAGAAGGAGTGGCCGTAGGGAAGAAAGAAAACCGTGCAACCAAAGTACCACGGCCTGGAAACCGTCGATGTAACAATCAGAGAAGGGGCGTCCGTCGCGAGTTTAAGAAAGCGGACGGGGACCGAAAATATATCCTACCGCAGAAAAAAGTATTCGTCAGCCACACATAGGGAAAAGTATCATCCACAAAAGTGCGTCCACATCAAAGGAGGAAATGATAAGAAAAAAGTTCTCAAAGTGCCAGGATAAGCCGGTCCTCAGGGGGAAGGTGCCTTCTGGAAAAGGGAACCCGAGAAGGAGAACAGGGGGTTGCGAAAGGGCCCTGAACCCTATTCGGTCAAAGGGGGAAGAAATAATGTCGCCAGGCTCGAAGTTGGGGCCGAACGCACGGAGTGAGCTTCGGGAAGAGAACCGGAGAAAGTGGTCTCCTTTTCCAAATTCTCAAAAAAGAAAATGCACCGTCT
>Ga0179593_1368367_pt1 | contig 18686 bp, 17 predicted proteins | sample CZODoug2_1_08_16_FD_185931 | JGI IMG/M metagenome (GOLD analysis project Ga0179593, IMG submission 185931) | Vadose zone soil fungal communities from Angelo Coast Range Reserve, California, USA - CZODoug2_1_08_16fungal (PacBio error correction) | ecosystem: Environmental > Terrestrial > Soil >...
AACATTGGGCGGCACTTCCCCTCGTTGTGCATTCTACTGGATGGGAGGGGGGAGTGAGGGAAGATACTCGGCAGAGGGGATGAGAAAAAGTAACAACAGAAAGGACGTGGGGGGGATGCTTCGCACTCGTACATCTTGTTCCTGGGTCAAGCAAATTCTGCTTGTCCGGTCCGGCTGGGGTTGAGGAGAGGACCTTGCGGACGAAAGACGGGAGGGGCAGAGAGCGTTCTAAGGGGAGTAAGCTGAGAGCAGAAGCGGGGGGGAGGAGATAGTTTAACAGTTGGTTGTGAGCTCAAAAAATGTCCTCTGAAGAAGTGGTAAGGAGGGGGGAAGGGGTTGCGCCGGGAGAGGGCTAACGTTCCGGGATCTTTAGTCGCCCTGGTTTTGAAGCCCTCCAGTCGAAGGCAGTTCTGAAAAGAAAAGTTGCCAGAACTCTACGCCTATATGACGGGCGCTTGCGGGGGGTTGAACTAAGAAAAAACCATCAAACTGCTTCGCGTAGGGGTGTGGTGATGAGAGGGGGAGAAGGGAGGCCGTCGACCTGGGTTCGTAGGGGGTTGGTTGAGGGGGGACGTCCTCGATACGGAAATCACGGGCCACGGTATTGCCACCTAGGGAGAACAGGAGAGGGACAGAGACGGCCGCGGGGGATCATCACCTAAGGTTTGGTGGTGCGAAATAGAAACCTTCGTCACCCGAAAATTCCTAAGTTGAGAAAGGGGGTTGAGGGGGAAGCAGTGAGCACGGGACGTAGCCGAGGGGGGCCAGACGAGAAAGAACACGACTTGATGTCCATAGAAACTAGGCAGACGCTCTCTTTTGAAAAATAATTTTGAGGAAGGGTGAGAAACAGGGTTCCTGGCGTGCAAGCTTGCATGGAAGCGTGAAGAACACACTTCTCGGGCAACTTTCAAGACAATGCTAGGGAAAGCTCAAACGATTTGGCCGTCCCTGGGAGGGGGAAAGGCCATGAAGAAGGAGTAACGTAGGCTGGATGGGGTGGCAATTTCGAAAACAGGCGTTCACGCGCTCGCCAACAAACCCGGGACCCACAGGGGGGGAGGTGAACTGGGGGGACGGAAATTCTGAAGGGGTTACTAATGAGTGAGTTCCTGAGGTTCAAGCCCGAGTTGGAAATGGTCGACCAGAAAGGAAGATTGCCTTGTCGAGAAAGGAAAAGTACAGGGGGGGAGGAAGCCCAGAACCAAGAGTCTCTACAAGGAAGAGAAGATAAGATACGGAAGGTTTTATGTCTACCTGGCTGGGGTAAAAAGTATGAGGACCCCTAAAAAAGGACCGAATGAAAGAGCAAAGGGAAAGGCAATGAAGTTATGAGGACTGCTTGAGGAGAAAGGAGCCAAGGTTCAGAAATCACAAACCGGAACAGTAAACCATCGTAGTATAAGACGGGCCCTTTGACCTGAGGAGATAAAAATCTTCCACGTGTGAAGATAACAATAGAGGGGGGACCGGGGAAACAGTTAGAGGAGAGCCGTGCTCAAAAAAAACGCCTGCTTCATACTCAGGAAAGTGGGGAACGTGAACCGAGTAAAGGAATAGGAAAGGGCATCGAACAGACCAAGACTGAGGTTCGAAGAGGCGGGGTGGGGAATGGGTTTGGTAAAGAAGGGTCGGCACAAAAACACGACAAAGACGGAAAATTCTTAGAAAGGGACGAAGGATGAGGAGAGAAAGCGGGAAGTCTCTCTCAAGTGATTTCAAAGACCTTTAAGAGGCAGGGGCTACTTGAGGGGTAAAGCGAACCCGATAAAAACATCGCTACAGCCTGCTCTTTTCCCGGGGAAGGAGGGAATCGGGAGGTTGCGAAGGGGAAGGGATGTTACGAAAGGACATCCAAATTTCGGGGAAGAAGCAAGGGAAAGCTTGAATGGCAGCATGGAAGCCATCAGGTGTTCGGGTGGAAAACGGAACAGGGGGCAGCAGGCAACCAAAAGAAAAAAAACAGCAAAACGATCTACTTGACATCACGATCTCTTGGATTGGAAAGGGGGTCTCACACAAAAAAAACCACCCCAAGGGACGGGAGAAGAGTTAGGAAGAAAATTAAGGCGTCCTCAGGATTGAAAAACGACTCGGGGCCAGATACAAGGAAACATCAACATCCTCAGGCAAAGATCCGTCGGAAAGAGTAAAAGCAATAACCAGAACCCGTGGAGAGTAGAAAGGAAGTAGTCGTGCGAGGATGGGCCGAAAAAGAAATCCCGAGGAGATAGGTCTAAATGTCTACACCTCTGCTTGCATTGCAATTGAAGCGGAGAAAAGAAAAAAACAAACGGGAAAAATGGACTTTCGACCAACGAGAGGGGAATCCCCCTGCAAAAGATAGGAAATCTAATTGTAGCTTGGGAAAATGTTAAAAAAAGCGCCCTCACATCCTGTAACAAACCCCCAAACGCCAAACCCAACAAAAAGGGAAACCAAACCCCCACGAAAACACACAACACCCCAACCCCACCCCCCCCCCCAAGTAAAAACCTTTGATCTTTAAAAAAAAAACCTCTTCCCCTCCATTTTCGCAAAAAAAAAACACCAAAAAAACAAACCGCCCAAAAAACAACCCAACCCCCCCCCCCCCGCAACACCACCCAAAACCCAACCACCCCGCCCAAACACCCTCAAATAGAACTCCTCCCTATTAACCCGAAGGTCAACCATCGTTATGAGGGGTAATAATCTGAGTGGGAAGAAGAGGGGGAAGGAAAAAAAATCGAAGCGAGGGTTGGGTTTCCAGGAAAAGAATTTGAGAATTGCGCAAACAAAAGCTTTGTAAAATAGAGGCAGTATATATAAACGGAACTTCGTGGTCAGAAATTGCGAGAGAAATCTTGCCAAGGATCATTGGACTGAAGGGATGTAAGGAAGAAAAAGCACTGTGCCCTTCACCATATTGTGTCTAAGGAAAATTGGATGGGGGAGAGAAAACGAGGTCATGAACTTCACACTACTCACTGGGACAGTAAGAGATAAAGGAGTGTGATGAGGGAGGGAAATACAAACACCCCCACACCACCCCCCCACTAGTGCGAGAGAGCCGTGAAGCTGAGGGGTATTTCTAAACTACGACCTGAGAAAAGAAAACTAGGGGGAAGTCTAGGAAAGGGACTTCAAAAAAAAAATCAGAACCCCCTGAAGGAGGATGGGCGAACAAGAATCATCGAAGGTAGCAATTCAGAGAGGTGCAGGGACGGGTGGGTTAGGAAGGGGGGGTTCCGGGGGAACCGACACAAATGGTAAACCCGTGAAAGTGCCAACGAAGTGAAAAACACAAACACAATGCGACATCAGGAAAAGTTGACGAAGAGGCCTGAGCCGGAGGAAGAAGACTTAAGGGGAGAATTGAGTCGGAAAATCGTGGCCCTGTCTGATTAAGAAATGAAATAGGGAAAATCGACTTGAACAGCCGCGAGCTCTCAGGAGGTGTCGAGCTGCAGGAAAGGCGAAAGGTTGTCACGATGAGCGATGTGCCACAAGCACGAAATATGTGCCGCGACAAGGGTCCGGAACTCTTGAGAAAAAATGGAGCAGCATCTTCAGAGAAAGAAAAAAGGGGAAAACGGATTAAATAGGGCCTCGGTGTGATCGCGGGAAGGACAGGGACCATTGCCCGCGTGAGAAAAAAAAAACAGCAAATTACGAGTCGAAGAGCGCAAGGAGGACGAGTACGGGGAAGTGCGTCGGATACAATCACGGGCAAAAGGAGGTCCCAAGGGGAATAGGAGGGCAAAAGGAAGGAAAATGGAACGAAAAGCCTATAAGGAAAAAGAACACAAAAGTGGATGACCCTTGAATGGGGAAGTTAAGGAACAAAAAGGTCAGGTGATCAGACCCTCAACTGCTATCGCAGTGGAACATAAAAGTGGGGGGGACGATAAAAGAGAGGTTTTTCACAGTGAAAAACACGGCGGGCTCCAACTGAACCGGACCTCAAGACCTTGCAAACGGAAGCCGCCTCAATTGTATGCGGCCTTTAAGATCCGGGGGATCAGGAACGTACAAGGTAGGATCTCGAAAACATAACCGAAAAAAAATGGAGGGACAGACTGAAGGGAAAGACACGAAAAAGCTTGGACAGAAAGAGAAGAAAGGTTTCAGCAAAAGAAGGGGAAGAGGGGAACAGGACAAGATTCTGCTGGTCGAATACTGGGGGGCAACTGCGTGAAGAGAAAGAAGAAGGACAAGGCAAAGCCGCCTTAGGTCATGAAGGAAAACACCATAAAACAGTGGTCAATGTTCAGGAGGGAGGGGGCGGCAATCCGTATAGGAAAGAAAACGAGGTCCAGTGTCCGTTTTCGAATTAAAAACTAAACGACCAACCTCCGAAGACTAAAAAGGAGGGATATGGCCATGGCAGAAACCTCATTCAGATGTCGAACAATCAAGTCTAGAAGAACCTAAGAACGGGAGGCTATCTTCAAGGGGCCCGGGCAAATACGTTAATAACTCTAATTCAATAAAAGAGAAAAGGGAATAAAGTCTAAGTGAACCTGACGGCGAGCTCAGAGTTGCAGGTCGAGACGGGGAATGAAGTCTCTCGTTGGATCGGCAACCGGGAAAAAGAGATAAACGGCACAGCAGGATTAACACAAAACAAAACAAGAAAAGTACCTCACCTGTATACTAACACTTGAAGGCCGAAGGGGGAGGCGCGAATGGATTCTGCTCGCAACAACCCGGCAATGTCGAAAAAGTCTTCCTGCGTTCCAGGGAAGAAGTAATGGAAAAGAAAAAAGTTCTGCAAACACCAAGCCTCTTAGTAGCTAGCATTAACAACTCCAACACGAGACTTTTTGGGAGACGGTAAACCAGCTGACAGAAGAATCAACCGCAAGCGCCGAGGCATGAGATTGTCTCGTCGGCCCTAATTCCAAGCCCTAGAAAAGTCTCTATTCTAGCTACTAAAACGGACAAATGAGGTGCAAATAAACACTGAATTCAGTGAGTAGGAAAAAAAAGCAACAAGACAAAGATCACCACGGCGCGTAAAAGAAATCTGAAGGGCAAAACGCATTCAAACTTAAACATAAGATAAGATGGACTTGTTGGCGAAAGCCAACAAGGATTAGGAGGTCAGCTGACCACCCGTGGCGACGGACGGGGGGAGAGGAAGGGAAGACAGGGTGAGGAAAAGAGGGAAAAAGAGGGGGAGTAGGAGTGAAGGTGGCAAAAGACAAGGGCGAACCTAGGGGAGGGGGGGAATGAAACTGCGGAGGAAGGAGAGGGGAACTAGAAGGAGCGAGGCGGGAGAAGGTTGGTGGGGGGGATGGAGGACAGGAAGAGAGAGGGGAATGGGGGGGACGGGGACGAGGAAGCGGAGAGGAGAGACAGATGAAGGGGGGGGGTGGAAGGGGTTGGGAGGAGTGGGGGGTGGGTGATGCGCGGAAAGCACAGTGGAGGGGTAGGAAAAAGGGGAGTGGGAGGGGAAAGGAGAGGAAGGCAAAGGGGGTGTGAGGGAGAGGGGAGGGGGGGGATGGGGTAGGGAAGGAGAGAGGGGGTGAGGGCGGAAGCAGGAGTAGGGGAGTGGGGAAAGTGGGCGGAAGTGGATGTAGTGAGTAATAAGGGAGATGAGAGATAGGGAGGGAGGGAAGGAGTGGGTATGACTAGAAATTTGTGGGAGGGGGGAGAGGGAAAGAGGTTGGAGAGGGGGTGAGGGGGAGGAGGGGGGGAGAGGGGGGGGGAAGGGGGAGGGGGGTGGGGGGAAGGCTGGGGGGGGTAGCGGACACGGAAGTAGGAGGAGGGGGGTGGGCGGAGAATGCGGGGGGGGGAGTGGGGCAGGTGGGAGGTGGGGATAGTGTAGAGTGAGGTGGGGAGAGGAAGAAGCAGAGTGGGGGGAAGTGGGGGGGAGGGAGAATGGTGGGGGGAAGGTTAGACAGTAAGAAGACAGTTCACTTCCCGGGGAGGGGGGTACTTGAGAGACCGCGCTGTCTGGCTGCCTCCTTTAAAGAAAAAAGACAAAAAAAGGGAAAAGGAAGCCAATTACACAGAACAAAAAAAAAACGAGCAAACGCTTCTACATCTACATCCACGCTAAAGCGTGCTGGCAAAGGGCTGTCGTGGCAGGGGGGAAGCCAACGAAAAAGGTCAAGCTCCGGAAGACGGGGGCGGTGCCGAACTCCTGTGGGAGATCTCGAACAAAACGGGAAAATGAGAAAAAGGGATCGGCCAGCGGTTTCTGTTGGGAAAGTCTCCTGGAGCTGGGCTTGGCGTTATGAACTAGCGGGCGGATACTCTTACAACCGTGCCGCCCTACGGCTCAGAACGGTGACGGAGCAGGCCTTCTTACGCGCAAGGAAAGGGGCGAGTCCAATCAGGACTTTTCTAAAGTTAAAAGGGGGGGCGTCTCCCTGCGTACACAGAAGGCTCCAGGAGCGAGAAGTAGGGGGAGTAGGAGGAGATAATCTGCGAATGGGGGAATGTAATACCGGTGGGGAGAATGACCATCCCTCAGCAAGGAAATTTCACTGAAAAAGTGGGATGGGGGAGGGGCCGCTAGGTGCCAAAAGTATCTCGGTGAGGAGCTGTTGGTGCCGCAAGGGGGGAGGAACCCCCCTTACGTAAGGAGGAGAGAGGCAGGGGATAATGAAGGCGCGGGAGGTGCCCTTGCGGGACGAAAAAACTCACTGGCGAACTGGTCTATTCTTGATTAGGGAGAGCAGGCTGAACAGAGATTAGGATTTGGTTGTGGGTGGATTGGACTTCAAAGGAAGAAACCCAGGGAAGCGGCAGCAGGGGGTGTGGATCTACACTCAAACATGTGAGCTTACAAACGCGGGAAGAAGGGTGGAAAGCCCAGAAGGGTGGGTCCAATATCTGAACAGGAAAACATCCGCGGAGGAAAGGGGGGACCTGGTTCATAGTGGGGTTGAGGAAAAGCAGTGAGGAGAGGGCAGATCTTTGGCCCGGCCGACTATATCCCCCCCGTGGATCTGACCGTAAAAAGCCAGCGGAACGAACTACAATCAGATTGACAACGTGAATAATGGTCCGGTCTACGGGGGGGATTGGCGGGATCGTGTGCGAGCGTAATCAGTCGTTGTGAAAGACTCATAGGGGAAAGGAAGCCACGACGGATTTGAAGATGATCTAGAGGGATTTTGAAGACAGTTAAAAAGGGGGGATGAAGGAACGCCGGCGTCGGTACGGTTGAAGTTTTCCATGGAGGAAGTACTGTTCGGCGCTGTCTACCGGTAGACGGAAGTGTCCGGAAATGCCTAACTTGAAATGTCAGGGGGGGGAAAGGGGGGCGGGAATTCGTCACGGGGTTACTAATAGGGGATGGTGTAAGAGCAGGGCGGACCAGGCCGGGGGGATTCATCTGGCCGTCAATCTTGAACTGGTCTAAGCGACTTGACAAAACTTTGATGGGGACAGAGAAGAGGAAGTCGAGAGGAGACTGAGAGTCAGCTTTAATTTCCCGAATTGACGGCGGCCGGGTTCTTTTGGTCACTACGGTGGCAAAAAAGCCCGACGAAAGAAAACAAGTAAGGAGAGCAGAGATTACCTTGGAGTAGAGTATGAGTCAAGGCAAAGTGAAAAGCCAGGCACGCCGGACATGACCAGCTTCCTATAGACTCAAGCAATGGAGCATAGAGGGCACCAGGAACAGTGGAGTGTCGAAATAGAAAGAGGAAAGACCGAAGGGGAGTGGATAAGAAACCCCCTGAGGCCGGCCAACAAGACTGGCCTTCCATCCTTATTTAGAGGTTTGCCCTTGGATTAAAGAAGAAAGAAATAATAGAACATACAAAGGACGAGAGCTTGCTACCCGGGACTTCTTCTTTGGAAACGACCTTCACAAAAAAAAATAGAACGTTCAGAGAAAAAACAAAGGATTTCGGTAAAGGAAGCCTCGGCGACAATGTTATCAGCGTCTTCGTCCAATTCAATAGCTCCCGAAAAAAAAGTTAACCATATCGATCTGGCGCTGTAAAGGGTGGAGGGTCGTAGGAAGCGCTCAGACGTGAACCTGTCCGTAAGACCGATCTCCATCAAGGGCTGGAATGCTCAGGAGTGTTCAAGAAGGCCAGTCTTCATTAATAATTGGGGAGAGACATGAGAACGGGGTCAAGAGGGGGGAGAAGAAGAGAGTGACGCTTTGGCCGCATTTCAGACACCGGCTGGTTACTGACGAAGGGATTGGGAACTTTTACAAGGGGGAACGTCAAAAAAACACAAACGCCAGAAAGAATAGAACCTGGCTAAAGAGCCTTAGTTAGATCCGAGTGGAGGACCAACATGAAAGTGGGGGGAATTGGACAACGCGTGTAACCGGGAAGGAGGAAAATGAGGACAAGGGACGAGCACACCGGAGACGACCAGCCAAACATAAGCGGCAAAGGTATCTCAGAGCGACAAGGAACAGAAAACGGGTCAGCAGGAACGGATTAGGAAATTTCATAACCGCCTGGCGAAAAGGGGAAGCAGACTGAAAAAATACGGAAATTTGTGACCGCAGAAAAAAAAAAAAAAAAAAAAAAAAGACGAGAGACAACTCTGCGGGCCATGCTGATTCTCGAGCCTCCAAGCTCAAAGCCATCGACCCACAGTCAGATGGCGACTAAATTAAAGGGGGAAAAGGGGGGCGCAGCACATCCTGTCAACGGGAAAACCGCAACGCGAGGGAGAGAAATCAGACTAGCCCGCACCGCGATTTCCAAAAAAAGAACAACACCAGGAGGGAGTTGAAATCGAGCAGGAGGGGGTGAGATGATGGATACCTGGGGTTTAGAAAAAAAAGAGGGGGGCAGGAAGGCGCCATAAAAGGGGAAAGCGAGGGAGAACGAAAGGACCAGACTTGCAGGTAGTCGGAGTGGGTCAAAGACTCACTGGAAGGAGTCGTGCGTTTCAAGTTCTAGAACGGGCCCTGCGAAGAAAGGGGCGGGAGGGGAGGACCGAAGTGGGGTCCTATATTCTCCAGGAAGCCGAGGTTATCGGCTCACGACTGAAGGGTGAGGTCAAACGCGTTTTTGAGAGGGAGGGAAATCAGCGCTGAGCGCGAGAGCTTGTGAGGGGAGTCTCAGGGGCTGCCTGAATCCAACTGAAAATCCTTATTAAGCAGGAAGAGGAAGAGAGGTCGCTAAAGACCAAGGCCGTAAGTAGGGCGGACCCAAGGCTCATCAAATCAGAACTTTAAGCATTCGATGTGTCAAGGGGTCGTAAAGGGGGGGCATGGCAGACCCCGGTTAACCGTGAAATCGAAGGTTGACAGTACAAAACTGAAGTTTTCTATGATTCCAATAGTAGTCGCCTGCGTGACAGGGGGAGAAGGGGGATCGGTCACAAAGAAGCCAAAAAGACGAGGAAAAATACATGAGGAGCGAGAAGGACCTATAAAGGCAGCAAAGCGGGGCGGCGCTGACAGGGGTAAGATGTGCACACGACAAAAGAACAGCTGAAAAAAGAGAACAGTAGCTGGGGCGTAACTAATTGAATCCAGAGGAAAGGGGGAACCGCAGGAAGAAAAAAGAAACGTGCTATCAACCGTGGCAGGGAGTAAAGGGGAGAAAGGGTGTGAGGTAAGCAAAGGGCAAGGGTGCCATCCAATCTTTAACACAACATTACTGATTCTCAGCCAGGGCCTGGGTCTAGAGGGAACGTCGTCGGGAATCACGAAAAACCGCATCCACGGGGAACTAAGGGACTGGCGAAGGCTCTTAAGCCCAATCCGAAGGGGGGGGAAATAGCAACACTGGAAAGAAAAGGGTGTGACTTCCGCCAGGAAAACGGTCCATGGCCTCCAACAAGCGAGAAAAAATTGAAGGGGGACCTCGCAAAGGATAATATATAGCTTGGTAACTGTCAAGCGGGGACTAACAGGAGGCCCGGGCCTCGAAAAGAGATCCCGCCGGCCTCTAAAAGGGAAGGTACATGTAATGAATGGGACGGGGTCGTAGGGTTCCTTTAAAGCGGGGAACTCAACCCTGAAAAAAAAACACCTCCCACAGGCAAAATTAGGCAATAGGACGGGGAAAGCAAGAGAAAAGCGAAAGAATACCTTCTACCTCCTAAAGGGAACATCAGTTACGGATTAGGCGAGACCAGGGGGAAAAGGGACCGAGCTGGGAAAACATGATCAACCGTTCTCTGACTCCGGCGCCGAACGCGGACGTCCCCACCCTTCATTCCTCCAGTTACATAAAGAAAGGGCCTAGTTCTGGTCGCATAAAGTAGGGCCCGTAAAACGCTGGCAGGCCAGGCAGGGGAAAAGCCCATACAAGGTAAACAAACTTAACACGCGACAGGGTCCAGTCTACATGGTAGGGAGGAGAGTCTATACGTACATATGAACTACCGAAAGGTCGTAGAGGGAAGCCAGGGCGATCCGGCAACGTCACGCCTTACTCCTTAACCCTACCGTCCGTAGAATAGGGACAAAAAGAAAATATAATCATAAATGTGGGAGAGAAGCTTGAATGTCCAGTGGGGGGCTTCGTCTTCGTCGCGCAACCCATATCTACGGAGCAGCACTAATTCCCACAAAACCCGTCAGCTACCACCACAATCCGAAAGGGAATGCCCGGGTCGCGGCTGGGGAGGGAGGGTAAGGAGAAACAACCCGGAGGGGCTGCAACCGCGGAACGGGACGAGTCAGAAAGGAATGTTCATGAAATTTCAAAGACGGCAGCAACCCAAAGGGACGACTCAGGGGAGGGAAAAACTAGAAACGCCACAAAAAGAGAAGATGCGTTCGACGTCTCAATAGAAAAGAATCAATCCACCGCTTACAGCCAGCGCCAGTGGGGTCGCTGCAGTAAAAAAAAACCTCCTCGCGTGATTATCATGGCGATCTCAGAGAAGAAAAAGAGGGGGGGGCAGAACATGATTCGACATTTAGGTCAAAAGCGAAACCAAAATCTACTTTCCATTCCAAAACAAGGGAGGGACCAAAGAAAGAGGAAGAAGGAAACGTGGGCCTAAGCAACAAATGATTCGAAGTTCAGGATTCCCCCGAAGACTACAATCTACAATTACACCTAAGAGGGAGGGGTGGAGCCTCCATGTATCAAAACGCCTAAAAGTAATCCACAGTAGGGCCTCTAAACGGAGCAAATAGGAAAAGAAGATAGGAGAAGAAAAGCCGTGCAAAGCAAATGGACAATTCGGGAGATACATCAGTAAATAATAACGATGGAGAAACGCAAGAAAAGCCAATCTCCAGGAAGCAACAAGTCGGGCCTGGTGGAATTATAATTTATAGAGATCAAACAAAACAAAGATTAGGTGAAAAAGAAAATGAATAGACATTAGTCACAATGCAACCTGTCAAAGTCTTTGGTGGAACCTGCGCTGGTATGGGGTCTTTCTGGCATATCTTGTAGTATAAGAAAGAAGGTGCAAGCACGAGGGAAGGAAAGGGGAGGGCATTCGAGAGGAATTCTTGTAGGTAAGCCCCTGTAAGGGGCCCACTTCAACCCTCTTCCTTTGATTTTCCTTTGAAGGCAGGTTGGGGGGCGTTAGTCGAAAGGGCGACAGACTCGCGAGCGAGGCGAATACGTGGGGTTTCTTAACGATCAGGGTGCAAGCCAAGAAGCTGGTTATCTACCCCAAAGAGGAATAATGGGCTGGGGAGCTGAAAGAGGGATGTGTTGCGGCGCTAGGGGAGCAATGAGCTGAGGGGGATATGAACCTTTTCGCCAAACATGCAGGGTCTCACACCAAGGGGGGGGGAAGTTAGCAGGGGAGGGCTCGAAGGAGGAAGGGGACGAAAGGAGTGGTCCGGAAGGAACAGAAAAGAGAAAGGGAACTGTCGCTGTTCGTTGTGGTTAGGGTATTCCGTCGACGTATTCGGATGGGGGGGGCAGTTAGAAGTACGGAGAAAAAGGCCGCCGCGGAACAGTGGTGGTGAAGAGTATTGCCCTCGAAGGAAGATTTAGCTTCAGGACACTAGGGTGCCAGACAAGGTCAGGGGGGGTTTACGATCTACGACAAGGAAAAGTAAAGGAAAGACAGGAAATTGTTCGAACATTGGGTTTAGGTATCCTGCGGTGGTTCGGGCTCATTGAGGGGAATCATAGGGGTGGAAAGGCGAAAAAGTCCCACCAACCTTGGAGGGTCCTTCATCCTCAATTATCGAACTCACGGGAATCAAGGAGATCTACGGCACGTTCACGAAAAGGGCCTGGGGGGCTGGCAGGAAGGGGGAGGGAAGTCTTGGAGAGCCCGATATCGAACCCGTGAGTGGTTGCATGAAGGGGGGCAGGAACTTGAGAAGGAGGGGCCAAAAGGAGGACCGGTAGTGGAGGGGAAGGGAATTTGCGAAGATCCCGAAGGGGAAGGAGCCCTTAAAGATGATGAAAACTCAACAGAAAAGGTTTTCGTGGAACTGTGCTTAATCTGTACTTGGTTGAATAGGGGATTTCTATCTTGTCCCGCCTTTATTAAAGGCTCGGGACCAGATCGGGAGAAAAGGGAAAACGGACTAAGGGACGTACTTTGCGGAAACTCGAGAAGTCTATCGAAAAGGGATCGAGAAGCCGCCGAGTGCCTTTGGGAGGAGGTAGAAAGAAAACCGACAGGTGACGAGTAAGAACGAGAACCATAACAAAGGACCATCGCTACCTAATCATTCCTGACGGGAGATAGACAGGGCACATTTTCCTCTCCTTAGGGGGAAACCATAGAATAGAATTAAATAAGGACGCACAAGGGGGGGGAAATGGCAATAGAGAAAATCTTCTGATAGAAGCATGGAGTACGGGCGGCTTCCCACAGACCGGTCCATCCGGAGGTACAGGAAAATATATATACCTACCTCTAGCTGATAAAATAAGGTCATGGGACACGGGGAAGAGGAAAAAGCTTAGGAACCGACTACCTTCCCGGAACGAACATGCGGGAGATAAGATACTAGTTGATGTTTGGAAACGACGGGCGCAAAAAAAAAGGAGAGACGCTAACCGACACAACTCAGAATACTGTACCGTATCGAAAGGGGAGGCCAAAAAGATTCTTCGAGCAATAAGGCCAGGAATCGATCAATTCTGTCAGGAACTCAGACCGTCTAGAATGTCGTTCAACTGGGAACTTAAGGGAGAGAAGATCAGAAGCGAATGACTAGAAGGAGACCCGGCCGGGAGGCGTACGTGTTTATTTACTTCGTTTAGACGAGAATTGTACCCGAGGTGTTCGGGTAGAAGTGAAGGGAAAAGGAGAAGCTGCAGCAAGGGCAGGTGGTGCGTTAACCGAGGACCTCTTCCTTTCATTCCTGAAACCAACTAAAAAAAAGGCCCCGATCGAATGGAAACTACGAAAAACGGGAAAAAATTTAGATCCCGTGTTGTCCGTACTTATGGGCGACAATTTTCTATAATTTCCCGAGTTGAGAGAAGAGATCGGCGCCCACACGACAGAAAATCGAAGTCACGCGAAATAGGGGAAGACAAGACCTGTTGCGTGCTCTCCGATAAAAAGAACTTGTAGAAGGGTCGGCACGGAGGTAGTCCGGGACCCTCGATACAACCAGACGAACCAGCAAGTCTCGGCATAGTCTGGGCCTCATTCGACGAGACCCACTAGGGAAACTTTCAGAACTTGCCCCGAGACCGCGCACGAAAAAAGAGGAGAGACTGTCGATCCACCAATCAGACTCAAAAAAATGAGAGGACTGCGGGATTCTTGAAGTGAGCACAAGAGCCCGGAAATCCAGGAGGAGACTGAAAAAAAACCTAGAAAGCAGATGGGCAGCCAGAGCCTCCCGACTCTCTATTGAAATAAAACCACCAGGTCAGAGATAGGTGGGGGGTAACTCAGGAGGCACTGGGAATCGAATAACTAGGGCGAGGGGTGGTACCAAAGGAGGATAAAGGAATGAAACCGGAAGACAACAGCAAAGCTGGGAGCGAAAAAATTCGTAGCGCCGCCTAACCGTTCAGCGAGTGGAGGGGGAAAGTGGGTCTTTCCGTCAGTGCGGGAAGGCGAGAAGCAGCAATCCCGAAAAAGAGTTTGGTCGAGGATGGAGGAAAAATGAAAATATTGTGGGGACTAGAAGAGAATCTATTTAGTTTCGAGGGAGAGTCACCTATCAGAACTCACCAGTCTGCTGTGACTCTCAGAGACTAATACGCGCGTGGAAGAAGATGTGGAGTCATACCTTTTGGATCCTAATATTCGAGATTCAAAGACGCCTAACTGAGTAGATCCGCACCCTTAGGAAGAGGGGCAAAAAAAAACGGGATCTCAAAGAGAGAGGGTGCGGGGAGCAAGTCTCTTAGAATTGGTCCGGATTTTGGGAAAAGAAAGCACAACCGGGGACTTCAAAGAGTCACAGAAAAAAAAGGGAGGACACAATGCTACCATGAGAGTCATTAAAGACGGCCTAAGAAGGGGAACATGGTTCCTAAAGAGGTCGGCAACCTATTAAAGGAAATGGACAGTACTAATAACTGAAGAGATTCGGATGAGGGGACGCAGGATTGCCAGGACGTTGAACAGAAATTTGTTAAAAGAACGCCCGCCCAAAAAATCTTAAATGGGTGACTAAAAGATGATCGGGGATGAGTCGGACACACTTTCGAAGAAGCTGAGGAAAGGAAGCGGGTGTGTATTAGGTTCGACGGGAGTTCCTCCAGTCATGCAACAACAGGAGTCGCACAGCTCAATCGCAGGGGAATGTTGAAAAGGGTGAGAAGGGGAGGAGGTAATCGCCATCGACCCAAGGCAACTCCCAATTTGAAAACTTCAATCGCTACGGGACACTGAAAGACTTGCCTGAAAGACCCCTGCTGTGAAAGTAAGAAGGGTAACACTAATGTTCATGGGGACCTAAACGCCTCAGTCGGGCTATCGCATTGAGCCGCGAGTAATCATCTAGAGCAGTTTCGAGGGAGTACGTAAATGCTTCACAAGGGCCGGGTCGCGCAAAAACTCAGCAGAAGGACCCAGGGCGCGAAATTGGTCTGGTTAGTCAAGTTCCGAACCTGTCAAAGGGAGGGTCACCAGGTCCAATAATAACCTTTCCATCTTCGGGGACCCTGCACCAAGCTCCTTCAGCCTCGAAGGGTGCACAAAAGTACGTAAAGGAGACGCACAGACAATGCGCTGGCGTTCTTATTGAAAAACGGAGGCGAAATAAACCTCCAAGAACCTGGGCGGACAACATTGACTACGGGCATCACAAAACCCATAACCCATTTTACAGGTGGTATGAGGAGGGGAATAAGCTCTGCCGTCGACCGCAAAAAGGAATGTTAATAAAAAAAAAAAGCCCCGTACCAAAACTCCTTACTCATTACATTCTACGGCTCAAGTCGAAGGCAAAGGGTCGATCGAACAGATGAAAAATCCTAAAATTGATTCTACGATCCACTACTTCCCGCTACGCAGAAAAAGGACAAGAAATCAAAGACAGGGGGGACATGAGGGGAGAGAAAGATCGGGGAAGGGGGCTAATTAAGTAATCACTTTGGAAGTCGCAGTCAACACAAGAGAGCGACGTCCGCAGACTAGTGTGTAAAAAAAACAGGGAAAAAGTCGAATAACAAGTCGTAACTTGCGAAACGGGGCTCTTCAGGGCGTGAGATCTGGGAGAACAAGCGACCCGCGGAGGTCTCAACCGCGGCGGTTCAGCAATAAGGCCAAGGGGGAAAGAAAGTTATTCAAGACCTAGGTGGAGTTCTTCTTAAACTCTACAAAACGAAACACCACAAAATCCGAAGAAGAGGCGACAAAATTAAAAGTAGTGAAGCTACAACCTCTACGCGACAGCGGGGACAGGGATATTGTAACTCGTTAAAGCCCGCGCCGAGAATCGAGGGGATCGGGAGATTTCTACCAGGAGGTTCATTAACCTTAATCAGGAGGCGGCAAAACGCCTAAGATCACACGGACATTGGGAGCGACTTCCCGAACTCCCCCTCTGTCCGACAGAAAGGAGGAAGAGGGAGGGCGTAAGCGATCAAAGAAGAGAAAAAGTAGGTCCAAGCCCCCAACAAAAACGTGTTCTCTCGGGGTAGCAAGTATAGCAAGCTAACTAGGAGATCAGTGCCTCCAACTAGCCAAGGCAGACAACTACGAGACGCCCCACAAGTAGAGACAAGTGCTACAAGAAATGATATCAATAAGCCGTTCCGCAAACTGATCTGACAAGTCTTTTTTCAGACAATCGCCGGCAGCTTCAATCCCGAAAGTAAAAAACTTCTCATCCATCCTCTGACGCCAGTCAGTGGACGAAACAGGTTGTGCTCTAAACACAAACACCAATGAATATAGGGATAAGGCAGTGGTAAAAAGAGGACGGTGGTACGTACTTGAGAGTGGGATTGGGGCTGGTACTGCTCGTTTGAAATCACAGCCTTGGGGGCCGAAAGGTAAGCGGCGGGGGACTTGATTTCGAACCTATTGGGCCGCTTAGAAGGGGGAGGTAGTCATCGGTATTGTCCGGGAGGCGGTTGTGTGACTTTGGCAGTCTTCTTCACTAAGAGATAGCTGAATTGGAGGGATTAAACACGGCGAATCCTCTAAGCAACTCGGATACTTTTAAATTTGAAGAGGAAACGTTAAGAATTGCTGAGGATAAGGATTGGGATGTTGAGCAGTCGTTAGGAAAGTTGCTGCTGATGTTTGACCTCCCTACAGAAGTGCGCAAAAGAACGTTGCGGAAGATGAGAAAAGAAGATTAAGGGCGCTGGCCTGGTCCATAGCAGGCAATATCGTTCGGATGTAGTGTTGAAGGAAGAGGGCAGGGATAGCCGAGGAGACCGGATCTTCGGATGGGTGTGGGGGGGGGAGGGGGAATGACCATCACCGACCGCCGTGCCCATGTTTTTGACGAAACACGTTCTTTCAATTCAATGAAGGGGAGCGACCCTAGCGAAGTGAGCGCACCGGGGTTGGGAAATCTCAGTCCGCCTGGATCCCGGAGTTAATTGGACTACTAATGTGTTAGTCCTCCGTGGGGGGTTAAGTAAAAGACGTGATGCGGAGCAATATTGGGGCCTTAGAATAGAACACCCTAGTTTGTGATCAAATCAATAATAGCCACACCATCACGAGGAAGATCCAGGGAGCATGTCAGGGTCGGTCGAAGGGGTTCAAGGCGCGGGCTTTATCCTTCGGGGACCCTGAGCAAACTGGGATCAGCCACCAGGCTGAAATTCAATCTGCTCTACGGGGTCTAAAAGGAATTGCGCAAATGACGCACGGCGTCGTAAGGAGGGGGGTGAGGACTGGTCGAAAAAGGAAATGCATGCTGGAGGGGAACGCAACCCTCCGGACTTCTTGGATTGGGGGAAAATTGGCAGATTCGTACCTGGGGACGAAGCTGAGTGTAAAAGCTGTCAGGGGTATAAAACTTGATCATGTCCAAAAGGGGGGCTATCTTCATGGGAGGGGCTCCTTTAAGTAATTTAGGAAGAGGCGAGCTGTCAGAAGAGGAGTGAGATGTCCAAGTGGCCGGAAGGGGACTTGTATAGGGTCAGGGCGGTTAGTAGACAGATAACAGTGTGGAGTCAAAAAAAAAACGGAGACCATGCCATTCGGCGACAAATGGAAAGGAAGTATGGGAGGAAGGCAGGGGAAGAGCCCCGGAGGCAAGGGCACCGGAGGAAAAGAGCACGAACTATAGATGGATAATGCGGCCCTTTGTCAGAGATGAAATGAGTAGGCGCGCGTGCGGTGGGAAAAAAGAAATATCAAACAAGTGCCAATAAAGGGGAGTGTAGGACCGAGGGGAGGGGGCCTGCTCGCGATTGTCCGGAATTTCCCGGGGAAAGTCATCGCTGCACGGAAAGAACGTGAGTTCATCGAAGACCGAGAAGAGCGACGAAAGGGAGGTAGGGTGGGCACTACGCGTCAACCGCTAACGATACCTCAACACTAAAGAGAAGGGGATAGAACTGATGAGGAGAAAGGAGGACCGGAGGTAAAAGGACGGGGAAGGGCGAAATCAGAAAAGGTCAGGTTAATTTAAAATCCGTACATGAACTTGACCTGTTCAAGCCGAAACGCACAACAGACTCTGCCTCGCGGTGGGGCAGGGGGGGAATAATGGACAGGATTTAAAGATTCAGTTTTAAAGACTAAACATTTGAAGGGGGGAGGAGACGAGCGAAGTGAAGCTGAATGGGGGGAACATTGGCAGAAAAAGGAAGTGGGTGAGTTGCCGATTCCGACACGGACAACAGGGTGCTGCCCTCCAACACGACACATTCGGACAGAACATTGCTCAGCGACGTGATTGATAAGGTGGGGGGAGCCCATAAGTGGAAGCTTCGAAAAGGGCCGGGGTCCGAAAGCCTAGAAGCCCGGCGAAAAGAGCCACAAAAAAAGCAGAGGAAAAAGACCAGCGAAGCTCGGCGTAAGACCACCGCTCGCGTTTCTCACGGAGTAGGTTAAAAAAAAGGTAACCCTCCGGCTCGCTCTATAGTTCGAGTACAAAAAAACTTAAGGGTGACGCAAGCATTCCTCGAGAAAGATGAAATTGAGGGAAAAAATGATCTCGAGATAAAAAAGGAAAAAAAAAGAAGAAGCTGGATGAAATAAAACCGACTCCCACGATGCATCGACCTCGATAGACTCTGGATCGAGGAAACTCAGGTTAATAAAAAACCCCACCCCACCAACCCCCCAACAAAGAAAACCCCAAACACCCCACCAACCCCACCCACCCCCCAACAACCCCCCCGCAGCCAACCTCGCTAGTTCTTCCTCATCACGCGCCAGCCGATGCAGAG
>Ga0179593_1510390_pt1 | contig 18686 bp, 28 predicted proteins | sample CZODoug2_1_08_16_FD_185931 | JGI IMG/M metagenome (GOLD analysis project Ga0179593, IMG submission 185931) | Vadose zone soil fungal communities from Angelo Coast Range Reserve, California, USA - CZODoug2_1_08_16fungal (PacBio error correction) | ecosystem: Environmental > Terrestrial > Soil >...
AAAGAAAAAAAGAAACGGGAATTTCACAAATCAGAGCATAACACCTCAGATGTCGAACAGATGTGGTCTGCAAGCCAGGTGGAAAATAAGGGACTTCAAGGTTCAAGACCGTCGGTCGGCAAAAAGTAATGAATTCAACAAGGATTTGATGGGCATGGAGGGTAGACGCTTCTTCCGACCAGGGGGGGTTGGGAAAGGCCTAAACAAGTAAATCGATCCGACCGCAATACAGGAAAAAGGAAGCAGGACAGTACCAAAAGAAAAAAAGGGTTGGAAAGCCAGACGCAACAGAGGGGTGAGGAAAAGCAGAGAAGGTGAGTATTCCCGGTAACCCCGCCAAGGTTGGAAATATACGTGGGGGGAAAACGAAAGAAAATCGCGGGGTAACGGGCTGTGTCCTCAACAACTGGGGGGAACACGGATCCGCGAAAAAAAATATCTAAAGAAACAACAAACGCGCAACTGCGGACTGAATGGTTTAGTTGCGGGGCCACCGTGGGGAATCGAGTGCCCAACAACGAGCGGCAAGAATACCACACTGCCAAAAAACTGTATAGGGGAAAAAAACGGCAACGCTGAGGGGGGGAGAAGGGAAAAGAAGAAAAAAATGAACGAGTCAGTTAAGGAGACGAAAAAATATACCGGACTCCCCGATTTTTCAGGAAAAGGGACGCGTGGGGAGAGTCGAAATTGGGAAAAGTGCGAGTAATTAGAATTAAGGCATGAATGGGGGTAACGGGAGAAACGGTTGCAAAAGGGGGGGGGGGGTTGAAGAAAGGGGTACATCTTTAAAGGCAGAGCGTAAAAAAAAGAATGGGGCATGGTCCAAAACAAGGAAAAACATGATTCACAGTAAAAGCGGAATGAAAGGTTACTACAAAAAACAGTTCGGAACAGACCGCGCACCCGAAAGGAAGTGAATAAGAAACTGAGGAACTGGGGGGAATCGAGGTCAGATAACAGCACCCAGGAAGGGACAAACTCGAGAAGAAAAAGAACGAGGATTGTCAGATGTAAACAAATCTTAGCTATCCAGGGCGAAAAAGGAGAGCAGTGGTCTAATTGTAGTAGCAGAAAAGGAAAGGACGCAACGGGGGAGGGGAAGGGGGGTGTTCACTCGCTAACAAATCGGCGGTGCTAATGAAATAAAAGGGGGAAACTCGAGAATGACTGGTGGGGAAGAAAAAAAATGAAGTCCGAGGGGGGCGTGACCATGGGCCCAATTAAAGGGGGGGAACGATTGCGTAGGGGCAACATAAAGGGAGAATCGCACGAATAAGGCTCTTATAAAACTCGCCCAATGGTATTGAAAAAAAAAGAGGAAAACAACAGGGGGACTGGGAGATGTCAAAGGGTAAACGTTTGTTGATAACGGGCAGACTTTTTTACAAAAGGTGTGAGCTTCGCGCAAGGGAGGTCAAGTCAAGGTGGGGAATGGGGCAACGGGCGGGGGGAGGGGGGGAAAATCATTCAAACAACCAGGCTGCAAAAAAAAAAAGGGGTGTTGACGAGCGGCTCCAAGAAAAAAGCTAAAAAAGAGGTGAAAAAGGTGGGGGAGGCAAGAAGGGGGTCGCAAAGTCGCGAAATTTGGGACGTTGTAAGGTTTTGGTTCCATGAAAAGTACGGCCAAAGGTGTAGGGGGAGGCAAAAATTCCACGGACGTCCAGTCAATAGAAAAAAAACTCGCAAAAAAATAAAAAAAAGATCTAAACCACGGGGTCGGGAAGGAAGGTGGTGGCAAAACGGGAATGGCCGCGCATCAGGCTCCGACCAGGTGGGAGTCAAACAAAACAGGGGGCCAGGAGAAAAGGTCAGGGAAAGAATCACGGAGCGGAGGGGGTAGAATATCAAGTACGCAGAAGAAAGGGGCTCGTGGAACCATGTGTCCCAACGGAGCGGGAGAAAAAGGATTCAACAACGAACCAAGGGAAGCCTGGAAGTTGGGCGCCGAAAGGGGGGTAAGGAAGGGGTTTTTTTCAAAAAACGGGGGGGGGGGGAGACGTGGAACCCGAAAAAGGGGACTCAATGCCGGACCAGCGAAGGGTTGAATCTTAAAAAAGTCAAGGGGGAGGGCCAAAGGCTCTTACGGGGGAAGGGCGGCAAAAACAGAGGGTTGCGATGATTACACTTCGGGAAATATCACTTAAGCATCGAAACTAAGTCTTCCGTTCAAGTGCAGAAGGGGAAGCGAGAGAGGGAAGGGGTCAAAAGCAGTGTTGTGGCAGGATCCATGAGGTATTTAAGACTAGGAGTGACATAAGAAGGAAGGAGTGAGGAGCCGCGAAGGTGAATCATTTTAAGATAGAAGGAACAAAAGGGGGGAGGAAGAGAAACCGGGCGACTTTTGAAAGGGAGGTTGGGGCCGGAGAGACATCAGAGGGGTCAGTGCAGGCGTGAAGAAAGTCAAGGGGCCCTTGACATACAATCTGAGGACAAGGAGACCATTAAAAATGAGGGAGGGCATCCCAGAAAGGGAAAGTCAGAAGGTCACTTCGCGTGCGATTCACAAACAAATCTGGTTCAATGAAAAAAGACTTGTGGGAGTCATTGGGGAAAGGAAGTTAAAAAATCAGAATCGTTTTCGCAAACAAAAAGGGGGGAAAGAGACGAAATCACCGGTAGCCTATCGAAAAAACAAAAAAAAAGGGTATTGGGATTACAAAAAGAAAGATTAAAACAATAATTCGAGCCAGGGTCTCTTGGGGGGGGGGGGGGGAGAACGCTCTGCGAAAGAGAAAAGGGCAAGGACGACACGTGCCGTCTTTTTCACGAGAATAAAAGGGGGAAAACTACAGCTGCAATTTTTTCCAACGAACGGAAAGAAGAGAAGAGGGGGGCCGGGGGGAGATGGAGCATTCGCACGGGTGGAAAACCATCCGGGAAGGCCAAAGAAACACGCCCGAATGGGAAAAGCGGAAAAAAGTCTCAGTAAAAGGATCGACACCGAAAAAAAAGGATCGACCAAACAAATCGACTCTATGGAACCACCGAAGTTGCAGGACAACGGGGGGAAGGGGTCTTCCTGAGTCTCTACTTGAGATGGTTAGACCAAAATTCAATAGGAAAAAGCTGTCCGGGGACGCACGTAAGAAATTACGAAGTAATGCAAAAAAGAAAAAAAAACTCTGGGTAAGAACCCATGGGATCCCGAGGTAAAAATCAGAAAAGAAAAGGAAGAACGCGTTTCACGGGTCAAATGGGGGAAATGGGGACGAATTTTAAGAGAAAAAGTGATCCAAACTAGGGGGGGAAGAAGACGTAAGAAAAACCCGAAATGTCCCCAAGGAGTTAAGGCAATATCAAAAAAGAAGAGGGGGGGAAACGAAAATTGAAAGTTCCTGACAAATCGTACGGGGGGAAAGGGGAAATCCCAAAGGAACGGGTCTTACACTTCTTAGAAGAGAAAAACAACAAGGGGTAAAGGGGGGGGGTTGTTAAATCCTACGCAAAGGAACGCGTTGGGAAATTTTTAAAAGAAGCAAAAACGGCTCTCAGTACGTGAGGGAGAACTAGAAGATGACAAAGGAATGCGGAAAAGGAGCCGAAGGGGGCCCACAGGTAGGGGAAGCCGGAGCCGTAAATTCCACATAAAGATCAAAAACAAAGGAACAAAAGTGGGGGAAAAAAGTAATCAAGGTGTAAAAAAGGAGGACGGACCCATTTCGGGGATGGAACACGCGGAAGGGGGACAGTGGTCGAAAAAGAAAGCCCCGACAACCAAGCCCAAGCGTTCCCTTCCCTGAGAAATGGTGAAAAAACCTTCCCCCCTCACAACCGCGCTAAGGGAGAATGTCCCCAAAAGATAAACGACAAAAAGAGGCTGTCACCGCCGGCCGTGGGAAGCCCCCTCACGAACAAACCTCCCTGGCAAAAAAGGGAACGAGAGATTAGGAAAAACGGACGAAGAAAACATTCCACGGGGTTAAGGTCTACGATCGTACACCGGCCAAACCGGTGAAGTTGAACCGTTTGAGAAAAAAAAGGGGTTAAACAAGGGAGAATAGACCTCAGTGGGGGGGGTTGGGGACAAGGGCGAAACACTACAACAATAAAGGGGGAGAGATGAATCGGAAAGAAGGGAATTCGTGCGGAAAGGGATCAAGGGAAGGGTTCACAGGTACATTAAGAAAGAGACCCCCGTTTGTTGGGTTTTGGGGTGCATGAAAAAAAAGGGAAGTTTTGGTTGAGGGTTGTCTTTTTGGTTTAACCGGCACAAAAAGCTGAAAGGGGGGGAAAATCGTGGGAAGAAAAAAAAATTAAACCAGAAACTGCCCAAACGAGTGTGCCCCACAAGTGGGGCTTCACAACCTAACCGATGTTTTGAGCAACACCAGACGCATCTAAAAACGTGCGCCTAAAGTGGGGTTTCCGGTCTGCAAACTTGAACTGGGAACTACAAATGAGAAAAAATGAAAAAGGGTAAAAAAGTCCACTTGCTAGGGGAGGGTATAAAGGATGGTTTGTCCAACTCCAAAAAGTTCCGGGCGATGTTCACCACCCAGTTTGTAGAAAAAGATGTCATCTGGTGGGGTGAAAACCGGCTTCGGTTTAAAAGTGAGAGAAACACGGGGAGTGTTGCCCAACCGATGGGGGACGTGGAAAATAGGGGAGCGAAACTGCAGAATACAAAAGCATGGAGACCGTGACCGAAAAACAGGGGGGGAAAGGATGGAGGCGGTTTCGCAAGCGGGTTCGGCGAGGGAAATTGTGTGTAAAAGTGGGGGGAATGGGGGGGCCGGAGTGGTTAACGTGAAAAGGGCAAGTCCGGCCAACTAAAAACAGGATTTTGTGCACCCTGACAGAAACAAGGGACGTATATCAAAAAGCGGGGGGAAACACTCACCATTGAAAAAGGATGGCAGGAATGAACAAAGCATAAGCGGGAAAAAAGTGCGAAATACGCAGGACACGGGGACCGAAAAACTCTTTAAGAGAGGGGATATGCTTTACAAAAAATCTTCAATGGGGAAAGAGGAGACACGGAGCCCCAATTCAAATGGGACGTGCGGACCACCTCCAAGGGGGCAAGAAGGGGTTGTTTAATGGAAATCGTTTCACTTGGGAAAGAGGGTAAACTCGAGGGCACAAATGAAACTAAAAGGAAACATACAAGAGTAAAAAAACGGACAGTGTGTACCGGTGGTGAGTAGTCAGGGGGCATGAGGAAGACAGTCGGAAAAGGTGGAGAGAGGGGACAAGCCATATCACAGAAAAGAGTCCAAAAATGCCATCAAAAAGATCAGCCAAAAAAAGAATGGCACCGGAGCGGAGGAAAGAAAAGCAAATCCTTTCGGGGGGCATCAAAGAACAACGGCCTTTAAAAAGGGAGTGGGGGGGGGGTCGGGGAACCCGTCGTGTGAAAAAAAAAGGGCCGCCTCACCTGGGCCTGGGAAGTGAAAGGAACGGAGTAGGAAAACATACCTTTGTGGGTTCAAGGAATTCAGACCGTGTGTTCTATGCGAGGACAATACAACCATGCCCAGAACCAACGACTGAAAATAGAGGGCTGATCCGAAGGCTGACAAAAAAATGGTCACCTGGAAAAAGTGGTTATTCCAAACCGGCGACGATCAAAATTCCGGTTTGGTGTCGCAATCGACGGGGGTGACTGTTGAGACTGACACTTGACCGCATACGGTGCCCCGAGGGTGAGTGTGGGGGAAGGCGTAGAAGGGGTTGTTGACGACAGGGAGGCGGGGGCGTAAGTTTGATCGACAACCGAGGGCGGGAAGGGACGACCGGCTAAGGTCAAAAAGAGATACGCACGGCTGAAAAAGGCGGACACCCAACCGAATCTCTAAGTGGCGAAAAAAACAACTGGCGGGAAGCGAGAAAGGACGGAAAAGTCCGGGGTTGTTGACTCAGTCCAGAATGCTCCTAAAATCAAGAAACGCAAAAAAACAGAACCACTAACCACCGGGAGGGGGGCCGGCCAAGACCGGCGCGGGGTAAAAAAAAAAGCCCCGGGCCCAGAAGGGAAAACACAAAAAGAACTGAAACGCCAAATCGAAAACAAGCCCACTGCAAACTCAAAAAAAATCCTCGGAGAGAAAAAAAAAAAACATTAAGTAGTGATGAAACTCGTGGGAGGGGGGGGGGTTCGTTTTCTGGGGAGGTGTCTTGCAGAAAGGTCCGTCAAGGCTTAATTGAACGCCTCTGGAGAAAATCATCATTTTCTGTTGGAAGGGCTCGGGTTGAAAGCGAGGAAACTAGCGTAAACCAAAAAAGTTCGAAAATCTCGACCCGGGGATAATTGTCCTAAACAAAAAAAGAGGTCCGTTTTTGGGGGGGGGAAGGGATCAAGGACGCTGCTATGGTAGCGGCGGGGTTGTATAAAAAATGAGGTTTTCACAGGTCAACTCAAAAGACGAGTCACCAGCGGTTCGCAAAAAAGAAAGAAAGTCACTAGAACAAAAAACGCGAAACGTTAAAAAAGTGCAAGAAGTAGAAAATACACAGGAGGGGGGAAGAAAACGGGGGGGGGGGGATTCCGGTAGCCTTGGTAAAGCAGCGATTTGCGGAGTTTTCATCCAACACCATGGAAAGACCCCTTGGGGGAGTATTAACAAGAGAGGGGCAAGAGAAACGGAGAGTGGGTGGCCTTTTCCGTCGGGGGGGGGGGGCGGAGGGGGAAATGGAGGGGAAGCTGGAGAGGTGGAAAGCTAAGGGCGAAGAGGCGATAGTAGTGGGGGGAGAAGACGTGATTTGGTGTGGGACAGGAAGATGGAGAGAAGTAACGGGAAGGGTCGGAAGTGAGGAAATATACAAAAATAAGAATGGCGGGAGCGAGGATAAACTAGGGACAGGTGAACAGAGAAAAAAAGCGAGGTGGTAAATACACAGGGGGAAGAGCGACGACGGCGGGGGGGTGTGAGAAAAGGAGTGGAATAGGTCAGCCGCCGAGATCCGTACCCCCCTGCCCTCCGCCCGGGGAAAAAGGATGGTCGCCCCCCCCCCCCACCCGCAGCCCCCCGTTTACATGGTGGTACGAGTAAGGTTGAGGAGCATAGGAACGTCGTCCTAATATAAAAACAGCGTTTGAATGTTAAAGGAACTCGGGGGGAAAATAGACAAGGAGGTATAAATTCCATAAATAACGTCCCCCACGCCGGCCGAGCAGGAAAAGTGAAAAGTTACATCAACCACCTCCGACCAAGAGAAGCAAACTCCGCGTTCAAAAAAAGGGGAAAAATTAACTGAAGTAACGGCAAACCAACATCAGGACGAAAGCTTTCGGGAAGAGACTGAGAGAATCGGGATGGGTTGGCCATACTCTCAAAGGACACCGAAAAAAAAGAGCTGGGGACGCAGTAAACTTGAGGGGGAGGGATGGTGGGGTTGAGTGGATATCGAAACGGTTGGGGAGAACTCAGGACCCACAGGAGCAATGGGCATCATAAAAACATTGCCCAAGGGATGCCGAACAAAAAAGGGGGGCAAAAAAAAAAGGCAAAAGGAAAAATTGAGCGTCATGAGTAATAATCCATAGTAAAGGGAGGGTAACGCACGAGGGGTGCGTCAAATGCCAAGGGATACGCATAGTTGTCCCGATGTGACTCCGGGGGGGGGCCCAAAGGAGGAAAAGAAAAAAGGATGGTGACCCCTACTGGTGCGGAGGGGGGGAATACCGTCATTTGGGGCCGGGAAGAAAGAGCCAAAAAAAGGGGGGGTGCAGGAAAACTTGGGGTGGCCGCCTCACAAAAAAGGGAAAAGGCCAAAGGACAATTTTTCCAAACAAGAGTGTTTGAGGAAACCAAAGCCTGGGATCAAGTTGACAAAAAGAAGTTGAAACGTCCGAAGCCAAGACCTTTGGGGATTGTGCGAGCAAGAACAGTCGGGGGGGGAAAACCAGAACACGACGAGCGGTTCAAGGAAAGGGGGCAATAGGAAGTAAAAAAGACAGTTTGGGCGACAGTGGAGGGGGAATGCGATGTAGAGAATAGCTAACAAAATCGAAAAAGGGGGGCAAGGCCGGCTCAAAGAGGTTAAGGTTGCTAATCAAGCAGAGTGGGGACAAAAAGAGGGGTCCAGGGAGTGAAGGAGGGTAAAAACGAAAATTACTTATTTTCCGTGGTGAAACAAAAAAGCCATGGAGTGGTCGAAAGTCGTGGACTGAAAAAAAACCCGGGAGAACGGCACCGAAGATCGTTAAAAAAGCAACATTGGGGGAGTTTTGCTACCAAAAGGGCCAAAACACCTTTTCGGAGATTGTCAAGGGGGGGGAAAAAAGGGGGACCGAAACGGGGGACAGCAGCACGGGGGAAAGACCTAAAATGCGAGCAAGAAAGTCTTAAAGGGCGGTTTTAGGGGGAGGGGGGAAACGGTCCGGGGAAATTAAGCTGGCCCAGCCTGCCGGCCAGGGGGGGGGTCATAGAGGGACACAGGACCACGTCTGAAGCGGTGCAGGGGGGAAAGAAAGAGGGGTTTCAAAGGGAAACGAGGGGGGTGAATTGGTACAGGCAAATGAAAACGCACGTTTGGAAAAACCGTCAAAAAGAGGTCAACTTTAAAGAAAAAAGCGGTGAACAGAAGTCACACCGATCTCACGTGGGGGGCGTGCGGGAGTTGAATTCCTGACAGAGAAAAAACCCTCAATGACGGTGCACAAGTACGAGGAGAATAGAAAAGAGGAAGGAAGGGGTGTGGGTAATGAGAGCATCAGTCACCGCGCGGAGGACAGGGACGTCGTTGTAAAACCATTGGCACCACGAAGTTCAAGGCGGAGTAGGAAGCAACACATCCAGCCAAGGGTAAGAGCAAGAAAAGTGTTCCGCACGGTTGGGAAAACCTTGTGGGGAGGCAGTGAAAAACCAAAAAGAGTGAAACAGGAAACTCAAATCCCGTAAGTCGGGGGGGCGCTTGGGGGAGATGGAGCACAAGAGAGAGCGCTAAGGACCGTAGATAAGGAGAGGTTCCGAGTGCGTGGAACAATCGGTTTTTGGGGGGGAGGATTTTCGAGTCCCAAGTCCACGTTTACCTGCATACCAGGTATGGAAAACGCCGGGGGGCAAAAAACACGCCCCCCAAGAAGGAGAGGGCAAGGAAAGGCGCAAATTGGGCCAGGGGTCCCATAAAGAGGAAATGAGCGTCACGTTCAGGACAAAGGGAACAGGGAAAGTATCGAAGGGAAGAACGAATGAGACTTGGCCGCAACTGCCGCCCCGCAGAAGGGAAGGAGATTTTGGTGGACGGAGACGTGCAAGCGGCGGAAAGGCGTGAGGGAAGACGCAGGGGACCTGCAGGAAATAGCACGAAAACCGCTGGCGCATCTAGGGATCAAAGGGAAAGCAAACGCAACGTAGGGCTCACAGGGGAAAAAAAAGGAGAGGGAAAGACTCAGGAGGGGGCATGGGAGGACGGGAGGGGAACCGTCGGAAGTGGAGTCATGGCAAGAGAGTCAAACGGGCCTACGATGGTCAAGAACTCGGGGGACCGGCGAGCGGTATACCTCGACCGGAGGGGGGGGGGAAGGAGGGGGGGGGGAAAAGGAAGAAAGGGAGGAAGCGAACCAAAACGGTCAGTGAGAGGGAAGAAGAGGAAATACCAGTCTGTGGGTCGGAAGACTCAAAGGTCGAAGAGCAACTTATGGTGAACAGTGGTCACAGGAAACTACACAAGAAACGTCAGGTGTAACCGCGAAAAGAGCACGAAAGAGGCCAAGGATGCATGGGGAAAAGAAAGAAAGCAGAGGGGAGAAGCCGTGCTAAAACCGATGCACAGAAAGAGGAAAGGAGCAAAGCAAAAGGGAGGCAACAGGAAACAGGGCCCGTCTGCTAGCCGGACAAAATCTACAGGCAAGAGAACGCATAAAGGAGAGTCACGGGGGGGAAAAAGGAGGGAAAAGGGGGGAGATCGGAGGAGAGGAGAATTAAAGGAATCGACGTATCAGGAATTGGTCGTTTCGGAGGCCGTCCCCTCTGCCGGGGAGGTGCGGGGGAAAAAATGCCAGTACGAAGGAAGAATTGTGAGACGACTGTGGCCACAGCTCAGACCAGACCAGAGAGAAACAGGCATCCCCTCCTAACACAACCAGAGTCAAGGGGATCTAAAAGACACAGTAGCGATGGAAGCAAAGCATCCAAAGAAAAAAGAGAGAGTGGGGAACATGAATCGACTTAGTAAGGCGCAGAGGGGAGGTGCCGCGCGTGGGGGAATCAGGGGAAAAAGGATATAGGGAAAGTGGTATGATGGTGGATTCTTTCGCAGTGTGCTCAATACCTCAAAGAGACGGGAGAGGGGGAAAGAAGGGGGGAGAGGAGAAAGTCGGAAGCGGAAATGCTGTGTCAAGAAAAAGGAGTGGAGAGGCCGTTCAGGAGTGCGGAAAGTAAAATGGCGAATTAGCTAAAATTGGTGCATTTTGGGTGACTATGGGCGGATGTAGGACCATATCGAAGAAGGGGGAGAGGGGGACTAGACGGGTCCGGGTTCAAAAAAAACTCCAAAAACGCGGTGGGGGTAAAAAGCCTATCAGGGACTGATCCTGAAAGTGGGTTCTCCAAAAAACCAGGTGACCAAAAGTGAGCGATAAATTCCCCCCTAAGCGCAAAAGAAACCCCGTTGGGAAGATGGTGACGTAGGGAAGGAGGGTGAAAACGATTTGTGACACATTGGGCTTGATGGACAAGGGAGGTTTGACGACCCTAAAAAAGGAAAGGACCTTGAAGGCAGAACACTGACAAATGAAAAAACAAGCAGCGAACTAAAAAAACTTACCATCTCACAAGAGACCGCAAGACCACGGAAGCCTGGAAGACCAAAAGCTACCTACACAAAAGAAGGGGGGGAAAGTTTGGGGTCCTAGTTAAATTTCGGCAAAGGGGAAACTACTAACCCCATGACCAAAAAGATTAAAACTAAAGACTCAAATAGTTAAGAAGAAAAAAAAATACAAAATCCTTTCCCGTTTGTATAAGAAAAAAAAAAAAAAGTTTTAAAAAAAAAAAAAAAAACCTATCTCAAAAAGGTTTGGGGGGGAAGCCGGCACCAAGTAATAGCGACAAGAGAAATATTATCCGGGCGAGGGCATGTTCAGTTGGAATCACCAACTTGGGTTTGGCCGTAATCAACAAAAAATGGAGGGGAACCTTGGGAAGAGCGGGGGGTGTGCAAAAAAAGTGCCAAGACAATCAGGGGGGGGGAAAAAGGGAAAAGTCGGGTGTTGAAAAAAAAATTTTAAAAACCAGAAGGGGACGCCGCCCCGAAAAAAGGGTTTTCACAAGGCTGAAAGGGAGAAAGGAACAGGGAGGGGGAAAGAGGAACACACAGCGGCAAACTGGTGACGCCTCAAAAGGAAAGGGGTCCTGCCGCTGGGCTTCAAGTGAAAAACAAGGGGGGGGGGGGCTACGTGTACGGAGCATAAAAAGCGGGGGGGAAACAAGCAGGGGGGGAAGGGGGGGGGGTTCTCGGAGGAGTGGGGGTGCGTGATCCAAAAAAAAAAAAAACTCGGATCAAGAGGCAGGACCAGGAGGAAGTATCATTCTGTTCGGTGCGCCATGGGGCCTGCGCGAAACAGGTTGGGGGAAAAAAATGGGCAATGCCGAGTATTAAAGGGGGACCAAGGAAGGACAGGGTCCCCCCTCAAAGTCAGGGGGGTGGAGCGGCGTGCAAGTTAGGAGGATAAAAAAACAAAGGAAACGATTAACGGGGAAAAACGCAAAAAAGTAAAAAGGCAAAATGCTTCAGGGAGGAAAAAAACTCGGGAAAAAAAAAATTGGGGCGAAGAAATGAACCAGGGGCCTTGAAAAAGCACGGCAGAAGCGGGTGTAGAATGTAGGGACAAAAGAGGGGAAGGGGGGGGCAGCTTAGAGTACTCATTTCAAAAGTGGCCAGAGCAACTTTGGCAAGTGTGTCGATGGTGGACCTACCGTTGGGAACGGGGGGTGGGAAAAAGAAAACGCGCGATAAACTCAACTACAATCAAGATACCGCAGCGTTGGGGTGACAAACGGGCTGCGATCCGTTAAACGGGGACCAAGGGGGGCAGAGAACAACAACCGATCTACCCTCACCCGAATTTGGCGAAACGAGACACATAACCTGGAAATAGGGGTACGGATGAAAAAACAGAGGGGGGGGGCCAGGCTTGACGATGCCATCGGCGGGGGGGGGGATGTCCACCCCTTGATGGTACGTAACGCCCCGAACGGACGGGTGGGCAGGGGGGGCAGAGACTTATTATTCCTGGGGTTGTTCAGGGTTCTAAAGACCCTTGGGCGAAGAGCAAGAGGCCCCAAGCCAAAGACACACCCGGAGGAAATAGTAGCAAAACGACGGGACTGCACCGCGGAAAGTGTAACAACCGGCCGACAAATACACGCGGTTGGGGACGGCATCTGGCGGGTGTAGGACTAGATGCCAGCCCCTTAGAAAGGTTTTGACGACATGGACGGTGCACGGGCCCCGGACGGGAAGGAGAAAAATGGGAGGAAGGGGAAACCCGGTGAGTTGATAAACCTGAGCACGAAAAAGAAAAACCTCTGAGTACGAATCGAGTTGATAGAGCCAAAAAAAGCTTGAGTGTCAAAAGGATCCTGCTGGCGCGAGCAGAATCTGCCTGTGGTTGACCGAAACAAGGTGACGGGATCCTCACAAGAGAACCCAAACCCCAGTGCCGGCGTGTGTGTGGTGGAGCAAAGCAGGTAAAGTTACCCGCCACGCCGGCCCCACTGAGGGACTGAAAAAAAAAAAAAAACCCGATCAATGCCAAAAAGAAAAAAACGCAAAAAACGTACAACAAAAAAAAAGGACCATCTCTAAAGACACAAAAACAACGGGGAGGAAGAAAGCAGGGAGGTGGCCAACCCAACAGGGGGGCGGGGGGGGCGGGTGACAGGCGAAGAGGGGAAAGGAGAGGGAGGGACGCCGCGGGGCGCCAACGCAGCGTGAGGGTGGCGGAAGGGGAGGCGGGAGGAAGGGGGGGCGGGGGAAAACAAAAAAAAAAGGAAAAGACGTCAAGGAGGAACAGGACAGAACGAAAACGAGCGATCGTGGGGAAATCAGACGAATTCGATGGAATCGCAGGAACGGTGGAGCGCATGAGTGGGAAAAAACGTCTCCAAGAAAGACGCTTAAGAAAACTCAAAGGGGGAAAGGAAAGAAGAAAGGGTCCGAGCGGATTCAAGCAAGACGACACTACAAAAGACGAAGTCGAAAGAGGGGGGGAAAAATCGGGGCAGGTGCAGGACGGGTCAAGTTTCAAAAGAAAAGATCAGGCGATAAGTTCAGCAGGGTGGATAGGGGGGGAAGCGGGGAAGGGGAGTCAAGGATTTAGAAGGTCCTTAATGATAAGAAAGAAATCCACCAGACAGTAGCCGAAGGGACCAAAAGTAATGATGAAAAGACCCCGACTACGGGGGCATTCTACCCGCGTTCCAGGGAAATAAGAACGGGCACAGCAGTTCGGAGAAAAAATGGGGTTCTATAAGGGCTCGAAGATCGGAATGTTCCATAGCAACATGGAAACAGAATCGAACGAAAGAATTCCAACAAGAGAAAAAAAACTGCGGGTCGTTATGTATTTGGCTTGGGAGAGCGTGGGGATCACGTGGGAAAAAAAAACACGGGAAATCCGACAACACTTTGCCCCGGGAGCTGGGGGGCCGCACGCAGAGGGTGTGGGGGGAGGAAGAAGAGCATGCCCTGACAAAAAAAAATTCTGTAAATAAGAACCAGGGAACTCTTAAAAGACGCGTTGGGGGGAAAAAAAACAAGGGCCGCGGGAGGGACGCCAATTTTTCAAGGGAAGGGGGGCGCGGGGGGAGCAAAATGAGAGAGAAATGGGGTGTGAAAAGGCCGGGGTTTAAAAGTGTGAAGTCAACGTGAGGAAAAAAAAGAGAAGGGCAAAAAAAGGAAGTGGCAGCCAACCGATGGCAAGGGGGGGGGGGGCTTTCAAGAAAAATCGGCCAAGAACATTGGGGGAACTCAAACAGTGGAAAGGAAAAACACAGCGAGCACAGACTCAAAAAGGGAAAGAAAGCCACGGCCCTCTTTTGAAGCTAGGGTTAGGCGCAAACAAAATCGGGGGGAAAAACATGAGAAGAAGGAAAAGCAACTTTGGGGGGGGGGGGGGGGGACAGAAATGTGCAAAAGAACGGAGCACATGGAAAAGGGGGAGAACAGTTGGAATGGAAGGCAGTCGCAGACGAGGGCGAAAACGTTTCGAGGGGGGGGGTGTGTTCCTCGTACCCAAAAAAGAGGGGGGGAAAAGGTGCAGATGCCAGTTGGGCAAACCAATGGCGCAAAAGGGGGAGGTATGGTAAAAACGACTTGACTGCAGCAGGAGGGAAAAAAAAAAAAGTAAATTACAGGGGAGAGGGGGGGCACGATTTACGGCACATCACAATTTAAATCGCAAGATAAGTGAGATTGAGGAACCTTGGGGTATGTGAGAGTGCAGGGACAAAACAACTTGCCTGAGGAATTCGAAATTTTATGCTCACGGCCAAAAAAGGAAGGTCCGGCGATGCGAGGAGGACGTCATCGTGAAGGGAGTCGGGTCGGGCAGGAAATCCTTATCAAATGACGAGGGGGGGTGATAGGGATGCTTCCACAGGAAGCAAAAAAAATAGGGGGGGGGGCGAAAGAGGGAAAAAAGGTGACATAAGGGGGGTCAAGGGATTGGGAAAGTTGTGAATGTCGCGAACAAAGGAACCGCGTGTCGTAAAAACCGCCAGGCGTCCAAGTACCAGAAAGAGAACCTCTCAGACGTTAACCGGATGGTTAAGGTGGAAAGCAAAAAGGTTCGGGAATTTCAGGAAAGAGGGGATTCCACGGGGTGGCGGAAAGGGGGGGGAACGGGGAGGCATTGTCGAACTATCAAAAAAAAGGGGTCTCCTCATCAGGGGAAAAGTGAGCTGGTTGGTACACCCCTGTGGGTGGAAAACGAGGAACCTTTTAGACTAAAAGCTCACCAAAAAAAGACACCATTGGCACCCATCGGGTTGGTGAAAAAACCCGAATAAAAAAAAGGGGTTCCGGGATCTGACCCGAAAAATGACCTGAAATCAGGAAAAAAAGCCGTCGTCTTTGGGGGAAAAAAGCCACACACGTCAAAAAGGACAGGGCCTGAGATTGACTTCAAAAAGCGTCAAAGGGGTGGCAAGAGTGATCCCCACGGCCGGATTAAATGAAGGGAGAAAAAAAAGGCGCCTTCGGTAACCGAAAAAAAACGATGCGATCGGCGAAGGGCCGACCGAGTTTTGGGAAGTGCAGTCCACATGAAGGACGGACATTTCAAAGCAAAGGAGAGGGTGACTCTAAGGGAGAGCGTCCGAACCAAAAAAGCCGGCAAAGGAACCACCAAGAAGCGCGGAGTGGCGAATTGGGCGGAGAGAAACGGGGGGGAGGAAGGCAGGGCCGTTAGAAAGTCTTAAAGGCCCACTGCTCACATCTATCACGGAACTAAAAGTCGCCAAATAAGCATCGTAGGGAACTTAGCTCCCGAAAGCAACTGAGAAGACGGCTTGGAAAAGGAAAGAGGCCATTAGAGTGGGATAACAAAACTTTTCCGCCCGAGGGCCTTCTCGGGAAGAAAACATCCCGTTAATTCGAGAGACAAAAAACAAAAAAAACTTGAAGGAATTATTAATAGGAAAAAAAAGAAAAGAGAAGGCTGATCCAGGAGTCGTGTGGGGCAGAAACCTGAAGCGAATGGAAATCAAGGGGGAAAAAAGAAAACCGAACACCAGGACATGAAAAAAAGACTGCACTAAAGGGGGGACCAGGGGGGCAAGGCCCGTTCAGAGAGGGAAGCATCATAAGTAAAACCGAAGTCGGGAGGATCGATGGGCGCCAGACAAAGTCCAGGAGTCCAAAAAACAACTAAAAACAAAAATGCCCGTCATAGGGTTATAGGCTAGACCAAAAAAACAATCATACAGAAAAATAGCCTCAGGTAGGTCGAGCGTGTACTGCCAACCGTGCACGTCAAAGACAGGACTCCTCCAGGTCGTAAAAGGATTTGCGACCGCAAAGGAAAATACAAAAAGGGGGAAAACGCGTAATGAAAATTGGAAACTCATGGAAGAAAAAAAAAAAAAAAAGAGGAAAATGTCGCCGGGAACGCTGAGAGTCACATCGAAACGGGCGACTCCGGGGGGGGTCACATTTGCAGGGAGCAGGATAGGCTTATGGCCTAAGGAAAAAGCAAATCGAAAAAAAAAAAAACGCGGTGGGTACTCGCAAAAGTATCAGGCAGAACAGCAGTGACGTTGGGAAGTAAAAAAAGCCGGGAGGCGGACGGGTGGAGGTTCAAGGGTTCCATAGTCCGGGTTCAACGGGAAGCAAAAAGGAAAAAGAGGGGGGACAAAGTTATTTCTTCTCTCGAAAAACAAACTCGCGACAGGGGGAATGGGGTGGGGCCATGGAAGGGGGTCCGAATCCGGAACGCGTTGGGGGAAAATGTGAAAAAAGACGCAAGTGGCTACAAGTGAGTGGGATAACTAACCGCGGAAACGGAAGTTCGAACTTATCCGCGGGGTGGTGGGAAAAAACCGGGCAAGATAAAAACTTATCAAAAAAGAACCCCGGAAAAACGTAATACACCAAGTTGGGTTCGATTCCCCGGGGTTTACAGTCAACACGAGGTCCTATTTCGGGGGAAAAAGGGCAAAAAAAAAAAAAAAGGGACGGGTTTTGGACGTCCGAAAGAAACCGTTTTAAACTGCCGGGGAAGAAGTCACGCAACTGAAAAGACTCCGCAACAAATCGGTCAACGGTCAAGGTAGGAGCCCGAACGATTTCAAAGAAAGTTTGAGCCCGCAGGCTCGGGAAGGAGGAAGGGTGTATGATGAATAGGAGGAAAACCTGACACGATACAAAAAAAAAAAGTCACCACGAGTACGTACCCCAAAAAAACATGAAGAAGAACTAAAAACCGTCAAAAGCCGGGTGGGAAAACGTTTATACTTCTGATCCAAGAAGGGTTTTGGTGGGAAAAAAACGCGGGAAAATACCACCAAGGGTCGAAAGCGAGAGAAGGGGTTTTGAAAAAACAAGGGGCCGTATACGGACAAAAAAAAGGGGGGGGAATGACGCAATGAAACGCTTAAGACGGCATCGAAGGGAAAAAGTCGTGGGGAAATGGTTACAAACCGCAACCGGTGCACGCCAAAGGGGGGAGTGAAAACCAACCGATTTGGACGTATAACCAACAAAAGAGAAACGTGCGGACTACTGTGGGGGGAACAGTACTCTGGGGCAAAAGACGAACATCGAATCACAAGGGAGAAAACACTGGGGGGGAGAGAACGGCAGAACAACCAAGGTGGCTCAAAAAAGGTTTCCGATGGGCAGAAAAGAAAAACGCGGGAAACGGCTATCATCGGGGACAAGAAACTGAAAGGATCGACACAAATAAAAAGGGAAGGCGCCAGTGGCGGGAAAAACTCATTTGAACGTTTGGAGCTGGGGCAAAATTGAAAGCTCGAATGTGTGAATAAAAGTTGGGGAAGAGAAGTTAAAGGGGTAAACAGGAGTGGCCCTTTCACATTAGGGTTGACCTCTACCGGTCAAAAAGTTAACGTCATGAAAAAAGCCAAAAACACAAAAAAAAGGAACTAAAAAGAATGGGCTCGTACAATGAAACGCGAATAAGAACCAATTGCGACTAAATCGGAAAAGTTAAGAAAAGCAGAAATAACAATGTATAAATCTGGGGGTACAGAAAATGAAGAACACTATCGTCAAAAAAAACCCATTGCAAGCCGGGCGCAACTGTACACACGGGGCAAGGCACTATGCCGAAAAAAAAAGTGGGAAAGAAAAAAAAAAAGTGGTTAAGACCAAAAACCGGGGAAATAAAAAAAAAGGAAAACATCAAAAAGAAAAAGCAGGTGCTGGTTTATGCCTGAGGGCGTATTTGAACACCGGGGGGAGGACAAAGGTCTCGAAAAAGAGGACAATCAAATCGTAACGAGGCTCGAAAACTCGCTGAAAGAAAAAGGGAAGCCAATGTTAATCTATCATAACGAGGGGCAGGCTGAAGGCAAAAAAAAAAACTCACGAATTCGGAGGAAAAAAAAAGATTCTTGTACTCTAATTCACCCGAACAAATGGACCAGGGAGGTGAGGTGCCGTATGGGGGAGATTAAAGGAGAGACAAACTTGGTCTGATCCGGAACTAGGACTAAGACCCTCAATGCAAAAGAAAACCATTAGGGGGGCACAGGTCGAAGAAATAAAAAACGGTGCCTGAACGGGGGGAGCCCTAGGCATGGTTCCCAAACCTGCCGATATCCACGCTTCAACAAAAGTATGGGGTAAAAAATTCCCGAAAAGTGGCTATGATGAAAATGGGACGTGAGGTTTGCCGAAAGAGGGAAGGAGTAAAGGAGGGGAACCGATCGGGATGGAAAAAGAGAGGATCAATAAAAAAAATAAAGAAAGAAAGGGCTGGCCCACAATTCGCACGAACGTGTGGAAGAAGAAGGCCTTCTCAGAGGGAAAGTGCTGCAGGTTGGTTTTACCGAAAAAAAAACCAGGAGGTCAAAAAAAACATCCCGCGCCGCAAAAAAAAACAAACCCACAACATGTAACAAAGGAGTTTGGCGGCAATGAGCAAGTTTTCACAAAAACGAAAAAAAAAACACCGCACAGACAAAAAAGACGCGACAAAAGGAAAAAAAAAACCTGGCAAAAAAAGACAAAAAAAAAAGAAAAAATCACAAACAGCCAAAAAGGACCCAATG
>Ga0179593_1314349_pt1 | contig 18685 bp, 11 predicted proteins | sample CZODoug2_1_08_16_FD_185931 | JGI IMG/M metagenome (GOLD analysis project Ga0179593, IMG submission 185931) | Vadose zone soil fungal communities from Angelo Coast Range Reserve, California, USA - CZODoug2_1_08_16fungal (PacBio error correction) | ecosystem: Environmental > Terrestrial > Soil >...
GCGGGGGGCTCTTCGGAAAAAAAAGCGGAGAGAGGACCAGATAAGCTCAGGGGGACCTAGAGGAGGGAACCGTGAAAACCGGGATTGCCGTACTTGCCTGGGCAGGTAAGGAATTGGGGAAAGCAAGCGGCGACGACGTCCGTCTTCTAATTTCATGAACGGATTCTCGGACGGCCAGGAAAAACGGATGACCCTTACGAGGGCAGGGGAAGGGAGGGGGATGGCTGTCCCATGATCACTGCCGTGGGAAAGAAGAGGGCGCAATAGGAGTCGGACCGCGCAACAAAAGGGACTGGGCAAAAAAGCCGTACTGAGTTCAGAAATGCAACGGCAGGAGGACGCCCTGCCGCAAGCGCCAAGCCCGAAGGAAAGTAGAGACTGCCGTGAAGGATCGAAGTGGGAGGAACGGAAGGATCAACGAAAAACCGCTTCGCGAAAAAAAAGCAAGCCTCGGGATCTTCAGGAAGGGATGCCGCCCGGAAATGGAAAGAAGGGCGGGGAACTCGGAACGAGAGTCTAAATTAACTCGTTAGGGGAAGGCCGGAAAAGGGTGGGGGAAGACTGTGATCATTCAACGAAAAAAGAGGTGCCAACGAGCACGCGACAGCATCTAATCAATGAGACTAAAGGGCAACAAACACCCAAAAAGAGGTAGAACACGCCTAGTGCGTCGATCTCTAGTCAGCGGAAGAAGGCTGGGGGAGAACGAGGGGAATCTCATAAGGGGAAATGGGGAAAGGACGAAAAGAACAAAGGGACGAAGACACATAATTATTTTAACGCCAGAAGGAAGGGGATTGGACCCGAGACAGATAAGATTTCCCTGGGGGAAGGGTTAAAACGCTATGGCAAATTGAAGGGTTGAAGGAAAAATGGGCGGAAGGAAAAAAAAACTACTCAACTGGAAGTAAAGGGACTCTTAAATGGTCGAAAAAAGGGAAAAGGGGATTGTTGGGCGCAACAAAACAGCCCCGCAACTATAGAGAACGCCGGGAAGCGTGGGAAAAGAGCCAGAAGGGCGGGCTTTTTCTCACTGACAGGGAGTGATCTGCGTTAGCTAAGGAAACGGCGAGGAAAAAAAAATCAGGGCTGTTAGGTCATCCTATAATCTGGGGCAGAGAATCCAAGAAGCGTATCGGTCCGGAGTAAACATAAGGAACGCACTTGCAAATTAGAAGAAGAGAGAGGTCGTGAAGTTAGCTTGAGTCCTCCCCTGTACTAGCATTTATACCGGCTCGAGGGCGGAGCTACGGAGAGAAGAGAAATGGGGACTCTTCGAATGGGCGATTCAAAGGAGCTTTGTCAAGGAAAAGCTGCGCGACACAAGGTCTATACTGGCGGCCTTTAATTCAGGTCACGCGTGAGGAATACAGGCGCGAGCAGAAGGCAAGAATCATGACTCTCAATCACGAAAGAGAGACTAGGGGGTCCCGATAGGGATCCTAAGTGAGGGCGGAGCGGTGGAAACCTATGGAAATCCACCGGTGGGCCTCAGACATCAAAAAAAATACGGGGGAGAAATATAACCCCAAAAGAAGAGTCAGCCGCAAAAGAAAGTCTATTACTTGGGTGATAAAGAAACGGGAATGAGCACAGAAGGCTCCTAAAAGTCCTTCGGGACAGAGTACTTTCCTCGTCACAAAGGAATATGAAATCGACACAGGCAAGTTTTACCCGTTCTCAGTGGAGTCAAAAGCAGAATGCATGCAGAGATACCGCATCGGAGGAAGCATTCTCCAAAGAAAGAGGTACTAATCTACTGTCATCAGAAGGGGGAGAGGAACCGTTTTAAGCATCGACGGGAAACAGTCGACCGGCGAAGGGTCGGGCGGAAATATCCATTAGAGATCTAATGTCAAAGAGGAGGGATTTCCGGAGAAAGAAAAGAGAAGGAAGCCTATGGGGGGGAAGAGCCAGCTTTCGCCTACGCATGAAAGAGGCAGCAAAGAAAACTAAAAATGGTTCACAAAGATATCGAAACAAAAACGGGGGGGGAAAGGAAGGGGGGAAGGGGGGTGAAAAGGGGGTCGTTGATGAAGTTAGTTGGAAAGCTACTCGGCGAGAGCACAAAGAACCATATATGCTTCAGACGGTCCGCAGAAGAAAGTCCTTAACTCCCATCTGCACTGGAGGAGAGAGAGACAATGGGGTAAAGGAGGAAAAGGCGCTTCCCCTACCGACATGGCCTTCGAGAGGAACTGATCACGAAGCCCGAGAAGGGGAAAAAGAAGAATCCAGTCGCGGAGTAGCTTCGGCTGGGGGAGAAGCGCGGGAAGATATTCTTCTAGTTTAAACCCTACCTGGAAGCGAAAGCAATCGGAAGCAAGGGGTCACCCGGCAAGGAGTAAAAGAGGAAAAAGGCAAGTGTGACGAAGGCATTTGTACGAGGTCCACATTAGGAGGGGGAGAACTTCGTGGAAAAGAAGACACGGCGAAGCCAAGTACCAGCAGTAGAATCAGATGAGCGCCAGACGGAGGGGAGAAGACACTTTAAGAAGGCCCCGTCCGTAGGGAAGCGGTAAAAAAAAAACAAGAGTGTAGGGAACGCATGGAAAAAAGAAGAAGCAACTCCGCGACTGAGAAGATAATCTCTGACCCATCGAGACTGAGGGATTAACGCGGTCGGAGAAAAGGGGGGAGAGGTAGTATGGTAGGGAAGGTACTCCACGCGAAGGAAGAAAGGACAAAAAAACGTTCAGCCGGTTGAAACAAATCAGGGTCTCTCTTCAAACGGCTGGAAAAAAGGACACAAAAGCGCCAGAGAAGTCAGGAGAGCAAAATACGGAATCAAAACTCTGGCGTCTAAAAGGGCAAAACCGTCGAGAAGAAGAACCCACGGAAGCATTCATAGATCGCGGGGCGATTGAGAAAGGTAATAGGGGATGGGGAGACCTACTCTACTAAACTGCTGCATTAGCAATCTACATAGAAGCCTCAAGACCAGGAAGTTTTTAGCGCTTTAAATGGACGAACGCATTCTAATTCGCAATGGCAAGGGGGAGAACGAAACGAAAGAGACCCTTGCGGGGAAGAAGGGGGACACACGCTCAGATTCGATTAACCTTCGTTGAAAAAGGGGGGGTGGTCGGGAAAGGAAAAAGCAAAGAAACGCGCAAAAAAAGAGTCGAAGTAGAGCGGGGAGACGAGCCGGGCAGATCACCGCAAAAGGAGGGGCTGTGGTTTGGCTGACAGCCAAGTTCTTCATAACACTGGAAAAAAAAGAGCGTAGAAAAGGGCAAAGGGGGAAATCGTCGGAGGCAAAGCAAATCGGCCGCCATTGTGCGTTAGGAAAAATCCAGCGTGAGGAGGCAGCAGCTGTTTTAGAGGAGGCAAATCGGAGCTGCTCTAAAATTACGCCAATCCGATCTCGCGTTAACCAAAAGCTTCTAAGAGGAATGATTTAAAAGGCGAACGTCACTCATCGTTGAGAAAGGTTTGCATAGTTGATGAAGGCAACGGCTTCCTTGCTAGGAGAAAGGCGGGGAAAAAAAGCTTGCGCAGCCACTCTATGTGGCGCCTAATATCAAAGGGGGGGGGGAGGGAAAAAGCCGTTGACTTGGGGCCTACTAAGGTAAAAAAACACGTTGAAGTTGGGGATCTACTCGAGCAAAGGAAAAAACCCAAGTGAAAAGGGGGCCTGTGGCGAAGATCTCAAACCGATGACGATGACTTGCGGAGGAAAGGGATGTTAGGAAGAAAATTGATGGCCAGTATAGATTCGATTTCGAAGATACATCGATGGTCGCCGGAACAATAGCGAACAACTAAAAGAAGGGATATCAGATCGGGGCGGTTTCGCAAGGGAGAAAGGCGTGCTGCAACGGGGGGGGGGAAAGTGTACAAAGCAATCTGCAACGGAGGGGGGGCCAACTGCCTCATCGGACGTTGGAGAGAAAAAAAGATCGCTCGAATAGGGACGTCTCAGCGGAAGGGGAAGAAAATTAAAGTGTTTTAAGGAACCAAACAGGAGGTCGGAATCTATAGAAGAAGACGGAAAAAAAAGCCAGAATTTCATGAAGTAGGAAAAAGTTATCTTGTCGTCGAAACTAAAAGGAACCAAAAGGTAATGTAACTAAAACAGCACTACAGACGTTATAAAGGGGGTTCAGAGCGGATCAGGGACAAGCGCAGAGGTCTAACTTTCTAAATCGATAATCGAAGACGAGAAAAGCTAGACTCCACAAAAAAAAAAAAGGGAGGAGAAACGAAGATTGTCTGAACGTCTTCTACACCAAGATCTGTAGCCCGAGACGGCGCGCAAGCTGGCAGAGGGGGGAAAGTGCACAAGTCTTCCCGAGGGATTCGCGGGGGCAGGGAAAGGGGGGACGAGCGGTCGTCTAAAAAAAGTCCTCTCCTTCATGGAGAAAGTCATGAAACCTCAAGGCGTAAAGCCAGCCTTGCCAAAAGATTCCAACGAATCATGCGGTGCTCCAGGAGGTACAAAGAGGGGGGAAAGGTAAGGCGCATGCTGCAGATCTTCAGAAAAAACAACTCCTCAGAAAGGAGGCAGGGGCAATCTCACCGTCGATTCCGTACAAAATGACAAAGAAAACTCGACTCCCAGTGACAAGTAGGAAAGACGAAAGATGACATCAGTGCCGTTGCTCAGCGATAAGATCTGCGGGGACGAGAATATCAAAGTCCTGGAACAACGAAGTAAACATCTCTACCAGCAAACTCGTTCATAGAAAAGGGGGGAGAGGGAAGGAAAACGAAATTTAATCAATTGGCCTCAGCGTGCTCTATCCAAGAAAAGAGGAGAATGGCCGCCGGACAAGAGGGGCAAGTTTCTCTTCTTGCACCACATCGCGGGGCCGGCTAAAGAGAGGAATAAGAGAAGAAAGAAGAAAAACTCAACTTCCCACCTTCAACGCTTCTAAAAAACCAGTGGAGGCGATCTCGTAATAATGATATGAAGACGAGAGGCGGATCAAAGAGGAGGGGTCAATACTTATTCAATCTGAAACCCCTTAAGCCCGAACAATAAGAAGAAAAGAATCAGAGGAGTTTTGGGTTCGGAGACCACACCCCTAAAAATCAAGGGGGGAAACACCACCCAACACTCACCAAAGAAATCAAAAAAACCAAAAAAAAAAAAAAAAAAAAACAACTGCATCTGCTGACTCTATTCCTGGCAAGTGATGAAGGGAAAATGGGGGGGAGTTAGCACAAACAGCCAGACTTCCCCTTGCGGTATAGGAAAGCGCAGAGAGGAAAAGAGAAACTATTTCTCTCCTTTTGTGTCCTTTCGACAACACCCATAAAAAGAACGAGCATAGTCTAAACTGACGGAGCGTTTTTCCATCTCCATGAAAAGGAAAATAGGGCGTGTGCGCCTGGGCCGTAATATCTGGGACGCGAGAAAAGAGAGGAAAATGACCTGGGATGCTAGATCATGGGCAATCTGAACGAAGGGACGAGCGCGTCTTGGAGGAGTGACTGTGGAAGAATAAAGGAAGACGAGAATATTGATTTTCAGATCGGAGCGGAGAAGGGGAGAGGAGTGACAGGTCTCCTCTCTATGTAGCTAGAGAATCTCGTGCTCTGAGAACGTAAAAGCGTTGAAAAAAAAGCGTTTCCAGACGACTGCGGGAGCAAAGGAGGGGGAAAAAAGGAGGTCTCCTGTAGATTCATTAAAGCTGTCCTGCGTCTAGCAACACCGGCAAAAGAGGCCAACCGACACGAGAAGAACGACAGTCAGAGAGGGGTGCAGGATCTTATAGTCTCCGCAGTGAGGAGGTCGCCGGTTAATATGTCCAAAGAAAAAGACCTATTTGGGATCTGCTCAGTAGAGAAGTTTCTCTAAGGACAACGTGATCGCCAAGACGGAGCACAAGAATTAGAGCTGATTAGGAGTGGGAAGTGGTATAGGAAGGATCAACGTGAAGCGCATCACTAATACTGGATAGGGAAGCGACAAGGTAATCTCATCCTCCTGATCAAGTTGCAAGGGGTTGACCCTGCGGCATGTTGCAGCGCTCAAATGGAAGGGAATCGATGAACGACCTTGGAAAGAAACTAAAAGGGTACGCCGCGAGTCGGGCTTAATAAAGTCTAGAAGGGGGGGGAGAGGGATAACCGTCAAAAAGACAATCGGAGGAAACCGGACCGTCTACGGGGCGGATCAAGGGGCTCTATAGGAACTTCCATATAATCGGGGGAGAGGGGGGGGGAGGAGAGAAGAAACGCATAGGTTTGACTTGGAAAATTCCCATGGCCGACCTCAGGAAAAGGAGCGGGAAAGCCGCAAAAAAAGGGGGGTCACAAATCTCAGCTAACAAAAGGAAAAAGATAGAGGTGAACCAGGGGGTTTGGTGCGTTGATGAAAGATTTATTGTCATGCGTTCGGACCATGCGAAGAAGGAAGCAATGAAAAAAATAGGCTGAAAGAAGAGGAAAAATAACAAAAGAGACGGAAAAACTGAAAAGGGAAAGGAGGAGTCTCGATAGAAAGCCATACTCTTATCCTCCTTTCCTAGGCCCCAACGACTATGGGGGCAACGGTCCGAAGGCGACCCGGACCCGGAACTCTACCTAGGGGTGAAAGGCGCATAGCTTTAGGTGTTAGAAGCGCGTTTCCCTCTATTCGGATATTTGACTGCCCAGATTCACAAAATCAGCACGGGGAAAACGGCAAGTTGGAGATGCAAAGGGGACAAGAACATTTCCGCGAACACGTAAAGTAGGGGAAGAGAATCGGAAATCATCAAGATCCTAAACAGAGCAATCCCTAATCATCTTGCGCAGGCAGAAAAAAAATCAGTTTCTAGGCAGGGGGGAAAGAATCCCCGTCGGAGTGATGGGGGCGCCATCGCCAATCGGAAAAGGAGGAAGAGGGACACTGCTACTCCCGCGACCTCTGACCTCTAGAATCCTGCCCAATCGAGAGAAGCGGGCAGGGGATGATCTGTCGTATGACCGAGGGGGGGGAAGGGCGGGAGAGTCTAGGGGGGGGCATGCGCACGCGGAATGAAAGAATGAAAAACCTCTTTGAAAGACGGGTTCTCCCGCAACTGAGAGCGGACAAAAGAGGTTGGAAAACCAGACTCTTTACTCGTCAAAAGGGCAAGAAATAGCGAGCCGAACTCTACGCGGGAAACTAAATGTCACTCCTTCAATGACCGGCCTCGCGAACCGGGGACAATACGGAATGACTAAAAAGGCGAAAAGGGGGAGGCCACGGGAGAGGAGGAAATCTCGAAGGAAGATAAGACATCAAGACAGAGTAAAAGCACGCCAGAAATGCGCTGATAAGGAAGAGACGGTATAGGTTCCAGACTACAGAAAAAAGAACGGCAAGATCCCCTGGAGGGGGGGGGAAAAACACCAAAAAGTAAGAAGCTCGTGCGTGTGAGGGGTGGGGGTCCGTAAAGCACACACTACACCCAGCACGACCATTAATCGCTAAGAGAGTCGAGCGGCGCGAGACACTAATCGCCCAAAAGAAAGGGAGAGGGAGTTTGGGCGACGCCAAGTTGGGCATACAAATAAATTGGGGGACAAGGGAAGATCCTCTCTTAAGGGAAGAAGGAGGAGGAAAGCCTTGCCGCCCGGGTGAAAATTGAGGAAAAAAAATCCATGAGGTAGGATCGCTGTTGTTCGGTTCGGTTCGTCAAGGCAGAGCAGCGCATGAAGCAAAAAAGACTAGGAGGGATTCCGAAGACAGCAGTACCACTGAAGAGGAAGAGGGGAAGAATCTACGCACTGGGGCGTTCAAAAGATTTTTTAAGGAGTTTGGGATCCGCCGTATTCTGATGATATAAAGCTGTCACGGTAGAGCAGTCAAACCGAGGGTGCTAAGATCACCGATTCAAAAAGAAGGGAAGGCCGAACTCTCAACGGTTGAAGTCTGAGAGAAATAACTCGCACGAGAAGACAATGATTGAAATTTGAAGGGTGCAAAGATGGAGCTCCATGAAGTAAAAAGGCGTGCCGGAGGAGTTCGCGGGAAAGGTGAATGAAGGGAAGATATAAATAAGATCACTTAGGGGAGAACACTCAGAAAGAATAAGTTAGTGGCAGCTGCGAAAACGAAGATTCAAGGTTGAAAGTGACGGGAAAGAGAGGACAAAATTGCCAAGGGAAAAGAGGTAGGAGAGATTCAAACCGACTAGAGGCATCTTAAGGAAATCCAAAGGCAATGGCCTGGAAACAAATCTCTTAAAGTCGGAAAGCGAGAGAAGCGGGAGGACGGAGAGCAGGAGGACGGGGGGACAATTAAGTAGCCAATATCAAATCGTACGCGACGCTCGCAACACGACGGGCACAGAACATTCACGAACATTCAGAAGTGAGAAAGTGCTCAGTCAGTTCTATCTCAGGGGTCTAGGAGAGAAAAAAAGAGGGGCGAAGGTCAGGGAGAACGACCATCTATCCCAGAAAAAAAGGGAGAAAGAAAAGATGATGGGGGAGTAGGGATTAAAACTACGCACTATCTCCCAATCGGCAGACAACTTCCTATGAGAGAACGGAAGAAAAGTCTGAAAAAGGAAGTACAGGGGTAGCCGTAAGGTGGGCGAGCTGCGCGAAGGGAGGCAGAAGGAAGGGATAATAATACTGCTCTCGGCTGAATCCGGCCTGCCTGCAAGTGGAAACCAACGACGAATCTAGGGCCGGGGAGACAGGGGTATAACAACTAGGGGAATGTTAACCGTAAAGCTTGGAAATAGGAGGCGAGCTCCTTCTTGAATCACGCCCCCAAAAAGGCGGTAATGGGGCACCGCAGTCTGCCTTCAAGGAAAACTTCATCAAGAGAGTACCCTGGGCGCAAGGCGGCCAAGCCCTATCTGATCAGAACCGGGGGGGAGAGCGCGAGATCTTCGAAACGGAGATAACCGTGCCCAATAAACCATGTCGGTCGCGAAGTCAACGAGGTCAGACCGGCATGGAGCGATAGCGAGGCACCGGAAACAAGAAACGGGCGTTAACCTAGAGCGTGACTCTATCAGACTGACAAGCGTGGGAGGAGGGGACTGAAACCCAAAACCCCCCCCCGCAGTTTTCAGGCGTGCTCTTACAGGCCAAAAACCCTAGCTGGGCCGGAGAACGATTGAAAGATCTGAAAACGAGGACGTCCCTCACAAAAGGAAAACATAGGGGGGAGAAAGCCGGGGGGGGCTCTCTTCAATCCGCAAAAGACGAATGAGGCGGAGCAAGGATGAGGGGAAAAAGACAATTGCGCGGCGCTGCCCATTGAGGGAAACCTAAAAAGCCGACTACCCAGAAATCATTTGGGGGGGGTCGAAGCACATGCAATTTCTTGGCCGCGGGTCCAGTGGGGGAAAACGCAGGACGCATGGGCAGGAAGGGAAAAGAAAAGTGGCTGTTCCGCAACACACACAAACATTCGGGAGATGCAGGCGACGAAGAAAAGAAAAGAGGACGATACTGGAGAGGGGGGCTGGGTTTGGGGGGGGGGTGCGGTAAAAAACGACAAAAAAAAAGAACAAAAACGAATACCTGATCTCGTCAAAAAAGGAGCGTGTTCCCCTCCCGCAAGGGGGGAAGCTGTGGGGGCCAGGAAGGGCGAAAAGGAGAAAGCAGTTGGAGGGAAAGGAAAGAGAAGCGAAGCTGGCGAGATTGACTGGCGATGGGCTCTATAGTCCCATTCGGCGCTCTTTTCACATAAAGAAGTGGACAGGCAATTCGCCTAAGAATCTAGGGGGAGGTGAAGTGAGGAGCCGGCTCCAGGAAGAGGAGTGACGGGGGTAAAAACTAACAGGATGCTATAGGGGAATTCGCAGCTATGATAATGAAGATTGCGAGAAAGCGGTTGAAAGAGAGGGTGTCCGAGGAAGGAAAATAGAAAAAAACACCGGCTTAACGAGGGGCTCCTTTATAGCAGGTCAAGCTGGGGGAGCATAAAGGCGCGATCACGCAAAAACAAAGGAAAAGACTCAATCGCATCCCTCTCGATAGATTGGAGGAGGAAAGGGGGGGGAGGGATCCTCCTGAAGAGGAGGGCTGGGGAAGACTAGGTCCCTACAGCAGACTGGGTTCTCTGAGAAGCATGAAAAAGGGGCTCTGAGTCCAAAACTTCTCTAAAGACGATGCGCGCAAATAGCGCTAGGAGGCGGGGAGGGGGAAAAGAAAGATGATCACCAGAGGGGAGAAACACTGCCTGAATCGTGACAAAAGGGGAGGACATGTCCCCGGAAACGCGATGATAAACTAGGGGGGGACAGACCGGTAATTTACCAACGTCGAAGCGCGAGGACAAAGTTCATGGAGCAAGAGAAAAAAGAAGGAAACGCGCCTTCTGAAAAAGAAGAATCACTAAAATCGGATCCTCGGAGAAACGTCTTGATCCCAGGGAACATCAGGGACTAAAAGTAGGGGAGAGTAAGAAAAATACCTTGACTAACAAAATGCTCTAGAGAGAACTTTTCCAGATGACCGTGGAGTGAAGGACGGATTCGCAGCAAGGAGAAGAACGCGGATGGGGGGAAGCTGGCAGCTGCTTTCGAATCAACCAATGTAAGGAAGCAACGAAAAAAAATGGGTTCAAAAAAGAGAGCTCAACAACAACAAGGGGGGGAGGGGAAAGGGGGGGAACCCTGTTTTCGTGACCTTTCTAATGAAGAGGACCCGGCGAAGGGAAGAGGAACACTGAACATAAGAGCTAAGCTGCGAAAAAAAGAAAAGAAGGAAAAAAAAGTCACTTAGGGAAAGTTTCTGATAGAAAAGGCCGCTTCGGTCAGAAGACGTCTTCCCCAGCAAACGATGGTCCAAGATAGAAAAAGGAGAACCCGCAGTCGAAAGGGAACGGCCTCGCTCGGGGAGTAGCTTAGGAGTGGGGAAAGAGAAAAAGGCGGATATGGGGGAGAAAGGACATGGGTTGGAACGCGCGCAGCACGGCCAAAGTCACCCCGGGCAGGGGTGACTATTTCAGAGGGGCGGGTAAGGAGGACTTGACGCGGAATCCAAGGAAGTATTGGGAGAGACCTTCTATCAATAAAACTCAACATACACGATCCAAAACTAATCAACTCAACGAGCGCGGAAGACTTGCGCACTGGGGGCTTATCCAAAGGAGAGTGGCAGAGGCCCCCCGCGGGGAAAAACCACGAAAACGCCGCGAGGGTAACCTCGAGGAGAAGGGCAAAAATCAGAATGCTGGGGAGGGGGGAACGAAACGGTAAGCCTTGGGGGGGAAGGAGGTATCGCTGCACGGGGGAGGGCACACGTGACCTTAAGGGAGCACCTAAAGGGGCCGTTGCGAAGCAAAGTCAGAGGGAACACCTTTAAAAAAAAAGGAGGGCCGTCCAAAGCAGAGAACGGAGAAGCGCAGGGAAGCGCCGCCTCGGGGGAAGGTCTGAATGGGAAAGACCTCGCCAGATCCGAAAAAACTCCGCTCACGAACAAAGACTTCATAGATCGCGTCGGAGAAGTGCAAACGAAGAGAGGTTGAAACGAAGCGCAGATTAAGAACGCACCATCGACAGCAATCATAAAAAGAAGGATTTTTCGGAGAGGGGGCATGTCTCGAACTATGGCTCATTCGCCGTCAGACACAGGACCGCCAGATCAACTGGCAAGGAGGGGACAAACACTAGAAGGGCAAGATATATTCTTTGGAGGGTGTGAGGGGGGTTGGAGAAAACAAACTCACCCAGGCGCGCCATGCGCGGACTAATAAAAAAAGCGGAGAGGAACCCTCTCCAGGAGGGGGGGGATAGGGGCTTGGTTTTGCTGACGACCAATTTTTCCTTGGGCAACGAAAGACGTCCGCGCTGGAAAAGGGAAGAAGGGACGGGAAAAATGGAAGCCTGGGAGGCGAAAAACCAGAGGATGAGGGAGCGCGTGTTCGGCGGGAAAAGGGGGCAAGAGCCGGCGCAGGAAAGGCGCCCGAAGAAACCGGACAGGTCTTAAAAAAGGCTCCAGCGAGGAGAGCGCCTGAGGGGAAGATATCGAATCACTCTGTAGGGGGAGCCGTTTTTAAAGGCTGGATAACAAAACGTCTTCTGAGCTTCGGAAAGAGACGTGCCGAAGGGGGAAACGGACAAGAGGGGGAGAGGGAGAGCACAGCGGCAAAGAAGGGGGAAGAATCTCCACGCAGGGAGGTTTCTAGAGCTAGAAGACAAGAAAAAACCCAATGATTTCATTTCCGGCAGCGACGATCGCGCAGAGGAACTAGGCGGAGAGAGATGGTGCCTTTCCTCAGCGTGTCTGGCCAGGGATTTCTCGGTGTAAAGAGAGAATCGCGCCCTAGAGACAAGGGGGAACGGTGAGAAAAAAAGAGGGGGAGGGGCGAGGGACGCACAGTGCGAAGAGCGGAAGGTTTTAATTTGACAGGGGTCAGAGCGGCCGAATTGCCCCGGCAAAATCGGGGAAAGGAGAGAAAGAGGGGAGCTCGACAATATGAGCAAAGGAAGGTACCTTCAACTGAAGTGGTAAAGCCTGGAGCAAAACGCCTAATCTCTCTCCAAAATGAGGCAAGGGGGCAGAGTCAAAGAACGGGAAGGCTATTGAGAGGAAGGCTTCGAAAGTAAGAGAGCAGGAATTCAAAAACTTCAGACTGGAGAAAGGGAGAGTTCCTCGCTAAGCGTGCGGTATTACGATCGGCCTGGGAATCACTCGAATACGATAAGAGATAGAAAAAACAACAACGGAAGGGAGAGGTACATATATATAGGTCCGAAAGTTCCTTAACTCCGCGTGAACGCCAGGAAAATCGACGTAAACAGCTAGTCTCGGGAAAACTTTCAATCTGAACGTCGGGCCGGGGGGAGCGTTGCCGGAATTGGTATCTTTAACAGAAACTACGATAATGGGGGGGAGAGACATGAACGTCTCAAAACGGCGGGCCTAGCCTGCCAAGGAAATTTCACTAAGAGTGGCGGTAAAAGAAAAGGCCTGCAACTGGCCGGGGGAATGTCCTGCATCTGCTGTCAATATCTTCTAACTATTAGAAAAACGCCACGACGATGCGGAAAAAGTCTGGGGAAAATCTTAAACGGAAACGGAAAGGCAGCTCTTTTCGCAAGGGGAGAATGCAAGGGAAGAAAGCGACGCTTCGTTTTACACTCAGCGAGAGAAAGAATATTCGAAGGAAAGAAGGGAAATCAAAACGCTTCGGAGAACTAGCGCACCGAAGAGGTCATCGCATGAGCTCGGGGTGAAGAAAAAAGGTGTCCGGTCGTTTCCTCGATGCTCGATAAGACGTAGAGTAGAGTGAGGCACGTCAAGGCCTTTTGGTCAACGAGGGCAGAGAAAAAAAAAACAGACGCGTGGGAAGGCGCACTCTATAAAAGGAAATAACATCAGAAGAGCGACTTCTCACCCAATTCAATCGTAGAACACACGAAACGAGATCAGGCCCCCCCCAGAAGGACGCGGAAGACGCTGTCATTATATTTCCATCTAGGCGGAACAAGGGAAAAGGAAACCGAAAAAAAAGACGACTAATCATCTTTGGGGGCAGCCACAGTCGTCAAGTGAGGGACCAGAACGAAGAGAGACCAGGAGGAAGAAGAGATTTCAAAGGTAAGAAACTGGGAGGAAGCACACACACACTATCCCAAACGAGTCTGGCGCCCGCTCTACTATACTAAGGGGGAGCTCAGTGGAAGGGTGCTTTCCAAAACACCACCTAAAAAAAAAAAAAAAAGATACGAGCCTTATCGGGGACAATCTCAAAAAAAAACTGGAGTGGGAGGAACTGAACCGGCGATGAAACTTTCTGCTCATGACCATCGCTAATACTGCGGGGTTAGGGAAGGATTCGAAGTTTCGGAAAATACTGCCGCATGATAGCGGCTGGCTTGGACGGACCGTCCGAAGTAAGAGAAGAGAATCTAGAAGTAGGGGCAATACTGGATCCTGTCCCTGACGGGAGGTGAAGGGGAGACGGCTCGAGCCGGGCAAGGGGAGGGGCTCTCTCTAAAAAAAGCAGAGGGCGGCTTTAAAACAAAATAACGGGGGGGACAACGATAGACTGCGGCGAAAAGGAAATGGAACAGAGGGAAGAAAAGGGGGTCATTCATTCAAGAGGTGCTCCAGTAACGGAGAGGGGAGCACGCCCGGCCAAAAGAAGGGAACTACGACGCTCATCTGTCAACATCCTCTCTAAAAGAATTGTAACTATCTAATACCTCGGCTTAGGATTAGGGATGGGTCCCTCGTTCACGAAAAGAACGTCAACGACAACTACTTTCGCTACCACGTCTCGCCCAAGAAAAAAAAAGGGGAGGGGGGGGGGAGGAAAGGAATAAAACTTAGGATGGACTTTCTCTGTTTAGACTGATTGATAAAGAAGGGGCGCCTCAACTAAGTTCCGGAGAGGGGAAGCGGGAAATCCTCTTCAAAAAAATAGTAATAGAAAACAATGGAAAACATGGGGGAAAAATGCGGCCGTGTCTTCAATCTCAATTTAAAATCAGCAAATAACCATCTTGAGAAGTCTACGTACGAAGCAGGCGAAGAGAGAGGAGGCGTTCAAGAAAAGAGGAGAAAGTGAGGGACGAGGGTCCATCTAGGAAGGAAAGACGTTTTCCCTGACCGGCGACGAAGCGGAGAAAATGGGGATCCTATCGAGAAGGGAACTAATGTCAGCGGATTAAAGGATTGGACGGCGTATAGAAACTCCTAGTGGAAATACTTCTCCAGGTCGACGACTGAAAGAGAGTAAAGGAAAAAACAGGAGTCAAAACTGAAAGAAAAATGATATAGCGGTAAAAGGGGGTTTGGAGGGAAATGACTCTTTCTTTTCAAAAGGTCTTACCCTCTAAATACAAGAAACATAGAGGGTTCTCTCCCGAAGTAACATCGAAAGTGACGCCCCGCGTAAAGAGTCCGAGAAGAAAAAAACAGTAAGGTGTCCGCCGGTCCCTGGCTTCAAAAGAAGAAGAGGGAAACGGAGAAGGTAACACGGATCACGAACGAAAGTCGCCAGGGGGAACTAGGAGAACGGCGTAATTCTTCCTTTGAAGCGCGTTCAAGCGATGCGATGCAGGCCGGCCCTTAGCGCAGCAGAACGGGACGCACGTTACCTGAAAGGGAAGGGTGAAAGTGGCGAATCGCGGTGACAGGACAGTGTAAACAGCGTCACCGATCCCCTTATTCAGAGGCGCCGGCCAGTTATCATCCCTTAGCATACCCTAACAAGCCTACCGAAAGGAGAAGATGAACGCGCCTCGGTAGGGGGCGGAGGAACGTTTTATTCAACGTATTTCAGGAAGGTCCATCCCACAAAGCGGATGTAGTAAAGGGGACACACCCAAGTCGAAAAAACGCGAAAACTATATCTCTGTCCCGAGAAGCGGGACGGGGAAAGATGAGCGGAGGGCGGACGTAAAACAGTGTCGTTATCGCCTTTGGAAGAGCCACGCGGAACATGAAGAAGAAAGGAAAAAAAGAGTTCCCTTGGTAGCCTCAGCTACTCGCGGGACAAATATGTAACAAGACGAGGAAAGACCAGAGGCGAAGAAGCGAAAACCGCTCAGCGGCAGGGAAGGGGGAGAAATTGAAGCCGAGGAAGGAGACGCGAACTAGAAAGACTTCAATATATCGCGAAATAAGGCCACTCGAGTGAAACGACGCAGATCGCATGGGACGGGAAGATAAGACGAAAAGAGAAGGGAATAAAAGACACCAAAAATAACCGCGCGGGAAGGGCGCGAAGTCAGGGATCATGAGGAACAGCAGCGCACAAACTCTCAAATTGGGAAAGAGAGGGGCACAGCGAAAAAGGAGTTTCTATATAGGCCGGGGGTTCAGGGGAGGGGTTTTGAAAACCCAAATACCGAAAAGAACGAGAATAAAGAGTCGGGGAGGCGCGCAGCCCTATCAAAGGGGAGGGATTGTTTGAAACGACCAGGGACGTAAATACACGTGGGCACAATAACGTAAAAATTGACAGTTAAGTGGTAGTCCGTCGGCAAAGGAAGGGGCCGAGGGAGTGAGGGAAAAAAAGCACCAGATAGGAGGGAGAGCTTTGTTAGCTTCAGTATCCGCCGCGAAAGGAGGGCGCCCTCGAAAGATCGAGGAGCCTCAGCAGACCGGGAGATAAGCACGCAATGCGGAGGGGACGAAGAGGGGAAGCGGTGAGGATTCCGACGTCTTCCATCAGCCTAGCGTTGAGGCCTTCCCAGTATTTGGGCGAAGGGAGAAAGCGGGAAAAAACGTGAACGGAACGGGAAAACTCTAACGATTGAGGACGCCTGCTCAAAGAGGAAAAAAATAATGAAGGGAAACGGGGAGAGCCTATCGCAAAATTCAGGGGGTAGATCCAGAATGGGTTGCAGCAGAGAAAGGTTTAGCTGGGACCATTAGAGACTTGATTCTCAGATGATAGAGAAGCAGCGCAAAAAAAGGAAGCTCAGATGGTTTGATCACTCCCAGAAAATAGGTGCCCGTTGAAGTTGGGAAGGAAAGAAAGGAAAAAAAACGTATGGGCCCTTCCTCAGAGGTGACGGTGGAGGGAAGGAAAGAAGGAAAGACGATATTGGCATCTTACTGTCGGACCCCGGCACAATAATGAAAAACCGTACATAGCTTCAAGTCAGTAACCGACGGCGGATGAAAAGGAGAAAGCTTCGGAAGTATCCAACGAGGAAATGTGGGGTCATTCTCTCCAGCAAGGACTCACATTCACGAAATAGACGGGGAGAAAGGTCCTAGCGGAAGCGGGGAAGAAAATAGCCTTTCGCAAGAAAGATAAGTCCAGAAAGAAAGAAAGAAAATAAAATATCAACCACCAACAGGGAAAGGAGGAAGAAGAGATGTCTCGGAGTCTGAGAGCGAATGAGGAAAGGAGGATCGATTCGGAAACAGCCTTCCGAGAAAGGGAACAAAACGTCATAACTCTTGCCTGTTCTCTGGAATTGCGATCTTCGACTATTCCGATCCTCGGGTGATACTGCTGAACATATCGAGATCAGGCCGATGCGAAATAGTCCTAAATATGGGGAGGCTAAGGGGGGGGAGGAAAAAAGGGCAGGGAATGGACTGAAGCGGCTCAATATCTTCTCTCAAAAGGTACAAACTAGACACTTCCGGGTCAATCTACCGATAAGAGTAAATAGAAGGAAACGAAACGACGTCGAAAGGGGCGCAACGCCAAACAAAAGATGCATCTCGCTTCAACGGAATACGCGAGGAGAGGTCAACCGAAAACCGCCTGGCCAGAAATAAACGAAGGAACCGCTCGGAAACCGGCCTCTTTCAGAGTCAATTGTAGAGAGCGCTGGGGCCCGGAGGAAATCCTTGGGCAGGTAATCTTACACTCTTCAATCAAAGAGGTTGAGAGTGACCGGCCAGTCCACGCGTGGGGGAAAAAAAGTGTTCTTCAGCAAAAAAAAGGCTTGGAAGGAGAACGCGGGCGGAGAGAAGACAGCAGAAGACGCGACTGAACACCAAAATGAAGGGAACAACGCCTATTTCTTCAGTCAGAAGCGCTGAAGACCTGAAGGAAAGGAAGCAAAAAGATAGGAGAGGAGAGGGGGGAAACGCTTTCCCTGGTGAAACAGAAAAAAAAAAGAGGAGGGAAAAGAATCATCTGGATGGGGTCTAACGTCATTAGGGGGCTGGGCCGGACGATCTTTGCCCGCAATCGCGGACGCGAAATGCCAGTGCAAGTGATGAAGAAAGTGGAGGACAAAAAGCAACCCTTTTGTGGGACTTCGCAGGGAGAAGACGATAGTCAGGACGCTACTTTAAAAGTATGTTCTTCACAAAACCCACGCCAACGCAAACGACCTATATAAAGACGGAAGGGTTCCCAAAACGCAAGGAAAGGGGGAGAGTGGTGCCAGCCTTCCTTTCTAATGAAACTTCTTTCTCTACATGACCGGGAGCTAAAAAATCCTGGTCGGAGGATTGCGAGGAGATGGGTAGCTATCAGAGGAAGGCAGCGAAAAGTTGAAACATCTAGTACCGTGGACTGAAATTAGCAGGGCTTCTGAGCTGGAGGGAGGGGAAAGTTATCTGGCCTAGAGAAAAGTGAATGGCGACCTAGAATGAAAGGGACTTCTGCGCGGAATACATCGGAATAAACTATGTCGAAAAAAGAAGTTAAAAGAGGGGGAAGAAAGGAAACGATGAGGCGCAAAGGATGACAGATGGGCTGTATCTTCACATTTCAAGGCGCAGAGCTTCTAGTCAGAAGGAACAAAGGGGGGACACGACAGGGCCGATACAAGAGAAGAAGCGAAAGAAACGCTATGAGAAACCTCTCTTAGGTTAGTGAGTTTAAATACGGTAAACGACATCCGCTGTGCGGCTGATTCTACCTGAAAGAGGAGCGTGCTCTAAATTAGGCGCGCCAAAGAGAGCCGATTATTGAGGAGGGCTAGGGGATGAGTAAAAAGCCACTAATAACTTGAAAAGAGGAAAAGGGTAGAGGAAACCTCGTCAAAATAGACATCCTTTCCTTTTTAGGCATCTATAAGGGACTCAACTTACTTGACAAAGATCCGCGAGGGGGAAAGAATGAAGGATACAAAGACGAAGGGGGAGGGAAAGAAACGAGGGAGTCGGAGAACTCTTTTAAATCCATCAGCATCACGAAAACAGAGGGAGGGAGGGAAGCAGAAGGGGGCGAAAGAGCGGATCCGGGTCTCTCTATACACAGTCCCAAGAACGGGAGAGTAGTCTCATCTTAGAAAAAGAAAGGGTTTACATCTGGGCTCCTTTTCGCCGGGTACCGAACGAATGAAAAAGCAGTCAAGAAAAGAAACGCCCAACA
>Ga0179593_1385612_pt1 | contig 18682 bp, 26 predicted proteins | sample CZODoug2_1_08_16_FD_185931 | JGI IMG/M metagenome (GOLD analysis project Ga0179593, IMG submission 185931) | Vadose zone soil fungal communities from Angelo Coast Range Reserve, California, USA - CZODoug2_1_08_16fungal (PacBio error correction) | ecosystem: Environmental > Terrestrial > Soil >...
GGAGGCAAGTAGGAAGGGGACATTCCTAACTTTCTTATACAGAAGGACATCGTGGCCCACGCCAGAGCGGGAGTGGGGATGAGAACGGGGTGTCTAAGATTCGACTATTTCACAAAGTTACCTCTTGCGTTGGGACGATTAGAACAAGAAAAAAATCTGGGTGGGTTAAAATAACTGAGAGACAAGGAGGACTAACACAGCAGCGGAATGTACTCGATGGGTCAAAAAGTGGGGTTCACCATAAAGAAGGCTTGGTACTCACAGGATGTTCTCAGGGAGGTTGGAACCGATTGAAAGAAGGACCGGGGAAACAGCAGTACAAAAAAGAAAAAAAAAAAAGAAAAAAATCGGAAGAGGCGGGGTTTTTACAAGGAGTACACTTCGATGAGAAAGCTCTTACACAGGCAAATATTTTTTTTGTTGCAGGCGAAAGGGGGGGGACAATAACGGAACTAAGCAAAGGTAAAGGGGAAGCGACAGGTTGGTTGAGGGTAGGACAAGGCAGAGTTGTAGGGGATAGGAAAAAGAGGGAGGGTTTATAGTGGGAGATGAATGAGATGATTATGACCACTACAGAAACTCAACATGGAAAAGAGAGGAAGAAGGAACATACCGACGAATGAAAAAACTTAATACAGAAAACAACGGAAATACAACGCAGTTCCAGGGGGTGGGGCAGAAAAAACCAGGTACAGGAATTTTGGACAGTGGGGTTTCACTCACCCAGAAAAGGCACCGCTTGGGCGGGACAAAAGACCAGAGTAGCAGGAAAAACTGTTGGGGGGAAGCTGCCGTGGGTACACCGGCTCCAAAAGCACACATATAATAAATGAAAATCTATAACGGAAAACCTGATAAAAGGGCGAAAGGCAGAAAGAAGCGAACGTGCTTTTGTGTTTTTACGAGAGGTAAATGGGACACGGCTGAAAAAGATTTATGACATGCCGTAGGTGAAAAGGTCGCAACAAAGCCGCGCCACGGAGCACCCACAAAAGGGGGTCTCCTAATTTGAAAAAAAAGAGTGAACTCACACGCCAGAAAGAAAGCACTCAAGAAAGATCAATACGAAAGGAGGGAACGTTGCCAAAAAAAGAAATGCTGTGCCCCAGACTGGGTAGGGGTGGTGTGGGGTTTGGTGTGGGTTTGGTCGTCGTGAGTGAAGTCAAACGTCCGTGTGCAAACGTTTTCAAAGGAAGGTCCCTAATTTGAAAGAGCAGACTTCATCTGAGGAAACCAAAAGGGGGTTGGGTTATAAACAGGTGAAAACGCTGCGAAAACGAAGTAAAAAATACGTCATTTTCGAAGTAGGAGGGTCAGAAAGAAGACAAGACGGAACATTCTACCAAGGCAAGCACTCATAATAGTAGGGTGAAAAAAAGTGGGTGCTCCTACGAATTGATGGAGCTTAAAAGAGAGGTTGCATAAGAATCTTGACGGTGTTTTGTGTCGAGTAGAAGAGGGTCGGTATCTAAATCTCAAATAAGACAAAATATGCGAAAAAACGTGCGTTAAAACAGCACCAAGTCTCCGGTTGTTTCACGGGGGAAGAGGGAAAGCAAAAACAAGGACAGGAGAACAGAAAAAAAACGAGATAACTCCATATAATAGATCGCAAAAGAGCATGGTTTGATAAACGCAACGATGGCGAACGCAGAACGTAGCTCAGTCAAGCAGAGAAGAAAAAAGGGGGGGCTTGCTGGACGATGGGGAAGCTTACGGATTGAGAAGTTGGAAAAGACATAGAATAGAAAATGCCGGCAAACAAAGAGGGCTTTAAACTTTGAGCCGAGAAGAAAAGACGCTATGAAAAATTTTGGGCAACAGAGTCGCATGATATACGAGTTGGAGGACAAGTGTTGGGACCCGAAAGGTCGTCTGCTCTTGAAGCAATACCCCCTACTAGGGATTGATGAATACCGAAATCACACAAGAAAGAAGAGAAAGAAGTATGGCAAAGCCCATTGGTGGACCCCACCGTTGGGGAAAAACGTGAGGTTGGAGTGGGGAAAAAAAGACCGGGGGCCTAATCATGTGTCAAAAAAAATACGTGACGGCCACTGGTCGGGGGTGTTCTCAAAAAACTGGCCGCCCTTTTTTGGAAAAAAAAAAGAAGGGGCCAATGTAACTACGATGCCAATGAGTAGCAACGCAGAGCTGATCCAACAAAGGAGGGAGAAAGTGAAGAGAGAAGTCGAAAATCATATACAGTGGGGTCATCGAGGTCCTGGCAAGGGAAAAAGCGAAAAGCTTGATTGTTGACAAAAGGACAATAAGAAAAAAAGAGCAACAAACAAAAGGTCCCCAATAACGATCGCCGGGCCTTTTGGGAAAAAAATGCACACAACGAGACCCGTGGACCCAAGGGAGGAAAAAAAACACTACCACCAGGGGAATGACTGGTTAGAATCCAGAGATTCGGGGGATGACAACAGACAGAGACCTAGTTCACAATAAAGAAAAAGGCGCGTGGTCCCCCAAAGAACGGGGGCAGAACCTAAAATTAGTCATAAGACATTGGCAAAAAAATGGCCAATACGAGCTCAAAGGACAGGGGATAACAAAAGTGAAGAAAAGACATCTTTTTGAGAAGGAGAAGGCAAGACGGGGGGGGGTGTCGTCAAAACAAACCGAAAAGTCAACAAATTACTAAGGAACAAAAATTGGTTGGCCGTCAAGGGAAAAAAATCTGAAGAAAGATCGCCCGGCCGAAAGAGGGAAAAGTGGGTTGTATACCTAACCAGCCGAACCTACTGAGAGGGAAAGTTAGAACGATGAAGAATGTGAAAAAGAGAGGAAAAAGTAAAAACAAACAAGGACGAAGCTGGTCGAGGTGACTAACAGGAAATCTGCACACTCGCAGAGGGGGACGTGGGTAGATTTTTAGAGACCACGATCTCGTTACTGAGCAAAACAAGCGGCAATATCTGTGAAACTCCTGATTGTACATCCCGGGAAATACAGGAAATTAGGAAACATCGACAACGATCGGAGTTCTTTCAATGGGAGGAAGGTTCGTTGTCCTTTTTAAGGAGAAAAAAGAGAGTGCGACCTGCGGGTATCTCGTAGTGCACGAGCGACTTTTGATGAAAAAAAAGAGGGGGAAAAAAAAAAGGGTTGGGGGGAATCAGATGAAGGTAGAATATTGGTTCCAAGGAAGAAAATTGTCGAAAGGGACAAGGAAACTAAAAAAAAAAAACGTAACTCCAAAAAAAAAAAAAAGACCTAAGGGGGCACAGTGAAAAGGAAGGGAAAAAACAGACGGGACTATTGACTATTTTTAACGTGGAAAGAAAAGTGTCTTTTTGAAGTTAGGTGCGTTTAGGAAAGGGGAAGTCAAACTGGAATGGGGGAGCAGAGGCGGAAAATCGTGGGGAAAAAAGGGGCCTTGGGACGAGTAAGGGAACATGCGGGAAGGAAAAAGGATTCGGTGTTGAGAAAAGGGCCATATTGACGTAAAAAAGCAGGGACGCTCAGGGATTGCTTTCCACACACGATCTGTGGGTGACGGGATTGGAAAAAACACAGAGAGGGTTCAAATATGTCATATGGGGAGGGTCAACTTGGGGGCCGGTTGGAAAGCATTTAACCAATGTCCCATTGAATAGGAAGGGTGGTGGTCCACGCAAAAAAGAAGGGACACGTTGCTGGTTGGGAGTGAAGAAACAAGAAAAAACAGAGAAGGCCACAGCGTTATGCAAAAGAACCTAAAGGGATTAGACCTCACTAAGAAGGAAGGGGTTCACAAGGATGTACCCTAGAACGCCTTCACGTTTCATGGGGAAAGGGTTGCTTGTAGTGTAAGAAAAGAAGTGAACACAAGGACGCCGCACACAAAAAAAGCTGGGGAAAAAAGGCCCTCGATGGGATCGGAGGCAACGGTTCAAAAACCGACCAAAAAAAAAGAAGCAAGTCGAATGTGACATAACCTTGGTAAAAAAACCTAGTTCAAAACAAGACTGGGAAAACGATCCATTGGAGCAAAAAAAGAAGGGAAAACACGGCAACGCGAAACAAAAGGTCGCAGGACATTCCCACAAATCTGAGCAAAGAAGAGGAGAAAGGGAGGCCAAGCAAAAAAAAAATGGTTCCCAAGAAAAAACCAGTTTAGAAAACAAAGCGTTGCGTCACTCTAAAGAAACAGGGTAACTTGACATGGACGAAACGAGAAGATAAAAGCTCCCAAAAAAACCGGCCTCATCGCCCCACAAGAAAGCTTACTGGGTCAGAAAAAAGGTGGCCTGCGCAGTATTGAGGCTGAAAATCTTCCCGGCGGTGAACCTGCACTTAAAGGAAAGGGGGAGAAAGACTCTCCATGAGTAACTCCTCATAGTCGACCCTGAAGGGAGAAAAAAGGGGACTGACGCGTACTCGAACACGACGAGAAAGGGGGGTAATAACCTTGGCGAAAGAAGGGAGGCAGTATTGGGAAAAGAAAACAGATAGTCAAGGTGTCACTAACTAGGAAAGAAACGGTCGCCGATTGGATCTGGAAGACCTAAAAAAACCCGGGGCCGATAAAAGAAGAAGAGGGTACGGAAAAATCGGTGCCAGAAAAACGAACACGGGCCAGAATACCAACTCCAGACAAAGAAAAAGAAGGGCAAGTCTTCAACAAATCAGAAAACAAACCCGAACCGTAAAGGGGAGAAGAGTTCACGATCTAAGTCACGGGGAACCAATACGATTTGGTGAGGCCAGGGGAAGGGAAACATCTTTGAGAAAAGCAGACAAGGAGAGTCCATGAGGCAGGGGTTTTTTGGAGACAGCAAAATCGGGGGAAGGTAGCGAAAAAAACAAGAAAGACGGGGAAAAGTCGAGTCTTCGTGTAGGCACTTGGCACGGGACACAAAAAAGAGAAGAACCGCCACACCAGCAAAGAAGCCAGTTAAAGTGTAAAATCGGGGGGGAAGGGGAAAAGGGGGTCTAAAAATCGGGAGGAAAGAACTGGGTGACAAAGACGGGGCCTTGCCTGGCTGGGACGACCTCTATGGTGGCTTTGCAAAGGGAGGGGGCCAAAATTAAAAAGTTTATCCAGGAAGAGGGAGGCCAAGGATAAAGGAAAAAAAGAAAACAATTTCAGTGGACCCAAACGCAGGCAGTGAAAGGAGGGAAAAGTAAGTTTCGTAAAGTGGGGAAAAAGCAAGGTAGTCCTCAGGGGGGTCCAAGGAAAAAAAAACTTTGGGCAACTTCATGAGGAAAAAAATCAGGGGAACGGAGGCAGGAAAGAGTATCGTGCCGGTTAAAATAGAAGAACAACAACACACGGAGGAAAAAAGAGGGAGAAAAGAAAATGGAAAACGGGAAAACAGACTTTTCACATCAGAAGAAGCAGAGTGGACAGATGAAGGAAAACCGGGGGGGGGGGGGGTGTTAAAGGGGGAAAAAAAAGACTTACGCTTGTGACAATAAGAAATAAAACGGGGGACCCCTTACTTTTAAACTCAAAAGGCGAAGGATTGTCGTCCAAGGGAGGGGGGGGGAAAGACCATGGGTACTGGACTAAATGAAAAAGTGCACACAGGTAAAAGACACAAAACAGCCAGGACGGAAAAATTCCCACAGACACGGTGGGAACAGGTGGGGCAGGGCAACACACCCGAAAAAACAAACAAATTTGTGCAAGAAAAAAGGAAAAAAAAAAAACAAACACTTCACCTTTGGGGACGAAAAGACGGTGGATGTCTGAGGGGGAAAATCAAGTTTCTGTACACGAGGGGGGCCAGGAAAAAAGGACGTCTTTGCGGGGGGGTCGAGAAAGAGACGGTGCTCGAAACAACGGCACTGGAAGGAAGGAGGAAGGGGGTCCAGAAAGAGTCCGGTAACACATCAATAAATCTAGCCGGATTGACCGGTGGGAAAGAAAAGAGGGGAAAAGGCGGCGTGACGGAGGTGAAAAAGGGGAAGGTTGTGGGAAAGTTTTTGAGGGGAGTGTTTGCGGTAACGTTTTTTGGAGACAGCCTGCGCGTCCGCCATAGCATTCCAGGGTTTGAGGATAACGAGCGAAAACGGCATAACCGTCCGAGTAATACACGCTGGGGCAAAGAAAAATACACAGCGCATCAGAAGAAACTGAAAGTGTTGTAAGAAAAAAGAGGGAGAGAAGTCATGTGAAGATGATGGAGCATCGGGGGGGGTTAAAACGATAGGGAGATGTGGCGAATTGCGTCGGGGGGCAAGTGAAAGCTCAAAAGTTGGTAGTGCGAACATGACGGCCTCGGTGCCACACTCAGGGAAAATTTAGAGGGGAGGTGTCACAAGAAGAAGAGAGGAGGACAGGGAAAAATGGCAGGATAAGTCATGAACTAGGGGTCACAAATGGTGAAAGGCTGGTTGCTGTGGAGAGAGGTAAGAAAATCCCCCTGGGTTTTTGGGGGGGGAGAATGGAAAAATGAGAAATGGGGAACCGTGGGGATTCCTAGCTCATCGTGAGGGGGGGGCTCTCGGGGTCAAAGAGAAGTGGGGGTCAGAAAACAGAGTAAAAGAAAAAGGACTTTGGGGAGACCAAAAACACATTGAGGGGGGAACAGAGGGACGGAGGTACAAAACGTGGGTGAACCTTACGGGAAAAAACTGCGACGATGGAAATGTTGGGGTGTGAGATACCCGCGTCAAAAAACAGCAGGGAAACAAGGGAAACGCATTGGGGTTTTGGTGCAGAACGTCGGGGTCATTATGGAGAAACTACATAACCAGTCAAAAAGAAAAACGATTAGGCGCTCCAGAGGAGAAGACCTTAAAATCGGGGGGACGGGGAGGAAGAAAGGTTCCGGTTTGGGGGGAAAGAAACTGCTGGAAAAGGTATCTTTGACTTGTTGGGGTTAAAATCACCCACAGCAAAAGGGAAAAGAATGGGCGAAAAAGGGAAATGGAAAGGGGGGAACGTGGTTTAATCTTACAGTTAACACCGCTCCAAATCCCCAGAAGAGGGAAATAACGGAGGCGAGAATACCTGCACACCGGGGGCGAGGGCGACAGCAGCCCGAGAGGAAAGGCTTGTTGTGGAAAAGAAAAAATTGAAGTTTCACGTGAAGAAAAAAAAAAAAGGGATTGACGGTCCGAGTTCAACGCAAACAACCTAAAAAAAGAGAGCACGGCGCCCTAAGTGGACGTAAAAAGTTCCAAACAAAACAAAAGCATTGAAAGCACTCACGGGGGGGGAAGGGGGAAAAAAAAGAGGAGGATGTTATTGACCAGTTATGGCCCCCCTGGGAGGGGGGGTGTTTGGGGGGGGGTGGGGCCAGAAAACCCGTCGTTGGACGGGAACGGACGTGGAGGGGTCAGAAGGGGTTCTGGTGAAGGGCAGGGGGGTTTCAATAGTCGACTTCAATAGAGAAAAAAGGGGGTGGTGAGACTCCAGTGCTCAAAAGACGAGATCCCTGGGGGAAGGGACACGTCATAGGTTTAATCAGAAAAGAAACAGAACAAGCGACCCTGTATAACTAAAAAAAAAAGAGGGGGGGGGTCGTAATTTTTCTGACTGAAAAAGGAAAAGGGGAAGGGTATGCCCAAACAAAGAGGAGTTGTCAAACCGATCTTGAAAAGGTGGGTTGGTCTCAGAAAAAGAAAAGGGGAAGAGGGGTATCGAAATCTGACAAAGAACAAAAAACATCACAAATACGGCTTAGCATGACGGAGGGAAGTAAGGAAGGCACCAGGCGGAGCCGGTGGGGGCAACCACCTGGGGGTATTGCCAGTTCGGGGACAACGTGTGAATCGTAATATACAACAAATCTGAATCGCGGCTCATTTGGGGAGAAAAAAAAAAAAAAAGAGCAGAGGGACTCCGCAGCAGGCGCCTTACCTCACAGAATAAGAACACTGTGGGGGGTTTCTTACGCTATTGGTGAAATATTAGGAGGGGCCCCTGAAGTTAACAAGCAGCGCCGGATCAGGGGAAAAAAGAAGGGAGTTTAAATAACTTGGATGCCGCGGCTTAAGGGAAAGAATGGCAATGGGGGGGGCCAGAAGCACGAGTTAAAGATCGATTGAAGGGAAAGGTGGGGGAAACTAAAAGGGTTAGAGGGGAAAGAGGAGTGCTAGAAACAAAAAGAGAAAAAAACCAAGAAAAGTATCAATCGGGAGATATACCGAAATTCACAAACGCCCTAGCGAGTAGGACTTGGGGAGAATGTGGTTGCCCACGTGTCTTGAGTGGAAAGTGGAACGAAATGCACAAATTGAAGGGACAGGGTGCAATGACCTTGAGAAGTCGTGGGGGGAGAAAGGAGGGGCCTTTTGCAAAAAAAAATCACAAGAAACGATCCAAAAAACAAAAAAATCGAGGTCCAAAGGGAAAGAGAAGAGCAAAATAATACGGAGTAAGAACAACAACCAACGTAGTAGGAGGAATATATAGGAAAAAATAGGAGCATCATCTACAGGGGAAAGAAAAAACAAAACGAAAGAACGAGTTCGGGGGCATGGGATCGAGTCCATTAAAAGGGGGGGGGGGACAAGCAAAAAAAGTCCCAGCAGAGAACAAAGCCGACGTCATTGCACAATCAGAAGAAAATGTGGCCAACACGTTCACAAACGAGACACGTGGAAACCATGGCGAAACCGACGGACCGTGTAGAGAGAGCAAATCTGGTTGATGCGGTAAGATCAAGCAAAGATTCCTTTAGTATCGAAGAAAGATTCTCGACGACGACAAAGGGGGAGGGTTCAAAAACTCCACTCAGAAATGAGATCGGCATAAAAAATCAAAGGGGGGAAAAATTGGTCCATCGCGCCTACTGGGAACCCGCCGGCTACGTGAGAAAAAGCCAAGATTGGGTGCGAATGCTGAGGGGCGAAGGCCTTTTTAAAAAAAGGCCGGGGGAAAAGAGACGCTGAAAAAAAGTCTAAGAAATTTTTGGGGGAGGAGGGAGGTGTAAGCGAAGAAGAGGAAGCCGGGCAATTCGGAGGGGACTTTGAAAAACAGCAAAATGAGCCGCGAGAAGGGGATCTGTATTAAGAAGATAAATGTTACGGGCAGGTGAAGAGGTAAAAAAACGGTACAAAGCTGTTTGTAAAAAACGAAGCAAGTCTGCTAAAAAAAAAAAAAAAAACAGATGGCTTTTGGAAGGGAGGAAGTCCCCGATCGAGGAGAAGGGAAAACAAGCGAAGATCAGGGGTGAACTCCGAACGGGGGGCGCCCAAAGCAAGGTAGATGAGAAACTCAGAAACGAAGATCTGAAGGGCAGGGACAACTGTGGCGTCCGGTGATTAGGATTTCACTTAGAAAGAAAAAAGACCGACCTTCAGTTGATCAAGTCCGGGCACCAAAGAGGAACGACCTTGAGTCTCAAGAACAAAAAAAAGGGGTGGCACTCAGAAGGAAGGGGTCCCGACTCTTGAAAATGCGTACAAACACGGTACAGTAAAAATGACACTAGAAGAAAGGCACTAAAAAAAAAGAAAGAAAAAACCCCACCCCGGCAAAGAAGGGCAAAAAAATTATGGGCACTACCCCGAAAGGACAGAAGGGGAAGAAGGTTACCGTGAGTGGGATGGGTCAGGAGGGACTGTTGAGTGAAGTGGAAGCGCAATGTCGTTCTGAGAAGGCGAGGGGGGGGCACGGGGGGCACTTTGGGCGGGAGAAAACCAAGGCTATGAGGGGGGGTTGGGACAGCAAAAAAAAAAAAAAAAGGAAAAATTCACACGTCAGTTAACAAAAGAGGGTAACGCTCGGGCCAGTGGGGGCCGAAAAAAAGATGCAAACGGTTGGCGGTGGGGTCGAGAAAGGTGAAGGGGTTCATTCCATAAATTGGGGGAAATTGTGCAAAAGGGGGCCAGGGGGTTTACCGGAAGAGTAAAAAAAAAGTGACCAATAGGACGGGGTAAAACCCAAAAAAACCCAAATGTGGTCCGTGCCCCGGGGGGTGAGTGACAACTGCAAAAAAAGGAATTATTGGGAAGAGGAAAAGCAACACCTAAGGAATGGTGGTATAACCTTCAAGGAGGGAAAAGTGTCAAGCAGGCTATTCACCGGGACGCCCCATACTCGAAACGGTGCAGGGTGAAAGGGTAAGGGATGGTAATAGAGAATAATTTTGAAACTAGCAGCACAACAACAAAAGAGGGGAAGTTCCTAGGACTGATACAAACGTCAAACCTCTGGAAAAAACCCGAGCGTCGATGGGGTGGAGCATGTGAAACAAACTGTTGCATCTTCCCCCAGAGAAAAAAATAAAATTTTGGGAGGAAAAAAGACGGGTAAAAACTCAGCGGGGCTTAACCCCATCCGAGGACACCGACGATCAATAAGGAAGCTTCAAAGGAACAGGGGGGTGACACTCCATAATTGGGGAGAAAAGCGAAAGGGTTACAGGGAAAGAGAAAACGCACCGCAGGTTAAATTTGGAAGGACTAGTCAAACCTACTAGAAAACCCTATCGCAAAGGGGGGGAAATAAGAAGGCAAAAAAGAAAAAGACTACTGGCTAAGTTCCTACAGGGATGGGAGGAACGAAAAAATAGACGCAGATGTCTTAACCACGAACGAAAAGAAGGACAAAAATAAACCAACAACTCTTAAACTCAAGAAGAAAAAAACATCATCGTCTCAAGAAAAATCACGCACGCTACAAGAATTCAGGAAACCTTTGGAGATCAAGGGGGGGCGCGGGGGGGGGTTTTTTCCAAGAATTAGTGAAGAAAAGTACAAGGGTACCCTGGACGCCCAGACGGGACAATACGAACCCCTGGAGGAAACAACGATAAAGCTGACGCAAAATTGAGGGACATACCACCGAACTGACCAGACCCACTCCAAAACAAAAGAAAGTCCCCCAACACTTCTCAAAGAGAAAGACAAAAAAGTTCCCAACACTCGCATTAGGGACCCATCATCCCGTTACGATTCAGGGGAACATGGCAATCCCAGACTATTTATGATGAAAGAAAAAGGGCAAAGGAAAAGTTCGGGGGAAGAAGCCATTACAGACTTACAAAGGAGAGGAGGTCCCATGGAGGGAATGGTTTGGGGTGTCACGAAAAACGAAAAGGTAGCCGAACCAAAGGGGGGAAGAGACGGTAAAAAGAACTGACGAAAAAGGGCCTTCCGTGTAACAGGGGGAGGAGGTGGCAAGCAGAAAAACAGGTCAAGTGAAAAAGGTGAAGGCCTTGTGTGAAGGGGGGGCTGCCCAAGTAACGGCAACTGAAGCACGGGGGTCAAAAAAGGCTGGGCTGGACGGACAGGAAAACTAGAGGGGGGTCTTGGAAAAGAGTTGCGGGATTTAATCCCGGGGGGGAAAGTCGAATCCTGAGAAAAAAAGGGGACTTCGCCGGTAGGAAGGATTGGAAGTATTTTTCGGGGGGAAAAAGGGGGGGGAACGCCGGGGTCTCTTGGAACACTTAAAAAAAAAAAAAGGGGGCATCATCGAAAAAGCAGGGGAAAAAAGGGGGACTTTGAAAATGGAGAGGGTGGGTAAAATTCTCGGAGATTAACAACAACAGGCCACACGTGACGTAAAAATGGCAAATAAGAGAGGAGTCAATGTTCCCATCGCTCGTTCCCGCATAATTGATTATCGGTTAAGCGGACATGACATCTTTCGCCGTAAAAAAATCGGGGTAATAATGCTTATTGTCTACCTGGTCAAACAGAATGAGTTGGGGATTTCCCACACTCTAGTTTTGGAAGGTGGGGGACAATGAGGAAATTCGCGGGGGGACGAGGAAAAAAAAAAGAACTACTGGGAAGAGCATCTACATGGTGTACGAAGAAACTACTAAAGTTGTCGTTACAGAGAAAGGCGGAGGAAACTTGACTGGTCTTAAATAGGAAGCCATCTAATCGTCGCGTTCAAGAATGCGGGTCAAACATGAGACGGACAGGAGGGCAATACAGCAAAAAAGGGAACAGTCTGGAGTTGTGAAATCACTATTGTGTGGGGGGAAAAGAAAAAAAGAAGCACTGTGAAAAGACATTCAAAAAAATACAAAAAAAACCACAAACAAAAAATCCCAAAACCCAAACCGTTTGACCGGGAAGGCTTACTTGATGTTGACGGGCTGGGATCTCACATAGTTTCTTGCACAAACAAAGAGTAGCCGTCACATTATCTTCCGTTGGGCGGGTTCAGTGGAGAGGCATGCTGGGCTTTGCGGAGAAAACTGTGGAAGAATGAATTCGTGATGACGAGGGTCACTAAATACAAAGCGTGGCTATTAAGGGGCAGACAGAAAAAAGATGTAGCCTGGGGAACGGGGGCCATTTCAGTATACTCGTAAACGGAGGAATGAGGAGGAGCAGGTGAGAAAAATGGGTGTGGGGGGTAGGCAGTGAACGGTGGGGTAGATTCTTATTCTACAAGGAAAAGGGGACCTGTTCGTCTAAGAGGGGAGCAACCGAAAAAAGGGACTTAGAACGCTACGGGAACCCGACAGGTGGAGAAGTGGAGATTATCTGGCCGGGAAAATAATACCAAGCAATGACAATAAAAGAGGAAACAAAGGGTTACGATTAGAAGAGGGCGGAGGGGGTTAAATATGACATCACTTGGAAGGTAAGTATCTGGGAAAAGTGTCTCATAAAGGCGGTCGTGGAAGGGACAGAAACCGAAGGGAAGGGAAGAAAGAACCCTGAACTCACTACAGAGAAGGGAATTTCATTGGGGAAGATTAAAAAAGGAAGGGGGATAGGCGGGATGGGACTAGGTCCACAAAAGTTTACCTTTCAGGGTTGGCGTGAAGAAAAGAAAGAACGCAATCAGCGGGGTTTAGAAAAAGGGGGGAGAATTGCCAGCTCGGGTGCTTGCGTCTAGGATCGGAAAGGTGCTCGGGACCGGGGGTGGGCAAAGCAGGAAAATGTTGTTCATCCCGAGGGGGGGGGGAGACAAAATACGTCCAGGGTTCTCCAAAAGGGGGGGTGGGACGAGGGGACTCGAAAAGGTTTTGAAAAACTATTCAAGCGATCGTGCTGGGGGGTGGGGGGGGTCGGCGGTGAGTAATCTAGCGCGGGAGTGGAATGCATAAGAGGGACAAGGGCAACAAGGAAACGGGATGTTTGTGTCTGCGGAAAGGGGAAATGTATCTTTAGGGGGAACACCTAAAAGAAAAAAAAAACAAGACCCCCCCTCACGCAAAAGGAAGCCTAGTCGGGGAAAAATACAGGGGAAAAGAAAAACACACGGATCGGGAAGGGGGAGAAATTGCGAGGTTTAGCGGTCTTGAGGGGGTGAAGAAGCGTGCAATAGCGATTAGTTGCTGTTGGGTACAAACGTCACCCAAGCCGGCCAGGAGGTGGGCCAAGTAACACCGTGCCCTAGTGAGACTACAAGGGCAATAGGGGTATAATTCAGTAGAACCGTTGGACATGACCGTCGTGAAAACAAAATATATGAATATGGAAAAAAGACGAAAATACAAAAATCATTAAGAACCGATCGCCAGGGGGCTAGGAGCACGAAAAAACTATAAGCAAAGGAGTGTCGGGGGGGAAACTAAAACATTACCTGTGTGACCACTGCTGTACAAACAGACTGATTAATGCAGGTCAAGAGGTGTCAGACCTCAACTGTCCAAAACCATCTTCGAGAACAAGAGGGGTCTCCTGGCGTGCCGATAGGATGGAATGAATAGCAAAAAACGCTAATAAAAAACAGGAAAGCCCAGACTGATAGGAAAATATGAAATCGAAGGATTGACCCCTGGGGGGCGCCTAGGAAAGGTGCTTGTCTGTCCCACTTGGGAGGTGGGGTGTGATTTTTGGGACATAATGGGGAAGCTTCTTCAAGGGCGACAGAGTACGTTTCTCGGATAAATGGGGCAGCATAAACTTTCGGATCCCTAGTCTGGGTATGTAACTTCGGAGTCGACTTCAGCAACGGGAGTGTCAAAAGAAAAGGGGTCTGTAATGTCCCCGTGCGCGTCAGATTCAATTATGACAAGATAAGAGTTGTTCCCGCGATCTGCATTCTATATTGGTATGAGAAATCCAAAGAAAGGGAGGGCAAGGTCCAAATTACCCGGCTTTGACGGTGGAGTCATTCAAAGAACATACGCAACTGGAAATCATAAAAAGTGCAAGAACAAGGGAAAAATTCTTAATAGTGACTGGAAAAAGAAACTATTTCCTCCTCGCACAGGGGGGGAAAGGGGCGTCCCAAGAAGGGGTTCAAAGGGGATTCTTGCGCTTGTTGTAGGAGAAGGAAAAAAACCGTGAATCAAAAAAAAGACTCAACCAGCCACTTGTAAAACAGACGGCGTTCTTGGAAAAGTCAAACAAGGTCTCACGGTTGTGAAGGTGGAGAATTCAAAGTCGGCCCAACATTCAACGTGTTGAGCGATAGACACCTTGCGTCAGACAGCCGATATCGACAATCCAACTTATCGTCGCATAGCTCATTTCAAATGGGATGCACACAGCAAAGTAGTGGTAGGAGGAGGGGCGACCAGGTGACGCAGGCTCTCAGGACCAGATCGACAGGAAACCACTTGTGGGGGGGTGACAACGGCGAGTATAGGGAACTCGAATGCAAAGGAAGAGAACAAAATAAAAAAAGAAGAGCAATTCCGAAAATAGGCAGTGGAAAAATAGCTTTGTAGCCACTGAAAGACGGGGACAGAATGCAGTCGCGGTACGGTGGGCAATGGTGGTTAAAGAAATCAGCGATGAAAAGCAAGAAAAAGGGTAAGGTGGGAATAACATGAGGGTTCCGCGGCGAAAGCCAAGGTCATTCTGTGTAAACTATGGAGTCTAGCAGCCAAGAAAATCGCTCTTGGAAAAGAACAAAACCGCCCGGGAGATCGGAGTGTCGACCGAATTGGGGGGGCCCCGTGGAAGTAGTGGAAAAAGTGTGGGGGAAAACAAAGACAGGAACTGACGTCCCAGGGAAAATGTAGGGGTTTCTCCATGCCCAAGGAAGGGGGGGGGCAAAAAAAGAGCTATCAAAAGACCTAAGAGATGCCACTTTAGATGAGGAAAGAAATATGTCGCAAAAATACACAAAAAAAATGAAGGAGTATGAGAGAAATAGCGGAAGGAGCTACTGTGGCCTCGAGTAGGGGGAAAGTGCATAGCTTAAAACATGATTGTGGGGTTTTGCTGCCCAAGGGGCGCTAAAAGAAAAGAAAAAAAAACAAAAGCAGCAAGGCCAAAAGAACGAAGAAAAAGTCTTTGGGACCACAAACGGGTACCTAAACGACGACGTTGGCCCATACTGTGCCGGAAAGCAACCAGAAATGAGGACTATATCGTCCGGGTGTAGGAAAGGATGAAAAAAAAGAGAGCAGAGCAAATTCGGAGAGGTCCACGTGCGACGTAACAAGTTTCTCGCACAAAAACACCGAAGATCGGGGGGTTCACTGACTCGTACAACATGTCTTAGCACTTACAATATAGGCCGAGGTCGGTGCGACAACACATAGAACCAGTCCAAACGAGTAATCTTGTCGCAAAAGGCACAAAACAAGCACAGAAAAGAGAAAAATTGAACATAAACGAAGAATTCTCGCGCTCGGCGTGTAAGCGTTCATTCTAAAAGAACTCTTTATTGGTACGGTGGACCCACCTTACACTGCTAGGATCTATACAAAGGGGGGAGATGAGCGATACTGCTGCTGCCTGTTTTCCAGTTTGTGGTGAAAAACTCAGAAGCTGTTGGACGGGGGGGTAGCGCGATGCCAGCGGCTAAGAGACGCCATCCAAAAAAATAGGGAGAGAAACAATTTTTTCTTCAATGAAAAGGGGGAAAGATGAAGACCCGAAGTAAGACAAGAAGAGAAAGGTTAAGGGGGGGTGGTCAACACAAGGGAACCAGCGGAATCGATAAATTACCTTATTAGACTCGAGAAAAAGGGGGTGGAGAAATGACAGGTTGAAATAAACGAACCCCAAATTGCAGGAGGGGAAAACAAAGCAATTTAAAACAAGGCCCGATCAGTTCTTGTTCATCCATATCACAGGGTGGTGAATTTTGCGAGTTTCGGCAGCTTTGTGGTATCACACAGGGAAAAGACTAAGCCAACGAATCCAAAGAGTCTCGGGTCCAAAAAAAGCGCAAAGGCTGTACAAAGAAGAGGGGAACTCCTCCCATCCAAGGTGGGAGAAGGGGAAAAAAACTCGGAAAATAGATGGAATAACTTCCACGATGACTGTTTGACCCTACAATGCAACGGTTGGCGTAAGTCGGTATTCTTGGGCTGGGTTCCGGATGCACCTCAGTTTCAAAAAAAGAAAACTTCATTAATCTGAGTCGGGCCGAGAGAAAACCCGTGGCGAAGACAACAAGCAAGTGTGAATCCGATGAAGTAGAAAAGGGAAGGGGGGGGGGGAAAAGGACGACGAACCCTGGGGCTAATAATAACAGGTAAGAAATTACGCCAAAAAAAAAATAAAAAAAAAAGAAAACCCCCGCAAAAAACAGACTCAGGGGGGGGAAAAAAAAAACATGACTGGGCAACCTGACTAAAAAACACAGATACGAGGAAAAAATATTTGGACGTGGTGTGGACTTTTGGTAATGGTCGGGTCTTTGTCGGTGACTGGGGGGAGGGAAAGTTACGGCCGACCGGCCGCAGGAGGCGTCGTGGAACGGGGAAAACCCCCACGGGGAGGGGGATTGAACGAACCAAGACCTCACCAACCGCAACCCCGGACCAGAGAACATTAATTAACTGTTGATCAAGGAAACGAAAGAAAAACAATTCACTCGAGGGTAAACACTAGATTGTCTGCCAGAGGGGGGGTGTAGGCCGTTGGGTCGAAAAGCAGTCCGTTGTGCGGTAGTTAGAGTTGGAACGTTTGGGTTATTGAGAGAGTGAATGGGGTTTGGGACAAGGGGTTACCGAGGATTAACCATGTTCCTGTAAGTAGGGAGGGGGACAGCAAAAAAGGGGCAACAGGGGCTTGTTGAGTGAACCACGTGCCAAGGGAAGGGTGCAAGCAAAGAGCGGAATGCAAAAGACCCCAAAAAAAGGGAAAGGGCGGCGCCAGAACAGTGGAAACTATTTAAAGGGGCAGTCGGTTATGAAGGAAGACAACTCTCGGTGCGTGTAGTTAAAATGGGGAGGGGGAAAGATATAAAAGGGAAAAAGATAAGGAACCAAAACAAGAGGGTGACTGACGAAGAGGGGATCGAAAAAGCTTGTTCCCCGCCGAACAAAAAAAGGCAAAAAGGAAGAGTTGAGAAGTGTCAAAAAGGGGTGACAAACCGACTTACACCCTCTTCCAACCTGTGGTTATAAAAGCCTAAAGAAGGTGATAACAACACGGATTCTGAACCCAGAAAAGGGGGGGGACAAAGAGAAGGAAAAACTCAAGACGGGATAGAAGGGTCAAATCCCCAAATGGTGGGACAAGGCTACATTTTAGGAAAGGAAAGAGGGGGGAGTTGCGACTGTGAAGAGAAAAATGGGAACCTGCAGTGTAACAGGGAAAAAGTAGGGAGGAAACTAATCAGAAGAAATTAAACGAAAAGAACCAAAAAAAAGCTACGGCAGGGACAGGGGGGGGGGGGGAAAGGAGGCAGGAGTGTCGGACGGGAAAAAAGAGTCCGGCGGGAATTGGGCCACTGCCTGAATGGGAGACAGAACGATCCATAAGGCGGGAGCCAATCAACGAAACAGATCAATCGTTTCCGAAAGGAAAAGACGTCGAAACAAGGGCTGGAAAGATCAGAAAATCGTAGAGGCCCCTTTGGGCAGGAAGAATAGGGTATTGTTTGGTGGAACAATAGAAGTCAAGAGAATTTTCAGCCTCGCAAAACCTGGTGGTGAACGCCCTCCCCCCGCTGGCCAGAAAAGAGAGCTGTGAAAAAACAGAGGCGGAACAAAGAGAACGACCTACAAAACGAAGAAAAAAATCCCCCAACAGGAGAATCAGAAACTTCAATCATCCTTCAAAAAGAAAAGTTTAAGATCTCGGGAAAGCAAAGTCCGGCAGGGGACGAGGTGCGACAAGCAGGGGGGTTGAAGGACACGCGTATGAGAAAACGGTAAAGAACTGTCATTGTAGGGGCCAACCATTTTTTGGTGAAGAAAAGGGAGGTAGCGAACCAACAAGAACGCAACTTAAAAAGAACTTGAGTAGGGCTAAGGGGGGAAGCAAAGGGGGGGGAGGGCAAAAGGGCCATCAACAGAAAAAAAAGCACAGTAAGGTGAAAGTGACTGGGGGGGCCCCGTGTGGAAGTCAAACAAATACGGGAGGAGAAAAGGGGGTCCCCCCGCTGCACGGACGAAAGGACGTTGGTTAGGGGGGAAAAAAAAAGATGGAGGGGCAAGAAATTTAAAAGGGGGAGGTCCGAGCCGGGGAGAAGGTACAATTGGTCCAAAAAGGAACGACGGGAGAAAGGATGTAGGGGGGAGGGGAGTTTTTAAGTGTAAAAAGCGAAAGGACGCTTTGTCACCAAACGGGGAAAACACTGGTGAAACTTGGGGACATGAGGAGGGAAAAAAAAGAGAAAAAGAAGGAAAAAAAATTCGACCACGAGGGGGAAAGAAGCGCGAAAAAAAAAACGGAGGATAAAAGAAAGGAGAGTAAAAAGAGGAAATGTTTCAGCCCCAACGACGTCACGATTTTAAAAGGGAAAGTGGGGCACCCGTGGGGTGAATTTGGAACAAGCTCAATGAGCTTGGGGGAAATCAAAGAAAAAACTAAGTCCCACTACTGTGGAAACGCAGGGGCTGTAGTTTGAGCGAATGATGAGACCGGTTGGAAGGGGCTAAATGGGGAGCAAAAAATTCCAGTCAATGCATTC
>Ga0179593_1595065_pt1 | contig 18682 bp, 20 predicted proteins | sample CZODoug2_1_08_16_FD_185931 | JGI IMG/M metagenome (GOLD analysis project Ga0179593, IMG submission 185931) | Vadose zone soil fungal communities from Angelo Coast Range Reserve, California, USA - CZODoug2_1_08_16fungal (PacBio error correction) | ecosystem: Environmental > Terrestrial > Soil >...
AAAAAGGTCGATCCTCATGTCACCAAAACTTCAATTCCTACTCATAATTATAAAGCCAAGGTGAATATGCCCCTTTGAAGAGAGAGGGATCGGCATCCTAGAAGTCAGCGGGAGGTTTGGTTATGTTTTACATTGTGGGGGGGCTCGCAAGGGTTTACCGAGGGGGAGCCTCCACCGTAACCTCAAATCAAACTCCAAAGTTAAGGGGGTGTAACAGGTTTTCGGGGCGTGCCAGAGGGTAAGAAGGGGTGCCGAGCGCAACGGGGAGACTTTCGTGAAGAAGGCAGGAAAATAGTGGGCGGGAATCAAGGCGAACCATCTTAGCCGGACTGAGGTGACCCGGGGGGGGAGTCACGATTGAATTTCCAAAGGACATAACAGTCCCCACGGACCCGTCACATCAAGAGGAAAGGGGACGCCAAAGAAAGGGGATGGGGGGGGAAGACTAGCGAACCAGAAAATCCACGGAGTTTTTTCGGAACGTGGTTAGAGGTGACTGTTAGGGATGGGGAAAAGGGTCGCAGCGCAAGGAGGACACATCGAAAGGCATGGGGGGGGGGACTGAGAGAAGAAAAACAAAAAAGAGGGTACTATAAGGAAAATTAATTCTTTTTGGTTAAGTTCAGAAAGACCGGGGGGGAAGAACAATTGGCGGTTCCACGAAGGGATGGTCTAAACATCGGTTGGGGAGTTTAAAGTGGAATGCACAAAACAAAAAAAGCGGCGGGAAAGAATGTGCAGTGCATCTGCAATAAGGAAGGGGACAATAAAAACCCGGAAACTCAAGAGTTGCTACCTGGTATAAAGACAGGGGATAAGGTGTTGGTTAAAATCAGACACATCTTATCACCAGAATCTTAAGAATTTCGGTTTGACGTTAAAGAATATGACGAAGACATTAAAAAGGGGTTTCCACATCCACTTAGTTATCGAAAAAAGGGGGGGCCTTGGGGGGCAGGTCCTGACAAATTCTGGGGGGTGCAAAACCGGTATCCTTCCTGACTATCAGTATAAAGTCGGTTCTGCGGGAAAAAAGAAATTAGAAGCAGAAATGAAACTTACGAGGAAGACGAACGCCTGTATTATTGATCGCAATACCTCTGAAAAGGGGGGGGAGGAAGGGAATCGTAGACGGGGGTATTCAGCCGGGGTGATTGAACAAGCACATCACACCTCACAGAATTCTTCTTTTTAACTTGGGGTAAGAAAGGGAGACAGGGACTTAAGGACGTACTAAACAATGTTTTGGGTTTCAAGCGCTCGTGTGTCGAACCAAAACTGAGGGAGAGGGACATTGTCCTAAAAGTCAAAAGGTCTTTCAACTACTTGACTAAAACAATTTTGGAATAATGGTAGAGTAGACTTCCGTGAAGGAGCTTTTGTGTCCATGGGGGTCGTCCCACATGGGTTCTTTTTCGGTGATACTTGGAGGATTCACAAGACAGTGTTTCGCCCCATCCCAGAGAACATACTTTGTCAAACTTTCCTGATGTGTTTTTGAGGTGAAGGACTAAAAAGGTGGTTCACTGAGGAGTGATTTATTTCCTTTGGCCGGCAATTGGACACTAGGGGGGGGCGACTGGAAGAAGAAATGCGTCTTAAAACGCCTTGGGTCGGCTCTATTCCCCTCTTTGAAAGAAAAAACTATAGATAATAATTATAGGGACAGAAGGGAGCTAAATAGAGGAAATCGAGGGGAACTTTCACCATTCCTTTGAGGGGACTCATTACCTTGGGAAAGGAATCTTAGGAAAAGAACTCTGAATCTTTACCTTTATTTATCCCCGGGAGGGGGGGAGGTGGAAAGGGAAGAGGCAAAAAACAGAATTAAGGTAACAATGGCTTGCGTCAGTACTCTACGTTAAAGGGCCTCAAGGAAAGATCGCTGCAAGTAACATGGTACATGAGTTTTCTGCGGGTATGTTCACTTTGGTGACCCTGGGTGAATAAACTCGGGAATAATGTTAAAGGGGAGAAAATTAAAGAAAACTCTAATCATTAGGAACGTAGTTTTTTTGAAAATCTGACCCAAACAAAAAACACAACGTAGGGGGGGGGAGAGAAAAAGATATTTCCCCGAGAGAGGCCAGTGTATTCGATAGTGGTTATGAGAAGGCTTTCCAAAGAAGACAAGGGAATTGGGCGGGAAGGTTGCCGCGGCACAGGCAAACGCAGGCGCCTACATCATGACAGTTTAAGGATAAGTCAGAAAGCGAAAGGTGTTTCGGAAACGAATTACGCATATGTTTGGGAGGGCACAGGGGGAGCGGGTGGGAAAGGGGGACACCGTCGTTGGCAGCCCAAAGGCGCAAGGCCACCGGCATCAGAGAGGCCCGGGCAGAAAAGAGAAGGTAGGGGCCGAAAGGGGCGAGGAAAAATCACGGATTGGCCGAGTCCAGTGGCCTCCTCTGTGACAACCGGAAATCTAAAGAAGCGGGAAAAGGTCCCCATAGGAAGTCACCAACAAAAGGAGTTGGGGGTAACGACGCAAGAGAGTAAGACAAAGAAGCAAAAGGCGAGGAAGGAAAGCCTGCCCTGCCAAGGGGGGGAAAAAACCCAAGTTGGTTGGAAAGAAAAAGAACACAATACTTTTGAACACTTAAGGGTTCAGTCTGGTAACGGTCCAACGGCGTTTATCCTCGACCTAGCATAAAACGATGTGGCTAATTAAAAAAGCCAACTAAGGAAAGAAGAAGGTGCTACAGGGGGGGGGAAGAAAGGAAAATGTGAGTTAGCAAGCGGGGAATCGGAAGGGGGAAAAAGGGGGGAAAGACGGGAAAAACTAAAAGTTTTTCCGACTCAAACTTGAAAAGAAAAAAAAAGGGGGATAAATAAAAACAGTCCGTCCGGCCGACGGTAAGTATAACACCGTGCGGGGGGTATTTTTGGGGACTGGTAGTTTCAGTATTGAAGAAGTCACGTCGGAAGCGGAGCATACACCAAAGGCCCAAATATTGTCCCTGGAAAAGGGAAGGAGACATGATAGAAGGAGTGCATGAAACAGTTGTCTTAGCTCTGTGCTTTTCCTAGTAACCCGGAAAAGAACTAGGCTCCCTTTCGGCTACGCTTCTCCTATCCGGGCCCATAAGTTGGGAAAAAGCATAACGACCAGGAGCAACTCACCATGTTTCTACGTCAGGGGAGGAAGAGGGACAAGGTGTCGTGGAAACTGAATACAGAGTCAAGGGACCCGTCAAAAAGGAAAACAAAGGAAGTCCTCTAGGGGAATCAGATTTGCAGAGGAAACTGTGCTGTAAGTCCGTCGGTGGATCAACCAGCCCCGACATGCCATGGTTTGGAAGGAAGAAGCGAGACGAAGCCTCCGAGTGGGCTCGCACTGAGTAGTTGGACAAGGAATAGAGGAAAGGGATTTTAAACCTTAACGACAACTCGTTCGGCTCCCTTTATTTCCCCTGAGAGGACGCCCCGGGTGAAGAGGCGGTGAACATGTCTTTCAGGACACAGAACCCCATCATTCCCTGACTGTAAAAGGGACTTCAAAAGTCCTCCGGAGGTTGGGGGGGGGGGCCGTCTTTGCAGGCGCTTGGAGGGGAAAAGAATCGCGGAAGGGATCATAAAAAGCAGTGCCTCTGCAGTTAGAAAAAAATCCCTCAAATCCTGAAAAAAAAACACAAAGGGACCGTGAAGGGGGGGGGGGGGGCTCAAATGACAGAGGAAACCGTGGGGGGCTTTTGCCGCTATGGGAGGATTCCAAAGGGGGGGGTCCAGTGTTACTCCTTGTAAAAGTAAACTCGGGTACGGTCAAAACTAGAGGGGAAGCTACTGGTGAGCGCCTGGAGCCAAGCCAATGTCGGGCTCATACAAACTGAAAAAAAGAAGCAAATGGTGAGGCTGCCACAAGGGGGGGAATGGGCAAAAAAGAGGGAATGGAACGAACTCCACCAGCCTTCCCAACCCAATTCAATGGGAATCCGGTTGTGTAAGGGGGGGATGGGGAACCTGAACCTGATGTTCCTCGTTCTTTCTTGGGTACTAAAAAAAGAAAAGAAGTAATAAAGGAAGAAAAAAAAAAAGATCTCCTGATAGGGGGGATCATCACTTTCATGGGAATTAGAGGAAAAGGGGAAAATATTAAGCGGGGGGACAGGTACACTGGAGGGGGATAAATGTTCTGAAGTTTTGGGGGGGGACTTTTTGAGTATCATTTTCCTATCATGAGAGAAAAAAAAAACAACGGGTATTGGTACGTATAGAAAAAAAAATTGAATCCTACCAGGTCCACCACCCTACTTTCCCGAAAAGAGTAATAGAAACGTATTAGGGGGGAAAGGGGGGCAAATCATTCCTTCTACTCGACAGATCGGCGCGCAGGGTGGGGTATTAAGGTTAGGGTCGTAGTGAGGGGGTTCTCCACAGCAATTGCAACCGGAACCAAAAGAAAGGGGCCTAAAAGGAAACAAAGTGCCAAAAAGGGGATGGTGTTGGCCTTGTTGGGGTTCTGTTAGGACCAATAGTAGCCACTGTTTAAATAAAGCGAAACTGCGACGGTTCGAAGAGTGGTAGGAGGAACGCAGGGGGCCTTCAAGGAGAGATACATCCGAGACAGAGGGGGGGGACTAAAAGGGAAGTTCACAAAAAGGGAGATTACCAGGACAGGTTCAAAAAAGAGGAAAATGTAACTGCCATAAATTTGATCTTTATGCCGAGGGGAGCCTCAGAGGGGGGGGAGGGGAACGTGGGGGGAAAAAAAAAAAATAAAAAAAAATTGGTGTCGGGTCAGCTTGTTCGTGAGGCAGTATTCCGAACGCAAGAAAATTGGTCGAAAAGACGGGGGGAAGGAACATTGCACCTCGAAGCCGACAAAGGGGCCCAAAAAAGAGGAGCTGGGGGGCAAAAGCGTGGGTTCCGTTGCCAGGAGAGGGAAGCTTCCACAGGGAATAGGACTAGGAACGGGAAAAAATAGTTGGGTAAGGTGGGACACAAATTCGTAAGAGAGTGTAAACAGTGGAAACGGGGTAGGAAAAAAAAGCTGAAATGGGAAAAAAAAAAAAAAAAAAAAAAACCCAAGGCCACGGCAAACAGAAGGTGAGAGGGGTGAACACCTGACTAAACAGTATTTTGATTCAACCCCATCTTATTCACAGATAGGCAGAAAACGGGGAAGGGTTGGAAGAACGAAACTAGGGGGGGGAACGCATTCAAAGGGGAATTCAAACATACATACCTGTCACTACCCATGGGTCCGGGGTGTATAGAGGGGACGTGGCCGGGGGGCTGGTAGTAGAGCGACGGCTTAAACTATTAAATTATACTATTCTGTCCGTTAGCCATCTAGGAAGCCACGGACATAGCAAAGAAGGAATGGGCATCGAAGGAAAAGGATCACAGGGGGGGGGGAGGAAGATGAGGTTGGCCGACCGACACGCCATTCCCCACATACACCACGCAATGAGAGTTGAAACGGAAGGGGTCAAAAGAAAAGGTTGACCGCCTAACTTTTGGGGGGCATCTGGTCCTTGAAAACTCAAATGGGTAGGGAGCAATATGTAAAGTGCTTCCCTCCAAAAAACAAGGTTTTTCAAATACGTGCTAACAAGGGTAAGACAAGTGGTAGCATAGACGATTTCCGACAGTGGTCTATGGTTGGGAAGTCGAAAGACAAAGTTGCGTGGTGACGGGTGATGCAACGCAGTGGGGGGCCCCGAAAAAGGAGGAAAAAGGGAAAATGCAAGGGTTATTTGGGGGGCCGGGAGTCAAAAAAGGTGTTTTTCTAGGCAGTGGAAGGGCATCCTGAAAAAGCAGGGGCAAGAGTTCACGAAACAGATTTCGCGGACAAAACTGTCAGTCTTTCATCCTAGGGTTCCAAAGAAATGAACGGGAGCCCGAAGGGGGAGAAGAAATCACAGCAAGCGGCGGGGTTCAAAATCGGATGACCACAAGCCATCCGATATGGCCGCAATGGGATTTATAGAAAAGAAAAGCTTGAATCTGGAAAAGCACTGGATCCTGATAGTGATGGATGAAACGACGGACTGTGTTACAGTCAAAAAGTAACACAGCGAATTATGAGAGGATAAGCGAAAAACCCCTAGCGGAATCCGTCTATGTCAACTACGAAAGAAAAGGGACGAACCCTAAGAGGATTAGGCCTGGGAGAAGGGGGCTGTGCGAAGTCACTCGTCGTAAACCGAGCCTGTTCTTAGGCTGAAAGGAACGCGCAAAAAACAAAGGATAGGTCTTATATAAGAAGATGGGGGGCGGGGGGGGAAAGCTCGCAAACACAAGAGGAGGACTCTGGGCAAAGCACATTTTGCCTCTGAAGGGAGCGATGGGTGGCGCTGGAAAGGTGTCCGAAAATCGAGTCTATTTTACGAAGAGTGTGAACTCTGAAACATGGAAAAAAAAAGAAAAGACGAAATAGACCTACACCGATCAAATGAGGAAATCGGGTCTTGAAGACTGGGGGGGGAAATAAATGACGAGCTTGGGGAAAAAAAAGCTTGTGCTTTATAAGCGGGCACTGTCTGTTTGAATCTTGAACACAGGAAAAGTCGTTCATACTCAACTAAAGGAGGAACGCTGAAAGAGAGAGGAAATAAGGTCGAAGATGGGGCCATATCGGGGCCTCGTTAACATACTATGACCAGCGGTTTGGAATCTTTATTAGCCGCCTCTGTTAACGGCAAATGGGGAATCACTAGGGAAAAGGTATTGGAACATAGAGAGCAAAAGCCTGATTGTTTTAGCGGCCATCGCCCGGAGGAGGAAAAGAAATGCCCACGATGCGGGAAAGTAAATCAAACAGCAAACAAACGTTTTTTAGACGTACGACACAAAAAGAAATGTGGGAAAAGAAGGCCGAGAAAATATAGGTGGAAACAGCAAAAGGAACAAAAAAAGACAAGAACCACCCACACACTATCGTACCTTCAATAGACACGGAGCCTCAGGGAGGGGGGAGAATCCTTCTGAGTGCAAGATTTAGCCCTCTTTTGACAAGCTTTAGGGGACGCTTAGAGTAAACGGTAAACGTTGAACTTTTCATAAAACTCGTCGTGAAAAAAGCCCGTTTCAAAACCAAATTTGGGGGTCACCGCGCCACCATGGCCTCCGTACGCTCCATGGGGCTTTAAAGAGGGGAAAACCGCCGCCTCGGGGCAGGTTTTCTTTTGGTACATTCAGTCCTTCTTCTCTCCGTCGCGTGAGAGACCAAAAAAGGCTTGTGAAAGGTGGGCGGACTCCTGACTGATTATATGGGACAAAGTGAAAAAGGTAGAAGGAAGGAGAAAGGGAGGGTCCCCAGCGGGGGGCATGGCGCCATCTGTATCTGAAGTCGACGCAGGAGCCAGAGCGCCAAGGGGTACCGCAAAAACCACAAAAACGAAAAAAATGGTCATACCAGGCAGTGTCGATGAAACGGGGGAAAAGGGAGGGAGGAAAGAGAGAAGGAAAACGGCAACACACAGTCACCCCGTAACTGCAAATAAGGGGGAATCCCTGGAGTATACGATTGGGGAGTGGGGGCAGTTCCTTGTGAGAATACCAGGGATAAAAGAGACGGTTCCTGGTCCTAGAGAAAGGGAGGACTTAAGGAGAGAAGTTTTGGCCTCGCACTTAATTGAAAGTTACGAAAAGAACGCAGGGGGGTGAATCAAATAACCACCCAACCCCTGGGGTCAAAGCTGTCCCAAGTGGAAAGGTTAAGTCGGTGAAACTGAAGGGGAGGAACAGGAAATCCTTCACGTTATTCGAACCTCCAGGGGGGGGTTGGGTGTGGCCAACTTTTCGAAGGACGGGAGGAAAAGAAAAGCCTCTTCAGTCCCGTCGAAAGGGAAATTGTAAGGGACGGAAGCCATGGGGAGAATCGCCGCAAAGCCCTGAAAAACTTGCACTGAAAAAACGTTCAAAAAACGTGCCGATGTGAGGGAAATGAGATAACGGAAAGAACCAGGGAGGGGGGAGGTGGAAGGAAGAATGATTTGGGCCACCGGTACGATGGGTCCAAGGGGGGTAAGGGGAAGGTGGTGATAAAACCATAGGGGCTAGCACCCGTATCGGCCACTGAGGGTGGCGCTCCTGGGGGAAAATAAAATTAGCTTCTAGAAATTTTTAGCAAAAAAGGTAAGAAGGGTTTCTCCTTCTAACAATGGGCCAGGTTTATAAATTCAGTCCATAACACATCGACCCCACCTCCAACATAAACAAGGTTAATGTTGTGACGGGAATCTTTTTCGGTTACGCCGGTCTTTTCAGAAGTTCCCATTGAGGTTTTATAAGCACCCAATAAAAAAAAAAAAAAAAAAAGAAAAGACCATTATCTAAAGAATCCAAAACCAAAGGAAGACGCGCCGTAGTGCGACGCGTCAATTGAAGTAGAACAGTGGATTAATTCTTGGCAGAGGTGAGTTGAAGGGTGTGAGTGTTAGTAAGTGTTGGGAAAAGGCCAGAGAACAACAAAAAGGAGGAGAGATAGAAAAAATGATCAAAGCAATGCCACCCAAAAGGCGAAAAGGTGACCGGAAAAATAGCATAAGAAAAAGGAATTGAAGAGAAGGGTCCGAGAAAAAGACTGAAAAATGGAAGGAGCGCAAAAGGCCAACTAGCCTTAGTCGGGTTGGTTTTCTTGAGGTTATGGGACCGAAGGGGGGGTAAAGGCTCAACAAAAAAAACGTTTGAAGAGCAAAACGACTTATACATACCACCGCAAAAAAAAAGGAATTGGGGTTTGTAATGTGAGGGGAGGGTAAAAGGAGAGAAAGCAATGACTAAGGCGAACTTCTGAAAGGTTGGACAAGGGGAAGAAAGCATACGAGTGGAAGGGAGAAATTAGCTGTCAAAACAGACCATCCTATCACATCTGGTGTTAAAACATAAGAGGGGGGGAAGAAAAAAAAAGTAATTGGAACAGTGCACTTGGGGAAAGATACATTCTTAAAGAGAAGAAAGAGGTTAATTATCGACTCCTAGACAAGGAAAGGGGAACGTTTGGGAAGACTTTGAACAGTGAAGTTGTGCTGATGCATGCAAAAGGACAAAGGGCCAATCCGTTTCTGATAGCCAAAGAGGAAATGAAGGAGGGCAAAAGGAAACGGGGCACAAAGTTCAGGAGAGAACGGGAAAGGGCAGGGTTCATGTACTTCTGGGAAGAAAAGACTGGGGGGGGAAGAGGTAAAGAGAGGAGGAACCCGACGGGTTGAATGGATTCCAAAAAAGTGGAAAATTATCAAAGAAAGGGTGGAAGGCTGGGGAAAAAGGGCTCTTCATGTGGAGATATATCTTAAGGCACACGTGAAGAGGCGAACGGGGGGATAAAGGCCCTTACTCAAGGGGGAATGAAGAACCAGGATTGGACAGATCTTCACTTAGGGGGTTAAAGAAGTGGGGAGGGGGAAAAAACTGAATAAGATTTCGCAAGAAAGAAAGTTCAATTAAAATTACCGGTCTCAGACAAGGGGTAACAAGGGGGGATCTTGTCACAAGGGGGAATAGGACCCTTCGGGGAGAAAACTATTGGCGGAGTAAAGGGCGTAAGCTCCTAAAATCAAAAAGAGTCCAGAAAGATCGGAGTCGAGAAAAGAGGGGGAAGCGTTTTGGTGGGGCCAGCGGGGGAAAGCCGGAGGGAGAGGAAATAATTAAAGGTCCAGTCCCAACCTACAAACAAATTAGGGAGGGGTTAGGAAAACCTAAAGAGTAAAGAAGACTTAAAGGGGGGAAAGAACAATATTTGGTGTTTGGTACCTTGCAGGTCTTCCTTTTGAGGGAAAAAAGAGTTTAAAAGGGGGAAGGGAGACTAAAAAAAGCGTTCAAACTCTAGACACCAATGTGGCAAGATCCTACGGGGAAATCAAAGAAACGCAGGGCTGGGGTTTGGGGTTTGGAATCCTAAGGAGCCGGGGGCTTTGGAGCGATGGGTGGCGAAAAACAGGGGTGGGGCCACATACCATCCTTCCCAACGTGCAAAACAAGTTTGGGGTTGGGGAAAAGGGGAAGGTAAAAAATTTTGGACAGCTTCCATGGCTTCTGCCGTATAGCCTAAGGGGAAGGAAGGGTTCTACTAAGAAGGGGGGCTGCAAAAAACTAAAGGGGTGGTCAGGAAGAGATGTGGAAAATACCTATAGGGGAAAGAAATTGTACGGTAGATCACAAGAAAAAAGGAGAGTCACGCTGTTTGGCATAGGGATACAAGCATTAAGTCTGGAAGCAATCTTCTCTAGGTCTTGGGGAGCGACTCGGTATAGAACTAGAGGGGGACAGAGAGAAACTTGAACAAGGGGTAATGTGTGGAGGCAGCGGGGTCCACTTAAAGGGGGGGAGTGGCTTTCAGAAAGAGGATTAAGATATGAAGGAACGTACGGAGAGAAAGGAATGGAACAAGATAATAAGCCGAATCCCGTCTTCGGGTAGGAGGACGTAATCCTTTGTACTGGCTCCTAATTCCACTAGGCGGGGCCAATCTCGAAGGTAGGCGACACATGAAAGGGACGAAGAATAAAAGAACCGTCAAAAGTCACGGATAGTGGAGTGTGAAATCTCTCCAAAAAAGCAACTTAAGTAAGGAGAGAAGGGAACAACTCGTGGAAAAAGGGACTTAAAGGGGGATACAAAGGCGAGGGAAAACTGGTAACCAGATTCAGAAACTCGAAGATTTTACAAGAGGGGACGAGGGAGCAATCCATCATCGACTAAAGAGCGAAGAAGGAAGTGGGCGGGTTCTACTTACGGGGGGCAATGAAAGTAACGCGGAGAGGGGGTAAAAAAACTCCAGAGGGGCATGGATAAGAATGGTCCGTAGATGGGGGAGTCCTGACACAATCAAACGAGTGCAAAAGAAACCATAAAAAGGGGAAGAGAGAAAAACATAAACTTATCAAGAGGCGCTGAAAATCATCGAGTCAGATGGAGAAAAGAGAGGGAACAATATAACAGGGAAAAAGCCGATGGAAGGTCGGAAAAATAGGTTTACAACAGTAATGGGGTCCTCTGAATTTAGGGGGGCAAAAAGAAGGCCTAAAAAAACCGGGAAGGGGGGTTTCCGAGAAAATCTCCTGATGTGTTAACAAAGGAAAAACTGAGGAGCTACAATAGGGAAAAAAGGGGGAAAGGAGGGTAAAAAAATTTTTGAAAAAATGAAAAGTCCCCAAAAAAAAAGGAAATAAATTTGACTTCTTGAACTAGGGGGGGCTGTAGATTTTGAACCCCGGCGTTTGCCCTGCAAAAAAAATTGCAAAAACCAAGGGGTAGGGGAAAGGATAAAAAGATACACGGACCAATAGGGCTATTTAGAAAAACAAAGAACGGTCGAGGAAGGGGTGGAGAATTGAAAATGGGGCGGTTAAACAGGGACGCACGTCCAGCGTGAAGAGAACGACGTCGTAACGAAACGCGAAAGTGCAAACAAACACTATTTTTCTTAAACGGGAAGAACCCCTGGTCGAAGAAGCCGGGGGGAAGGGGGTGACTGAAACCGACAGATGCGTAGGTTTTGGGGGGGGACGGGGTGCACGGAGGGCCCTACATTAAGTTCGGGGGCAGAAACCCCCGGTTCCGCTCTGGCGAGCAATAGATCCGAGGAATTTCTTTGAAGGGGAAGGGGAGTATCCTGCCCGAACCTCCTCAGCTAATATCTACGACCGGAGAATGTCGCAGAAAAAGGTGGTACAAAAAAGAAAAGAAAAACCTGATTCCCCAGTTTGAAAGAGAAACTTCATTTGGCTTGTTGGACCAGGGGGCAGGCTGGAGAAAGAAGAGCATTGAAAAGGAAAAAACTCCACTGGCTACACTATCCTGGGCCTCTTTTTCGGAATCCAAGTAAAACTTTTTGGGGAGGTTTGGCCGTCTCCCTCTTAAACGTTTGAAGTGTCAGGAAGAGGTCTAACGAGTATATTGGGAAAATATCTCCCTGTAAATTCTGGTACGACTGACCCGAATGAGAAGAGGGGGTTTAAGAAAAGGAACTCAAAACCTATTGGTCTCAAATCGGGGGTAAAAGGTGTCGAACGGTAAGTGGTAGTCCAATTTCTGCGTCAGAAGACACCCATCCTGGACCGGGCCAATCGTATAGATCCAGAAGTGCAAGCGGTCTTGTTCCGATTGACAAACCTTAAACTAGCCTCGGCTCGACTATGCATTGAGAGGCCGATAAATAATCCCTCATGGCACCTTGAATGAAAAAGGGGAACTGAACCATAAAAAGGGGTGGGGGGGGGGGGGTAGCGCCAGATTAATTCGTTTGTCCGCCTAGAGTTAAAGGAAAAAACGGGTTAGGAGCACTTTTAACTAACCTTATCTTCCAAAAAATGGGTAGGCATGGGGGGGGGGCTCAGCAGATCCCCCTGGCGTAGTTTCTCAGTACAGGGGGAATAAAAAAAAAAAAACGGTACGCAAGTTGTCTCCTTAAAGCAAGGCTGAATGGCCACCGACGGGACCAAATCATTCCCGAACCCCCCCGGGAACTTGGGTTTTCTGGAGTTTTCCTGACGACTATTTGCCTCTTCCGAAGCGGAGCTGTGTGTTCAAACTCACCCACAAAGAAAGGGAAACAAAAAAAGAAAAAAAGGCGAAAAAAAAAGAAAACAAAAAAAGAAAAAAAAAGAAACAAAGGAAAAAGAAAAAAAAAAAAAAAAAAAAGAAAAAAAAAAAAAAAAAAAAAGAAAAAAAAAAAAAAAAAAAAAGACAAAAAAAAAAAAAAAAAAAAAAAACCCTTCTGAACCCAAAAACAAACTACAGAAAACAACGCGGGAGAAGGGGGGGTGTCTCGCATAAAATTTTCATACTGCAGAATGGCTTAACCATTCGGCCTGATTCAATTCTGGGGTTCCTGGGGGGGGGGGGGGGTCTGTCTCAGGTTCTCTCTCGCAACCCCCCTTGATTCTTCCTCTCTCGTCTCTAAAAAAGGTCTCATACCAAAAAAAGAAAAATTAACGAATAAGGAAAGGAAGATTTCTTGCCTAGAACAGGTGGGGTCCGTCTAAGAAGTGAAAGGAGCTGAGCCACTTCTTAAGAGGGGGTGGTGTATTACTGGTGTTCTCAGAGTGTATTTGACATCTCCCACAGCCAGGGGGAAATATACAAGTCGGAAAAAAGGAACCAACCGGAACCACTTGAAGGGGGGGTGGTACGGGGGTCAGGTTTTCGTCTTGGGCCAGGAGGATCCGTAAGCTAAAAAGGCACCCTTGGCTCTAGCTTGTATTATCACAACGATAGTGCGAGCGAGCTCACTTATCTCAGATAAATCAGTTTTTTTATTTTCGGGAAAAAAGGAGATAACCGACCAACCAGGGGGCAATCAGCAAGCTCTAGTACGAAAAAGGTTTTATCTGGAATCCGATCGGAAAAAGAACATAGGAGGGGAATGTCATTTCAAGTGGAGGGTGAAAGTTGCTGAGGTCAGAAATCCGGCAGATCCCAGGAAGAATCAGCAGAAGACGGAATAAGGCAAGACACTTGGAAAAAAGGGGAAATGGGCCAGAATTCTACAAGGAGGCTTTTTTCCGGTGATGGGGGACGCAAGCCAGAAGCTTAAAAGGGGGAAGCCTTGTAAAATGGCTAACCCTCGGTTGGAGTTCTGGGTTTCACAAAAAGTAGATGCCAGGGAAAAAAGGGGGGAGTTCTGAAAAAGAATTCTTAAGTTCTCATCTCTGCCACAAAGCATGGCGACGGGGGGGGGGGAAGAAACCCTGCGAACTCACAGTCCAACAGTTTGGTTTCGATACCCCATCGGAGCAAGATCAGGCAGACTTGCCAAGTGGAAGGGGGGGAAGTAGCTTTCAGCGACATAAGTGGGGAAGCACAGACACGACTCAAAACCCATTTTGGGTAAGGTTGGGTGCAAAACACTGAGGAAAGATGCTGACGTCGATCATAAAAGAGGGGCAAGAGGTCCTACAAAAAGCGCCTCAGACTATATCCCGAGAAGTCTATTGGCGCAAGAAAGAAGGGCACAGCTTGTTGAGGGCCCAAGACGACGGAAGGAGAGAAACTGGGAACCATTCCCCACCGACAAACAGAAAATCAGGGATTTCGGAAAGTAAGCTTACAGAGGGGTATGCCGAACATAGTTGTGTTTAAAGTGCGACTCGTCGTTTAGGGGAGACAACGGCTGGTAAACTAGTCCGAAAAGAGCAAGCATTTTTTTAAGGTTCAATATACCAAAAGTGATAAAAGCGCATCGGTGCCAAAGGAGGATAGTCTCGAAGGCAAAATGTTTCTTGTTGTCACTCAATTGGGGCGGCAACGCAGGTACCCGAGACGACAGCGGAACCGTTGCATTATTCTGTGGGCCGGTGACTTCGCAACTTGTGGGATTTCCGCGGCAGGTGGCAGAGGAGGAAAGGGTCGGGAGCAACGCTTAGTGCTGGTTGGGGACGAAATACGAAGGGGCGACAAACAAAACCTGGTTTGTGGCATCCTAGTTGGACCAAAAAATACATTCGATTACGGGGGGAAAGGGAAACGCACATCGGGGGCATCTGGCAACCACTCTGGTTCATCTGCGGCGAGGGGACGGGAAAGTCTTTAAGGGAGAGTCACTAAGGGGATGGATGACCAAGGGGCCTTTTGGCAGCTTCCACATCAGGGAAAAATGCTTATACTCACGTAGCGCAAAAGAAAAGAGGCGTGTGCAAAGAAGGAGACGAGACTCCCATGCAGAGGGAGCACTTTTAAAATCTTTTTTAAACTGCAAGGTAAACCCCGTCAACGAGAAAGGGAATAGGTAAGGACAAAAACGATCGAATCATAGAGCACGGATAGTTGCGGAATCTCGACTAACAACAGTAGGGCAGAGTAGTATGGGAAAACAACGAGGTGCCTCGAGAGTTGGGTTGATTCTCTTTAAGGGGGTCCGAAACACCAGGCGAAAATGTAAGAAAAGGGGGGGGGGGGGGGTGACAGAACTTCGCACAGCGGCAGACAGGCGCCCGCCATCGATATTTTCTTCGGGTCTCCTGTCGTTGGCAAGGCGGCCGACGCATCGGGGTGAGGAGAACTCTGGCGTATAGCAAATGGAAGTTCGGAAAAGGGGAAGCGGCCTGCCTTAAGGACCGGAGTGTCCATCAGTACGATAGATCACGCGTCCCTTCAGGTATAGAAAAGGCAAGGGGAAAGAAAGAGAATTGGCTAATAGCGGAAGGCAGTGCATCCAAACCCCGCGCTGGATGGGAAAGCGCGGTCGCATCTGTTTCAGTAGGGAGGGGAAAAGAGTGTTGGGAAGAGATAGGGGCCAGACTTAGGTTGGCCGCTCAGCGAAAGAAGAGGGTAGTCGAACCAGAAGAAACACTTGGCAGAAGGAAAACAAGGTTACTAGACCCCTGGACCTAGGGAAACCAAGGGGGGTAAGTAACTGACCCCCAAGAATGGGGGGGGGTCCAAGATTTCGGGAGCGGTCTGGGGGTTTTGCAATAAAGGGAAAACAGGAGCAACCCAAATGGGCTTTAGACCATGTACGTCCTAATGTGAGGGGGGGAAAAGCCTGGATGTGGGAGAAGAAAGGGTTGAGCTTGTTTTTGGAAAGGGACGCACGGGAAACGTATCCGTGTACTTCCGAAAAGAAAGAAGTCCGGAAAAAACAAACTTTGTTACGTATCTCAACCTGCCAGCTAAGAGACTAACGTTTAAATCCTAAGGAAGGGGGGGGAGGGGGTTGTAGAGTGCTTGGAAAGATTAGAAACTAATGTAGCTGCATAAAAGAGGGGGAAGGGAAAATGGGAGAAGAAATACTATAGTTCTGTTTACCGTATATTGGTTCCTTTAAGAAGTCTTGCTAACATGGTTAGTGACCAGGAAAAGAGGAGAAGGTAACCCTCAGAGAGCCCAGAGGGGGTCCCCTCGTCCCCCTGAGAACAAAATGGGGCAGGGGGAAAGGGGGTCTGGAAATGAATTTCATTTTCTTAGTAAGCTTCCTAAACCTGACAAAAAACGACAAGGCTTACCGAGAGCTGGCAATCTTTTTTAGCACAAAAAACTTTTCGTTCGTTCCTTGGGGGTCTTGTGACCCAAACCCCCGGAGCACTCAGTAACCAGGGGCCGGCATCGACTCTTATGAGAAGGGGGAAATCTCAAATGAAATTTTAGGACGCCGAAAACGCTATTTGTTAGGAAAAAATACCGAGTGAAGACCGTGGTCCCAGTTCCAGGGGTTGGAAAGCGTCGGTACCTTGATGTCATGGAAAAGGAAAAAGAACTTTGGGATCGAATGAGCACCGATGTTGTTCCGAGGAAAGCGACGGAAACGCCGTAAGGAAGAGAAACTAAGCATTGGCGCTGGGAACGGTACGGAATCAAAAAGGAAATGAAAAAAGTAAACAACCTGATTCCCAGTGCCCTGGTGGGAAGATATCTCGTAGAAGGAAAAAAAGAAAAAGCGGAGGGGGGGAGGAGGGACGTATGTGGACACACCCGGGACGTTGCACTTGAACTCAACTTTTTGCACTTAACCGAGAGAGGGGGGAAACCCCGAGCGATTCGCGATTGGACGCCTTGGCCCAGCCCAGTCTCTTTTTCTCCGTCCACAAAGGTAGCAAAGAACTGTCGCAATTTGATTCGCGAACACAGTTTAGGAATCGAAAACAAGAAAAATCAAGTCACAACCAATTAAAAATTTGGCGAGGGGATTGATAGTTGCGGAATCACTGTTCAAAAGGCACCTGTGATCCCCACATCCACGTGTCCATAGTAATCCCCAAGAGAACGAGAGAAAGAGGGGAGAATAGCCCGTCCCGGTATAGAAAAGGGGGCAAGCTTCATACATTCTTGAAGAAGGCTTGAATTTTAATTTGGTTGCCAGTGTCAGAACTGGGTTTATCTCCGTCACCCAAAAAACCGGATTATTATTAAAATATGACGATTAAAAAGTGAAAAAAAAACCAGGAAAAAAGTACTCCTTAAAGACTCGAAAGGGTTATCAAGTAAATTCACGTAACATTGGGGCCTCGACGGGAAGGAGCAAAGGGGACTCAACTAGCCTTTTTAGAGACAGGTTATTTTGCCTAAGTGTAGTTGCCTCGAAAAAAACGAAAAGCTGTCAGGATACTGAACACGAAATCCCCCGTACAAAATTAATTGGGGGTTTGTTTCTGGGGGGGACAGTCAGATTAATAAAAGTGTCGAGGCTCAGGCGAAAGTCTTTGCCAGGGGGAATCCCCCTCAGACTGAGGGGGCTAAACACCCTCATAGCGCCGATGCCCGGTTGTTGAAAGCCTCCTAGGGGTTAAAAACGAAAGGAGATCCCTACTCTTCAGGGAACATCACATAGGAAGCCTAACTCCCTGTTTGTCTGGCCTGAGAAAGAAGAAACCGCGCCCGATTTTTAAAGGGCTCGTTCAGTGCCTTGGGGATTTCATATTACTGATCCAATGTCATTGTGCAGTGAAGAAAGGGAGTCACACTTGCGAAGAAGGAAGAATAAGGGCCCAAATAGGATGCATAATTGAGGGAAATGGAATGCTGTTGGACGGTTAAAAACTACATCACAGGGTACGCCGGGAAAGCGGAAAGGGGGGGGTGAGAAGTGAAGGGCTAAAAACGGGGGGGGATGTGATAAACAAATTCGCGAGCGGCGTAAAAATAGTTAATGCGAATAGAACCTGATGAGTCGACTGTGCGGCCGCGGCCAAAACTGGAAAGGCGACTGGATAACCGACAAGGACAAGAAGGGGGTTGATCACCCCTGCGGATTAAGATCGGGCAAACTGGGAGTGGTGTTGGAGGAACTGACCTCATCGCCTAAAAAGGCCCTCCCAGCTTCTCGACCCATTGGGGAGCAGGGTGGAGTGACGGGCAACCTCTGGGACGCCCGGCTCGTTAAGGAGAAGAGTCTAGGGTTTGCCGGAAAAGGAGACAAACCTCCTCCACGACCAAAGAGGCCGGGGCCCTATTCTTGAAGAGACCTCGCATCGGGGGGAGAGCCGACGAACGGAGGAGCGAAACTGAAGACCTCCAAGCAAACCACCCTCAGAGGACGGGGGTAAATTCCAAGTAAAACGCGCCGGTCCCTAAAGGGAGCGGACGAACAATAGTTTGGGTGGCACTGGAAGCAACGGCTGAACGTGAAGGGAGGGAACGTCAAAAAAAAAGATTGGGGAAAAATCGTGGACTAAAGGCAAGTTTTTCAACTGGAAATCGACGAAGGCCGGACTTGGTCTAGGGGTGTCTAATAGCAACAGGGGAGGGTTGAAAACTTTTTCGAAAAATACAGTTTGGGGGGGAAAACATTCTCATACCGGGGACAAGTGGCAACAGGGAGAGTGGTTGCCAATCTAAAAACGTTGGGCAAGAGGCAAAGGGGTCATTCGTATTGGGGGATCTCCTCAAGGGGGGGGGACTGAGAAATGGGGAGACTCATCAAAAAATTCAAACAAGGAAATGGTCTGGAGCTAGTCAATCACACGATAGAAACTCCATTGACTGCAGAGGAGAATCCTAAATCCAAAAGCTCCTTTGGGGGGGATGCACGGAAAGGCCGAGAGTGGCAAGAGAAGAGATTTTCTTTGAACTGTAATAAGGAGTGAGATCGGCTTCGGTTGATTGCATGCCAAGACGGGGCCTGGGGGAATCAGAGGACAAGGAGTAAAGGACAAAACAACGAGGTAACGAACAATCTACGGGATCAGTCCTGCCCAATCCACTGAAAAGCGAAGGAGCGAAGGGGGATGTGTTACTTGAGGAAGGAAACTCGGGTCCTTAAATCTCACCTGGCGTACCCAAGAAGCAACAACTGGAAGCG
>Ga0179593_1342248_pt1 | contig 18681 bp, 19 predicted proteins | sample CZODoug2_1_08_16_FD_185931 | JGI IMG/M metagenome (GOLD analysis project Ga0179593, IMG submission 185931) | Vadose zone soil fungal communities from Angelo Coast Range Reserve, California, USA - CZODoug2_1_08_16fungal (PacBio error correction) | ecosystem: Environmental > Terrestrial > Soil >...
TAGCCACTAGCCTAGAACAATCATAAGGATCTAACTGACTCTTTTGATTTTTCTTAAGTCGCTCTAGGTTAAGACCTGGCGAAAGCCGATCTGAGGAAAGGCGGTTGTGTCGAAGCGGAAGCGGGGCACGGGTCGATGTGTGAATGGTTCAAGAGAGAGGAAGCCAAAAGATTCCTTCCAAGGGAATGGGGCTTCCCACGCAGGGGAAGCGTGCAAGATGTCAAAGGGCGCGAAGGCGTCCGTCGGCAGGGTCCTGACAGGGGGACGAGCTACGACGAGACTCCAGCATCGGTGGGACTGACACGTGTCGGTCCATCCAAACGGAATCTCCCGTGGCCACAAAAAGATCACGCCCTATACCGAGAATACGCGGTCGGTAGAGAAGAGGTCGAAAAAGCCTTCGCACCTCCATCCGGTCTGGTCGAGGGGGGGCCTAGGCCGGTGAGTCATTTTAGGTACGAGAAAGAGGGAAGGCAGATTAAGCCTAAAGTGAAAAACGAGACCCTTCGCCTTAGAAAATAGGAGAAAAGGAGGGAAACGGCGACTAGTGCGGTCTAAATGGGAGGGAAAACTGGGATGTCAAAGGGTAAGATTGAATGCGTTACTGATAAACGAGGGACGGGGAACTGGAGAGTCAGGGGGCGGTGATAAAGAGGGAGCATGGGGCGTGCAGCTGATCTGCAGAATCGGGAAAGAGGGGCTCCTATGGACAAGACCAAAGAGAAAACTCGAAAAAAAAAACCGAGGTAGGGTGGGCAACGGAGACGAAAAAGTGAAGAGAAAGGACGCCTATAAACCTCTAAAAGGGTAAATAAGTCTGCAAAAAAACATCGGCGGGGCCTGGCTAGAAAGGGCCTGTTCTACGGAAAGGGATATGAGGAGGGTCAAAAAAAAAGACAACTGCGGGGGCTAATACACCCCTCTTCAGGGGAAATGGAGACAAAAGAAGAGGGATGGCTCTTGGAGAGAAGGAAGGCGCGGTACCCCAAAAGAATAGAAAGACCCGAACTATTCCATCAAAAAGCGTAAAAGGAAAGGTTCCAAGTAACGCTCCAAATAAAACTGGAGATGGGACTGAAAAAGCGTTAACGCTGAAGGGGTGGCGTAAAAGAATCCACTAACGGCCAGAAACCCCTAGGGAAAAAGGAGGAAAAAACCAGAACATACCTCTGGAAAAGTGAAGGTTGGACTACGGGCCGTTACTAAAGGGACGTGGTCACTCGGTCATTTGGGAACGTTCATTAGGACGCTGGCGACCGCAAGCGTTCAAAAAAACAAGGGGGCAGGGGCTAGAAGCGTGTAGTAGAGGATGTCGAAAAAGGTGGGGCTCCGGGGAATGTATGGGGATTCATGGGGTGGGGGGAAACCAACCCGCAAACGGGCGTTAGAAAACAGTGGGGGCGAATTCACTTGAACAGGGTAGGCAGCAGAGAGAACGTCAAGTCAAGCCCCACATCACATACGGTCAAACGTTCTAAGCACGGTTCAGGGTCCAGCTCCATAGGGGTCGATGGGATGCGAACAAAAGCTGTCGGGCAAAGCGATGTCGAAAAGAGGCCGCAGACGTCAAAGTCCTACTATCCCATTTGTCGAAGTGGAGGGCGCCGAGAAACATGGGGGACATGAGGCATCAGAAGCAGTCGCCGTATGGTGCGGGCCGCTGCCTGAAAGGAGATCAGTGCAAGGGGGGAAGACCCTTAGCGGAGAATAGAACTAAGTTGGAGCTCAGGGTCAAGCGGGAAGGAGGCGGAGGGGCGTGTCATTACCGCGTACACGTGACAAAGGGGACGGAGAAAAAAACTTCTTTTGTATAAGGGGGGCCGGTCAAGTTCCAGGAGAGTATGGGTTCCTACAACACCAGCTATCGAGAGAATGAGGGCGGAAGTGCACAGATGGGCGAAGCGGGTAGGGGGAAAAAAGGAAGGGAAGTGTTGGAAAATACGGGATGTCTCGCTACTTGTGAGGAAACCAATCAGATGGAGCTCTTGGAAGCGAGCGAAACGAACGGAACATGGACCATTCAAAAAGGGGAGGCATGAAGCCGCGGCCACAAGTGACCTGCTTCTCGAGTGAGCGCAGGGGGGAGAGCACGCTGAAATACCATCTCCTCATGCCGGAGGGTGACAGAAAGGGAAGTCGCAGGGCAGAACCTTCCGGGACTTTCCTCCCCCCGCGCGACAACGGAATGAGGAGAAAATGGGCGTGGGTCTTATGCGCCAGCGTGGGCCCTATTGTAATAAGAGCTGGGAGGGATCAAAAAAACGGCGCGGCGCAGGGAGTGGAACAAACCGGGGCCAGGCTATCCATCAGAGAATAGCGGGCGCTCCAACAATCCGGAGAATGACAGCTCGACTGGGGGGGAAAAAAGGAGGGGAAAACCCGGAGTTTCGAAGGTTCCTCTCTGTAGGGAACAGAGTCGGATACGAAGTGATGTCAGAGGATGAGGGGGGGGTTGGGGGGGTAATGGGGGGGTGGGGGGGGGGGGGTTGGGTGGGGGGGGGGTCTAAAGATAACGAAAGGTCCATTGGGAGCTAGAAATCCGAGGAGGAGATGGACACTGGTCTTTTCGAGAGGGGAGAATTTGGGAGTCGAAGATCGTTTGTGTCAAAAATACCTTTTTTCTGGAACGCGATGGCGAGGACTCCTGCGAGCTTGAGACTAGAAACTGGCGCGATCAGGGGAGGCCTACCCCTAAACTGGATCTTTTCACAACGAAGAAAAAAAGCGGACGCGATTCCTAAAAATCAGGAATGGGGAAGGCTCCCAATGAAGATTGGTACTGAAGAACATCTCACTCCCAAAAACAACGCATGAGGGGTAGATAATATGGGCGAGGGATTTCCCATGAGGGAATGTTGTAGAGAGAAATGGAGGTCCAAGGAAAAAAGGGCGAACCGCGCTTCGGCGGGCACTTCGCCATGCCGTCGAGACGGGGAACTTTAAGAACTGCTGAACGAAAGAGTGGTAAACCCTCGAGCCTCAGAAGGTTAAAAGAGGGTGTGGACTGAGCGGCGTCAATCTGATTCGTGCAACGGAAGAATTAGGGGAGGCAAAAAGCTCTGCAATGGAAGAGAGTCAGACGGGCCTCTATCGTTGAGGAGAGGCCGGGGGTGGACTAAAGGTCGCCAAGATTCGCAGAGAAAAACAATCTGAAAGAACCTGCACGTTCACGCAAAAAAAAAACTGAGCTAGCAGAGAATCCAAAAAAACAACAACAACGGAGGATTGGAGAAAATATATTAGGAGAAATAAACGGGGATCAAGGGGGAAATTTAGGGGCCGAGTCAAAGTGGAAACGGTTCTCATAGACCTCGGGAACAACTCCTCTCTAAACAGATCGGGGGGAGGAGAAGATTAACCGCCTTACATGGGTCGAGAGGCGTGGGGGGAGCCACCGGGGCTCTAATCTGACGCCGCTCAGGACACAAAGGAGGTACAACGTAAAACTCTGTCGACCTCAGGGTGACGCGGTGATGGAAAAAAGGGGAGGAACAGGGGAGAGAGACGGGGGGTCAGAGGCTGAAGAGCCCCTACTATGGGGGGAAAAAAAAATCAACCCCTCTGCTCACACCAGATAAGTAAAAGAGAGAAGATTAGGACAATCGAGGACCCCTGAGTTGGGAGCAAAATAAGTACTGAGAGGAAAAAATTGTATCCGGGGGGGGCACATGATCCGGGGGGTAAAAGTCCAGATCACAAGAGAAAAAAAAAACCAAATAAAATAGAACCGGATAGTGGTATAGTAGATCGCCATGTAATTAGAAGGAATAGTCTCCAGATCTGTAGAATGGTCTTTTGCAAAGAAAATCGCCGCCCAGCAAAAAAATAGAAAAGAAAAAAGAGAACGGGGGGCGACGCGGCCTGAAAGCGGAAAGATAGCGCAGGCCTCAGGGACGTATCGGGCTAATAAGCAGCATAAAAAAGACCGAAAGAAGGATGGGGCGCAACAACCAAAAAGGAGGCCGGAAAACTCAAACGCGGTATGGTGAGAAAGAAGGAAGTGGAAACAAGGCGGAAAAAGATGGAAGCGTCTCGTTAATCAGGGGGTCGACAAGACCAGGGTAAGTAATGGAGAGATACGGCTTTTGGGCCAAGAGGCAGAATGAAGAGTTGAATCCCTCCTAAAGCCTTCCAAGCGTCCAACCGAATAGAAAATCAGAAACCATGCGCACAAAGGGTCGGGGACCGGTGGAAGGAAGGACACCCTTGAGTCTACGGCACAGGAAAGGAAACCAAGGCTGTTTTGAACTGAAGACTAAACCGGGAAGAGGATTCATCGTGATCCAACTCAAGAGCCAAAACAACAGGGCTCAAAGAGAAAAACGGTTCAATAAGCTTTGAAAAAAAGACGGTCGCACCGACATGCAGGGAAAAAGGGGAAGGGAGTTCGAGAGGACTTAAAAAAAAAAAGATTCTGGGAGGGGAGGACAGGGCGCTAAAATAAGCCTGACCACGTTACAAAACTTCCAGAAGAAAAGGCACATATACAGCTGGGGGGAGAACCTACTTGCTGGCCGCAAAGAATCGAAATAGGATTGTGTTCTTAACAGAGGCGACCGGGGACTTAAGAAGAAGAATAGTCGATTAGCACGTAAAAGAGGGCACGTCCTTCGGTGACTAGAGGAAGAAAAAAAATCACCTCATCCTCCATCAAAGTAGAACACAAAGAGAGGAAGAAGGAGCGGACGTTGGGGACGTCCCACGCAAAGATACTAGAAAAGGCGAGGACCTCGCACCAAAAATTCGCAAGGGGAGGGAGGAAGATTTCATCCCTTTGACTGGCACGGCTCCAATGAATAAAAAGTTCAGGGGTTATTGGTACCCGAGAGGCTGGCAAGGAAAGGGGTCTCACCACAAAAAGAACGAATCATGAAACTTTACGACAGCGCCCAGCATTGAAGTATGGAAACCTAACCCTTCCGGAACAAGGTTCGACTAAAGGGGTTGGGGATCGACAAAGGAACTACGCTGGGTCGTCAAATCCCTGAGACCCCGATCGCAAAGGGGAGAGAATAGATACTTGAGCGTTGAGGGGCGGGAAAACAGAATAACCCTATCGAAGACAAAGGGCCAACCACCGTCGGCAGGGAGCAGATACGCGAATAAGTCTACTTTGTACCGGGGTCTGGAAGAGGGAGGGGCCAAAGGCGCACAATGGTCCAAACAAACTAGCCACTACATGCTACCACCCCCTCTTGCAAACATGCAGTGTAACAAAGCACCGGAACGGGCATCCTGGGGTATTTCGGGGAGAATCTCTGGGGGGAGGCAGGTCGTTTCTAACGACCATTCAGCTTCCACGCACGCTGAATGAAAGCTCACAGCAACTCACTCAACTTTCTGAACCGGGGGGGGTAACAGGTAGGACCTTGATGACACACCTGAGCTCGGGGGAAATATAAGGTGAGGTAGATGATGTTGGGAGGATCGGGACTACGGAAGCAACATCACCCCAGCCGGTGGGATCATCGCCTTACAATCTTGGAAACAGAAGGTTGTGGCGGCGGACCAGAGAAAGAAAAAACACGCTCAGAACCAGAACCCAGTTCCTAGGACCCGCGATCCACTTGAGGCGAAGGATCAAGCGCTCCTGGCGAGGGTCGGCCTGCATATGGCGAGCAGCCCCCTCAGACGCGGGGGGACCTGTTATTAGGGCAGAGGACGGGGTAATAGAACCCTTGGAAAAATAGGAAGATAAAGCGAAGGTCCACATGGGCCCCACGTTGAACGAAAGCAAGCCTGCACTTGCGAGGATTCGGGGGGGACGCGATAATTTAAGATCCACGACGGGGTAAACATAGGTGAAATCCCCGCAGGGCCCGGAAGACCGTACGCCGAATGAAGCCGCTTCTATGGGAGAAAGACGCCCCGCAGGAAGAAGGGCTAACTCGAGTAAAGTGACTGGGGAATTTCGCGGAAAGAAAAACTTAAGGGAAAAAAAGCCAGACAACCCAACGCGTCTCCCCGGTCGGCTAATTCTATGGGACATAGGAGAAAACCAGCTGAGGAAATGGGGGCCAGGGCGAGAGGTGGAAGTCGGGTCTCCGTCGAAAGACGAAGTGCCGTACAAAAACCGACTGGGAAGAGAGTAGACGACGGGGACACGACCGATGAAGACGGAAGAGCGAGCATCTCAGGCTTGTTTGTGGGGGGAATCTTGAAAACGGAGGGACTTAAAAAAGCACGATGAAAAGGGGGAGCGCAGAGAAGGAAAAAAGGACCAAATGAAAAGGAAGGCGGCTGACACAGCCTAGGGGAACTAGCAGAGGAGAAGCCGCGAGGAAGCGATCGAACCCTACCAACCATCGATTGTTGGCTCGAACAAGGGGGAGGAAGAAAGAGTAGTAAGAACACCCGCAAGCGGTAAAAGACGCTAACAAACCCGCTCAGAGAAATGGGAGCCGATGAAGCGAGCTCACACCCTTACAATTACGATCCTCTTGAGGAAAAAAAAAAAAAGAAAAGCCCTCTGCTCACTGGAGGGATGGGGCCAAGTCCCGGGGAAGGGAGGTCGTTACCGCTCAGAGGGTAGAGGGTAATTCAGGTTGGCCCACGAAGAAGGGAAAAAGAGGCCGAAGCTCGATTCATTGTCTAAGGGTCTGTGCTAACAGTCTGCTACATAGAGGAAAAAACGTGCAGCAATCTGGCAAGAGCTCGCGAGGGGAGAGAGAGCGAGGACTTTAGAAGCTGAGGCGAGGGGGCGCGGACACCCTCGACGGAGGGGAACCCGGAGGCCGGCTGGATAAATCGTGCACAAGGTGGGACATTTGTCGAAAGGAAACGAATGGCTGAAAGAAAGAATCACTCACCGTCAGAGGACAGACCCGGGAGGGGGGGGGCAAAAAGAAAGAGATAAGGAGAGAAGTTGGGGCCGAGCTAGATAATTGCTCATAGGAATAGTTGGGGGCGAGGCACGGGGGACGGGGGAGCGAGAAAAAAAAGTCTTCTCAACTAATCCTGAGGATCCTTTCGAAAAAAAAAAAACGGAAAGGGGGAAAAGAAAAGCTAGTAGAAGTTGATAGACTCTACGGGGAACTGGGAAAAAGAGAAACGAATAGTGCAGCGACCCAGTTCCTTTCAATGTGGGAAAGACGAAAAAAGGGGAAACCGGGGATGGCAGAGGGGGCAAAAGATAAGTTCTGGGTCTAATGAAAATTGGAAGGATTGTAAAGGGTGAATACCAAGGGATGGACATGAAATGAGGAAACACAAAAAAGTGGACGAGCAAAAAGTCATGACGTGCTAGGGTCAGGAGCGTGGGGACGCCGGCAGCCGGGCCCGATTACATTTCCCCAAAAGACCCGAAGCCTAACGAGGGTCCAAAGACCGGCAGCAACGAAGAGAGTGTATAAGACTGTCGAAAAACTGAAACTGGGACTCTCTATCTTTCACGTTGCAAGTGGGCACAAGGAGACAAAACGACAATCCCTCTACTTTATAGGGAAAAGCAGGTAACAAGGTTTACGTTCCCTCGAAGTGACATCATATTGGGTTGTAAATGGAGTTTCGTCTACAAGGAGAGAGCGATCTGACAAACTACGTTCAAGATAGGGATGAATGACTTGTGCTTCATCTTCTAACGGGTTCACTGACTGATTGAGCCTAGCGTACTAGTAGGACCGGGAAGAGGGAGAGGAGTAAAACCAAAACTTTACTTTGGAGAAGGAATGGTTCGACAGGAAGAAGTCACCGTGGTTTTCTGACAACTCCCTCTCATCTGAGATTTTGATTGGGGAGTAAGAGGGGTGATGTCTCTGGGGGGGGGGTCTATTAAATCTAGGTCCGAAAGTGAAAAGGAGGGGTGTCCACGGAGCAAGTCTCCGATGAGTTTGAAATGGGTCTCGCTGCTCAACCTTTCCTCTGGTCTCTAAGTATACGGGCTTCCGACGTAAAAAGAAAGGAACACTTCCCTAGTCGAGGCTTCCGAGCAGAAAGAGGAAGACGGAGACCCGGAATCTATCTCAGACTCTTTGGACGGAGAAACAAGTCGCCAAAAGAGAGAGGGGGGGGGACATTAACTGCCAAGCTCGAAAGATTGGAGAACGGCTACGGAGGGAACGAGTCAAGTGTCCCTCTCCTGTCTCCCTAGCGGATACGAGTTGGGCGCTCACGTAGGGAACGGGGGTACTGAAAAGCCAAGCAAAATGTCAGCGTAAGCAAGCATGTCGCACCCGGCTCGATGAGAAAGCGATCATGTAGAGAATTAGAATAGATTACGAAAAAGCTAAAGTATCTTCTCCATGATGCCTACTTCGGTATTTCCACCTAATTTTTAAAACAACTTCTTTGTGGACAAGCAGTCCAAATAGGGCCTCGTGAGGACAACAAGGCCGTGGAGGCTACTCTGTACGTTGCACATAATTACTGGGTTAGACAAGAAAAGGGACAATGTTTGCATTGGTTTAGTTTCATACGGCTCGTAGGAAGCTAGAACGTGTCCTAAAAAAAATGCGGTGCGGGACCCCGAAAGGATCAGCGGTTGGATACACGGCGTTCCCGAGAGCGGGGGACAACAGTTTAAAATTCCAACTGAGACGACTAGAGAAAAACTCAGTGTTCCCCCAAGAGGGGAGATGTTCGGTCTAGACTTAATCTCGAGGAGTCTAGGACCTGCGGACATATATCCTGATAAAGACGTGATCGGGAGCCTAAAGTGGTCTCTCCCTCATGCAAAGAAAAGAATGTGACATGGTTCGACTTGCTCTGCGCGTCCGCCGAAAAAAAGGGTGGGGAGACACGAAGGATTGGAGACCGGCGTTCTCATCAAAGCAGGGAGGCGCATGTTTCAGACGAAGAAAAGGAATAAATTCACCAAACAGGGTGGCGTCACTAGTGAATAAAGAAAAGCGGAACCTGCGGGGGCATCCTTTACGAAAAGAAAAAGGGACTAGGAGCTGCGGGGGACAGTCAGCTTTGACCGCACGGGTAAGGGAGGTGAGTCAACACGCCAAGCCCAAAACAGTAAACAAAACTAAAACCCCAGGATCACGGCTGTAATTAAACTCGCTTGAGACAGGGTGCCTTTAGAGACGGTCTAGTGGGCCTAGAAGGGGGGGGGCTTTATGGACTCTGCTAAGTCCATCGGGCAAAAAGCGTTTTTACAGAACGGTCCAGGGCGTATCGTACAAGAAGTGAATGAAAAATTCATTTGGTTCTAAGTTTCATTCTTTATCTGGTTCTATTAGCCAAAGGGATTGCCACAAGTACAAACAGGAGCCATGCGAGGCTATCCGCACCTAAGTCTGCGGGTAGGGATTAAGGATCGGGTTGGGGCGGGGGGGTGCCGGACCCGCGGAAGGTGACGAAAAAAAAAAAGAAAAGCGTCCAGCAATTGCGAAGATCAGGGGTTCGGGGAAGCGGAGGCGTGAACAGGCACATCAAAGAAGGCTGCCAGTAGAGGGGCGAACGGGAGGGTGGAAAAAAGGAAAGTCATGAAAAAAAAGAAACCAAGACCCATTTTCGTGGGGTCGGAGCATGACCGAAGAAAGGTCAGGGGAAAACATAAGCTAACGCCTGGCCGGGAAGTGCGTAAGGACGAGTGAATCCAGCGAAATGGGCGGGGGGGAGCAACATACGAGGCGCGCAAGCGAGACGACGGTGCGAGAGGAGTCGTGGCTGGCGCGCGGGCGCTTGCCTCGGACAACAGTTGGGGTGGACGAACTGTCACTGGAGGATCGAGATGGGGGGGTAAGCCGTCCGGCGGGAGTGTCAACAAAAAGAACTCGGCGATAGGACGGCCATCTTTAGAAAAGAGGGATGTGGCCGGGGCCGGAAGGGGTGGGGCGAGGGGAGGAGTCTCTGGGGGCGTTGCGTCAATAATCCGCGCGGCGATATGGATCTAAATCCAGCACTTACAAAGGGGGGACATGAAGGAGAAAAACGAAAGTCCTCAAAGCTATGAAAAAGGCTCGCTGGGATCTCCTGGTGAGGATAAAAAGGAAAGTTGGTATAAGAGAAAATCCCTCTGGGGAAAATTTGCAAAAATTTGGGGGGCATAAAGTGGGAAGTAGCAGTCCTGCAGGCCCGGAACGGAGAAAAAGGGAAGGTTCTCAATGAAAAGAAAATTGATCCGATGTGCCCTAGTGGAGAGGATTTTCTGAACACGGCCTATAAAACAAATTGGAAAAAGCACAAAAACCAACTCTAACATAAGACTACAGAGAATTTGGGGGGTCCGACCTCCTCTTTTAAGCGACGATTGATATCTCGGTTGTTTAAACGGCGAGATCTACAAAGCCCGAGGGGTTGCGAGGGCTAAAGTAAAAAATTAGGGGAGGGGGGGGGTGGGATTACATACCACGTAGGTACCGAAGGGGAAAAAGAGAAGCGGTATGTCGAAAGGAAACGGTAAATATGTGCAACGGTGGAGACGTACAGACGGCATTTGGCTTTCCATGTCGTGGGACGTGGGGGGCGGGGGGCAGTGGTGGACCGGTAGTTGCGGGGTGTGCAAAAAGGCGAGGTTTTCGGACGGCGCTGGAAGAGGAAGCAGATAATGTTTCAGTTAGGACTCGACACAATTGGACATCTCAAAGGTAAATAACTGAATCGTCGCGGGGCACAGTGCGGCACGACTCTTGATAACCCCGATATTGGTCCGGGCTCACCATTCTTGGGGACGGGGCAGAAAACAAGAAAAACTGCGGCCGCTGCTGGGAGGGGGAGCTCAAGAGGGCGAGAGTTCCAGTGAGCGAAGGGGGCGAGAGGGGCGGGGGGCAGAACCTTGGATAGGAACTTCTCATGGATCAGGGGATATAGGAACTTGGAAGAAGATGACGCCGAAGGAACAATACTAGAACTCGTGGGGTCGGACCCTAAAAAAATTGGGTTTCCTTATCGAGGCATCGGGAGGAAAGATGTGGATGCATCGGCCAAAGACTTCATTAATTAACGTAGACGTTATCGGGAATACGGGAGGGGCAGGAAGTGCATTTTTACTAAGGATAGTCCTACGATTCGGCGAAAAAAAAGCCTCGGGAATCTGCAAAACATAAGGCACGCACAACTTCGTAAGAAAGCGGGGTCTGCTCCCCGAATCGTCCCCGAAGATCACAAGTAAACAACACCAACGCTGTAGAAAAGATCATTTCGAGCATCACCGGGGGTTCATAAGGTCAAGGGATTTGGTGCCGCTTCCCGATGTTTCTAGAGATCTTCTTCTATGCAGTGTAGTAAAAAACCTAAATCTGAGAAAACACTCTCTCTAAGGGATCCGCATCTTCCTAAAAGGGAAAAAGTGGAGTAGGGAGACGCCACCAGATAACGTAAGGGTCGAAGAAGGGCCGCTAAGGAAAAAGAGACGAGGGCACTTAACTGCTGGTGAAAGGGGTGGAAGCGGTAGGAGGGCAAGTTAAGATCTACTGCAGAAGCCTAAAACTATTTTTGCACCCACCTCTATCTTACGAGCGAAGGGGAAACGCAAATAGTAATCACCCGAGGATGAAGAGGGAAGCTGGGGGTCTTGCCGTCCAAAAAATACTGGGCGGCACTATCCGGAGTTTCTGAACGCGGACATAGACGAGAGGTGACGCGAGGAAAGGTACCGTGGGATCGGTATCAATGAAAAGAAAGAGAGGATAAAGGGGAAGCGGAAGAGCATGGGGGAACCTCTGTCAAAGCGGGAGAAAGAACATGAGGGGTGACCAAACACTATAGAAAATCAAATAACCGCCCCGCCGAAGAAAAAAAAGAAAGCGACTAAACAGGAAGCGGATATATACACGAATCTCTTCCTTATCGTGGTAGGGGAATACGAGCAAGACACTTATGGAAATCCTACTCGTGAAGGTGAAAAAGGGCACCCAGCGAAAGGTGACGGAAATCGACTTGGGGAAGGAAGGGGGCAAACCGACAAAAATCGAAAAAAGAGTGTCCATCGGCTGAAAAGCATATGGCGCCCGCCCGAGATGGAGAAAGGATAGCAGATGTGGTGAATGTCCGCGCGGGCCGGCATGGGATCCTCAAAGAAGCCCTAGAAGAAAAACGAGGCGCCATCAGAAAAAGGTATCAACAGGAGGTGACTCGGTCCCAGGGCGGACCCGTAAAGGAGGACGGCTCCTGCGAGGAAAAAAAGGCTGGGTGTCAACTCCTCCCGTTACGACTATTATCTCTTTATAAAAACTGCAACGGGAGCCTCACACGCGCGACGAGAATCGGAAAGCGTATTTTATTCGCAGGCGCAAAGCCTCAGGCAGGGCAAAAAAAGTGGTCAGTGAGAACGGGAGCTGACCAGATCGACGCTTCTTAATGAGGGCGAATAACAAGCTGCAAGCAAGACTAAGTTAACCACAAGTCAGGAAACCGGCAACCTCCAAGGAGTGAAAACTAGGGGCACGCCCCCTCCATCGAATCGGAGAAGGTGGGGTCGCACACCTCGCGACTGGAAGTCAGTATAATCAAGAGACATACCAGTCAAGGGGCGGCAATAACGTTCCCTCTAAAAAATGAACCTCGAAAAAAAAAAAAAAAAAACATTCCTAGACGGGCTACAACGAGCAGTCAGAGGACTCGGCACATCAGTGTTGCTTCCCCCGCCAAGGAGAGGAAAGTCACTTCCTCAAAAGATCTAAGGAGTCAAAGTCCACGAACTTCTCATGGGCATGAACTCACAAATAAGATAACATGGGACGATTAAAGCTGAAAAGGAAAAAAGAAATCCAGCAACGTTCCGCCGGAACCTTTAGAGAAGACCAGATGGAGTACCGAACCGGGAAGGATCAAGGGGGAGGAAAAAAAACATGGGATTGGTGTCTAGTAGGACGTCACGGAAACGCTGTAACATACCTCAAACAAATGGTAAAATCTCGCCTTGCAGGGGTGGTCGGTTTAAATAGATGGATAACCCTATCATATCAACAGTAATCATCCAAGGCGAAAAAAAGAAGAAGACTGCCTATCATTGGACGGGGGGGAATTCAATAATGGACGGAGAGTCGGCGAAGAAATTGTTAGAAATCGGGATTCCGAACAAGTGCGACCGTCCAGAGGTATTCAAAAAGGCGGTTCAGGAAACCCGGGACATTTATTTAGTTTGGATAATGCAAGAGGGGGATGGCCAGGGAGTGAAAAAAACTCCCATTCAATTTGAAGAAAAAAACAAGATGAGTAACCTAAAAGCATTCGCGAGAAAAGGGGAACGGAAACGTTCAGATTGCTTCGGGAGGAATTGAGCTAGTCGGACAACGGACCGGAAACAAAAACGCCCCGGCATTTAGTATAAGAGCAAGGGGGGGAAAGCGCGGGGGGAACAAGCCCACACAAGACCACAAGTTGAAAGGGCCGTACTACTCAGCTGAAAAAGCACGCTCGAACTAAAAGGTCCCGAGCCAAGAACTACGAGAGAACGAACACGGCTTTCGATACACTAGAGCCGCTGGCGGAGCGTCGTAGAAGAAGATATCTATTCTCTCAAAATAAACCGAAGCGGTGGAACCGCGGGGAGGGCTAGGCGTAGGGCAAGGAATCGGAGAAAAGGTCGATAAAACCGAAAAAGCGACGTCAATCCCCCCTGCCAAAGAGTTGGAATAAGACAGACGGACAGGGTAGGAGGAAGTCTGGAAGCGAGGGTTCGGATGACCAATCATTGTCAACAGAGGAAATCCCGCGGGGAAAAGTCTGTCGACCGGAGACAGAATAGGAGAGCGCCTCGAGGGGTCTCACGTCACACAGCCCTCGCTCAGGAAGAGGGGGATAACTACGGCGGACATGCCTGGGACGTGGCCGCGGCCGAACAACAAAAACAGGAAAGACCAAGAGGGGGGGGCACCACACATAAATACTCACAAACTTCGAGGGGGGCGGAGTATAATTCGAGAAAGCGCCATCAAAAGTCGATCCGCATAGGTCGAGCGTGGGAGGGATACGGGAAGATACCTGGTCTTTGGCAAGAAACAGACGAAAGGGGGCTGGAACAAAAACAGACGGGAGCAAAAGAGTAGAGAAAACGCGCAGGGACTCGGATTCAAGCCGCACAGTACACGACTCTATCATAGTAATCGGGGGGAAGGGGGGGGGGGATGGTCCATTGGTAAGCCAAGATACAAGGGGAGCAAGCGCAATCTTTGCGAAAAAGATGAATACAAAATCGAATCCGCTACGGCGCGAAACACGAAAGTAAGAACACCAAACGTACGGCCAGAAATCAGGCTCGAGCTCACCATACCGAGTGCATTGCGCGTCAAAATTGCTGAGATCTGGAGAAAAACCCGAGGAGGGTGGACGGGAGGCGAACAAGAAAAAATCTCAGCAGAAGGGGAAACTATGGAGCCGCACGCCCCCGGGCGAGGCATCTAAAACCTGCAGAACACATAAAACCAAGCATGAGGACGGGGGATATTGGAAGTACCAAGGAGTGGGGAAACCCTCATGAGGGCGGCAGGGGATTTCGGGTTGGCGCCGCCACAGGGAAAGAAGGAAAACTCGGGGGTCAACAGGGTATGTGAAAGTGAGGACATTCTGATGAACGAGCGGAACGGCAAGAGAGAGGGGGAGGGGAAAGAGAGGGAGTGGGCAAATGGGCTAAAAAATGGAGAAAGAGTTAACGGGTAGATCCGGGGGAAACAACCGCGCCGTCTGTACGAACCAGTCGGGAAAGTCTGGGATAATAGACAGGACGCCGTTGGAAAATTTCCCAAAACTCAGATACCTGGGAAAGACATCAATCACCGGGAATACGTCACGCCATTAGGGTTGCACACCCGAAAGTCCTTTCCCCGTTGGGGGGACGAGATGAGAAAACAAGAAATTCTAAGTGAGCGGGGGTCTCTCAATTCTGTTTGATCGCTAAGGAGTAAAATAAAGGAAGAAAGCAGGCGTATATAGAGTAAAAAAAAAAAGGAGGAGTGAGAAGATAACTGCGACGGAGACTAGGCGCGGTCTCTATCAACAGCAGAAAAGCGAACCCGAGTCAAAGAGGAGAATTGGAGGGGGGATAAGGATCGACGGGGGAACGGATGAGAGATCAGACAACAAATACTTTTTCTGAAAATGAAAGGGAAAAAAGAAGTCTGGGCAGAAAAAGGTCTGGGAGAAAATGGCGGCACACCGTGGACGAAAGGAAAAGAAGTAATGGTGGGGAAAAAGTGAGTGGGCCACCGAGCGAAGCACCTATTCTAAAAACCAGGGGAAAAATAGAACCCAAAACTAAGCAATCGAGAAGCAAAGAAATCAAAGGGCCCGCGCCCTCCTATCGGGATCAAGACTTTGATAAAAACAAACTTACCAAGAATTGGAAGAAAGAGACACGAAATTGTGGAGGAGCCAAAAGTTGCAATACCGAAAGACCGAATTATTCGGTCAAAGAAAGGGGAAAAGTTTAGGGACAAAGTCCCACTAATAGGGGGGGGCATTTTGGTCGCGAAATACGTCAGGGAGATTCAGCAGCACGGGGGTAATTCTGGGGGTCACAGAAATGTCGTCTGCTTTTATGAGGGGTCAGAGACGTACAAGCGTTGGGGTTAGACTATCTCAGAAAACGGGGTGCAGCAAAATCGCGGGTGATTTTAGAGGTTTTCGGCGATGACGATCTCGGGGGAGAGGTTGGCCGAGTTTTTCGCCACGCCGTCGCGGGAATCGAGGTGTTCGGTAATACCGCAGGTCAGATACCAAAGAGTCGGACAAATATCCTGTGGGGGGTAGAAGGGGGTGAAAAAAACAACCGGCAAATGGAAAGGGGAAAAAATCCGAGGACTCGTAGGAAACTGGAATGCGAAGAGGGAAAGCGCAGGAGTAGAAGCTATCTGCGCATGTATCGACAAGGGGTCTTAAAAATTGGTCAAAAAGAAGGAATCTACTCTATCAACTGGAAACTACGACTATGCAAATAGAAGGAGGCGGGCATAGAGTGGAAAAAAGTTTCGGGGGGACCGCGACAAGGGAGTGATGGGGTAGCAGGCTCGGTAAGTGAAATTTTGGGGAGGGTCCAGGAAAAGGAAAAAATAATCCTTACGACGGTTAGCCCCGGCTTAGAATGCGACGGAAAAGAAACTTGAGCAACGCAGAAGGGAGGGAGACGATGGCACGGGAGGACAAGATGGGATTTCAACCTATGGGGGAAAAGGGAGTGACGCGAAAGTCTTCAAACTAGAGAAATGTCACAGGTCGGGATAAAATTGGGGAAAGGGGGTGGGTGGGAGGAACTGGTCAACGGGCTTCTAGTTCCTGATCTGAGAGCTGATTGACATTGAATAAACGCCAGGACTAAACATCGGGTCCTCCCAACTAGGGGGGGGAAAGGGGAAACAAAAACTCAAAAATCGAGGCTGTGCTACGTGAAGCAATGGGGGGGGAGAACGAGGTTAATAGACAGAACGTTTACTTCTCACGGGGCTTGCCTGTTGCCTGTCAGGGTGACAGAGGGTTCGATCTTGAGTTGGTGTCAAAGAATGACGGAGTCCCTGACTCAAAAGGTCGGGGTCAAAACACTCCTGCTGTGAACAGTGTGAATGAAATCTAGTACAAGTGGTAATTGCTAGTGAGTCCTTAAGGTAAGGACAGGAAGATGAAAAATGGGAAGCCAAAAAACCAAAAATCGGGCAAATATTCACCAAAGAGAGTCCCAGTAAGGGTGGACAGGCCTAACAAAACTTACTGGGGGAGATGTAGGGAGGTACTTCAGCGTGAGGGGGACATGTGGCTGGGCGGTAGTTCCGCTAAAATACCAACAACGAGCATTGATCACCCTACCTCCATGAAGAGTAGCACTGGGGGGATGGGTTAGACCGGAAGGGAATGTCTACTGGGGGCATCTGGGAAAGCTGCAGTTGGGAACCTTGATTCGAAAGATGGGCGATAGCGTCATCATACCCCATGTTGAATGTCCCAGACGAAAAAAGGTTTAGGGATCTGCATGCTCATTAGATAAAATTGGAAGATTTCTTTCAGGGGGGACCAAAAAGAAACCTCTCAAAGGAGCGATAGACACCGGGGAAAGAAGGCGGCTTCTCGGAGGGCTTGAGACGAGGAGTCAAAAATGCCTCTCAGCCCATCCCAGGCTTTCCGAAATGCTACGAGAAGGGTGAGGGACGAGAGTCTGGGTAGCTGGAAGCCAAAATTCATGAGTAAAACCAGTCGGAAGGGAAAGGAGGGAAGCCATAAGCGGGCTGAAGAAGCGGCCGAGTTATGATGGTCGTTGGGAAAGAAACAAAGTTAGAATGTCTTGGACCTAGGGTAAACGAAGCCGGCGCCGTCAGTTGGGGAATGGGCAATACTTCGCCGCGACGCGTGAGGGGATAAGGCAAATGACGACGGAGCCCGAACTCTGGGGGTCGGGAGGGAGAGGTCTTTTGATTCTCTCGGTGCGCTTCCTAGTAACGTGTAATTGTAGAACTTTACTGGGGGGAAGGAACTGCTGGTGGGAAGCCTGCCGGTCCCAAGGGGGTGGTACCAAACTACGAGAGGACTATGCGAATTGGCCCGAGGTGGCGACAATCAGTGTGTCCTTGCATAGTAAGTGGTTTTCAAAATGGTGATCTGGGCCGAGATTTTTAATCGAATCCGCATAGTCGCTAGTTAATCGAGCTGGGGAAGGGGAAACTCCAAGTGTCATGAAAAAAAAGGATAAAAGTCCTCTCTCCTCAAGATGAAAATCTTCTCAGGAGCCCAGGTTATTAGAAAAGTGCTTGGTAAGTCACATGGGCAGAGGAACCGGCGGGGGGTGAAACATCATGGAGGGGAATCAGCGGGCCCCCCCACAGGACCAGTAGCTTGCCTAAGTGCCCAGGACCGGGGGAAAAAACATACTGTGGGTCAATGTGGGCATGATGGCGCGCGTGGCCCGATGGAAAGGGATGAGGATTAGATCCCCATGAAGCTTTCTAAAACAACAACCGACTTGCGCATACAGACACAAGGGAACAGAGCGAGGGCTGGGTCAAAGAAACGATGTTGCAAATGCTAAGGGAAGGGGCATAGTCGGAAAAAGGTTCAAATTCGGAATCTAAAAGAGAGTTGCGACGGACACTGATCTCGATGAGTGGGGCAGTTCCAGACCGCGTAAAACGATGGGAACTGCGGATTTAAACCATACGGCGGCCGGGAAATGCGCAGATCCGCTGCATGGGCCAAGGAGTTCGGCTGGGAGGGGGCAGGGGCGAGGGGTGGAGGGGGAGCGGAATGGGTGGCAAAAAAAAGAAAGGGTCAGAACACTACTCTCATGTAATAACTCCTTGCAACGGTACGCCTCGACTCCTTTCGATCGCAGGAAAGATCATAACGCTCGTCCCTCGGGGGGATGGAAGGGAGGGAATCACCCTCTTATATTTGGCGGTCCCCCAGCGATGGGGGACGGCATCAGCAAACTCACCGATGCAAGGTATGAGGTTCTCTAGCAGGGGGGGCGCTATGTGAAGTCGTCTAGGGTGCGCGAGGGGGGAAGGGGGTTCGTTCAAACAACGGTCTCTTTCAAGCGGAGCCGATGGCAGTCAGAGCCGGGAAAAGAAAAATATAGTCGGTCAAAAAGGCGTCTCCGCATGACTTTACGCGGGTTGGTTCCTGAAAGAGGCGGACATGGATGATCCGAGCAGGTTGCGTCCAGAGCCGATCTACCAAAGGAAAATTCTACGGTCGAGGGAAGTCGGGTTCGCGGAGGCGTGTTGAAACGAAAGAGGGATATGCCGAACATTAGCGGGTGACGAAACATCACTCAGTTAAGCTTGCAAAAATAACTTTCAAAACGGACCCTTG
>Ga0179593_1267916_pt1 | contig 18677 bp, 21 predicted proteins | sample CZODoug2_1_08_16_FD_185931 | JGI IMG/M metagenome (GOLD analysis project Ga0179593, IMG submission 185931) | Vadose zone soil fungal communities from Angelo Coast Range Reserve, California, USA - CZODoug2_1_08_16fungal (PacBio error correction) | ecosystem: Environmental > Terrestrial > Soil >...
ATAGGACGGAGGGGGGATTCAAGGAGGTCGTGTGTCTACCCCTCGGAGGACCAGAGAACTCTGTGTGAAGACCAGGCGCTAAAGAGGGAAGGAAAAACGTATCGCTTGCCGAGTTGTATGCGAGGCCTCGGGCCAGGAAATAAGTGGATGTGCAAAGGAAGAGGGACGAGACGCGTTGTAGGAGTAATTCCAGCAGGAGAGGGGTGGAAAATTGCCAGCTGGAGGATGTAGCCGCCGCGTAGCGACGGGAATTTTCCGGGGAAGGAGGGGGTTACGAGTAGGAGAAAAGTGAGCGTAATCGGAGAAGAAGGTCGGCAACCTAGGGGGAAAAAGATTGGCGTGACGAAATAACCTGCGCGAGGAAGAAGCGGTATTCAGACAAACTCCCGGGAAGGGAGCTCGTGGGGAAAGGAAAATTGAAAGATAGCTGTCCTGTTTTCAAACGGCTGCGGGAGAGGGGGAAAGGGGAACAGAGCTTTCATTGCGTCACGAAAGCAAAAAAAGCACGCACAGGTATGCGGAAGCGAACTGTCAGAAGCCGCACATAGGCACTTAAGGATATCAGCTACAGGCAAGAAGGGCTGAGTTCGACAATCAAGAATTGCTGTTGGAGAAGGGGGGATAGAGGTGAGGGGGGGGGGGGGAGAGGGGAGGGGGGGGGGGTGGGGGAGGAGGGGGGGGGGGAGGGGGGGGGCGGGTGGGGGGAAGGGGTGGTGGATTGGAGGCGGGGGGGGTGATGAGGAAAAAAACGAGGACACCAAAAAAAAAACCTCAGATGTAATAGAAAAAAAAGAAAAAGGCAGGCAAGAGAACGGGAAAGGGCCCAGCGTCAGTGAGGGCAGGGGGGAGGGAAGGGGCGAGGGAGGGGGGGGGAGGGGGAAAGCAACGAGAGAGTTAGAGGAGATGGACGAGAACAAGGGGAAGCAGCGGGAAGTGGTGGAGACGATGGGAACAGACGTATGAAGAGATTGTATTGGGGGGGGTGAGGAGGGGGCGGGGTGGGGGGGGGGGGGGTGGAGGGGGGGGGGGGTGACTCACGAGAAGGGGGAAAGGGGGAGGCGGGGGAGGGGGGTGGTAAGAGAAGTGAGCGAAGAGAAAGGGTTAGCGAAGATAGTGAGAAGGAAGAAGAGTGCTAGGGAGGGAAACGAGGCACTGGGGAGGGAGGGGGCAGTGTAATGAGGAGAGGAGCGAGGAAGATAGGGAGGCAATTGGAGGGGTTGGTGGGAGAGAGGAAAGGGGGAGTGAGGAAGAAGGGGGGGGGGCGGAAGGGTGGGGAGACGAGAGAAGGGAGGAGCGACGGGAAGAAAACACGAAGAAGGAGAAGAGGTTGCTGAACATGCCAACTGCATAGGCGTGAAAGTTACCCGGTGTGGAGGCCACTCAAAAGGAGCCCCTGCCAAGGATCGCGGTCTTAGGAAAAACCATGGTGTCTCAGCGTCCCAAAGAAAGGAATCTCGGTAAACCACCAGTTACCTTTCTTAGGATAACTCCAATGCCCCGAGAATCCTAGAGGCAGAGCATCCGGGGCGAGCTAGGGGGGGAGTGGAAGTAATTCGATTAGATAGCGGGGTAAATCGTAGGGAGAACTACTCTCCTCAACTATTGGGAAAAGGGAAAAAGTAATAATAAGAATTCAGATCTCGCGGCCTTGGAAATACCTGAAAAGCCTGAACCGGAAAAGGTAGCCCAAACACCAGAGGAATAACTCGGGGGAGTCTATGAGCTGGAACCTTTGAGGGGAGTTGTTGGGAGGAAATCCTAGGGGTGTCGGAACCCTCCAGAGAAGGGTATTTCTTTACTGGGCAGGGCGTTTGAAAAAAGGAAACGAGTCCCTGTAGACAAAAGTTACTCAGCAGGAAGGGTACGAAGTGGAACTTTTTCACTCGGGAAAGGGGAGGGGATGACCCGCAGTATTCGAGAGGATGTCTGTAAGGAAGTTTGAGTTCCAAGGTGAATGGAAGTCCGGACTTAAATGGGAGAGGATCCGGGCTCCGGTGACGAAAGGGTAGCTGGATCGGCATCTGGTTACTGGGGAAAAAGATCGGGGGACGGCTTGAAGGCGAAAGGGAAAGAATGAAGCTGAATCTGCAACAGAAGATCAGAAGAACACTGGTCATACGGTCTTATGAGATCTTGAAAGATTCCTTCCGCTAGTTCGTGAGGATTAGGAAGGGACCGCGCAGGTAAGGATGCTGCAGACTTCCGTTCTCCCTGGGAAATTTCACTGTTCCAGGGGGAAGGGGGGGGAACACGGATAAGATTGGTAAGAGACTTGATGGGGGAGGAGGTGATTTATCGCGCGTCAAAATCAGCGAAGACGAGAAGACGTAAAAGGTCACGCAAAAGGCGATTATGGACTTCAGAAAGGCTAAGGAGCTGGGAGAAGGACCGGAAACGCCTTCTACGAGAAAGACGGTCGTCTCGCTGGAAAAAGAGAAAGATTCCTACAATCCCGCGTGAGTGTCGTGGCAGAGGACGGAAGACGCCTCGCACAGCAATAGGGAGAAAATAACGGGCAGCTGCCCGGAACGGAGAAGAAAAACCCTGCTGATTATGGATCGCCGGAACAAGAGAAGGCCGAGTGAAAACTATAAAAACAAAACAAAAAAAAAAACCAAAAAAAAAAAGAAAAGTGGGTTAGGGGGTTAGAGGAAACTGCTCAAAGACGAATTTCCCCCCGGGTTAGGGGGGAAGCTTAACGGCACGTAGTCGCCCTGGAGCAACGTAGAGATTCCTGTGTGAGACCGGAGCAAGGGGAAAAAATCAAACTACCTTTCGCCGCGCGCAAGACAGGATGCCTTGAAGGGTACAGAGTCACACGCTGTCTGTCCACGGCGAAAAGAGGTAATTATGGTCAAAATAAGAAAAACTGCACCGTGATCAAAAAACAGAGGACCAAAATTCCTTCCGATGGGGACGGGAGAGGATGAAACCCGGTGGAGGAGGAGGTCGAGACAAACTTGATGCAAACAAGAACAGAGTAACCGGCCGGGGACCTAACCAGCGGTGAGGGGCGTTCCGGTGGCAACCGATGGTTCACAATTAGGGAAATGGACCTGGCGAAGCCCACCAAAGATAGGCAGACTCACCCCGCGCTCGAAGAGAACGGCGAAGAAAGCGCCAGGAAAAAGGCGTTACAAGCGCCCTGATCGTACATGGGAATTAAAAAAAAAGGAGCCACACTGCGTACGATACAAATGAAATCCACACCTTTCACTGTCAATAAGAAAGCAAGGAAGGAAGAGAAAAAGGCTTACGCCGAGCCCGCAGCCTGCATCCAAAGACGGAGAGGAACGCCAGGAAAGATCTCAAGAAGATAATCCGCCATCAACCAGAAAAGAAAAGACAACGTCCACCTGAAAACGAGGGAACCGTTTTCGCTCCAGGTTAGAAAAGGAGCCCGAGTCACCCCGCCCCCTTTAAGAGTGCACCCCTTTAGGAGAAAGGTGGAACCTCGAGCCACCCCTCGACAAGACGGAAAAAACTCATTCCCGAAAAATATTTAAAACAGGCATCAGAAAAAAGCCCTAAGAGAAGAAAAAACCAACATAAAAGAAAACAAAGAAGTCCCTTTTTGTTTGGCTTACCTTGACCACCGTCACGGGAATAACTACGAGGGGCCATAGCTCTTCAAGACGAATGGCCAGAAAAGAGGGAAAAGAAAGGCATGTGCTAATCGATAAAGAGATCTTTGGTTAGGGGAAGAAAAATCTCGATAAAAACAAAAGGAGAAAAAGGAAGACAGTCCACCCCGGCGCTTTTCTGAGGAACCGCATCGAGGAGGAATGAAGGTTTTCGAGCAGTCGTCGTGCGCGCAATAAGGAAAGTAAGTTATGCACAGTCTGAATGTCAAACGGGTGTCTCGAAAAAAACTGAAGGGGAGGGTGGGAGGAAGGAAATGTTGTGTGGCAAGGGAAAGATTGGGTTAGCGTGTCCTTTGGTGAAGAAGGGGGTGGCGGGCATAAGCCCCGATGGCGCTGGCAAGCGGGGAAAAAGGAAGACTGCCCTCTTGCGAGGGCCCGGTTCAACCTCGTCGGGAAAAGGTTTTTATCAGATCTGGGAGAGACAAAGAAAAAAAAACGGTAAAGTCTGTAAAAAAAGTGTGTAGGGGTGGAGGGGCTTTCGGGGAATTCGTCGGCGGTGAGTAGCGCAGGGAGTCCATCTGTCGGCGGGAATGTATTAAGATGAAGGTGGCGGGGGTCGAAGTCCGCAGGAGGGGAGAAAATACTAGGGAAGGATGATTAATGAAGGGACCTGGTTTGGGTATTCAATGGTTAGAAAGGGGAAAAAAAGTGGCTCAGAAAGTGAAGGTGTCCTCGTCCTTGCGACTGTCCCTGGGCTGAGGTCGGCGGGTAGGGGAGGGGGAAGCGAGGCTGCGGAGTCGGGCGGAGTCGCTTGTCCTTACCAGAGGGGGGGGAGGCATCCGCCGACCTCCGACCATGGCTGGGACCCCGACCGGGGTAAAATCAAAACCCTCAAGGGATGGAGGCTTTAAAAAACCCAGAAATATAAACTTGCTGGGAAGATCGAAGAACTTTTTACCCAGACCGCTCCACCGTCAATGTACTTCTCCGTCAAATGAGACGGAGCGCAAAGGTTTGTCCGCTGGGGGGGGGGAAAAGGGGACAGGTCTCATGAGGACCCTCTTCCTTAGCTGGCGCAAAAGTATTACAGTAAAAAGTTTGTCGGTGACCCTTAACGCCAATCAATGTGAGGAACCGGATTCTATTAGAAAGAAGGTACAGCCGGGGAAGCAGGGAAGCAATCCAGAAACGCCGGGGTGGGCCATCTGCGATAAAGTGGAGATCACCAGGTAAAGGGCCCCCCGAGTCAACTATTTCGCGGGGATTAGGGTGGGTGAATTCCGGTAGAAGAAGTAAAGACTTACTTCAAAGGGTGGAATTGAGGTCGCAGGTCAAAGCACAGCCTTTTATGACTTTCATGAGAAAAGCATGCAAGCGAAAAAAGGACTCGGTGATGCCGGAGGAGCAGTCATCAAAAAAATTGGGGGGAAACGGGGAGGATCGGTAAGCACTTTTCTGAAGAAAAAAAAAAAAGACTGGGCTATGTGCCTCTGGGTTCATGCAGTTTCACAGGCAATAAAGTCCTCGGGGGGAGCAAAAGTAATGCACTCCAGCATTTACTAGGAACTACGATCCGGTCGAGGAGCGGACAGGCAAGACTCCCCAAAGGTCCTACATCACGTCAGGACGTTATCACTGCAAGAGTTGAAGGGAAAAACAGCAATAAGTCCAGGGAAACGGGAAACTTCTGTAAACTGAAAAGGCGGGTCCATCACACTCGGGGCCATGAGAAGGCCGGGCAAGTCTAATCAGAAGAATGACCAGAAACGGATAGGACATGATTAACCAAATGTCATGGCCTTTCAAAAGCCCTTTCAGACTATGAAGAAGAGCGACAGGGTCACGAAGATCACCCAAAACGTCCCTCGTGGGAAAGCCATCTCTCCCAGCCTCAGAACCACTGAAGGCAAAAAAAGAAAAGGCTCGAAGACAAAAGGGTCATGTCAGAAGCAGATAAATGGGAGGAACCGGAAGGGAGGAAAAACACATCCAGCTAGAAACAGGAAACGGGCCACCCCAAAATAAAAAGCAACACTCGAAGACTACTCTACAAAAAACCTTCAACCGTAAAAGTCAAACCCGGCGGAGGTACAGGTCCGATTAGAGGCAACTGCGGAAAGGGAAGATAGAACATCAAGGAGCCTTAATGGGGATGGGGGAAAAAACGACACCAAGAGAAGGAGCCCCCTCACGCCTAAATAACAAGGTCACAGCACCTCATGAGAAAGAGAAGGAAGGGTCTCTGGTGTTGGAGGTCACAGGAAAGTCAGGCTTGGAAGGGAGCGCCTGGGGAGTCCTCCTGACTAAAGACGGGGAATCTGGACAGAAGGGTCTACTTCATCACGAAACCTAGTCACCAGAGGTTGGAATAATAGTAAGGAGACCACGGGGCACCAAGAAAGATGCATCGGAATTACCGGGAAAATAATCCCTCCGTCAGGAACTAGGAGTGATCGGTAGGAAAAGCATCTGCGCAGGGCGAGGCGGAAGTGAAGGTCCAGATCGAGGAGACCCTCGGACGATCAGGTGGTTGAAGGGAACTAGGCTGCGGTTGGGCGAATTATAACCATGACTTTTTGGGGAATGGAAAAGAAAAGAAGAAGCTGGAGGGTGCAGGCTGCGGGATGGTGAAAGACAAGGGGAAAGAATGCGAAGAGACATGTTTCTTTCCAGAGAAGAAGTTGAAAAACATCCTTCGAAGCGCGACACGCGAGAACCGTTTTGAGTCGAGGAGAGCGGAACGTTCCAGGCGGGGGGAAGTCGGACGACTTAGTGAAGAATCGGGATTCAAAATGTGGGCTTTTTGTGTGGGGATTGGGAAATCTGAGAACCATCAGTGGAAAAAGGGTAGAGGACAAAGGATACGAAAGGCGATTCGGCTACTCGGTGAACACCAGAGACTCTAGGGAATCTACGAACTGAGAAAAAGGAGGATTCGGGGGGGACCGTCGGGGAATAGAGCACAGGGGAAAAAAAGATCGAAAGGGGGGCAGAACCTATTGATCACGGGAAAAGTTAAGAGTCTCTCGGAAAGTGCGAGCAAGGAGGAAATTCAAAGAGAAATGAGGGAATACTTGAAAGAAAAAAACGCTTCTCGTCAAAAAATGAGATTCGGCACGCCCAGTCAATTCTGCCGATGAAAGGCTAGAGCGAACAAACCGAGCTGTTCGAAGAGTAAGAGCAAGGGGGGGTCCCGAAAAGAGAAGTGTCCACAGGGGGAGGGAGCGACAACAGAGAGAAAGAACGGGCACTCAAGCTACTATCCTCTCAAAAAAAACAAAAAGAGGATGGGAAACCAGGGTTACTTTTATTCCAGCAGGATCGCTGTGGAGGGAAGACACTGAGATCGCTAACCATTCGGCGGTAGGTACCGGAGGAGAAAACGGCAGATATCTCGGGAAGGAGGGGGAAGAGAGCCCAACCGAGGCATAAGTTGGTACCAGATAATGTGGCGGGGGGAAGCGAAGAGGGGGAGGATAATTCCAGAAAAATCCTTCGGGGAGTTCTCTTTGGAATTCTAGGCCACAGCAAAAAAATTCTGTTAGAGCGGAGAACCGGTCGCCACCTCTATAGACGGGGAAGAAGAGAAGGTCACCTTCACCGTAGTCCGCGGTAACCTCATCTTGTAAACGGGAGCCCGAGCGGGCGGTGGGGAAAACTGAGTAAGGTCCAGGTTGGAGTAGCATTGTACGAGCACCGGGGGGACCTAAAAGGGGGGAAAAGGTCGTTCCTAATACCGAAGTCTACCAAAAAGAACAAGAATATCGATAAGCTAGGAACCTCAAACGCACGCGTCAGAATAGACTCAAAAGGGGAAGAGCACGGAGTGGAAGCGATCTAGAGAAGGTCCCGAAAAAAAGCGGTTGGAGGACAAAACAGGGAGGGAAGCCGTCTACGGGGGAAGTGGAGGAAAAGAGCATCCAGGGAAGCATCGATCTGGCGGAAACAGACTGGTATGCTCGGGGGGTCCCAACAGAAGGAAGTCCAAAACTGATCGTCATGGAAGACGTACCAGGCCTCGAAAAAACAGAAGGGGGGCATCGAGCACGACCAGGGGGCCAAAAGAGGATGAGGATTGGAACGTAAGCGAAAAGGAAAAAAGGAGAGACTGTTTAACGAGTCTAGTACTAGAGGACGCAAAAAGAGGCCGTAAATTGCGGTAGTATGATCAAAGAGATAGGGAGCGGGGCAAATGAAGAGAGCCAGAAGGAAAGGGGGATGACTGAAAACACCAGAACGTAAGGTGACCGATGAAGAGATTGAGGGGGGGACCTGGGGTGCTTGGGGGGAGTGCTGTAGGGGGGGGGGTGGAGAGAAATCCCTTTACCCAAGGAGCCCTGCTGGGAAGGAGTTCCTTATCGCATTGAAAGAAGAAAGATTAGGTAAAGTGATCAGGGGAAGTACTTCGGGACAGAGCTAGCAGGAAGGGGGAGAAAAGGGGTAGCTTTGACGTCGGAGGGGAGGCTGGATGTTGGTCTTCCGTCCGGACTGCCCAAGGTAGAAGCCGGGAACAGGAGAAGGCGTACTCTGGTTTCTTAACGGACGTCTGGACTCTGCGGGCCTAGGGGAAGTGGTAATCGGGGCAAGGCGTGGGGGGCGACGCGTATGAAAAAAGTCTTCGGCAAGAGCGGCGGCAGTCACATTCACTCTTTCAACGGCTTTTAGAGATCAAGGGGTAACCCTTGCACGTACTCGGGCGGGGAAGCCGTCTCAGCCGGGAGAGTCAGAACTTCGGGTCTCCCTGGAATGGCACTCAACACGGAGGGGGGTGTGTCCCGAAACTGAGCTGCTGGGCCCGGCGTAAATGGAGGACCGGTTGATGGGAGGAGGCCCCGCTAGAGGACGGAGATCCTTCATTCTTTAGAAAAGAGGGATGACAGGTGGAAGGCCGCGGAAGGGTTTTGACCCTGACCAGGAAACGAAGGCCAGGGGGAAAAGATTGAGGGTTATCGCTGGGTTAACCGGTTGACAAAAGAAGCCCTAAAAGCGCTCTGAATGTCTAGGTAACTACCGCCGGGAAGGGGGAGAAAATGAGACTGAGAAAAATCACGGCATTTCCATGAAGGGGAGCAGAGAAAAAAGTCAATGGGGAAGCAACAGGACAGGGAAAGGGATCGGCAACGGCCCGCAGTGACCTGCTTCGAAACGTTCAAACGTTCATAAGCGGGGAAGAGGAGGGCCGGGGCTGACAGGTTAAACTTGTGAAAGGCAAACTATGCGCTGCCGGGAGAAAAAGGAAGCCCCTACTTATCAACGTCGACCGTGGCTCATCTGCGCAACTCCGGGAACTAGGAAGGCGGGTAACCGCGGAGCTGGGATCAGGCGACGAAAGGGAGGAGATTTACTGACAGGGAAAGAAACAAGGGGAGAAAACACTTCACTTGAAAAAAGAGCGAAAGAGCAGGTTGAGGGGAAGTAAGACAAGTGGGGGGAGCGTAGGTTAGAAATAACAAGCCAGAAAGAACCGGTAATGGAACACCTCACCAAGCCGGCGGGGGTTCAGGGGAAAGACTTTCAGAAGAATTGAAGGGAGGGACCGACAAGCTTTTGCCAGGACCGCCGAAGGGGAGACTCCGCAGAGAAGAAGAGAGCCTCCAGGAATATCCCCGCATCAGGTACATCGGTCCCAAGCACATCGTACATGGGAAAGAATTCACGTCAGGTATGCGACACTGGGAACTGACATCCATCAAGGGTCAATCATAATACATGGGAAAGATCTCTCAGCCTCAGCTATCGCAAAAGAGACACCCTTCCAGAAAAGAAACTAAATTCAAGGAAGAATTAAGAACCTCTCATCGGCAGAGAAAGTTCCCTCACTCAAAACAGGGAAAAGACAACCTTCACCTTTAAGCCGGGTTTGGGGTTGTTCGCGCCCGGTAATTGCTAATCCCGATCTGACACCGCCCACATGGAGGATGACCCGGGAGGAGAATCGTAAACTTGACCTGGGGAACAGCGCGACCCTCCTCGACTCAAAAAGAGAATGAAGAAGGGCGAAAAAAAAATGACTGGATACAAAAACAACGTGTGGGTTGCAGACAGGACCAGTTTGCAAATTAAAGCGTGATCTACGCAGGGACTCAGTCACGCGACTACCGGGGACTCAGGACAGAAGACTGAAAGAACCTAAACGAGAAAAAAAGAGGGGTCGTCTGCCGATCAAAAACAAGGAGTGAAAGAGGAGAGATCGGAGAAAAACTTACAAGAACGCTGCGAGGTCGCGAGATCAACCTCAGACTTGAGAAGGAAGAGGGGGGGAAAGCATGTCGTCGTGGGGGGCCTCTCTCTACTCAAGGAGGAACGGAGCACACGGGTTCATGTCCGGCAACAAGACTGTAAGGGGGGGAGGGGGAGGGAAAGGTGTTGTTGACGTCAGATAGTTGACAAAACTTGTTCATGAAAAGCAACTGTTTGAAAAGGATTTGGTTCGGGAGGGGTACTTTAAAGAGTCAAAAGTGCTCGAGGGTGGAACATAATCACAACCTTGGAGAGGGAGGTGAAGCTTCCAGAGGGAAGGGGGGGTCGGGGGCTAAGAAAGAAGAACAAAAGGTGACCGCGGGGAAAGGAAAGTTGTGGGGGTGGGATTTCCTTCGTTGGGAGGACATTTGATAAGAAAGAAAGTAGTGCAGGCGGCCGTTTGGCGTTGAGGGGTATCAGGTGAACTGTTGAGGAGGTCCAGAAAAGTCGTTCAATGAGGAGAAGGGACGTGACCGGTTTTTTTGAATGAGAGAGCAGGACAACTAGGGGGTTATTCCAGTCGTAGGCAGGCTGCGGAGAAGGGACTGGACGGCGAACCTAAGGAAATGGCTTAGGGGGGAGCTGAGAACCATCGGGGTTTGAGGGACAGCAAAATGAATCCTGGAGGAAAAATTGTACCCCGCACATCCTAGGGGGCGGGCAACGACTGATCGTTGGTCTTCCTCCGATCTAACTTTTGGAGACGAGCAGCTCCAGCGGGAGGGAAAAACCTACCGCTCGCGTCATTTGCAATCAGGTGGTGAAGAAAGTGGCGGTAATCGAGAACGGACTGTTCGGAAGGAAATTACCATGCTGTGGGCGGAAGTGGTACCCTTCCCGCATAAGGGAGATAGTGTCAGAGTGGATAAAAGATTCAGCTTTCCGTCGGGCATCCATCCGCCGGGGATCAACCGCGCGAGAATCGGTGAAGGAAACACTTCTCCTACTGTTGCCCAAAAAACGGCCAAAAAGGAAAGCGGAAAAAGTTCGAATCAGGTCCCGCGGTCAGGAGAACAGTTAAGAAATCATAGAAGAGGAAGAAGGTTGAGCTACAAAGGAATCAACTGCAAGGAGCAGAGGGCGATCCTTGGCGGAACAACGCAACTACCCGCAATTCTTTAACGGGGAGTCTACCGGGGGGGAGATAAGAAAGACGGGCGGCGCTGGGTTCCTTCGTTTCAAAGGGCAGGGTTAAAAGTAAAGAAGTCTCACTACCCGGCCTCAGCGTGAGCAGACTGATGCTACGGGAAGTCCATGAGATGAGCGGCCCGGCGAATCAAAAAGGAAAAAACATCACTGAAGACCGAGAAGACTACCGCCGAGGGGAAAATTCAAAAAGTGGTTAAAGGACCAACTGACTGGGAAGGTCCTTACCAGCACATAGCCGCGAACTCGAGAAAAAGCGTCCGGCAAGCTGTGAGATATCATCATCAGGGGAAAAAAGACGGGAGAAGACATAAGAAATCCGCCGCTGTCGTAAGTTGAATTCAGAACGAGGAACTACCTCCCAGAGGCAGAAATACAAAAACCCAGTCCCCAATATGTCAGAAGAGATCAGCCAAGAAGAAACTCCGAAAAAAGGTCAAAACCTGACCGGAAAACAGTCCACTACCGTGGGCTTACCAGGAAAAGGGCAGAAAACACCATCAGAGAGACCCGGCGTGGGAAGGGAAAACAGTGAAGGGGTCCCGAATCCTTTAAAAAAAAGCGTTAAAAAAGGTCCCCGCTGGTCCCTCCAGGAATGAGATTGCAAGGAGTGAGACTGCACTCATAAGATCATAAAAAGCACACTGTCTCCTTTTTAGGTAACTGAACAAAGCAAAGAAAGGGGAACTCAATCCAAAAAAAACCGCAGCCTAGAAGAGGAAAAGAGGGCTTAATTCAAGGTGTTTGGCAGGGGCAACAGGTTCAGCTGGTAAAGGTATCTTCATGACGCTAGATAGTAAGATAAATTCTTACGGATTCACAGGGAGACGACCGGAAAAAAGAGTTTGGAAGAAAGTGACTTCTCTAAGGAAACCCGCAAAAGCATCGACTGCCGCCTCAGCCGGAAGGTGATGATCAGGGGTACGACATGAGGACGCTGGGGTCGATGGATGTGTTCCTAAGTAGTAGAAATGAAGAGAAGTTTGGGGACCGATTGGAAGCTCGGGGGGGGCTGGATAACAAGAGTTTGGTCAGCCAGACAATCGAAAAAAAGTGCTTGAAAGTGGGGGGGGGAAAAATACACCCCTTTGGGGAAAAAAAAAAGGGCTGCAATAGCAGGGTAGTCATCAATGGGTTCCGACATGATTCGAGAAAGCTCAGAAACTCCGCGCGAGACCTTTGGAAAAGTGGCGATCTCGTACGTCAACTATGGGAAACTTACTTCGTAAAGGTCCGGCTGAAGGGGGAGGGTCGGTGTGAGGTCGCTAGAGACGAACAATGAACATAAGGGTGGAAGTTGAAAGACCCTTCTAAGATCAACCCTGACCTCTATCTTCAATACGCTGGCACGAGCTACAGAAAAATGAGGGTCGAAAGGCTGCGAGAAAGAGCCGTTGCAAGGGGGACAGAGGGCGGAAAACGCAGGATACCAGGGGTAGGGGGACCTAACACTTCTTCTCCAGAAGGGGAACATGCGGGGACTGGCTCGCGTGGCTAAAATATCCAGCGGACAACCCGAGAAGGAGGGAATGGACTTACAGCCGAAGAAAAGCAAAGTCACGCCATATATTCGTGCACGAAAGAATGGTCTTAAATAGCAGAAAAAGAGAAACCCGTAGGAATAGAGCTGGGCAAGAATGTGAGCGTCAGGTTCACTAAAGAGGAAAATAGCCGAAAGAGGGGAAGTACCAGAGGGAAGAAGGCTTAAAAAAAAAGAGCTAGAAGATTCCTCACAACACAAGTTATTTATTATTGAAGAGAGATATATCGTCTTTTGCCCTCACTGGAGACTGGGGGTATAGGAAACACGTTAGGGCTCGGCATAGCTGTAAAGAGCGACATCGGCCGCCATGAAGGGAACTTTCAGGTTTTCTCTAGACGACGCTCCTAATGCAGATGCGGGACGTGACCTGAAGCGGAAGAGGGCAAGAGATCGTGTGGGGCGGGATAGTACCAGAAAAAGAAGCGTGGTAAGGGAGAGTATCAGGGTTGGCGAAACTGAAGATAAGGTTCCAATTGACGTAAAAATTTCTCCTCGATAGAAGTGCTTTGAGGTGCGCGCGTCAAAACCGAAGAAGAAGGCTCCATCGGGGTTACAGGGAAAGGGCGGAGTCGAGGGACAGGTAGTAGCTCGCTGGTGAAAAGGGGATGCGCTAATTTCCGGGTGTGCGTAGCAGGGTGCGCACCTCCAAGTGGCAGTGGAGGTCACCTCCTACCTTCAACAAATACTCGAGGACAGATAGGGAGAAGGAATCCTCCGCCACATCGCAACTGGAAAAACTGAAAGCCGGGACCAGAAAAAGGTCATGGCGAGATGTTGAACGGGGAAGCGACCTCAGATTGTCGTAAGGGCGAAGACAAGGGGAAGAGGAAGCTTCGTGGCCGTGTCAGTTAAACAGAGAAAAAACATAGAGACCAAAACCGAGCGTCGGTGAGGAAAAAAAAAATAATGGGGACGACGCCCAGGTCGCCGAGGCTCGAAACCGATCTTCAAGGGGACTCAGAGGTCAGTCCCAGAGACTCCTAGAACGGAAAGAGTGGGGGGCATGATTCAATAAGGCGGGAGACTCTGGATTAGGGTAACGGAGTCTATGACGATAAGGAGCGTGGGAGACTTCGTCCGAAAACCTCTGTCTCAACGCGCATGGGGGAATAACATTTCTTCCAATAGTAGAAGCCCTGAAGGATGAAACTGCGGGACGATCCGGATCAGGAAAGAAGACCGTGACCGGACATCCCAAAAACGATTCGCTTTAAGAGAGATGTGACGCGGGGGGGAAATGCGTAGTGAGAAAAAAGGTTGTTGTGGTTGAGAGAAAATCCATGAAAGAGCCCTTGCATGGAGCTGCTGAGGTCTCATTTCAAAAGGGAAAGCGGAGTCCATGGATCCGTGGGGGACTCAAAAGAAAGTGGTTTGGAAAAAGGGGAGTGACGGGGGGCCTGGAAGGTAATGGACGGGGGATTCCAAACTGGAGGAGGCGACTGGATGTTTTGCCTGCCGGTGGGGGAAGGGGGAAAAGTGGGCCTTACGTCATTCTACTTCAACGTGTCTGGTAAGGGGGGTGGGTGCTTTGAGAAATTGCCATCTTGGGTACGGGGTGAATAGGAACGTAGTGAGGAAGCTGGTTCCTGCTGAATCAATGGAGTAAAAGGAAAGGATCTTTCAAAAAACAAATGTCTTCGGGGAGAGAGGGAGAGAAGACCCATGTAAAAATCGTAGTGCTGAGAGGTCGCTGGCCCGCATGGAAGGAGGGCAAACGTCCCGGGAGAAAGGTACTGGAACTGTCCCAGACTTAAGTAACGAACGGGGCTGCTGTGATCAGGCAGACGTTCTAGAGGGGTTGGGGCCTTGAAAAGAGAAATAGAAAGAAAACGGAGATCCGTCGGAGGGGACGCGGGTCGGGCAGGGAGGGTTGCGCAGCTTACTGTCGAACACGCGAAAGGAGAAAGAGAAGGAGGGAAAGAGGGAGGTAACAGGTAGGCCTCACCGTTGAAAAGGCAAGCTGCGGGTCGTAATGACGGAGTAAGGGGACAATAGCGGCTGAAAAAGACGTGAAGAGGCCATGGACAGGGGAAGGAGACAGGGAGGAACTCTGGTAAATCTAAGCACGGACCTGATGACGGCCGCTTGCAAAACACATGGAAATTGGAAGGAGGATCATTATCAAAACAATCTATCTTTGGGGCAGCGGGCGGGCCGTTCGTCTACAACTTTGGGGGGGAGACAATCGGACGAGATGACTCTTAAAGGAGTCTCACCTAAGAGACAAGATGACCTGCTAAGAGCCGCCGTCAAGGGGGGAGATTAAGGAGGCCTTGAATTGTCACCGAGCACAAAAAGGGGCCTGTTACCTTCTACTATAGTCTCCGAACGGGATCAAAAACCAGGAGGGAACACAGCAGCTGCCCGCAGGACTCGGGAGACGTACCAGCCCGGGGTGAGCGCGTCGGAGGAACCACTTTCGGCGAGGAAAGAAAAGAAGTGCCGTGTGCCTCACCACACTCTTGCGGCGGTAGGGTTCAAAAGAGCTGTCAACGGTCAAACTTGCGGGAAACTCCACCCAGAGGGGTCAAGAAAGCGCCCCGCCTCAAGAGGAGGAGATAAAGGATACTGGACCGCCTGGGAAGAAAAAGAAACGCATGAAGCCATTACACCTCGGTCGAAGAAAAGGAAAAAAGTCTTTGCACAATCTGGAAGCAACGACACCATCCAAAGAAGGAAGAGAGAATACAACTGAAAGCGCTGACTCCTAGGCGACCACGCAACCTCGAAAAACTGATCCATAAAGGCAAAAAAAAGGACGGCAGCTGCAGAAAGTGAGCGCTCCTAAAGCGAATTAAAAAACCGCCAAAAAAAACACTTAAAAGAAGAAAAAAACGAGTGAAACAGTGGTAGAGATGCTAGCATATCCTCACCCCGTCCCAGCTGTAAGATGAAGAAAGGAAAACATCGGGCCGCGGCAGCTAGGCAAAGAGAACCTCCTCTACACGCGATATCCATAGAAAAAAAAATCTGAGTCATCAAAAAAAGAAAAAAAAAACCAACTTAACCGAGAGAAAGCAAAACCACAAGAGAAGGACGTTTGGGGGAAGGACATGAACCACCTTGCCCGGAAAATCGTGCATAATAGCAGGTCGAAGAGAGGAGCCGAAAAAGTCATAAAGATTCGAAAAAAAGCTCCTCGTAAGGGTCCTCGCCGATCAGAGACTCAAAACAAAAAGGATGAGAAAAGAATAGAACCTTACCCAACTGTCTATCAGGAGAGGCACAGGCATCTGCTGCTGAGGGGAGGGGGCATCGGGAAGTTGAGATATAAGCACAGTTCGAAAGGGAAAACGGTGGCATGTCGCGAACACAGACTTTTTGTGCTCAAGGGGGGGGGGAGGAGAGATTTTCCGTGAGGGGCTAGCCGATGTTTGACTGATCTCAGGGAAATCGTGGAAGGCAGGGGGGTCTCTTTTTAAACGGTGGCCTATGTAAGGGGCGGTTCAGCCTTCCAAGGGAAGGGGGGAAATTAGCCCGGGCAGAGAAAAGGTAAAATCGGTTTGTTAAGCCCGTTGAAGGTAGGTGTTTCTTTGTCTTGCGTAACGGGATAGAGGAGTGAGGAGAAGGTGATGGACTCCCTGGGCCGACGGTGAGGGGAAGGAGGGGTTGCACGGCGAGTGAATCTCAGAGGGAGGAGAGAGACTTGCAGTGATGAGAGTACGGTATTTCATGGTTTATTACGCAGGATTGGAGGAAAGAAAACGCTTTTGAAAAAGGAAAGAGGCCTAGAGTTCTCTGGAAAATGACGGCGGAAGTGCGAAAAATTCAGGCCTTAGAGAGTCTGGAGAAGCTTGAGGCGGAACTTTCTCACAAGACTGTGAAGCAAAATAAAAGGTCCTCCTTAAGGAAAGAAAAGGACCCAAACAGACCTACCGAAGCAAGGGTCAAGGGAACTCCCTTTGGGCTTTTCTGTTAAATAAAGAATGGTCGCGTCAAAAAGGGGGAGGTCGTCGACACTCCCTAAGAGTGCAAGTTGGTAAATAAGGGTGGTGAGGAAGGTGAGTCTCTGATAAGGGCCTGGAAGACTAAGAAGAAACGCTTGGAAGTACGCAAGCGAATAGGGATAAGGCCGAAAGCTGAGCCAGCCGGGGAGAAGTGCTGTGCAGCCAGCCGAAGGGGCTACACTCGTTTATCTCAAAAAGGGGAATACTACTTTCGTCAAACGGACAGATTGAAAGCTCATACCGGGTACGGTCAGGGGAACATTTAACGAGGGACATAGCCTTGGCAGGAGGCACGCAAAGCGGTGAACATTTTAGTCTCCACCTCAAAGTGAAGGTCACCCGAAAGAAAGGCGCTGACAGGCAGAGGCGTCGCGCCCGACCCGACTTTAAATTGATTGATCCGGAAAATCCCTCAAAGCTAGACACGAGTTCGAAGCTTCGGGGAAGTCAGGGTCACAATCACACAACAACCGTCCGCAAAACAAAGCAAGTACCACCGACAGCTTTACCGGGTGAACTACTAGACCTTCATATGGTAAGGCCGAAGAAAAGAACATTTCCTACATAAGCGCCTCAGGGGAAGAAAAGTCCCCGCAAGGGGAGGAACCTCCCCGTTTAACGTTCCCTTCAGGAGAAACAGGTTTCCATCATTCTGCGGGAGGAAAAAGATCGATATCACAAAAAGAGTCGAATCAAGGGTCTAGAGAAAATCGAGGGCAAGCGGGAATGTTAAAGGCAACGCCTAAAAGTCTCCACCGACAGCCTGAAAAGGAAGAAAGAGGGGCATCTATACAAGAAAAAGGTGCGAGAAAGATAGCCACCAAGTGGCCGGACCGTCACCACTAACAATCCTCCAGTAGCCAAAAAGTCCTGAGGCCACTAACCGGGGGAACTGAACAACACAGGGACGTAAAGACAGCGTTCTCCAGCGACTTAGGGGGGAAAGAAAACGCTGGAAAAATTTAAAAAAACAACCAGAGCTCGTACACAAAAGGAAAACCGACCCAGAAAGACCGCGTGTCCGGAGGGGACAAAGGTCGGAACTCAAGTAATAAATCAAGGGCTCATGAAGAGGGGGCGCTACAAAAAAAAAAACGGACATAAACCCTAGCATCCAACAAAAGAAGAAGGGACCAGACCGGGTCAATCAATAGATAGGAACCCGTTCAAGAAAAAAAAGTATCTGGGGGGGTGGGCATTGTACGACCGGGTAATTCGCGAATTGCTGAAAGGCGCTAATCTTTAAGCATATCTGGCGGTAGGAGAAGGAAGAAACTTACAGAGAAGAACTGATACCACAGACTTGTTTGAGGGCAAGACGCTCGATATCGGTGGGTTTTGGGTGGGCAAAAGCCAACCGTCATAGAAGTCAGGCCAAAAATCCAGCAGACGAGCTAAGTAGGGCTCTATTAACTCAAGAACGGCGCCGGGGAAGCGGGGAAAGGACGAGTCTAGTACCTATGATAAAGAAAGGTGTGTTTAGCCTCGATCCTCTGAGCGTGGGGGCGAGGAAAGCATGCTTTGGGGTGTGCAAAACGCTTGGGGAAGGGGAGGGAGGGGGGGGGGGAACACACACAACTAGGATAAAAATAAGAGGCAGAGGAAGTGATGAAGCACCCGCTTGTTTTCTACATCGGGCTAAAACGGCAGGCTCAAGAGGACAGGATGAAAAGTCAAAACTGATAACTGGCGGCCAAAACGTTCCGATGGAGAAGTCGGAAAGCGTCGATATCGGAAGAATTGCGGGCTTTGGGGGACGGTCTTCTTTCGCAATGAAAGAAAAAGGTGAGGGAGGGGACCCGAGAAAAAAACCAGCTATCGGCCTACTCAGGGGGTAAACAATCCCGAGCATACGAACAAAAAGCGAGCGAATCGGAAGAAGGCCGGGGGGGCATTTTAACTAAATCAGTCAAAAGACCGATGGGACCAGGGGGGGGAAAGGGAGAAAGCGAGGGAAAACCTTTAAAGGAAAAACTCGAGGAGGGGGAGGAAAACCGAGATAAAGCCGCAATTCCCCGAACCGAGTTCAACTTTTTCACCAAAAAAAAGGAGCGCCATGATCTTCGGTCCGGCCCGCACTTCTGCGAGGGAGAGGACTCGAAAAAAGGAAAGAAGATAGTTCGTAAAAAAGGTCTCGCCGGTGCAACGAAAGAAAAAAGATCGCCGTAGTCACTAAAGGGGAGGAGAACAGCTATCCCTGCACGGGGAAATAAGAAA
>Ga0179593_1293787_pt1 | contig 18677 bp, 27 predicted proteins | sample CZODoug2_1_08_16_FD_185931 | JGI IMG/M metagenome (GOLD analysis project Ga0179593, IMG submission 185931) | Vadose zone soil fungal communities from Angelo Coast Range Reserve, California, USA - CZODoug2_1_08_16fungal (PacBio error correction) | ecosystem: Environmental > Terrestrial > Soil >...
AGAGGAAGGAACCGTGTGAACAGAAAAGCGACTACGTGTAATGATGGAATTCCAAGAGATGAAGGGAAGGCCGGACCAAGAAAAAGGGACGTAACGAAAAAAATCAGATCACCGGGCAAGCTCCAAACACTTTGGTGGAAAATGTCTCAATTTGATTGACTATGGCCAAGTTGGAAAATGTTCAACGGGGTGGGGAAAACCACCCTGGGTGTGTGGTAAAAAGTGTGGTTGGCTGAAGGTTCAGTGGATGGGGGAGAGAGCCCAAACAAAAGGCAAAAAACACATACAAGAGGGGGGAACAACCGTATATGATTTCATGAAAAATGGCGGGGGGGAACAAAGGCCGTATGCCGATGCGTGTCAAGCCCACAAAAGAAAACGGTGAGGGAAAAACAAAAAAACATAAAACATCTGGTCTGTGGTTAACGGTCACAACTCCCTGGAAGAAGTAGCTAAAAAGGTGGAGTTGGGGTACAAGGCACTAAACGTACATTCAAACCCGAAGGAAAGGTCACCCAAAACTTCACGGGAAAAATTACGAGGGGGTCCAAGACCTAGAAACGGTCGCCAAATCAGAAGGGGGGACCCAACTTGAACAAATCAAGAACCGATAAGAGTCGGGTAGGGAGGCCAGGTAAAAGTAGTAGGCAGCAAAACCTGATCGTTTGGGCCACAAGTTACAGTTTGGCACAAAGAAAAAGCATTTGAGGGAATCCAAAAAGATCCAAAAAAGAAAAATCGGACGTAATTGGTCACAAAATGGAAAAAGAAAGCTGAAAGCATCAATAGCATTAGTCAACTGTGTTCAAAAACTCCTGTAGGGGGACCTGCCCCCCCAACCTACAAAAATTGGGGGGCGAGCAAAAGAGAAGAGACTAAAACGTGGTTCAGTGTGTCAATCAAGAGGGCCAACAACAACCAGGGGTGTTGGTTTGTTAACATTCAAGGTGCATCAATAAACGGGGAAAAAGGGGTCGGAAATAGTGGAAGGGGACAGCAAATTGATTGAGTATGCAAAGCACAGGGGGAAAAGGAAAAAGGTAGGGGGAATAAAAAAAAAAACCCCCAAAAAAGACCGAGGTAAAGCGAAAAATTGGAAAAAAAAAGTGAAGCAAAGCACCTGAATGTGCGCAACAACTACAAAAACAACGGAAAGTTGACGGGGAAAAATGGGGCAAGCATGTGTTGGGATGGAAAGTGTTTGGGGAATGGTAAAAAGGAAATCCGTGACTGCACAAAAAATTATCCTCCATTATCACATAGACGTGACGGAACAAACAAGGTGAAATACAATAACCTGGCAAAAAGGGGGGTGGAATAAAATCCGGGAATAAGGGCACCATTAAAAAAAAGGACCATTACGTCCCACCGTATGACTATGATGGGGGGTGGACTGTGTGAAGGTTTTTCGGACTTAAGAGATCGGGATGCACCTAAAAAACAAAGATGGGGTTGAAGGAACATGTGGGCCATTCCACAGCGGCCCGCAAAGGAAAAAAAAAACCAAGGGGACTTCGGCAAAACGGTGTTCAAAATGTCAAAAAAAATTGAATGTGAAAAGGGATAAAACTGTGCCGAAAAGTTGAAAAAAAAGGAAAAAAACAGGAATGGAAGTGGGGGGTCTAAAATGGGGGGGGGATTCAAAGACTTGTTTCTGAAACACTGCGGTGGGTATATTATCAGTCCGAAAAAGGGAGGGGAAGTTTTTCGGTCGACAACAAAGAAAAAGACCAAACCCCAGAAAGGCAACAGTGAAAAAAAAAACTGATGAAAAAAAATTCAAAATTACAGCACGTTGGTTCATAGGGGCGTGCAACCGACCCCCGTCAAAAATACACTGATCGCCGAAGAACGAAGAGGAAACGTGAAAAACGAGAAAGGGTCGGACGCTACTTGAAGCTAGGGGAGGGGGTCCCTGGGGTGTGAGTGAGGAACGACAAGGGGAGCAACGGCAGAAAGGAATAGTAGAAAAAAAAACAAGCCCGTCCAAAAGGATTAATGGTGAAAAAAACGGGGAGAAAAAAAGGGGGGAAAAGGAGGGACCACTTTGCCATCCCGGGGGGGGACGTTGATGAGCCGGCAGAAAAAGGTCAACCACGGGTCAAGGCCGACATGAAACCAGACCCCGGGTACCAGGAAATAAGGGGGAAAAGGGGGAGGTTTGCAGGGGAGAATATCGTGATGTGGCAAACCGCCAAATGCAAAAAAAGGGTTGGACACTGCAGTGGGGGAATCTATGGAAGGTCAAAAAAAAAAACTTTTTCACAGGCTCTACCAGGGGGAACCCCAGGACAACAACCAGGAATGACATCAACTTAACAAAAACTGTGAAAAAAAAAAAGGGGGTCACGAGACCAACTAAGTTTTCCCAAGAGTTTTGTGGGGGTGTTACGTGGTTTTTGCCCTTATATATCAGAAGTCAAACAGCGAAAGGGACTAATGCCTTGACGGGAAAACAACGAGGGAGGCGGGGTGTGCTGGAGATTTAGGTAGAAAAATACCAAAAAACAGGTCTCAAAAAAAAAAAAATGTCCTTGTATGAAGAAAATCAAGGGTCAAGCCCCCGGCGCGAGTCCTATAAGGGACCGAAGGGAGGCAGGATTACAGGTAGATGGGGGAAGCTTTGCTCGCAGGGCAAGACGGTGAAAAAACAAACCTGTCTGGCAGGATGACAAATGGGGGGGGAGGATAAACCGACTGCAGCAAGAATAAAAGGAATTGCACACGCCAACGTTCGTACCGACACGCAAATAATTTTGAAAAAAGGGGAGGTCACAAAGAGAACACAGCCTCAAAAAATCAAACCAAAAAAAAAAAAGGGAGGAACAAAAAGAAAAAAAAAAAAAGAGGGAAAGTACAGGGTGACATTGCCCACAAGGGACTGTACTATAAATCAAAAAACCGATACACAAAAAGAACAACTGCTTAGTTTCAAATCCAGGAATCGACCTCTCAACAAAAAAAAAAAGGGAAAATGATCGAAGAAGGCTGGGGAGGGAACAAAATCCGTTTGATAATGCTGATAGTAGAGTGAAGGGGGAAAAATGTACAGGTGCAGCTGTGACATGTTTCTGAGCCGGTGTTTTTGGGGGGGAAGGGTAGGGAGGGGGACTCATCGGAACAATGGAAAAAAGGTTGGTAAAATACAAAATCCGCGTGGTCCACGGAAAAAAAGAAAGGTTTGAGTGTGAAAGGAACAACTGATAGGGCTGAGGTCGGAAATGACTGACAAATTGAAAACAAAAGGGGTCTAAAGAATGAAAAATCCGAAAAAACGAGCAGCAAAAGGAAAAAAGTTAAAGTATAAAGAAACCATCAGTCGGTCAATTATAGGGGGAATCAGGACGACTCGGTTACAGGGGTGAATAGGAAAAATCGGGGGGGTGAGAATGGGGGAGTATAGAAAAGAAAGCCATCCACAAAAGCAATAAAGAAGTTGTGAAAAAAGAAAGACAAGCCATTGGGACTGTCAGGTGAAGGCGGATAGAACATATGTAAACCCGGGTACCCACAAAAAGAAAGGAAGTGGAAAGTGGGAGTGGGCAGTCTCGCCCTTGTAAAAAGTTTTGGAGTTATGTTCATGTCATGGTGGTGGCGTTGCCAACCTGTAGAGACTGAGAAAAAAAAACTAAAGTTTTATAGAATTCCAATGAAGGTCAAATGTGCAAACAGGGGAAGGAAAAACGAAGGAAATTCAAGGCACCCACTCCATACAACTAGACCGGGAAAAAACACACGGTTCAGGGGATTCACACTAATGCGGACTGCCCAAGAAAAACAGTGGAGACGGGTAAATCATCCTGCACAACATGACAAAATTGTGAAAAAAGAGAAACAATTTAAAATTTTCCGTCACCGGTGTGTGAAAAAAGTATCAATGAAAAGGAAATTTTGGGAAAGGAAAATAGAAATAGAAAATAGTTGAAGGGAACGAAAAAACCTTGTTCGTCCAATAACTAAGAAAAAAAAAAAAATACAGAAAAAAAGAGACTGAATAGCGGTTACCTTACCTCGACATTTGAAACAAAGAAAAAAAAAAAGGGTGGGAAATCTGGCTTAACGGAGAGGAAGGTATGTGGGAAGGGGGAGCAATACGAAGAAAAAGGGGGGGCATTACAGAAGGGCGGAAAAGGGGGGACAGCGAAGATTAAATGGAATGGAGGTCTTTCCTCTGAGTTGGTGGTGTGTAAAAAAAACAAACTAAAAAAACATTCTAGAAGGGGACGAAAAACAATATGGTTGAAAAGACATTTAAAGACCCATCAACCGTTGTCAAGGTCACTCGGGAAGGAGGCAAGGCTGTGAAATCTCTGACCCACCGGACAAGGATGTCTACAAAGTTTGAAACAGAGAAGAAAAACGTGAAGAGGGGACGAGCTTGTAGGCCGATGTGGAATCCCGGAGCAGGAGTCGCAAGGGTGGCAGCCGAAGACGAAAGGGACGAACATTTAAAAAAAGCCCGTAACCCTAGTAGAAAATAGTGGACAGAAAAAATGACCTGTCAGAAGGGGGGTACAAGGAGAGGCCCACTATTATTAAAAACCCAGTTGAAGTGTCTGGAGGGAAAACGGGTGTCCCCAGGCTGTATGTGAAAGCAAGTGTGGTAGGATTCTAGGGTTGTGAAAAAAAAAACAGGAGAGGGGAAATTACACAACCTCAAAGACCCACACAGGAAGTGGGAAAAGAACGAACGAATTGAGAAAGGTAGTCAAGGCAGCACAAAAATTCCAGCCGTGCGGCAATAGGGGGGGGGGAAAGGAAAAAAGGGCGGTGAATTCAAGGGTCCGGGTTAAGTAATTAAGGTTCGCTTTCACCCGGCCAACAACGGGGGTGAAGGAATTGGCACTCCTTGAAATCAGGGGGGGGAGCACAGAAAAAAGGGCAAGAAGAAAATCGTTATTTATGCCACAAAGTCGTTTTGAAGTTTACGAAAAACATGGGGCATCTTTCGATTTTACAAAATCATACCAAAAAATGCACCTGAGCGTCTTAACCCTCAACACTTAGTAGTGGGCTTCCAAAACGAGAAAAAAGGGGTGTGGTTGGACCCAGGGGGAACGGACCTACCGAGAGCATCAAGCCCTTGGGGAAAAAAAAAAGGGGGGGGGATAGTAGCGGCGACGTGAATGTGGTCACTACTAAACAACCTAAGTATCCTGCCGGGGGGAAAGTCTTTTGGGAAGGAAGGAGGAAAAATAAGGTACAGGAAAAAAAGTGACCAACGAAGAGAAGTACCAAGGAGATTTGGGTGAAGGCGAAAGAAAAGACGACGGAAAGCGAGTATATTGCTCAAGTGGAAATCAGGATGTGGTTTGTGGCGTACAAGTGAAGGGAACCAAGGGGAAGGGTGAAAGAGGAGACAACTGGGGGCGAAAGAGTTAGATTAATGAGGGTGGAAGTAGTGTTAGTGTAAAAAAAAAATTGATATCCCGTATGGTAAGATAGCCTGGACAAATTGTGTGGACGTTTGTGAAACACTCACCATGTCAAAATGGTGTTTGGGAAAAAAACACGAGAGGGGTTTGGGTTGGGGGATGCACACCGACCCAGAGAAAAGAGAACGGCAACGGGGGGGGGTTACCCAGCATGTTCCCAGTTCAGAACAACGGGTTTAAAACACCACCAAAAAAGGGAGGTTGAACCTAGGGGGAGAGTGCCATTTTTGTTGGAGCTATAACCAAGATCACTGAAAAAAGCCAAAACAAAACAAACAAGGGGTGGAAAAAAGAAATCGTTAGAAACTAACTGCACGGAAAAGAGCCATTCAGAAGAGAAAAGGAAACAAAAGGAGGTGAGCAGGGGAGGGAGAAGATGCGGTAAGGGCAGGGACCGGGGAAACGCCTCTTTCGCGTGCCACTTCATGGAGGGAAAATGGAAACGCAGGACTGAAGCGAGGAACTTCAAAAAGAATAGTCAGTAGATCGCGCAAAAAAACACAAACTTAAAAGGGAGATGAAAAAAATGGAGCTAAGATATACCGGCCCCGCAAAGGGACTAATAGCGCGAGTAATGGGGAAATTCCCACGACGGAAGGAACGAAAAGAGACAAACGCACAAAAGGAAGAACTAAACCAGAGCAATCATCGACAAATCAAAAAAACAAGCTTGTGGGGGGGAGGAATGAGGAAGGAGGAGGGAAGTGCAGCAGTTCATAACGGAGCCAGGGGGAAAAATAAAAACCTGGGGGGGGTGGCCTTCTTCGGGAAGGGATAGGTTCCAGAGTAAAAAAAAGAACAAGAAAGAAAGGGGAAACCAGAAAGAGATGAAAGGAAGGAAAAGGCTGTAAAAAAGCCTGCCCCAGACTAGGGCGGGGAACCAAAAAAAAAACTCCTCACTTGAAGTAAAACCAAAAAGTTCGGAAGGTGCGGGTTAAACATTGTCAAAAACCTCCTGGAAGGAGTATACTACATAGGAAGAGGGGTAGGGGGGGAAAAGAAAACAAGAACTAACCACAAAGACAATCCCACGGACAACACATGTACTATTATTGTCAAACAAAAAAAGCAATATCCCCCAAAACCCACAAAAGACAGTGAAAGTGGTCCAAAAACGTGAAAGCAAAATGATAACACTTGAGGGGACCGGAGCGTTTCGGAGTCAATCTTTTAACAGGCAATTGGGAAAAAAATAAAACCACTGATGAGGTGGCCAACCTGGTTTAAAGAAATGCAAGGGGGAAGAAGTAAGCAACAAAAAAAGAAAAGGCAAGCGAGGAAAAAAGCGCCTGTAGGTAAAAAAATATGCACAAAAAATAAACCAGAAAAAAATCATACAATCTCCTTGCTTGAAAAAACCTGATGGCCTCGGAGGTATGGCAGTACCCTGCAACAACATAACAACAACAATTGAGATGGCCAAACAGTCAAACAAAGGAAGTTAACTATAATTATAGAAAACCGTGGTAAGATTGGGAAAGAATTCGAAGACAACACAAAACGTCAGTTTGTTGTTAGTAACGGTCACAGATATGCAGTAAAAAAAATGTATTTCGGGGAAGAGTCAATTTAAAAAACTGGGAATTGAAGAAAAACAAGACAAAGTGGGGGACGGGGGAAGCGAAAAGTACATTAAAACCGAGAGACCGGCAAGGTGGGGCATGGAAAACTATTGGTTTCGCACGCTGAATGTGGCTGGACTGGACACAAAAAAGAAAAGGGAGGCGTGGGGGGGCAAAAAAAACTGTGGATGTACGGTTCGGGGAAAACGCTTAAAAGCAGGTACCGGGTCCAGGCCAACAAAAAATAGAGATAGCATAAACCAAAAAGGCAGAAGGGCAACCTATCGTGGCCCATGTAGAAAAACCCAAAGTGGGGGGGGGCTTAACAAGAGCACACAGGAAAAACGACCAGGCATGTATCCAAGAGGCGAAAAGAGGGGGGGAAGGGGAGGTGTGGGGAATTCCTGTGAGAATCGCCCTGAAAAAAGGGGCGAACGAGGGTGTCAAAAAAAATCCAAAAGCAGGCCATAAAGAAGCGGAAATCCTTCTAGGCAACGGGTCAAAACCGCAACCGGAAAGGCACAAAGGAAATGATCGCGAAGGGGGACAGCAAATAGGAAAAAAAAACAGTGCAGAAAAAAAAGGTGACAAGAGTGAAGAAGGGGCACACGGGAAGAAGGGGGAGACGGGGAGGACAATCTGGTGTAAAAATGTGCCACGAAGGGGGTCCAGGGGAAGTGGTTCTGGCGACAAAAACACTCAAGAAAAGAAACACTAAGGGAAAACATTTCAATTAGGGAAGGGGCACAAAAAGGTGCGAAAACAAATTAACATGAACGGGGGGATTCTAAGTGTTGCAAGGACCCGACCACCCCGGAAACAATAACTGAGAGCAGGGGAAGGAAAGATTTGCACTAAAAGCAAAAAAGGGTCAGTGCTTAAAAGGAGAGGTTTATTGAGACGGGTGAGTGTGAAAGAACAAGGTTTAGCAACCGTCAATAGTCAAGTAAGCTGAAGGCAACAAAGAATGTAAGGGGGGGGGAAAAAAAGGTGGATGACCGGAAAAGTGACTGAAAAAAAGGTTCATCAAAATGTTGGCCAGAGGTATAAGTGGAAGCAATAAAAAAAATTGGTTGGGTCCACACCACTGGGACAGGGCAAGGAACATTGGAGGGAAAGGGGAAAGAGAACGTGGGATGAACCTATATTGGTTAGGGTTTCAAAATCTTGGTTCAAACGCAACGAATTTTGACAACGAAAGTGAAATAGAGAGAAGTCCGGTTGTTAAAGTGACTCATCAAAGGGGCACATAAACCAAAGTGAGGACAATAAAGAAAAAAACAGGTGTGAAAAAAAAGGGAGAATAAGGAAAACAGGGCAAAATCGTATGGGGGGGGTTGTGTTAAGGGGGGGGAACAGGGTATGATAAGGTTAATGATACACAACGGAACACCACCTAAGGATAATAGGGAGTGCGGGAAAGAATTTGATGCGGATGGATTCATTTTTATAGAATCATGCTCAAAAAAAAGGGGAGTTTTGGGAATAATTTTAAAAGGGGGGGAAGAAAACGATGCGTAGAGTCCTTACTGGCCACCGAAAACATGGAATGAAATACGGGTAAGAAAGGACGGCACCAACTGCCCTAGCATTGATGTACGAAGGGAAATGGGGGAAGGAGGTAGAAAGGGTGATGAAAAGTGGTCCCCGAAAACTCAGCAACGAAAGTGGGAATTCATCACAAGAAAAACCGGTATTATCATACCACGCGAGGGGAAAGAAAAAAGGGGAAAGGGGAACGATGAGGAAAAAAAAATCCTCACTCAAAAAAGCTTCAAACAAGCACGGAACATGGGGAAGAACAACAATCAAGGAAAAGTGACTAATCAAGCACAAAAAAAAAGAAAATGCACTTGAGGAAGGGAAAAGAAAGGAATAAATCTCAACAAGAAAAAAAGAGAGAGATTTACCTGGGGGACCTAAACCATTTGGAATAGTTTTTGGGGCGGAAGGAAGTAAGTAAATGTTATAAAAGCATGGGGAGGGGCGGATCCGTGGGTTTGGGGTTGTTGAGGGAGACGCAAAATGACACATGGCCTTTGTGTTTCAGGACAAAAAAAAAAAAGAAAAAAAAAAAAAAACAACAACAACCAAGCAATCAACCGGTGTTGGGTACCCGTGAAGGGGAAAAAATTCCCCTTCGAGGGATGAAGGAGGGAAGGAATTAAAAAAAAAAAGGGGAAAATGAGAAAGAACGGCAAACCTTCAAACAAAAACTACCGAGAAAAGTAAAGGGAAAAAATGCCCACGATCACATCAAATGCAAGGGACACGGAGAAGTAGATTAAGAGGGGGGGAAAACAACGACGCGGGAGAAATGGAGAAAAGAAAAGCGGTTTTGAAGAGTATGAGAAAGAAAAGAACAAGGCAACAAAAAGCCAGGTGGGCCACGGACCAAAAAATGAGGGGTCATTAGGGGAAAAAAGGGAGAGAGAAATAATGGGAAAAAACAAAAACAGGAAAAAAACAAACAGTGTCAACTAGTGGGTGAACTATCGCAGGTACAGTTTTGGTTATGGGGCTCAAGGGGGGGAAAGGTGCCACACGTTGGATCCAAAAAAACGGGAAAAGGGTAAGAAAGAGGAAAAATGGATGTCAAAGAGAAACTTGAGGGAAAAGGAAAGTTCAACACCTAAAAAACAAAAAAAAAAAAAAACACACAAGATAAACCGTGACATCAAAAGGACTGTGGAAAAAAAGGCAACCGGGGAAAAAACGAAGAAAGGAAAGTGGGACAGAGTACGCAAAACAAGGAAAATGAAGGTTGCACGCTATGAAAGGGGTCAAGGAACACTGTTTTGTCCACACAAAAATGAGAAAAAGTAGTTTGTTGGCCGTGATCTGAAAATATACTATTGAATAAAAACCATTCGGAAAAGCTCCAAAAAAAAATCAAAGCACAACAGCTTCAGAAAGGTACCTGGGAAAAGAAACTTGGGCCAAGGGAAGAAGGGCAATCAAACGCAGGACTAAGCAGTTAGGTGTAAGGGGAAAAAGAGGTAGTGAATAACGACACAAATTTGTGAAAGAAGAAAAAAGGGGAGGTGGGTGTAGGGGGGTAGAAACGTTGGGGGGGAAAACTGTCAAACAAAAAGAACGGACAGCAATGGCAAAGAAATGGGGTAATCCAGTGAAACAAAACCAGACAGACCTTTTGTGCAAGCAGGTGAAAAAGTGAAGGAGGGACACGAGTGGAAATCCTTCCCCAAACCAACCAGCCCAAGGAACTACAAAAAAAAAAGGAAGTGTGAAAAAACAAAGCAGAAAAAAAAAACCGTGAAAGAGGTTCAGAAAGGGATGGAGGAATCAGTGGAACTATAGAACATTTTAAAGGACAAAGCGACAAAAGAACACCTCCAAGTAAAAAACAGTATTCGAAATAGGTGAAAAATGAACGGGAGGAGTGAACATAAATAAGAATGCATACCCCCAGGCAACCGTGGAAGGTGTAGTACAACGGTTGTGTCCCAGGACGAAGAGGGGGAATCGAAGTGTTGTAGACGAGTTTTTGACAGGACCTGAGAAAATGAAAATACCAAAAAAAGTTTGCCACAAAACAAAAAAAAGGAACAAAAATTTGATCGGGGAAAACTGTGACACCAAAAAAATTCAAGCGTGCTTAATGGGTAAAATATTGTGAAGGACGGTGAGTACTTTTCGCTGACCCAAGAAAAAAAAAAGTGGGGATTGAAAAATCATAATTTGACCAGAAACTATTCACAGATCACATCGTTATGGTTCACAAGGGGAAGTTAAAGGTAAAAAACGTTTTGGGGGGGGGATAAAATTGGAGGATGGGAATGAAACCAAAGAAAACTAGCTCTAACCTCAGGCTCGAAACACGAAGGGGTTATGGGGGGGCCACCGCCATACAAAGGCAAAAAAAAATGGTAAGAAAAAATATTGATGCTATGCGTCACGGGTCGTTGGGGGTCAAAAATGGACGAACAGGGGCCAAAAAAGACAAAAAGAGGTTGATTGATTAAAAAGCAGCAAGAAAACAAAGTGGGACCAACGAGCCCATGACTGGCACAGCAAAGAAAAAACACTACGGAAAAATGAGGAAATGGTTGGGGCTCACGGGGGGGAAATCATGATGTTTTGTGTGGGGGGAAAGGGGCCGACCAGTAAAAATCTGTGGGGGAAAGAAGAATTGAAGTAAAAGTTTCGTGTACAACCGCCAGAGGTATTATAGCCAAGGACCAGAGTGTGGAAAAAGTGGAAAACACAGATGGAAGGGGTGGTACATGCAAAACAACGTTTTGTGGGTGAGGAAAAACGCAAAAGAAAACCTCAGGCACGAAGATTTGGGCAGAATCATAGGATTTTTGCACCAAGAGTGGGCGGCCGGGGGGGGGGGCAGGGATAAACACATCACTGAACAACAGGCACAAAAACGGTTGAAACCAAATCGAAAAAAAAAATTCAAAACCAGGAAGAGGAAAAAAGCTGGTGGGGGTAGACAGAATCTGCAAGGGTAGAAGGGGGCAGGTATGGGGGACGCCGAACACGTTAACAACAAATGTGAAGGGGGAAGACTAAGAGAAAGCTGCGCCAACGGAATCCGAGTCTCAAAAAAAGGGAGGATGAGGAAAAGAATACTCAGGAGAAGAAAAGGAGCTCGAAAAGAGGCTAATAAAAGAAAAAGGGGGTAAGGATTTAAAGCAAAAAACGACATGCGAAAGTGAAAAAAAACAGGAGAAGCAAAGATCATGCAAGCACAAAAGAAAAAAAAACTCTTGGGGGGAAAAGCTTCTCAAAGAGCTATGTTCCCCGTGAGTTTCATAACGGAGACGGGGAAAAATTTTTGCCGGTCGCTCGGGAGTTAAATCTGGTTTGACTAGGAAAAAAAAGAAAAAAGGACAAGAAAGCATGGGAAACAAGTATATGATCAATGAAAATCTGGTATAAGGTGAACACAAAACCGTGGCCGAGGGAGATGGGCGGGAGGGGAAGACAAACAAACAGACCCTCCAGTGCCGAAAAAAAATCAAGCTGGAAGGGGGGGTCACTAACTAACAGAAGCAGAAAAAAATACGGGGAAAAAATTGGACAACAAACGAAAACCAATATGTTATCTCCAAATCCTGCGCAAAAAAAGTGGACAGAGGGAGGCAAAAAGAAAAAACAATATCAAATGAAAAACCAAAAACACATGATTTGGGCAAAAAAGAAAAACAGAAGCTGTCAAAAACGATTTCCCGTAGGGGAGATTGGGACGAAGGGAAAACCAAATACGGGGGAAAAAGGGGTACAAAAATCAAAAATGGGTCAAAAAAACAGCCATGAAGAAGTAATACCAGATACAGCACAGAACGAGAAGTTGGAAACATGGGGGGAGAAAGACGAAGAGGAAGCATAAAATGAGATGGACGGGGGGGACAAGGACTCTCCTGCGTAAAACCAACGGGGCCCCACCTCACAATTTTCAAACGATTGGGCCAGCACCAAAATGATAAGGTTTGCGAAAAGGAGATGGGTAAAGGGGGGCAAGCAGAAAAGGCAACGTAAAAAGCAGGTGGGAAGTAAAACTTTAAAAACACGGGATTGGGGGTGCAGAATTGATGTAGTTCTGAATGTCAAGGGTGCTACAAAAAAAGGAGTGAGAGGACAATTCACCAAGGGGGGAAAGGGGACGAAAAAGGAGTAAAACAAACACAACAAAAACAGGTAAGCTTCAGTTTGGAAAAAGTATGGGAAGTAAAAAAGAAAGGGAGGGGGCTCCTTGCACAAGAAGGTGGAAAGTGGTGGAACTGCACCTGGTATTTGGGTGGGTCAAGGAAAATGACAAGTCACTGGGGAAAAAAGAAGAAATCCTACAAAAACATGGGCACGTCAAAGAAGTAAGGGGACCCCGGGGTTGAAGACAAAAAACGGAAAAGTGGGGGGGGACAGTCAGGGAGCTAATGGAAAAAAACGAACCCCGGCAGACGTGACCACAGGATAAATAGGGGTTCCGGGGATGTGTGTTTGCGTTCCGAAATAGCACCTTGACCATAAAAGGGGGTGAAAATGTTTAAACGAGGTCCACAGCGGGACGAAATAAAATCTGTGCGAAAGGCACGGGGTTACGCTAAAAAGGGAAAAGTCAGACGAAAAAAAAAACACAGGAAAAAAGAAAAAACAAGGTGAAAAATACACGGTGAAGCTTGAAAAGTGGGGTTGTCTTAATTGAAAAACTCGTGGAAAGAAAAGAGTCAAGTTCGCACGGCCTTTCGGATCGACACCAGAAAACCCCTAAGAAAAGGAACAAAATTGAAACCAATATGCCAAACCATGGGAGAAAAATTTAAGTTGAAGGGACCAGTGCTGGTGGGAGGAAAAACCGTCCCCCAAACTGCAACAAAAAAAAAAAAACTAGATGGAATTGGCACTAACAAGGGGAAGTAAGCTCTTGGAAAAGAGAGGGGGGCGGGGGGGGAGCTGGTTTTGGAAAAGGGGATTAAAAAGGTGACAACCCTTATATATGGGATGGGCAGGCGAAAACCCAAAAAATGAGGGGGTTCCAAAGGTGAAAAATTGAGGAAAAAGACAAAAAAAGGTAAAAAAAAACGAACTGGTGACAGAAAGTGACCTTGAAAAATGCAACCGTTCACAGGGGCACAGCGCATGGGAAGGAATAGGGGCCTAGTGTGTTTTGTTGGTTTCAGGGGGGAAGAGGGGAGGAAGAAAAAAAGTTCGCCAAGGCACAAATTGACAGGAAAAAAAAAAAAAAAATGAAAAGGGCGGCCTTACCAGGGGAAAACACCGCCTGGCCCCAAAAAAAAATGGGAAAAAAAATTCCTAAAAATCAAGTATCAGAACACAAAAACAGACAAATGAGTGAAAGATCCAAAAAAAAGTCAAAAAAAACACACGATGAAAAAAAAAACCGTTGTTGGTTTACAAAATGGGTTTGAAAAACATGGAGAACCCCTTCAACTCACGGAACTAATTGAACCTTTGACGGAAACCAATGAGTAAGTTGGGAATGTAGGATTCAATTGGAAAATCAATTCAAAAAAGCTCCCAAAATGGAAATCAAACACCAATTAAATGTTAAAAAAGACAAAGACAAAAGAAAAAAAGGAAAAACATCAGTCAAAGTCGAGTACTATAAAGGAAAAGAGGGAGTGGAGGAGGGGGAGGCCCGCTGAGGAAAGTCCTTCACGGAGTTGCAGTTCCTTCTTGTTGAGAACAGGGCTTGAAATGGGGTTGGGGGACAAGAAAGCGAGAAACCATAGAAGGGTTTGAAAAAAAAATAAAAAACGGGTAATTTACCGACACAACCCCCGGTAAAAAAAGGAAACTTGTCCGAGTGAGGTCAATAACCCCCTCAAAACACCAAAAGGATGTAAAAAAAAAAAGAAAGTCTTTAAAGACAAGTTGAAACAAACAATGACTTACTCAGGCAAAAAAAAAAAACAAAAGGACAATAAATGGTGTCAAAAATCTAGAAGACAAAACCACACCGGAAGAGGAGGGAAAAAAAGGAGATTCCTGAGGGTGCAAACAAACACAAATGGATATGGTGGGGCTGGGTATCACCGGAAAGGGGGGATTGAGCAAAAAAAAACAAAACTGTCCGGGTTGCTGAGCCGTTGGGGGGTGAAGGGGTGAGGAGGGTGGATCAGTGACGGAAACGGGGGGGGCCAAATCCCTCGCGTAATTACCCCGGGGGGAGTTGGAAAGGTCCTAGGCTGTCGGACGAAGCTTCAAAATTTAAAGAAAAAGGTAAAGGAACGGGGGGGAATTGAAAATCGAAGAACTGCCAGCCAACCCGTCAGTAAAGAGATCATGCATCTTCGCAAAATAGAAAGCCGCTCGGAGTCCAGGAAGCGTGGGTTGAGGTGGGTGATATAAAGAGAGAAAGGGGACAAAAAAATCAGAAGTTGTAAAAAGTACAAGGATTGCAAAAGGAAAGGTGAAGGAGGAGGAAGGTAACAAACGAAAACACCAAAACTTAAGCTGGGCAATGAGTTGGCCGAGGGAATAGGGGTGTGAGTGGGATCTCCTTTGGTGGGAGGGGGGACAAAAACAGAAGAGAAAAGGAAATGCGACAAGGCAATTTGCCGTGACGGACAAACGACCGAAGTATAAAAAAAAAACCTCAAAAAAAAAGACTAGAAACGGAAAATCCCGTTCGGGACAATTGCAAAAAAACTCAAGGCAGGGGACTGCCAAAGGGGAAAGACGAGAATAAAGGGGTCATTCACAAAAACCGGAGAAAAAAATTGGGTCAAAGGAAAACACATTTGCCAAAGGTAAGACACACTTTGTACAAAAGGAGTAATTGGGTTGGGTTGCAATTGCAGAGACTAACTATGGAAACGCACCTTGTTCGGAGAAAAGGTCAAAAAAGGCCATAAGAAGCGTGACTTTACAAAAAGGGGCAAGTGAAAGTTTGGAATAACGTACTTAAAGGAGGTAAAAGGGGGTTGTAAAGGAAAGTCAAATAGAAGTGAACAATAAAAGGTCACAATTGCCAGAAAGCGAAAGGGGGGTTATTGTCTCTTGTAAATAACCTGAAAAAAAACATGCGGCGCAGTGTAAAAACAGATTTGGAAGACAGGTGGAACCAAGAATTGAAAGACAAACGGAAAAAAAGGTGAATAGGCACCTCAAAGGTGGGAAAGAGAGAAAAAACGGAAAGGAAGAAAAAAAAAAATTGTTACAAAGGGACGTGGCAGATGGGTTTCAAAGGCCGCTGGGAATCCAACATGAAAGGTTGGCAAACCAAAAGATAACTAAGACACAGGGAAAACACGAAGGAGACATAGAATAGAACAAGCCGAGTAAGGGGAAAAGAGTCCGATGTTTAAACCCCAAGTGTCATTATAAACGTTGGCCAAGGAAACGGGATGTGGAAATAGATGTTTGTAGGATGAGTGGGTGTGAAGAAAACAAGGAAGTTGTAAAGAAAAAAACAATACCAGACCAAACAGAAAGTAAACACGGGGCACTGGAAAAAGCACGGTTAACAGCAACAGAAAGGAAGCTGAGAAAACACAAATGAAATTGCTGAATGGGGAGAAAAAATGTCCTTCAACCAAAAAGAACAGACACGGTTGTAATTGGCATACAAAATCAATCACAGGTTGTTGTAGAAAAGGACCGTCAAAAAGCAACAAAAAAAAACATACGAATCAGAGGAACCAATCGGGTCTAAAAAACGGCTTTGGGGGGCCTTCGGGGCAAAAACCAAGAACTCACAAAAATGCGAGTAACAAAATTGAGAAAGGAGGGACACATAAAAAATTTGTGTGGGGGGCCATAGCCAGAAGGGGGAAGCAGATATTGAGGGCAAAAGATCAAGGTGAACAGAACTCCAGGCGGGATTTTTGGGAAGGAAAGACTTGAAAATGGGACGGGCAGGGTGGCCCAACAAGTCCAGAGGAAAAGGAGAACGACCAAGAAGAGTTAGCAAAAACTCAAGGGTCGTCAAGATAGGCTTTTGTGAAAGGGGTTGAAAGGGGAGTTAAGTGAGGGGTTAAGTAGGGGGTAGTGTAACGACCGGAGAATTAAAGAATGTGAGACCGGCCCAGGGGGGGAAAAAAGGTAAACAAAAAAGAATTGTGGTAAAGAACCAGGAGGAAAGGTTTGTTGGTTGAGACAATCCGCCCAAAAAAGACCGTCGAAAAGCAAAATGGGAACTGTTGAAACAACATGAAACAGGGTTGGAAAAACCCAACAAACTGTATTGTGCCTTTTGTTGTGGCTCAAAAAAAAGGACAGCACCAACAAAGCCACAAAAAAACCGCTAGTATGGAAAGGGGGGGAAACAATGCAACCAAAGAACACAGCGAAAAAAAAAAGAGCTAGTCTACTGGCCGTTTAGGTGGGTCACCGGGGGGAAACCTCTTCGCCGAAGTCCGAATTAGATTTCAAAGAAGCTAGGGGCAAGAGGGCGGAAGCCAGTACTCAAAGGACCTCAACAACACAAGCGAGGGAGTACTGCGGATATAACGCCAGGCAACGGAACTACTAGAAGCAGAATGATTTAAAAAAAAACACAAAGTCCGCGAAGAAGGGCAACAAAAAAAAGCACTGAACTAACGACGCCAGAAAGATCAACTCAAAACCCGATAAAGCTTGGTGGAATTGCTTCAGTGGAAGATGGAGAAAACAAAAAAAAAAAGTGAACGCGGTTAAACCCCGGTTAACGGGTTGGTTTGCTGTTCCGGAACTGGACGAAGCCCAAAAAAAGGGAAAACAGGTGCAAAAAACGCCTGAAAAGGACCAAAGCAGTGGACACAAAAAAGGCCGTGCCGAGGAGGGCGGATACCATACAAAACAAAAAAAAACAATGCACAGAACCATGAATGGAGCCAACTTGGTTTCACAAAAAGCAACTGGAAAACTACTAACTAGGTATATAAGGGGAAAAGTTTGTAACCTAACAGTCCCAAAAGGAAGCAAAAAAACGAAACAACACAGTGTGGTACTAGTCCACTAGGACAAAAAGGGAAAAATCACTGGAAAAAACCACCAAAAACAATGATTTTTCTCAAACCGTGAGCAAATAAAAATACTCCGGGTGACGGGAGAGGAAGAGTGTTGATTCGGGAAAAAAAAAAAAAGCCTTGACAAGTACAGTTCATTGCCACTTGAAAGTAAAACGAGGGGAAACGGGGGTTCAAGCCCGAAACCAAGAAGTAATAAAAACAAAAAGGAGAAAGCGGAAGGGTTTACAACAGTGCAAAAGAACGAAAGAACAACCATCCAGTTGTGAAGGAAAAGCAGATGGGAAAAGAGTGATGGGAGCAACTTCCCACAGAGGACAGTGGAAATCAAAAAAGGAAGGGGGAATAAGACACGAGTGGTAAACCAAAATGTTGAGATTGGCAAAAAGAGGCAAAACAAACACACGAAGTTGTTTTAAGTAATGCACGATATGTTGCAGAAAATAAATGTATAAAAAAGGTTAAACGGCGACAACTGGGATTAGGGACCAATCAACATGAAAAAAAAAGGGGAAACAGGGGAAAAAAAGGGGACTATAAAAACGACCGGGCAAGTTTCATTTACACTTATTGGGGTGGTCCAAACGCTGAATTGCCTGCCTTGGAAGAAAAAAAAAAAAAAAAACAACCGAAAATCAAGGGATGCCGGGGGTTAAAACTTGGGGTGGGGGGGGTTGCAGGGTAATATCAAGGAAGACACCAAATCCTACAGACATTCGTGCAACATAAAAAAGACAGGGAACACCAGTTGTCATACACAAGAAAAGGGGGTAATACAAAATCGAACAAAAGGTGGGAAATAAGACCCGGCATGTCAATAACACCTAAAAGGGAGGGGTTCCTGGGAGTGGAATGGGGGCGTGCTTATATCGATCGCAGAAGTAAAATTGGACGACAGTGTTGCACGAAGGGCCAACAGCCGGCCTCACCGCAAAAAACTCCAAAAAAAACGTCCAAGCTACTGTTCAAAAAAGTCCGAAAAAATCCTGGTAAAAAAAAACCAAGATCAACAATGCGAATTGTCACGAGTGACTGGCAAAACAAAAGGTCCTAAAAGGGGCACAAAGGTGGGGCTGAAATGCAAGTGGGAAAAAAAATGTAGGGAAAATTCAGTCGGACAACACTCAGAGACAATAAATCAACATTTATCAATGGGCATTGCCGAAGGGGACGTATGGCACGTTAGAAAAAAAAAAAAAAGGCAGTCGGGGAAAAAAACCCTTGTCCCAAAAAAAAAA
>Ga0179593_1543799_pt1 | contig 18676 bp, 19 predicted proteins | sample CZODoug2_1_08_16_FD_185931 | JGI IMG/M metagenome (GOLD analysis project Ga0179593, IMG submission 185931) | Vadose zone soil fungal communities from Angelo Coast Range Reserve, California, USA - CZODoug2_1_08_16fungal (PacBio error correction) | ecosystem: Environmental > Terrestrial > Soil >...
GCAATACCTGCCAAGATCCCACTATCCCTTAGGTTGTGGAGTGGGGAAAGTATTGGGAAGCGTGATGGTGAGAAAACTAAATCTTCATCCGCTGAGCAAGACGGCACCTATCCTCTACTCAGGGGGCTCTCGTTACCTTCATCCAGCCACGGGGAAAAGGATAATACTGAAGAAACCCCATCACACGACAAAGAGGATTCATAGCACTGGGTCCATCTGAATTAACGCGAAAGAGAGATGGGAGTTTCGAAAAAATTCCGAACGCGGCCAAAAAATCGGGCTCGACGGGGGAAAGCACACCCCTTCTCTAGGGGAGAAGTCGCCTAAGAGGAAGGGGGAAGCAAGTAAGCCCAAGCCGGAGGGAGGTGACCGTGAGAACACGAAAAAAAAACCCCGACCAGGAGGGGGAGCCTGCGAGAACTTCTAAAAGACCAAGAGGTACACGCGAGGGTAAAGGGAAGAAAAAGTGACCAACTACCTCCAGAGGAAGAACTATATTTATCCCCCCAAGGGGGGGAAGATGGTACTATTACCTACCGGGAGAGGAAAACCCGTACGACGCAGGCACTAGTGAGGCCTTTACTTCTCGGGCCGGGAAAAAAAAAGAAGATCGATAGGATTTGAAAAGGACCTCTTTTTCCGATTTTCAACCAAGAGGCCGGTCTGTTCTGGAAGAGTCCGCGGAACTTGAGAGGCTCTCACTCTGGGGGGAAGGGACCCACATTTACGGAAGGTAACACCCTTCCCCCAAAAAGATGGGGGCAGCCCTCTACACGTGGAAAAAACCCAGGGCGATTGAAAGACTCATATGTAAAAAATCTATTCACCTGCTTTCGTAAGGAGAAGGATGGACCTTCGTTGCATCGGGGGGGGAAGGGGGGTTTCCCTTTTGTGGATGGGGGCAAACGCTATCAGGGGGGGAATTCGGGCAATCATGTCCGAAATTTCTACTCCAACTTAGGACTTTACGAAAGCCAGTGAGAGAAAACCCTATCCGACCGTCTGGAACCGAAAAAGAACATGGTCGAAGGAACAAGTCCTCTTATCTTTTTTCAAGAGGATGCCCCGAGGGGAACGGGGGTCGGAACGTCTTTAAGGGCTTAGTCGGTTCAAGCTGAAGGGGAGAAAGGATTTTCTAGTGGGAAACAAGGCTAACTTCCGAAAGGAGGGGGGCCCCCCAATAAACAAAAAAGAGTTGAGAAATATATGATCTCGCCCACAGTAAGAGGAACTGCTTAAGGAACGAACAGAAATGACCAGCAGTGTCAAGAGGCCTGGGGGATGGGGGGTTCGCTCGAGGTTAAGCCGAAGAGAGCATCGGGGGCATCCTTCGGGTACTATTACGACAAGTGGGGAAAATGCAGACTGAAAAATACGTGGCCCGAGGCTACAGGAAAAGGAAGGCCGATCAAGCCACGAGGGGATCTTCTATTACACTGGCAGAAAAAAAAAAATGAATAAGGGGCCGTGAAAAAGTGGCAGAAACCCACCGAGCCCAAGGAAGGGATCATTACGACTATCCAGGAGGAAAAAAAGGGGACTGAGATAGCAAAAAGCGAGCGTGTAAGGGAAAAAAAAACCTCCCTGCGAAAAAAGGACCAGCCGGAACCCTGGACCCGGGGGATCATCACTGATTCTCGTACGGAAAGCCCCGACGTTCCTGTCAGGGGGGGCTTGAGCACATACGACATTATTGGACGATCTTCATATGCTCGGCCATAGAGAACAGCGGCTACAGATGGGAATAATACAGTCGCTACCGGGAAGGGTACTTCGCCATTTTTATCCGGAAAAAGAGGGAACGCAGAAATGTCATAAAGAAGGGGCGTTCTGTGGCCAGTCGGCGGGGAGGGACGTACGCGGCTCCTCAAGACCCCTTTTCATCTCGGCGATCATCAAGGGGGAAACCCAGATTCGCCGTGAGAAAAAAAATCGACGTAGGTAGGGGAAAGAGGACCATCCAAGGGAAAAAAAAATGTTTAGTACAAAGGCATTCCCTTCACGCCGGGGCAAGGATGACCCGTTACCAGTCTCAGGGCCCTTGAGAGGAAATCAACAACAAAGGGACAAGATAGAGATCAAAGGGGGGCAAAAAACGGCGGTAACGGGCTTCTGGCTGGATTTGCCTTCCGTTGAAATTCGCGGGGGGTGGGGGGACGTACTCAACTTCGTTTAGGGGGGAGGGAGGGGGTCCCGGATGGATGGCGCGGACTCAACTACTCCAAAAGCTGGCCCTTGCGTGATAAGGAAGACCATGTTTATTATCCCGAGAGGAGCGGGGGGCGCTGAGGATCCTGTGAAGGAGAAGAACAAGAAGACTTCCAGTAAGTATTTGGCGTTGCCAATGGGAAAGAACTAGAGTTCCGGATCCAAAGGGGAGAGGTAGTCTACTTCCTTATTGCCGGGAGAGAACAATCCCGTCTCGAGGGAAAGGTCTGGTCGGGAATCCGCACAAGGACGGGAGAAGCGGGGGAAAGAAGAGAAAACCATACCGGGGAATTCTATAACCAGTCTGGGAGGCAGGGGATCATGGAATACGGGTCTGAAAAAGGGAGGTCTTGATCTTGGCGTGGAAAACTCGCTGGGGTTTATGTAAGGAGGTAGGTCGGCCTCCTGGATAGTCCGGGGAAAGAGGAAAAAGAAAAATCCTCGGAGATGGTCAGGGGGGGGGGGGGTGAAGGGGGGCCACTGGGATCACGGCCATAGGAAAGGGGGGGGGGGGGGGGTGTCTAGGATAGATACTACGTCCATCTTAAAGGGATAAAAAAGAGTGGCTGATCGGAAAGGACCGGTAGGAAGGGGTTTCCAAGCGGCGCAGAAAAAAAGGAAAACAATGTCGTCATAGCGTAAAAGAGCTGTCTTTGCCTCTTGCGGTGTGCTGCTCTACCTCGGAAGGGGGGGGGGGAACACCGATAGCTCCAAGGAAAAGCACTGCTGTTCCTGAGGCGTGTCTTCCCTGTAGGGCGTTCATCAACTAAAAAACCAAGAAAAAAAAAACTGTGGGAGGGGGACCAGACACTGGGCGTGGGGGTTCGCCTTGTTGACGTGAGGAAAAAGAGGGAGGCAGCTAGGAAGGGGGGGTCCCGCCGGGAGAATCCGTCCCCAATCTACGGAAAGGAAAATTGCCAACTACAAACGATCAGGGAAGGGGGTTCGCCTCGACCATGGAAGGGGGGGGCCGGTTCCACAGCTGTCTGGAAACCTCTCAAAGGTTCAGGGGTGGGTACCGTCCCTCATTCCTTTAAGTAGAAAAGCGGCATTGGGAAAGGGCAGTGTTTAAAAGACCTGCCCCCCTCCACAAAAAAGGGCTACCTTAAGATCCAGCTTCGCCTACGGACTGAGAAAGACGGATTTGGTTTTATGGGAGGCGGACAAAGAGGGACGGGTGAACTGAGGAAAGGTTATCGGGAAAAAAGTCACCAAGGGAGGTTTAAGGGAAGTTTTTCCCGGACACGTGAGCTCCTCACCGGGGAAAAAGTGGGAGCGAGCAAGAACGGCTCCTGCTACGGGGTGAGGAACAAGCGGTCCAAAGGGGCGCCTGCTCTATCTTCTTGAAGAAGGGGCTACCCGAATCAGGGAACAGGAACGACAGGGGACTCGTGTGCCGGCCCGAGAAGGGGATGTTCAATTTCCTTTAACAGCTCCAACACCTAGCGGGGCTAAATAAGGGGAAGGCTTTGATGGTCAGTTGGTCCAAGGTAATGACAGCATTGGGGAGTGGTCCACTACCTTTCAAGAACTGCGTGCAGTGAAGGTATCCTTAAAGAAGAGCCTGTCGGGGTGTCTCGAGCTTATCACGGTCACAGGAAGCAGGCCTTCCTACCTTCTCAGCAGGAAAGAATGAATAGTGGGAATCTAAGGTTTTGGGGGAAAAAGGTCTTTACACGTCGAGAAAAAGGGGGTGTTGCCAAGATGTGTTTCTTTTAGGAGGTTCGACAAAAAATCAACAAAGAGACGCGTCCGGCTGGCCCGCAAAATCCCTTGGACGCATGAGGGCCGGGTTGCCGAAAGGGAGACTGGGGTGTAAGAAGTCCCAAGCGTGGAAAGGAGATGGCGGCCGTAAGAAAAAGAGGGCGGCCTTTTTCGGGTCGGAGGGGGGGTGCCATCGGAAGAGAAAAAGAGTGGCGGCGCACTTGAAAGCAGTCCCCTACTTCAACAGAAAAACTAATGGCTATTGAGTAACTCGGGATTGGCCTTTTTCGCTCGAAAAAACAGAATTTCGAAACCGGGAAAAAACACAACTGAGGGGCCCGTCGAAATTCTGGGAAAGGGAGCAGACTGCCCCAAGGGAATTTTACTATCCACAGAGAAGGAGGGGTTTACTTAGGGGAATGGAGATGTCAGTTGAGCCCGCTCAGCGAGGGACGTCGCCTCCGACCCGAGGGGAAAGATCTCGCGAGGATCTCTCGTGAAAAAAAAGACCTCCGTAACGCTTTTGGACTTGAAGAAAGGCTCGGTCTGCCATCAAAAAGAAAGCTAACGCAGTCAGCAGAACGATGGAGATTGCCGTTCGAAAAGAGGAACCATCATTCCGACCTCGGAAAGCGTCGTACTCGAAGGGGGAAAAACGAGCAAGACAGGTTCGATGCAAAAGGCAGACTATAATGCTAAAAAGGGGTAGGGCATGCATGATCCTTCTTTGGATCACGAGTATAAAAGAAAAAAGACTTCTGCCTGAATCCTAAAGGTCCCTCAGTGGAAAAGGGGTGGACATCGAGTGGGGGGAGTGGACTGGAACTGACCTCCAATCCCTCCTATCGGGGGAAAAAAAAGAGAGGTTGTAGAGGGAGAAGGGACCTTTCCAAGACCCCTTGCAAGGCCGCAAGGGGGTATCATTAAGGGACTGCGGATGACTTCCGTCGGAGATGATTCCACATTGCACTCGGTGCCGAGTTCAACAAGGCCTGTTCAGGGCTGGCGCTTGATCGGGAAACGTGACGGGCCATACTGCCGGGGACTCTGTGGTCCGGACCCACAGATGGGAGACCTGCAAAGAAAAGGCCCTCTACCCGTTCAAAAAGCACCGGCGATTAGTGCGGGAATGTAACGGCGCAAGAAAAAACTAGATTTTTTTTGGAAAAAAGACGGAAAGCGCAGCTTCAGACCGGAAGAAAAGAAGTATCCCTTTACGCCGGGGGGTGGGGGGGGGGATGCAACGCGAGCAGCGCAAAGAAGGATTGAAAGGGGGCCACTACTCCCGACTGATGGGAGACGACCCGTCACGGGGGGAGCTTCTTCAAGGTAGTAAGTCTGGAAAAAAGGAAAACATGTAAAAGGCTAACCGCAAAACGATCGTGTTCCTGGGTCGGATTGCAAAATAAAAAAAGGGGAATGGGGAAATATCTGGAAAAAGGAGCGTTTCAATCTCCTCGTCTTCTAACAAGGGTGTCCGAACAACAAGAGAAAAAGAAAGCGCAAAAGCCCAGCACCAGCGTGAAAGAGGAGTACGAGGATTCGATGGAAAGGGAGGAATTAACTTCCCTTACTTCCCGAAAAGAAATCAGGAACAGCAAGTTCGAATAAGAGGCAATGGGCGGCAACCAACAGCGGAGCAATCGGCAATCAGCTAAAGGGTACTTCTATGGGGGCTTCGCCTCTTGGAACCGGCCAGAGGGGGGGGGAGGGATAGGCAAATGCTGGGAAAGGGAAGAGAGCACACGCGTTGGGGGACCAAGAAAGAGGACACGGCGCCGACACCAAAAAAAAAGAAGAGGGAAGTGATCCCTGGGCAAGTCGCAAGCAACCCACCGGAAAATATAGGTGCTGCCGAAGAATCAAGGAAGAACCGGGGACTCCACCCATCGAGCTGAAAAGAACAAGATAAATACCGCGTAAAACGAACCCTTTCCACTCTTTTTTAGAAAGACGGAGGATCGAAAGAAAAACGCGGCAATGGGTTTCTCGGAAAGTGTCCGTCCTTTTTGTCGGAGGGAGAAGGAGAGGAGATAAAAGACCTCAAAGGAAGGAAAACCCCGCACCTAAGACAGTAAGGGAATAGTAATTCGAAAAGCGGAACTAGAGGGTGTTCAATCTGGAAGACATCAACTCAAGTTCCTTCCGCAGAAGAGAGAGTTGGATCGCCGGACAAAAAAGAAAAAGCCTTTCATCTCGTCCTGAAAAAAAAAAGAACAAAGAATTCTCCGTCAAACGAAAACAGGTGAGGGTCCGCAAATAAAGAGGAACAAACCTCGCAGGGGGGTGAGTACTACAAACTGCGACGGTACGGAAGGAAAGTAAGAGAAAAAAAGTCCTCCTGGGATGGAAGTCAACAACAAAAAGGATAGTGAAAACAGGCAGAAGCTCCGAACTTAACGGGCGTGCGGTAAAAAAAAACGAAGTGCCTCCTGCGGAATGGAGATAAATTTTTGGAGTGAAAGAGATATTTTAAAAGCCACCTCTTCGTTCCGTTATGGGGGGGGGGAGGAAAAAGAAAAAGAGACCTGCTGCCAGGGGAGGCATCTGAGATTTCTCATGGTGGGAGTGTGCTCGTGAGGAGCCGGTAGAATACGCCGAACGGAAAAAAGACCTCTGAGTTTCTTCATTTGTGGGGGAAATGATTTAATACCTATATGGACGGAGAAAGGGGGACTATGACTACTCGTAGCGAAAAATAATCGCCAATCGTCAGTGGGGTAGGGCTTTTCGAAAGCCTCACCCCTTACTTTAAAGGTATGTGAAACGATAAACCAGGAACACGTCGGGGGGGTAAGGGGAAAATCAGTCTGATACGCTCAAGAAGGGGGGGCGGGGAAAACTTTTCGTCACTGTCGGGACGGGGAGAATGGCCACGAGGGAGGGGTAGGGGGCTGCGTAAGACCAGGGTCGGGGGAGAAAGGTCGGCTGCAGCAAGAAGAACTCGCACAAAGGGGCATCTTGGGGGGATAGCATCCTGTGGCCACTGGGAAAAATGGGGAAAGATCATTTTTGTGAACAAGATCGCTACGTCCAGCTTCTTGGGCAGGGGGGGGGGGGAGAGGCCTCAAGAAGTAAATCTCGCCAACGTCTGGGGAGGAAAATTCTGAACAATGCGTCATAGGAAAAAACAGAAGGCGGATCTGAATAAGGATGCTCTAACATAGTGGGGGTTTGGAAAAAACCAGCAGAAGTCGCAAGAAGGTCCTGGTTTTTCGGTTAGTTGAAATGAGAAAAGAAGACCAGGGGGGTAAGGGGAAAGACGCCTTCACGCTGGTGAAGATTTGGCGCTTTTGAGCAGAAAGATCACTTGGGGAAGGGAGAAAAAATCGGAACAAAGGACGATGATCTTTAACCGCTCAGCTATGGGGGAACGGCCCGTACCGATACTTAAGAGAAGGGGGCAATCCTACCCTTACCCCGATCGTTAATGGATGGTAGAGGGTGCTCCTAGGGACATGCCAGGGTTTTCATAAGGGAGGGGATCGGTGGTCCGGAAGAGTTCCGGTTTCGGTCACAGAAGTCGGTAGTAGCAAAAAAAGATTGTCATCAAGCAATTTTGGGGGGAAGCGTTGGGAAAGAAGGAAGCCAGAAACAACCAGCTTAAGCTCAACGAAGGTCTTCCAAAGAAAGGACGAAAAGCTTTGATGAGGGGATTCCGCGCCTGTTAAATAAGAGGTAAGAGACATGTTCTGGGGGATGGGTGGAGCGACACCAGTCCTGAGGGGGGTTCAGGTCAAACAAAAAAAAAAAAGGGGGGGTCTCTAGGGGGAAGAAAAAAAAAACCGGCTTAGCCCGTTCAAAAAGGGATAAAGAGCATCCAAAGAAAGAATCAACCGGGTCGGCACCATCGGGAAGTTCAATCCTACTCAGAGGGCTGGAAGGGAGGAAAAGGAACGGAACGACAAAACTGCCGGCGTTCCGGATCGTAATGGAAAAGGGGGGGGGGGGGAAAAAGTTCCGGGGCCATCTCCAACCCTATCTGGGGAGAAGAGAGGAAAAATCCTTTCTAGTGTCAGTCCTCTGAATTAACACTCGCGGGGAAAAAGAGGGGAAGAGAGAAGGAAGCTGCAGGAGAGAGTCGGGGTGGCGGGTCTAAGTCTAGGGATCCGTGGATCGGCTGGCGGGAAGAAAGGACTCATCATTAAGAAACTGCCGCCGTCTGTCAAGAGGGGTTGGGGAAAAAGTCGACCAAGAGCCCGACCAAGCCGCTTTCGGCATGAGGGGGGTGCGGAGGAAGGAAATCTTACGAAAGCGGAAACTTATGGAACAACGCGCCGAGGTGTGCTTGGGGGAAACGATACTTTCCTAGTGGACCAATCTGCCGGAGGGCACGGGCTGCAGGGAACTGAGGGAAATCTCTTCTCGAGGGTGTCATTTGGATGGGGAACGTTTCATCTTATTACTACCAGAGGTGAGGAGAATAAGAAGAACTAAAGATGCCCCTAAGAACCTAACACCCTAATTGATATGGATAGTCACGACTCTGGGGATGCTCTCTGCTCGGAAAATGTTCGACTTTAAAGAAATAGAACAACAAGGAGATTAGGAAAAAAGGAGCAGAAATTTTGTACGAATAGAGCAGAAGAAAAAAAAAAAACGTTCCTATCCCACGAGGGGGGGTTTCGGTTGTTAACTGCTTTCCGGAAGGGGGGACACGCAAGGAGCAGACGTTCTAAAAACCCTTGCCGACAAAACACCAGAAAACGCAGATACGGAGAAGAGGGAAAACGAAAATCCTTCCCGCTTGGAAGGAGAAGAGTCAAAGGGACGGGGGGATTCCAGAAGGGGGCTCTATCACTTGCAGGAAGTTTGGGTGGGGTGGTTAATGGGTGGGGTGTTTGGGTGTTGTGGTCTTCCTACTTTCCTATAGCAAGATTTTTCTTTCTGAGGAGAAAAAAAAAAATAAGGCTCCCTCTCACGACCAGCCGACCGACAGTTTCCAGGGATTCTCAAAACAAAAAGGTCGAAAGGCTTGCAGGGCGTCCAGGATGGCGGGCTGGACAAGGCCAAATCCTATCCACGCGAGGGACACGAGGAAAGAAAGGACACCAAACCTACCGGAAAGGCGACTTCCGAAAAAAGGATTTTTTTCCAAAGAACCAGTGTCCTTGGGAGAGAGGTGAAAATTGCAAAGGACTTGAAAAAAAAAAAAAAGAAATTATTCGAGAGGAGACAGCCCAGATCGGGGGTACTCTTAAAAAGACGACGATCCATGAACTAGGGCGGAGAGTCCAGGTTCGGAACCCGTACTTCCAGCCGAGGGAGTGACAAAGCAACGTTTACGGGGTCACCCTTATATTGTCGTTCCGGTCTGGGGAGATATCTCCTGGGAAGGGCACTGGCCGGGGCGGCGCGAAGAGGGGGTACGGCTTTTTTCGACTTAAGAGAAATGGAAAACGATCAACCCGTTAAAAACAGAACCAGGGGCGTATTGATTGGAACGAAGTGTACGGCTCGAAGCCCATCTATCACAAGGAGAAGGTCCGTTGGCAGCCGCGAAGGTAGCCCGGTGGGAGGTGGCATGAGTGCAAAAAAAAAACTTTTCATCATGGAGGTAGGAGAAGAATACTGATGGGAAAAAAAAAAAGACTATTGCGAAAAGACGACCTTCTGACCGGCAAAGGGGAAGGGGAGGTCGAACAAAAGACAGAAAGGAAAGAGTCCCAGGAGAGGGGGGGGGTCCGGATTAGAGTGATCTCATCTTAGATGGGGGCGTACGCATATCCGAGCGGTTCGCGAAGGAGAAAAGGAGGTTCGAGGGGAAGAAACAAGGCCGACATGTCCTCGTGTCAAAAAAAAAATCCAAGAAAAAAACATGTGAAGACGGAGGCAAATAGGGAGAGATGGAGACTAGGCCCACAGGATGATGACTGCTTAAGGGAAGAGATTACAGCATTTCTAATCCTCGGGGGGGGACCAAAAGGGGATGGGACTAGGGCGGGTCAAAAAAAGAAAACGCATCACACAAGAGAATCCGCGCACAGCGGGACGGCTATTACACATTTGGGAGGAAGGATGACCGCTTTTAAAAGGGAGAAGTAGTTCCGGCAATGGGGAAGGGGAACTAGCAAGCCACGCTTGAAAGAGGGGGGACGGAGTCGATGGCGCTGTACCCACAGAAAAGTGGAAGGAGACCAGTGGCCAAGGATGGAGAGAAATCACCCAAATGCCAAGGGCTCGAGGGAGAAAAACCCTACTATCCATGAGGAAGGGACTATAGAAAAGAAAAATCAACCACATCGGGAAGGGAGAAAAGTCACTACTCCCTTCAAAAGAACGAAGGACCTGGGGGGGAAATCTTGGGGGGGTTCAGACTTTAGAGGAAAAAACCCCCTGACGTGCCGTTCTGGAGGGAAAGAAAGCAGGCGTACCGGAACCGGGGAATAATATGCTCGGCATAGAAAAGACCGAACGATATTTGGGGAAAAAGAGCGTACGGAATAAGTAAAAAGGTGGGATCCGGAACTCTAGTATTCAAAGGGACAAAAAGGGAATCAACTGAAGATGAAGGAAAAAAGGGGTCCTTCCGCGGAGTAGAGGAAGCCCTTCCGAAGAAGCGAAGATTTCACTAGGCAAGCACCCTGAAGAAAAGGGAGAAGACAGGCCCAGCAGTAAGGGAGGGAAGAGGACAAGACGGCAACAAAAAGAAAATGTTTTATTACGACAACATAAGGGACGTCCAGGCCCATGAAGAAGGAGAAAGGGAGAAAAAACCGGGGGGGCCGTTTCGTAGCAGAAAAGACAACAACTTAAGGAGGAGGAAAAGGGAAAGGGAGACCGAACGGAAGGGGCCGGGAGGTCGCCTTTCCGCCGGCGGAATGGGGAAAGGAGCTGCAATGGGGTTCCTTACTCAAAAAAGGGGGGGGGAGGAACCGGCCAGGAGGCGGTTTCCTAAAAAGGGAGGGAATGAATACAATCACGACCTACCTTCTGGGAAGGAGGGAAAAAGGGGGGGGATAATGAGAAAAGGGGGATTATCGCCGAAGGGACTTTATTAGCCCTGAGGACGAGACAGAAGTCCTACGTACAAAGGGACCTCACATAGGCAACAATTGTATTGGGGGGAGATACCTAGCGTTCCCCGGTCCGAAGGAAGAGGAACTCGGTAGAAAGGAGTTTGTCAAATCGCCAATCGGAAGGTTCCCTGGTGGAAAGAGCATAAAGAAAAAAGGTACGGGGAAAAAGGAAACCTCAGACCTCACGTCGGGGTTAATTAGAAGGCTTAATACCTCCCACAGAGGGAAAGGGTTAGGGGTCGAGAATGGTAAAAAAGGGAAGGTCTGGGGAAGGGATGGGGTTGAGGTTCTGCGAAGAAGGGGCGCAAGACCTGGATAGTCAGAGAAAAGGAATCCTCTCTCGGGGGACTTTGGGGGAGAAAATCACAGGTGGACATTGTAGAGGAAGAATTTTGGTGTGGCGCCAAGGGGAAGAAAGGAAAGCTTAAGGGGGGGCACGGTTTCTTGTCGGCCATTCAAGGGGAAAAATTTCAAGAGAAAAAACGGGCTGGAAGGTCCACTCGGAAAGTGTCTTCATATCCGGGGGAAAAAAAAACGCCCGGCAGAAGGAGGGGAGATTGCTCTTTTGTTCTTCGAAAGGGGGGTGGGGGGTTGACCCCGAGAAGAATCCTGTCGCCAACTAGGAAGGGATTAGTTTCGTTCCTGGAAGGGAGCAGCCTACTGGGGGAGAGGGAATCAGACGGGGGCCGAGAAACCGATCTTCAACGCGGGGAAGGAGGTGCGCGGGACTTTCGCCGGGGGAAAAACAAAAAAGAGGAAAGCCTGTAGAAAAAGCTATGAGCTTGAACCGCGAAGAAGGGGAAAGATCGTCCCCATCAAGAAAGGAATGGGAAAGGCGAGGCCGAAAAGAACACGATCCGTGAAAAGAAAAAGAAGTTCGCCCTCGACCATGGACTGTAGGACAGAAAAAGGGAGGAATCGGTTGAGGAAAGAACATGCGTGCCGGCGAACCCCCGGAACCATCAGTAAGGGAGGAAAAAGCGGGGAGGAAAAGCCATGATTGCATCAAGTAGGACAACTCCTGAGAAAAAGGAAGGGGCTCCCGAGAAAGCCACTACGGTTCCAGCTGCGAGCGAAAGAACGATTTTGGAAACCGGAAAAATGAAAAAAAAGAATAAGGTGCTGATGAACGGGTAGAGGGGGAAAGCAGGCGGGTAAAAACGGTTCCCTTTTTCCCTGCCCCACAGAAGAAGGAAAAGCATTAGAAAGGGAAATTACGGGGGGGATCACGAAGCTTCAGGACTCCGGGGGAAAAAAAGAGGGACAACGTGGGCGGTACTCCTAAGAGGGGGAAGACGTGCCTCAGAATCACCGACGACCGGGAACGAAGAAGAGGTCGTTAAATGGGTCTTGAAAGAAGGGGTAATCTTCCATCTCCAAAAGAAGGGGGGGGGAGCCTCCTATAAGGGAGGAAATCCTTTCGGGGAGGGAGAAAAGACGGAGAAGTGTACAACTCGCTTGGTCCAAAAAGAAATTCGGGGGAATCATGAGAAGATGACAGAAGGGGCGTCCGAAAGGTGAGGTGGGGGGGAAAAGAGCACGGTCACCGCCGGGGAAAAGGGGAAGAAAAACTCCACAGAAGAATCTCTTGCTACCTTCACGAGAAAATCGACCTGTTTTGTGGGGGAGAATAACGGAAACGAGATCCCTACGGTCGGGAAGAGGGAGGAAATGGTTCTGTTTGCGGAGGACGGAAAGCAATCTTACAATCTGGAACGAGGATTTCCTCTCCCAGATCCAGGGGGGGGGGAAAGGCTGTTTTCCTACCTAGACTGAGGGAAGTGAAAAAGATCTTTAAAGAGGGCTGGAGGTAACATTCCTCGAGATCGTCTTCTGGGGAGGGGGAGTAGGAGGGTGCAGATCTTATGAATACCGGGGGAGATTATCGTTGAGCGAAATGCAAATCAGCCTGAAGCAAACTTCACCAAAAGAGCAACTATATGGGGGGGGGGGGGGGGAAAGTCCACGCTCTTTTTGTGGGGGAGGGGATGAGAGCGAGAGAAAAAACTGGTAGGGGATCTCGAAGGGAGGAATGAGGAAAAGGAGATGCAGGGAAAAAATTTTCCTTTTACATAAAGAAAGGAACACACACCACAAGGGGGAAGAACCACGATCACTAGGTGTCGTTTGGTATTGTCCGCGGAGGGAAAGGGGGAAAGTGCGAAAGAGGGCGGTCTTCATCCTCTTCAAGAAGGGGGACTCCGACCCGAAAAAGAGCGGGAGTTGCTAGGAGCGTTACCATCAAGAAGGAAAGGATGGGAGGGGAAGAGTAGGACCAAAGCCACGTGAAGAAGAAGGCAGGGAGCCAGCGATGAAGGGGGGGATCAGATTGGCGAAACTCCAGGGAAAAAATCAGCATTCCTAACCTCACGGGCGGGGGAGAGACTTGTCAAAATTAAGAGTAGGAACAAACATTCGATGAAAGGACTAGAATCTGTAAGTAGGGAAAGGTCTGCGGGCAAGCAACGGCTGTTACCTTGAGGAGTAAGAAGGACTGACTAAAAAGACTCCACCCCGACCTGCAAGAAAAGGAAGGAATCTCCGAGAGAAGAAAGGGACCTCCTTTCTTACCTGGAAAGAGTGTAAATTGCGCAGGAATTGGGGGAACAACACATCCATAAAGTATGAATCCCCCATGGGTTGGAGAAGAAAGGAAAATCCAGTACCTGGGGGGAAGAAAAGCGCCTGCACCTTTCAGGGGAGGGACGGTACTGATAAAACTGACGCCAAAGATCGAGGTAGGGAACCCAACTTTTACCGCTGGTGGACCAAAAGAAGCAGGGAAAGGAAATGGCTCTTTTAAAAGAATTGACGTGCTAAAATGCGGAGCGCCCCTCGGGGGAAAAAGGTACGTCTGTTCGAACCCAAAAGGGACCCGGACTTGGCCAAAAAAAGGCCTCCATCACCCGCAGGGAGGGGTCCTCCAAATGCCTGTCAAACACGGGGAAGGGAAACACTATCAAAGCTTTCTTCAAGGAGGTGTCAAGCCGCGAGGAAAAAGGAAATTGGTTTTTATGGGGCAAGGAGAAAAAAAACTTGATGGGGGAAATGGAAGCCGCGTCGTTGGAGGGAAGGGACGAAACCGGCACGCTTTTGCGGGGAAAAAGAAGGAAAAAGGTCTTGACGGGAAAAAAGAGGGGAGGACCGCTACATCCCGATGAGGGAGCGGACCGTGGACTGGCAAACTGATCGAGAAGGTACGAGAGGGGAGGAGGTTTCAAGCTCCTCGCGTTCGCAAGGGGAGGGGGGGAAAACGTCAAAAGAAAAAAAAAGAGTCCCCTCATCTCCCATCAGGGGAGAGATGCTCTGATTCAGGGTGAAAAAGACTCGCCCACATCGGAGGAAAAACCACAGGAACGAACAAAAAGCAGTTAGAAAGAAGAAAAAGTTATTTCTTGGGAAGAGGGTATAAGGAAACAAAAGACTCGGAAATCATTCTCAAAAAACGTCTATGACGAAGAAGAAAATGGGGCCTCAAAAGAAAAAAAAAAAAACCCCGGGGGGAAGGGGAGGCTAGGCAAGGAGGGAAAAGAGCAAGAAGCTGGAGAAGGGACTTCGTCGGGAAAAGGGCGAAAAAAAAAGCTCCTGCCTAGGAAAGGGCCACGCGGAGCGAAGCAAAACAGAGGCCAAGGGCGAAGGTTGCTGCCAAACGAGCAAGGCCGGATGGGGGAAAAAGGTCTCCCGACCTCAACCCCAGGGGGAGGGGACCAATGCTCAAAGGAAAACCCGCAAAAAGAAGTCCGCCTACAGGAAAAAACTGTGGTCGCGTATCATACTGGAAAGAAAGTAACCCAGACGGGGAAAAAAGGGGGGGGGGATCTTTCTCACAGAGAAGTACTTTGTGGCGGAGATGAAGGGGAGGAAAAACCTACAGGGCGATTTGACCCCAAGAAGCGGAAGACGATTCAATAGACGGAAAGGCGGAACTCTATGTATGAAGGACAACGCCAGACAATGTGCCAGCAAAAAAAGAGTACCATCGCGGCAGGGAGGGATCCCCGGCTCCTCACGCGCCAAAAGGGGGAGAAGAAAAAGAACCATGTGGGAGAAAAAGGAAACTCAAGGCCCAAGAAGGGGGGACCGAGCAAGAACTCTGCAACCGACGAGGTGGAAAAAATGACAGAATCTGGGAGTAGCGACAAACTTCAGAGGGGCCCGTCAGGTCCCAGGAAGGGAAGGAAGAACCTTTTACCTCCCTGTGAAAAAGGAGAGCACTCAACAAACACGAAAGGAGAGAAAGTTAATGGCAAAAAACGGCGGTAACAAGGGGGGGAGGAATGGGCCTGACGGAAATTCGGAAAGGGAGAAGCAACATGCGGGTATATTTTACTGAAAATGAGGGAAGGGTGAGGGGAGGAGGGACCTCAAAAGAGAAAATCTTGCTTTGATCACTTCGAATCTGGCGGGGGCTATTTGCGGGAGCCTATCTGGAAGGGATTCCGTCGATCCACTAAAGAAAAAGGAAAAAGATGATTTGAATAATTGGGAGGGCATTCTTGCATCCCTAAGAGGAGAAAAAGGGAGAAGTACTATTGAAACGGTTCGGGGCTGGAGGACAGGGGGCAAATCAGAAAGTGTTAGGGGGGGAGAGGGGGCCGGGAAAGGGAAAACCCACGTACTGAATAAAGAGGGGGGGGGAAAGAGACACCAAGAACCGTATCGGGAATTCTTCTAGAAGGGATACCGCTCAAAGGAGGGGGGGCCAGGTCGGGGAGGGAGTAGGTCTTTAGCTTAAGAAAAGAGGAGGGGTGGAGGGGAGGGCGTCGGGCGGCAAAAAACTGATAGTGGACGGTCGGAAGGGAGTTCGCGCCCTTGGCCGTGGGGGACGGGTGCCGTGATCACCAGTGGGGGAAAGGCCATAAAAAAAAATGGTGTAGTCCCGTTTCAGAGAGGAAAAATCAAGCGTGCTTGAAAAAGGCCAGAATTTCCGGACCTCGGCCAAGAGGGGGTACAAGCGGCGACGTGGAGCCATGTCGTCAGGGCCGGAGAAGAGGGGAAGCGAAAAGGGAAATAGGGGGCTCTTTTTGAAGAAGAAGAGGGGGGGTGGAGGGGACGGCGGAGGGGAAATCTATCTTTGGAAAAACCCGACAGGTAGCTCCAAGGATAGTCGCACTGACTGAGTGAAAAAAAGGTGAGGGGATTTGAAAAAGGAGAATTAGGAGGACAAAAGACTTTTGGAGGAGGAAGCAATCCGAGTGCGAAAGCTTCACTCTTGTGCTGGGGAGGGGGACGCTTTGGCGCGGGCTAAAGGGGTGGGAAGGAGACAAAATAAACAGAAAATTTCGACCTCTAGTAGCTGGGCAACCCAGAAGGGGGCCCAACCGGTCCGTATAGCGTATCAAACTACGATGAGCGAAAAGGAAGACAACGAATTCAGGGAAATCAAAGGGGGGGGGTCGAGTGTTCGGAAGATGGCCTGGTTCCATTACTGTTCAAAAGTGTCAGCCGAGAAAAGGCCTGGGTCTTGAAACCATCAGTCTAGAATGGGGAAAAGTGATTGCAGCAATTTTGCGCTTAGAAGGACAGAATCCTGGCAAAAGAAACACAAACTCGTACCAAGGAGACGAGGAAAACGAAGTCGCCAGAGGCGCAAGAGGAAAGAAAAGTTTTTTCGGGGTGGTTTAAAGCAGAGGACGAATTAGGGAGGGGGGTTCTGGGAGGGGGGATGCCATGTCCTGGCGGTGGGGAAAGGAAGAATCCCCTGTGGGGGAAACCGGAACAAAGGTGGGGAGCGCTAACAAAAGCACGCTCGATCACGAGCAAGAAAGGGAGAGGGAGTCCGGTTGAGAAGGGAAAGAAACGGTTTCTTGCAATCACTGAAAAGGGGAAGGGACGGGCCCGAAAGACACGGAAAAAACACCTGGGTGCCCTCGGGGAAGCTCTTATGGGTCTTGGAGGGGGAATTCGTACATCTCCCAACAAAAAAAACCAGATAGTTATTAAATAACAGCATGAAGGGCGAAGAAATATCAAAAAAATGGGAAGGGCCGGAAATAAATTCAACAAAGATGTCCCGCACGGAAACTGGCGGGAAAAAAAGAGGCATGACGGGCAGAGGAAGTCTTTTTTTCTCGGGGTAAGGGGAGTCCGACTCGGATAAAGGCCCCGGGGAACAGCTTCCCTACCTGATCAGAAAGACCGCAAGCGATGGAGAGGTGTTCGTCCTTTAAGTAAGAAAACGGGTCGTGAAGAGGTTGCCTTATGGGGGGGGGGAGAACGCAATCTGACTAGGAGGGAAGAGGGTCGCCCTTTCTCAGCAGAGGGGACCGTGGTTTTAGGGTAAGGATTCTATTATAAATTCCCAAGGAGGGGGGAGCTTTCTAAAATCTATCCTAAGGGAGGGAGAGGTTTCGGGGAGGAGCTGAGTTCATCTTGATAAGAGGTTCGTCTCACTTGAGATAGAAGATGAGCAGGCCAGGGTCACCCCTGACAACCTATTTCTGGGGGGGGGGGAAAAAAGATCGTTGGGTGTAAGGTCTAAAGTTCGAGTAACATAATGAGAAGCAACAAACAACTTAGTAGGAGGGGAAAGAAAGTCAAAATGGAAGGGAGGAATACCTTCCACCCCCCAGGAATAGAAATTATTTTTTGTAGGGGGGGGGGGGTGTCTGCAACCGTTGATGGGAAGGAAGACGGTCTTCATCCGCTGAGGGAAAAGGAATAGAAAACCCGAACCAGAAAGACGGATTCTCTCTTTAGGGGGAAAAGCCATCTCCCGCAAAGGGACTCAAATACTGCCATTAGAGGAGGCCCTCTTCGCGACACGGAAAAGAGGACGCGTGTCCCGAGGAAGGACGTTCTAACTCCTCAAACCTCAAAAAACGGAGAAAAGAATACCTGTCCGGAAAAAAAGAAAAGGACTTCCAGACTTCCGGGAAAAGATGCTTTCAGGTCTCAGGAGAAAAGAGTCTAGGCCAGAAAAAAAGGGGGAGCCACGGCCTTTTCCGCAGGAAAAAAAATCTACACAAAGAAAAAAAAAAACCGAAAGAAGGCGACTTCCGGAGCCTTATTCCCGCGCAGAAGGGTCAGGGGGGAACCTCTAGTGGGAGAAGGGAGGAAACTGACCTCCATAAAGTCTAGAAGAAAAAGATTTAAATAAAAAGAAGTTGTAGGTGTAAAGTACCTCCATTACCCTGAAAAAGAAATCTCCTTCACTATGCCGTAAGAGGGAAGGGACTGCAGAAAAAAAAGGAACGATCCTTTAGTACTTGCCAAACGGTTGGACCGCGGGGGCATGACAGGAGCAGAGAGGGAGGACTGGCTCTTGATCGAGCGCAAGGGGGGGAGAAATGCCGGAAATTTGGTCCTTTACCCAAAAAGGAGGGAGACCTGACCCGCAAAGCGGCAAGAAGCTACAAGTAAAAAAACACGGCGATGAATTGTCCGAAAGGACGGAGAAAAATCGATCAAACGAAAGAGAGGGAGGCGCGACTTTGGTACCTTCACGTTGGGAAAAGGGGGAAGTACGCTGGGTGGCAGGAGGGCACGAAAGCAGCGCAAAGGGGGGCCGCCGCCTTCGTTTTGGAAGGAGGGACGGTACGAAAAAGGAAAAATGGCGCGTCGGAGGGAAAGAATGGGGGGGGAAAGCAAACAGTCAATGGTAAAAAAACAACGAACGAGGATTAGGCGGATTGCACCTCGGTGTCTAAGGGGGACGATCTGTACGGGAAAGGAAGGAAGACGTTCCATCTCCTCGGAGGAGGAGGTTTGTCCTCACGTAAAAGGAGGAGAAAAGGGGAAAGCGG
>Ga0179593_1347491_pt1 | contig 18675 bp, 29 predicted proteins | sample CZODoug2_1_08_16_FD_185931 | JGI IMG/M metagenome (GOLD analysis project Ga0179593, IMG submission 185931) | Vadose zone soil fungal communities from Angelo Coast Range Reserve, California, USA - CZODoug2_1_08_16fungal (PacBio error correction) | ecosystem: Environmental > Terrestrial > Soil >...
AACTTCTGACTCCACTAAGGTCAGTAAGGTCCGCTGTGTATGAGGGCTTGGGCTTCATAAGAACTTTAAAACACCGGAGAAAGACACCCGGGGGGGGAAGACTTAGATATTGTCCAGACGGCCGATTATTCAGTAAAGGTGGGAAAGGAATCAAAGGCGAGATCAAGGAATTTACCAAACGAGAATCGCACGGTAGACGAAGGTGCGGGAGCCAAGTAGACCGAAACTGGAAGGGGAAACATCAGAAAGGGGGGAGCAAGGTGCAATATGGATTCGAGGCACAAGGGGGTTTGGCCTGCAGCTCATTAGCGCCTACTTCGCGGCACGACGGCGGAAGATAAGCTGATTGTGATGGGTAAATAAGAGACGTACGTGAGTTCAGCCACAAAGCTTCTACAAGCCAGAAACCGTGGGGATAAAAAGCCGTAGTGCTTGGGATGCGGGAGGAAATACTTTAAAACGTCTCCCCAGGAGGGGACTGGAGTCGATCACAATGTGAAGAGTTGGTCAACAATCTGGTGTTTTACAACGACCAGGAGTTAGGGGAAACGGCGCGGACTCTCACCTGCAAGGGCAGAGAATCTTTACGGAAAAGAAAAGGAATACACGGGAACGGCAGACCGCTGATGCACGACCGGATACTTCTAAAACACTTTTTTGGCACGACGCAAAAGAAAAGATCTTTATTTTTTGGCCTGAATAAGAAAGAAAGTGGCAAAGTAGATCATCGGGACCGTAGCCAGAGCCAGAGAGATCAAGGAAAAAGGATTCCTGGGGGTGCCGCCGAATGCAAACAGTCCGGTCGGTCTTCAAAACCAAGAAAAAGGTGAAACAAACTATGGATAGTCAAGGCTATTTTGGGGAAAACAACCCAGTCCGGCGTTTGAAAAAAACGCGAGGGGTCAAGAGATGTTACTGCCTGACTAAGAGTCAGCAAGCAAACAAAAGTGGATACAGAACCGATTCTACTGAAGAATATATAGACCCGGGACTGCGAGCAGGGATTAAGAAGGAAAGCCGAATCTAAAGGCGGACTTTTGGGCCGCCATCAAAAAAAGCGAGGACAAGAAGAGCAGACAGGAGCACAAAAAAGTGGAGAACAAGGCGCGATTGTAAAGCTCATGTGATGAGGGATTTAGGAAAGAAAAGATCAAATTGAATTGCCATCAATCATCAGTCACTTGCATGATTCGGGAGAATCGGAATAACTGCAGGGAGCAACTTCTCGGGCAGGTCGGTCCGGGGAAAAAATTTGAGAGAACTTGGGAGGTGTGGAAAGCGTGAGAAACGAGAGAAACAGTCCCGACTTGGAAAGAAAGAGGGGCGTAACGGAGTGACGCCTCATGTTCAGGGATTGGAACGTTGACAAGGGGAGGGAAGAATTAAAAGCTAGAAGGAGTAAAAATGATCGTCTGGGGGGGCAAAGCTTCACCATACTGAAGGGGGGGGGAAAGGAAGGCTGACTCTTCTTCAGCGAGGCAGGGAGGGCGGGGGGAAAAAAGGGGGGTGTTCCTTTGGTGCGCTCAATGGGGGGGGGCGCTGATCTTCGATAGATCACCATGGCGTTGGTTACTGGCTGGGGTCAAAGGCGTCTCGGCGGCGCTTTGCTTGTTCAACTTTGCCGGAAAGCGCGGCAAAAAGTAGGAAGCCTATGTATGGCGTCTCGCCAGGCGTCGAAAAGTGTGGGGGAAAGAGGAGAAAAGGCAACGAAAAGTGTCCGGCGTATTAGTTTGTGAGGCGTCACTAAAAAAAACAGAAGCACCACCTATTAACAGGGGGTGGGGTGGCCTCATGCAAAAAACTCATACAGGACGTATTTAACCCCACGAGAATAACTAAAACGCCAAAGGGGGGCGAACCTTAAGTTACAGCCGCAAGAAAAAGGGAGGGTAAGGCGTCAGGGGCGCTAAAGGGGGGGGGGAGAATTGTCCTCTATGCACAGGAGCTTCAGAGGTTACAGAGAGAAAGGCCATTTTGTACGTCTCACCTTAAAAGCCAAGTTGAAGAGCGAACACGTTCGCGGGCCGTTGCTGGGGGTGGAGTCCGCGTGGAAAGGGTGATTTTACTTTCTCAGACTGAGGTGAGAAAAAAGTACAAAAGTCCCGTCGGAAAAAAGGCTGACAGCACGAGAGATGTACCAATGGGTCGTTGTGGGGCTTCGGATGCTGGAGCGTCAGTTGCCCATAGGGGAAACAAAGACGCTGTTGCGGGGGGGCGGACCCGGACGCTAGGGAGGTTTCAACGTGAAAAAAAACGATAAGTTGGGGGGCCTGCCTAGGGTGTCGGAAAGTCACATCATTGAACCGGCGCAAAGGAGACTAACCTTTCTAAAAAACATTGCAAGAGAGCTCGGAACTGGCCAGCGCCAGCAAGAAGAGGACACCGAGAGCCAGAAAAGTTAAGACCGGTTGAGGGCCAGGGAGGGACAAAAAGTGAGGGTTGCAGTCTGACACAATTGGGTGAGCCAGGGCCCTTACGCAAAATTGACTAGAAGTCAATAACATCGGGACTCTCCATCCGAGGGGGCGGGAGAGAAGACAAACCATTGGGGGGAATTGATCAAGAAGAAAAAAATCCTGTGTGAAAGAGAGAATAAAGGACCAGAAATCTGCGAGCATCTCCCTAACGGTACGGGAAAGGAGGGCTTTGAGGGGGGGGAATCCTTTCAAGAGGCGAGGCGTCATTTCCATGTCCGTTTTGAAACTGTGAGAGCGGGGGGGGGGTGAAAATGAAATGAAAAGAATGGGGGGGGGGGCACCGAAAAGGGGGAGGACGGCTGGGACGTTCTCTAGAAATGGGAAGAGTTAGGACATCCGCCTGGCTAAAAAATAGAGGGGGGAAAAAATAAAGCAGTTGGTATAGGCATTTCCTAACTAAAAGTCATACTGTTCCTGAATTAGGCACGAGGCTCAATCAGTAGGGCTCAACTACTAAGTCAAACCATAGCGGATGAAAAGCTGGAGCTCTAAAAAGGGCGCGCCGGAAAGTGTGGGCATTTAACGGCAAAAGAAGAGGATTCAAACTATTACTTAGCCTAATCCAAAAAGAGAAATGAACAGTGGTCAAGCTTGCGGAATCTGCCGGGACGGGGGGGGATAGCCTCATTCATCAGTCCATAATCAACTGGGGTACAAAGATTAATGCAGACAAGCCGGCTCTACCTTTTGAGAAAGACGGCAGTGAACAGGGAGGGAAGCTACAGACTCTTTGGTTAGAGGAAAAAGGTATGCGGGGGGGGGGTTCTTGCATGCGCCAAGGAAGGGCATCTTAGAGAAATCGAGTTCCATCGAAAATGGGATTGGAGGCAGGGAAAAGCACCAATCTCTCTCAGGGCGCCAAAGGTCGGAAGAAGAAAGAAAGGGACGGTTATAAGAAAGGGGAGGGGGGGTGCTCTTCAGGGCGAACAAAAGGGGCAACTGACTTTGGGTCGGAAAGAAAGTCGGGAAGATAGTCCTAATCAGGAAGATCGTGCGCCATGAGGGAAGACATAGTAAAAGGAGTCCCAAACCCCGATGAACGCCGGACAGAGACAAAATAAATTCCTATCTCGGTAGTCTGGAACTCTCGAGCGGCAAAATTTGTTGCAAGCCAAATCCGCAAACTCAAACCCCGAGGAGACCCCACGGGACAAGGACAGAACCGAAGAGCACACTGCAAAGAGGTGGGAAAAAAAAAAAAAAGCGCCAAAACACAGGGGACACCAAAAATCACCCCGCTCTCATATTCCAAAGAAGTCCCCGGTGAGAAGTGAGACCGTTGCAAGAAGTCATCAGGTTTTACGGAACATCGCACAAGGAACAGGATGGACACTACGCAGGGGCCAGTCGACGAAAAACTACAAAATCTAGACTTGGGGGAACGCGTAAGAAGGGGGGAGAGGGGACAAGGAGGCTGACGCCGAGACCAAATTCGAAAAAAAAAAGACGGTCAAAAGCAAAACTAAACAACCGAATACGGCGCGTTAAAAGACGTAAGGGGAAAGCTGACGGGAAATTGCTTTCAAAATTTAACAAAAGTGAATTGAAGGGCAACAACCAAATGAAACAAGGAGAGAAGGAAAAATTGGGACCGTCTCGAAGGGGGCATCAAAAAAAGGGAGCCAGTGCTGCTTGCTGATGGCGGCGGACTGAAAACGGCTGCAGAAGGGACGCGGGACGGGAGGAGGGAGCAAAAGATCTGCCTTCTAACCGGGTCTATTATAGATTGATGGAGGATGGTTGAAGGAAAAAATGGGAAAGTAAAAAATAAAAGAGGCAAAGAACACAATGGGGCGAAACACAAACAGACCCACGCCGGCCGGGGAGACCGAAGTGTGTGTGCTTAGAGGAATCTCTCTTAAGCCTTCCTGAAACCAAATCTAACAGGGAAAAGAGGGATCAATTGGAGCTGGGGTTGCCAAAAGGAAAGGGGATTCCATACGGAGAAATGGGGAAGGAGAACGACCGGGTGGAGGAAGAAAATGGAAACCTTACTTAAGGGTCTAGAGCGAAGGGCGGCAGGCTACGTGGTGGGAAGGGGGGGATCAGCAACTTCTAGATAGAACGAGGTTTTGGGGCCACTCTTCAAAACCCCCTCAGAAAGGGAAGGGCGTAGCAACACGGGGGGATAGCTGAGACTTCGAGAAAAAGATGATGAAGGAGGAAATGTTTTTCCGATCCATAACTTAAAACAATGAAAGGGGAGGTCCGCGAAACCGGAAAAAAAAAAAAGAAGAAGGGGTCTAATAGTCAGAAGAGACTGTTGAGAAAATGAACAGGGGAAGGAAACCCCTACGAGCATGATCGATGGTAAGAAAATAGTTAAGGACAAGCGATGAGGGTGGGGGCCGAAAACGTGGCCCGTAGGGGGTAGGAAGATAGATTGGAACTAGTAAGAGGAACGGTCATATAGGCAAAGGCAAAATCCTCTCGCCAAAGCACAGCAAAGAGCTAGGGAGAAAGTATAAGGGGGAAATGTGGACTAATGAAAGAAGAAGAAGCTCACGTCTTAGGTTCCACTGTCGGGAAAGAAGGGGGATTAAGAGAAAAGGAGGGATTACGTACTGAAAGAAGAGGACGAGGGAGTGGAGCAGAGCTAATACTGACTAATCACGGAAAGGGGAAAATAACGGCAAGCATGACTTTTCAGGATCTTTCGCGTTTTAACGAAGGATCAGAAGAAAGGAATCAATCCCGGAGGGAGCAATCAACTGGAGTGAAACCAGGAATCAAAAAAACGTATAGTAGGAAATTAGAGAAACGCATCCAACAGGGGCGGGGAAAAGAATCAGCGTTGCTGCATATGAAAATGATCCGCGTAAACAGGATGGCAAAGAATTCAGGAAAAAGGGGGGAAAGAAGTGCTTAAAAAAGGGGGTCCAAGCTCCGCGGTCGTCCGTCGAAAAGGAGAGGGTCGGGGGGAAATTCTTGGGAAGGCACGAAAAAAAAACGTCGTCATAGGCAATGCGTAAAAACGGAAGGGAATGTCATAAAAGGAAGGTGAGGAAGGGGAAGCGATTCAAATGGAAAAACCCTGCAAAAAAGAGCTAACGCGAGGAGAGACGGAAAACGAAGGGGGGGAGGGCAGGGGAAAGTTGGACTTTAAGGAAGATCCAGATAGATTCGTACAAGAAAGAACCGTGTTGGTTCAGCGGGTGGCAAAAGCCAGCGAGATGGAGGGGCGCGTCACCTAGTTCTTCACATCTATAACGCGAAAACTGTGAACGGGGGGGGGCTGTCAAAAAAATTCCGAAAAACAGAGTAAAGCCTCAGAATAATTTTGGGACGAAAAAGTCTCTAGGAACAGCGGAAGCTCAAAAGGGAGAGGGGAGAAGGCGGATCATGATAATTACATAAAAACTGGAAGAAAGAGGCCCGAACGGGGAAGTCAGAAACCCTTTTTCCCTAAGACGAACACCTGAGACTATTGGGCGGCCGAGTGCAAATAATGAGAGAGAGAGTGTGGGAAAAATAGGAGAAATAAGGGCTTTCGAACCGGCGAAAGGAGGAGCCGAATAGATATTGTCATTACATGGGCTCAGGAAAACAGGGAGGAGGTCATACCGCCCTCACACAAAATATGGGGGGGAGCAGACGTATGGAAAGAAAGCCATGAAGGGGGAAAACCCAGTGACAAGAAAAGCTGAGCCTATTTGTTTCATATGGGGCCGGATCACGAAGAATCCGAAAGAGGGAAAAAATGGAGGGAGACAAAAGAAAGAGATCTACGAATAACAAGATAAGACAAGGATGAGGGAGATGGCAGGAACCGCACTTCCAAAGAGGAGGTCGAGTGGGGTTCAAGATCGCAATAATAGGAAAACAGTCAATATCTCTAGGGGAGGGGGGAGAACAAGGTAGAAGAGGGGGTGGCTTGGAAAAGTGTCGTGAGATCATTGCTAAAGGGGTAGGACATCCCTCTTCACCGGGGAAGAAATAAAAAGCAAGGGAACGAAGTAAGCGTTCCATTCTCATTTCTCTCGCGCGAGAGTAAAAGGAGAACTGAGATGTGCGGGTCAGTGTGGGGGGGCCGGGGAGATCTGGCCTTTTTGAAGAAAAATCTCAAAAGAGAGCCCGACTTGGAATACGAAAAGGGATGGAAGGGGAGGGAAGTCACGAATCAGAGCGGATGAATCAGGGAAGTTCGGAGAAAAGGGGAAAATGGTGGAGGGGGAAAGAAGAAGTCGATTGTTACTAAGATTAAGAGGACCTTGCAACGACTTCCCTGACTCGGAAAATGTACCTTACTCTGACAGTCCGAGGAGGAGGGGGAGGGATAGGCGAACTGTGGTTAGGGGTGAGGAAAAGGGTAGGGGGGGAGCTGAAAATTCTGGAGAAAAAGTGGAGTGGGGGTAGGACAGGGTCGGCGGTTTTAAAGTTTCGGGAATGATTGGGGCGGAAACACGTTGCAGAAAAGCCCCTTCGTCTCGGATGGAAGGTCGCTCTTGAAGGAGGGGAATCTGGTGGGAGAAGCCTTAGATACTATGGGAAGACGGATATGGGAAAAAAGATGTGACGCTAAGAGAGAGAAGAAAAAACGGACTCCTTGACTCCCTGTTGGACGACGGAAGAAAACCGGGGAAAGGCGCCCAAAGCCTACATCATTTAACCCATCAGAGTGAAGACGAAGAACATACTGATTGGAGACAGGCGGCCTGCGGCTATTGCCAGAAGGAAAAAAAAATTTTAGAGGATCGCGTTAAGGAGGAAGGGGGGAAAGGCCGAATTCAAGCTCTGAAGAGGGTCAGATCGAAAACAAGAAAAAGGGACGCACAGGGGGAAAAAAGAGGCCGCAAAGGGAAAACGAAAACCGTTCTCGCGCGGAAGGGAAAGCCTAGGAAACCGTGATTGAGGAGAAGAGTAACTTCTGGGGGAAAATTTCAAGATCCAGAGGCGACCCAAGCAAGGCAAATGAGGGGGACCAATTTAAGTCTATTTTGGGTGCGAGGAAATCAGATCAGTAAGGAAAGGGACGGCTTGTAAGACAAGGAAGGAAAAAGCGAAACTGCTTTGCAGTCGCACGAAGAAGAGAGAGGAAGGCGGGCAGACAGAAAGGGGGGGGGGGACTTCGATTCGAAGCGCGTGGTCGCCTAGGCCTCAACTCTAATTCAGTAGGGGCCAAGGAAAATGTCAAAAAAAGTTACAAGAACTACCTCTGAAACTGGAAAAAAACGGGTCAGCCAGGTGGAGAAAGGAGAAAAACATGGAAGTATCCCGTCAAAGGACGATCAACTGTTAGGCCACATCAGAGGTCATGGGAAGGGGAGACGACACAAGTTCAAAAGCAAAAAGGGCCGAAAACTTGAAGGGGAAGAATCCATCAAAGCCGAGCGCTCTCACTTCTTTTAGGCGGGGAGGAGGGAGAGGGCAAAAAGGCGAGAGGGGGGTCTGGGGAGAAAAAAAGCTCAGACAAAAACAAAAAAAAAGGAAAAGGAAAGGTAGGGGAGGGATATTCCCATTCCTCGCGGAGGGGGAGAGCACCGGGCATAGAACAGGGAGAGAAGGGGGATGCTTGGGGATTAAAGGTGAAAAAGAAAAGCACGAGGAGGAAATTGCCCGGGAGAAAAATGATCTTTCAATTAAATTGGAAGAAGGGCACTCCCACGGGAAAGTAGGCCTGGGCGGAGACGAAACATGGGGAAGAGCAGCAATAAGCAAACAGACTGGTCAAGGAAAAGATCGGGATCCCATGGATTTCTAGAGGAGAGGTCGAAAAGGGGAATGACGACTAAAATGGAGCTGGGGAAACCCTTGACCCAGAGAGAGGAGAAGAGGGTAAACCATATAATCTTCTCCCGCAAAAGGGGGAAAAGGTTGCGAACTTAAGAGGGGGAGCAACGACGAAGTGGGAGAAAAAGGATTATGTTGAAGAAAGAAAGACTTCCTGGGGAAAAAAAGCGGGCATAGTTCGAAAAGGGGTCCATGGAGAAAAAACCGGAAAAGGAAGCAAGAACATAACCAAGGGGGGTCAAGGAATGGTAAAAAAAAGCAATAACTTCAGTAATGCAAATAGTTGGCCCTTTAGAGAAATGCTTACAAAGGAGGTTTCAGAGGAGAGAACTCGGAAATCGGGCATGAAGGAAGCGGAAGCGACCGAGAAATCCTCTCCAAGTGTGGTGTGGGGGGGGGGGGGGGGGGGGGGGGTGGCTGGGTTGGGGGGGGGGGTTTTGTTTGGGTGTGTGTTTATGTGGGGGTGGCTTTTTGTGTGTTGTGATCGGGCGGGCGAGGGGGTGTGTGGGGGTGGGTGTTGGGGTGGGGTTTTCGTGTCGCATCCCACAACCCCTCTCTCCCTTCCCCCCGATTCTCTACTCTCTGGACACTAAAAGGGAGGGTAATAATAGTGTCGTCATTGGCGGGGAGGCGGACGTAAGAGAAAAAAATTTGGCAGGATAGGTGGGGGGGATCGCGTAAACGCGAGTCGACGAAAAAGCCTGGCGCTATAGTTAGGACCAGGCGAAGGAACACCCAAGCTCTCAAAACCGCGGGAACGAAATGAATATCAGAGAGGGGGAAGGGGCCCTCAGCTGGGGGAACAGGTAAAGCAAAGAAGGGAGGGGAAGAAAACAAAAGACACTCTAAAAATTCCTACTCACCGCCCATGGGAGCGCCGCAAAGGTAAAAAAGCAAGACAAAAGGGAAAAACCAACGCCACCAAGTTCCAAAAAAAGACCCCCACCAACAGAGACGATTCATCCCCAGGGAAAGGAGAAGCCCACTAAGATTTGACAGAAGAGAGCAAGTCAAAGGAAACGAAAAGGGGAAATCTACGAAAGAGAAGCCAATCAGCTGGGGGGGGAGGGAATCACTCCGAAAAAGGGGCGTCGTTTCCAGTCGGAGGAGGCGGCTCAGGAAAATCGTCAAAACGAAGAGGACAACAAAGTGCAAAAAGAAACGTACACCAGAAAGCGCAGTGAAGAAGCCGAAAAACTCCTTGAGAAGGACTCATTGGAATGACGGACGAGATCTGGAAAAGATTGGGAGGAAAGGGGGGTCCAAAAAAAAAATGGAAAGAGGCGGCTGGAAAAAGATTTCAATCGCGAAGTGGGGGCTAACAAACCTACAGTCTTAGGGGCGAGCATGGGAGGAGAGGACCGCGGAAAAGACTTGTCGCTGACGCCCGTCTTCAAAACGGACAAACAGGAGGCCATGAAGCCGGGAGGTATATTCTTAGGAAAGATCGTGGGGTGACCTCCATGTTGGAATCTTAAGTCGTCGGGATGGTAAGAAAAAGAGAGGAAAAAAACATCGATCGCTATATGGTATCAACAGGGGGGGTAAGGGGTGGGTGGGAAAAAAAAATACATTCTTCTCCAGAGGAGGGCTACACTTGGGGGCTGAGGGAAGACATGAACGACATGGTGTTGAATAGAGGACACAAAGGGAAAGATCTCATGCGAGAGGGGGATGAAATTTGGCAAAACCGGGTGACCGAAGAAAGGGAAAGAAACTTCTATATGGTACCACTCAGATTGGAGAACAGGAAAAGCCAACCAAGAATGGCTGGGGGGGGGGACCACAAAAGTTGAGCCTGAGAAATTCGTGCAGAAGGAGGGAAGGGAGTCTCCTTTTAGTTCCTGGGGTCAGAAGAAGAAGCAAAACCGGAGGCATGGGACTTGGAAAACGCGACAGGTGACCATAAGTAAACGGGGCTAAAAGATTCTATTGAGTAACCGGACGGACCCCAGGGAAAAGCGGGGAGACGAACGGGTCGCGGATCAGATGGATAGGGAAGAGCGCAACAGACCAGAAACGATCTTTGAAAAAAAAAAGTTGGCAAGAGGTCCGCTCATCAGCGTTTTGCTTCAGGCCAATAAGGAGAGCGACAAAGAAATAAAGAAAGGACCGGCCGGCGTGCCCTAAAATCGCGAGAACAGAAAGGAAGCAGGTGAGGGTGAAGCTAAGACATCGAGGCAGCAGGAATGATCTCCACTCGGAAGAGAGAAGCGCAAATCGGAAAGAAGGAAAAACTTCGATTTAAGGTATGGGGGGGGTAACAAAAGGGGGAGAGCAATCCTTAGAAAAAAAAGGGAAAGAATAGGGGGGGCTCCTTACACTATCCGCCCAGGAACAGGAAGGAAAGTAAATAGAAGGGGGTTCGGTTACCAAATGAGCAGCCAACGGGGAAAGAACAAAGCCGGGATATTAATGGACACAGAAAATCAGGTGGTATTATCAAGGAGATCGGGACAACAACGGAGGGAGGATAAGGGAGAAAAGGGAAAGAACAAATACGTTAGCAAGACTTGCGCCGGGGGGGGTGCACGGGGGAAGCCTTTGAAAACGGGGGGGGGGGGGGAAAAAGAGCCGGAAAAAGAAAGGCGGTTCTTCCACTATGGGAACTTACGCTGAACTTCGGCCGAAGGGGGTGAAAGAGCATGATCGGGGAAAGCATTTTGAACGAAAGAGACAAATGGGAAAGTCAAACTTGCCTGACGAGGGGGGGAAAAGGGAATCCCCAAAAAGAAGGGGGGCAGTCTAAAGACGTGAGGATTGGGAAGATTCTATTCACCATTCCAAATGCGACAGGAGCTGCGAGACTCACTCTGAGAGAAGCTGGGGGGCTGAGGAGGAACGTTAGTGGAAAAGAGAAAAAAAGGGGAAAAAGCTGAGTACCCGCAAAACCGGTGGGGGAGAGGGCCAAAGAACAGAGTGAGTGCAGGCGCTTATATTTCGGCATGGAAGACCGGGCTGGAGCACGGGGTCAGGTTGGAGAAAACATTTAACCTCTGCTTTTGGGGAAAAAATTATAAGTGCAGGGAAAAGAGAAGGCGCAGGGGGGGGGGAAAAAAAAAGTCCTAAAGGCGACCAAGGAGATAGCAATCAGACGAAAAAGGCGAAACGGAGTACTTCCCACAACGGTGTTGGGAGAAAGAGAAATATAGGGGTGGGGTCAGGGGAGAGGGAATATATGGGGCCCAGGAGAGACATCATCGTAAAAACTTCTCCATTCACCTTAGACGAGCGCAGCAAAGTGGAAATTCGGAAGAAGGTGGGTGTGAGAGAAGGAAACAATCGGTGAGGTTGTCCTCCTGAAAAAAAGTTGCTTATCAGAATGGGGAAAGGGAGATGGGTTGGAAAAGAAAAACTCACACCGGTGATGAGGAGACTACAGGAATGAGGTAAGCTTTGGAAGTCCTTAAAAAATTCGCAAGGGAACCGTGAGCGCAACAATATCTACGGAAAATATACTCTAACCGGGGCGGGAAAAGCGCTAGTTTACTGAGGGAAGGGCCACGGCAAATAAAACGGCTGAAGCGTTGTTAAGAGCCGGGGGGGAAGAAAAATAATCAGAAAGCGAAAAAAAGGGAAGACAAGCTAGAATCGTAAAACTTGTACCCGGAAAGCAGTGCGGATCCATGGGGGGGGGAATGAATCCAAGGGAAATGTCCAAGGCAAAAGATTTCACGTCCAATGATGCGGGACATTGGGACATTTCAATACTCAGCGGAGAGTAAGTAATCAGAGGGGGGGAGGGCAGGGGGGCAATTGATTGAGGGCCTGGGGCAAAAGGGGGGAACGAAAAGCAGTCTATTACAGGCACAAAAAGGGGAGAAAGAAACCTCGTTCTGTAAAGAGAGGTCACAGTCGGAACGGATGAATTATTGGTTAGGAGGAAAGGGCCACTGTAAGTTAGAATTAAGACATGCAGGGGGGGTTACGAACTTAGAGATTTTCCTCTTCAGAGTAAACCCTGGGTGAGGAAGGGGGAAGAAAGCGTAGAAAAAGGAAAACGGCTTCTTGGGAACGGGGGGGGGGGGGTTTCTTTGGGTTTCGAGAGATGGGCGGGCGTTAGAGGCGGAGGTCTCACAGGGGGGCGGTGGGAAAACGGTGAAGGTCTGAGGGGGGTAGTTTTCTTGGCGCAAGCGAGGGAGCGGTTTCACACTTTGCCAATGCAGGGAGGGGGACCAAACTTAGTAGCAGAGATAGGCAAACATTTGAAGGGGGACCGTGTTTAAAAAATCGGTGGGGGAGCGACACTACGGGATAAAGACTAGAAACTGAGAGGCAATTGTCGTGATGCGGAGACTATCGCAACGACAGCAGCCCCCGCATAAGGCAAAAGGTTTTCCTTGACGAAGGAAGACAAACACTGAAGAAATCGGGGTAAAGAACTAAATGCAGTGGGGGAAAAAGCCCTAATAACAAAGGGTGTCTCACTTTTCAAGCTGGGGGGGGGGGGTACCCACGCCAAGGAAAAAGAGGTGCGTAGAAGCTTGTCGCTAAGATGGGGCATGATTGGGAAGATAGCAAAGAGGAAAATTTTCGAGGAAAACGGACTCAATTACAACGGGAGGAGCAAGGGGAAAATATGCCGGTCAGTGGAAAAGACGCGCGGTCGAGGAATGAAAGACTGAAGCGGGAAGAAAGTTGTGGGGGGACTGGTAGCTCACAGGAGGAAACCGGCAGGTGAGACAATTTGACAGGACGCGTCAAATAGGATAAAGAAGATGTTTAATTAATACGAAATGGGGGAGTATATAAGAATAGCTGGAAGCACTTAGTCGTCGCAGGCAAGAGAACGAGAAACAAGAAATGATAAACGTCCATACTGTTCATAAGGAGCCTGTTTTGTCCTTATCGAAAAGAGAGGGGAAAATAGGAAGAAAAATTTTCGAGAAAAAGAAAAGAGGAACCGGGTCGGGAAATGCCGATGGGAAACCGAGTATGATTCACTCCAGAAGGGGATTCGGAGGAGCTCCTGAGTCAAAAGGGGAGAGCAACCAGGAAAGGGATGCTCAAACCGGGGGGCGGGCAATGCAGTACCAAGTGCTAGCTAGCTACACCGGGGAAAGCAAGAATTAATATCCGCATTGGGCAGAGCCCTGTGATAACAAAAGAGAGCGGAGAAGAGGAGTACCGGGAGGACTCCCCCGATTCTAATGTCCTCGGATCGACGTCTAACCAAGCACAGAGTCGGGGAAAAGAGATATAGAAGGCCTTCTGCTCTGGCGATAAAGGAAAGAAGTCCATAGGTACTTTCGAGACAATTAGTTGAGGGAGTGAGGGGCAGGGCCCTCGTCGGGAAAATAAGGCAAAACAGGAGGGGCCAGCTTTGTCAAGGTGATGTCCAGGTGGGTCGAGGGTGGTTCCAGACCCCTTTAGCAACTGGGGAGTGAACGGAAGAGCACTGTTGCGCTCAGAGCATAGAGAGGAAGAAGTGCCAGGAAAAAGGGGAGCTTCCGGGAACGAAAGGGGAAAAAATACTGCTCTGAGCCCCTTGTATTAAAACTCCAGAGCTGAGACATCTAAGGGCCCAAGTACGGGATGAAAAGAGGCCCTCATCTGCAGTCGAGCCAAGGGGAAAAGTTGTGTCTCCGGGATAAGGGAAGGAAGTGCCGGACAAATATCTTCTTAGAAAAATGTACGGATGGTCAAAGAGGTCGGAGGCGAGGGGGGTCCGTCCATCTTGAAAGTTGAGAAAAAAAAAAAGTAAAGCCCCATCCACCTTGGGGGGGAAACGCGATGGGGACGGCAATCAACGCGAACGGGAGAGCTTAAGGGGCCGTAAGTTAAAAAGGTCTCCTTGGAAAGAGGGATCTGAACAGAGAAGGCTTAAGCGCGGGAAAGGACCTGCCAGAGGAAGGAATGCGAGAACTCAAGAGAAGAGGGGGTACTTTGATTAAGGGGAAGAAAAAAAGATACGCGAACAAACAACATTGGTTCTTTATCCCGAGGGGCGGGTAAATACTATTTATGGGGAAGTTGCGGGCCGGCGGCTTACAAACAGGGGGGGGGGCTTATAGGGGTGGCTGATAAGTCGGGAGGAAAGATAGGCGAAAGAAAAATCGTTCCTGCCTAGGAGTAGACCATAGCTTAGGTCTCTCACTACAAAGGAGGTAAACGGGGAAAAGACGAAAGAATAAAATGTGCAGAGAGAGGAGCAAAGTGGAAAACAGGCGCTTCCTACATAACGAAATAAAAGTAAATTGGTCAACGGACCACCCATGGAAGCAAGAAAGGAAAGGGAATCCCGCGGATATTCCTCGAAACCCACCGAAACAAAAAAAGGGTAAAAAAACATCACAAAAACTGCGCAGACGAGGAAAAGAAACAACCAGGGGAAAGGAGCGAAAAGGGGGGAAAATAAAAAAGACTTTGTTACTAAATGGGCAGGGCGCCGGCTTACAAAACCAGTGGGAAAATTACGCGAAGGAGATCGAGACGCTCCGACGGCTTGGGATAAAGAAAATGGAAGAAGAGTGAGTCGGGGAAAAAGTGAGGGAGAGGGGGAAAGGGGGAAAGATAATCGTCTTCAAAACGCAATAAGAGCAGGTCAAGGCAAAACTAAACTTAATGAGATGGGAAAGACCAAGGAAAACGTCGGCAAATGCGCAATGGAACGCAGGAGTGAAACTATGAGTGGGATGGACACAAGGGAATTGTAAACTCCGCAAGAGACCAGTGGGGAGGGGAAAAAGGAGGGAAAAGGGGAGAATTGTGCTGAAAAAGCTTCGAGAAGGAGGATTGCAGCGGGGATGCGTAGAGGAAAAAGCTGAAGCATGGGTATTCGGCTTGATTCTTAAGATAAAAAAATCGCCATGACCTTGGGATATGGGGATAGACGGGGAAAAGATCGGGGGGGGAAAAAGCCAGGGCTGCGGATGTCTTATCATTAACAATAGCCTTGGAAACCCAAGAGATATTGTGAGAAACTTTGGGTAGGGGGTTTTGACCAAAAATTGACTCACTTCGCTACAAAGTGTGGGGGAGGGGAGGAGAAAGACTTTTTGGGGAAGAAGAAAAAAAATGCTGGGAAAACATCTTGGGAGAAGTGCTAAGGCTGCCAGGGGCGGAAGGGGTTCAGAAAGATTCCTATGATTTGAAAAAGACTCGGGTGAAAAAAGGCAAACAACTCGGAAGAAAGCAGGGGAAAACACCGTGGGGGGTATCCGTATGAGTTCGTGCAAAGAAAACTTTGTAAGAATTCATGAGGCACTTGCATACCGATCAAAAAAAAGGAATGACTTGCAGAGTTTCAAGTAAGGGGGACGAAAAAAGAAGGGGAAGGAGGACATGCGGGGTGGGACGGCAAAAGCACCGGGGGAAACCGTCCGCTCTTATAGATGTGAAGACCTGAGCAACAGATAGAGGAGGTTTGGGCAAAAAAAAACCGGTACCCCGGGGGGAAAAAGAAGACGTGTGGGGAGGTGGAGAACTTCTAGATCGGGGACAGGGGCAACAAACTCGAAGGAGGGGGTAGGCCGCGAAGGTAATGAAAATGAAAAAAAGAAAGTTTGGTAGTTCGGTCGGCAGGAAGAAAGGCTCAACGAGGACTGAGAGGAAAGGCTTTGGGTGTCTCATCAAACTCGACACTTAAAGCAAAAAGTAAAAATGTGGTGAAAACAACAAATGGGGAGCAAAGAAGATCCGTTCAACCGACGGGAAAAAACGGCCGAGGGGGGAAAGGGAGAAAAAACTCAATATCCCCTGTAAGTACTATTTGGCAAAACTTGTGGAGGATAATGCCCAAGAAAAGGGTCTAACTCACTGGTCAAAAGAAAGTGGATGTAGATTTCTAATAATCAAAGAAAAAAAAGGAGAGGAGGAGAAAAAAAAAGATCATCCATTGGTCAGGCCCAGACGGTTCGGTGAGAAAAGAAGGCTTTTATCCTTTAGTGAGGAGATCCCTTTCGGACAGGAAAGGGAAATCGAAAAAGGGAAGGGTTCGGAGGAATTTGGCGCGGAGAGGGAGAGGACGTCTGGTAAGGAGAGACGAAAAAACATATTGTTTACAAAAAAGAAATCTCACCTCATAAAAAGGGTAGAATGGAGAAAGTATCCTCCGTGAGGCAAATCACGTTACAGGAGAAGAAGGAGGACGAAAGGGAAAATATCACATTGAGAGCGAGGGGAACCTTAAGAAAAAAAGCGCTTTGCTGGAGGGAGATCGACGTTTAGGCAGGGAAAAACAGTCTGAAAAAGCTCTACAGGGCAGGAACCCCGGGTGGTGAGGAAAACAAAGCAGATTCTGTGCCGAGTCAAACACGGATGGAAGATCCAGGGGAGTACCGGGAGGGAATAGAAAGGGGGAGCAGGGGTGAAAACGAGCCTGCAAGAGCACTCTGGTGGTTGTTCGAACCAGGAACTGGGAAGCAGGAAAAGGCAAAGGAAAGTCTTATCAACTTAGAAAAGAGAACTCCGAGGAAGAAAAATCAAGAGAGTGGGGAAACGCTTATAATAGAAAACGTGGGGGTAACGACGCAAAATAGATTTCGGGTGCTTTCCTGGGGGCAAAGAAGACAATAGTAAAGCAGAAGTCGGCAGAGGGGGCACGGGAACCTTAAAAACTCGCAAAGTTAAGGGTAAGTAACCTTTGGGGGGAGAGCAGAAAAGGGTCTTTGAGCCTCCGAGAACAAAAGGTTGAGTAGCAGATGGATAAAAAAAAAAGGGTTAAACCAAAGACAGTGGAATAAAAGAGCGAGCAGAAATGTGGGGGGTGAAGAGAGGTATGAATGGTCCTCAGCAACACTTGGGGGGGCGGAGAACAAAAAGAATATACTAACAAATGGAAACGAAGCGGCTGACATGCTAGTTTGGGGCTCAGGCCCGCCCCCGGAAAAGAGAAAGGCCAACGGTGGGAAAGAGCAGCGCCACCATCCGGAGCTACGAGGTTGGGGAAAGAGAGGACGGGCCATCGGCAAAAACAAGGGAAGGAAGAGAAGTGGAAAGAATGGGGTTAAGCCACTCGAAACTTATGGCCAGAAAGAGAAGAAACGGAGAGCCCATTGGGGGAGCAGGGCGCAAAAAAAAGAGCTAAAAGGGGGGGGGAGGCATCTCGTGGACGGGGGTCGTTGGTAATTGATTGGGAGAAGTCCTTCGGGTTCACGGGGAAGGCATCTCAAACGAGCCACTTGCAATGAAGAACTAGGTCGTAATTGGAAAAAGCAAAGCAAGGAGAGGAAGGGAGGATAGGAGTGGAGTTCGAAGGGGGTGGAAAGGTCGTGGGCGAAGTAGCGTCGAAAGGGGTCTTAAAACGATGAGGAGGGGCTTGTCAACGCGCAAGGAGATACAACGGGAACTGAATGCCGCATTCAGGCCGCGCGTCGGGGGAGGAGGGGGTAAACGGTGGTGGGGTTAGTGGGGCTAAATATGGTATCTGGTAGAGGCGGAAAGCGGGGGGGGTTTTTCAAAGGGAGGAATGTCAGGAGGGGCTTCTTACTCTGCTTGGTCACAAAAACTGTGCCGAAAGCGGCGCGGCCAAGAGGAAGCGTATTTCATTGAGGTAGGGCGGCAAAGGGACGCCGTTTTAGATAAGGAAAGGAGGAACGGGAGAAATAAAAATAGGGATAAGAGGGGAGATGCCAGGTCGACGAGTCGTCAATTCCTACAGAGAAAGACGGTTGTTTTTAAAGCAAAAAAAAAAAACGACCCCAAAGAAGCTTTTAAAAATACCGCACAGAAAGGGGCGAGCGAGAAAAAACCCGAAGGGGACTTGGAAAATGTAGAGGGGTTTGAGTTTCCCTCCACCAAGAAGGGGGGAGATTACAGAAGGTAGCTATATGGGAGGGGGGCCAATGACGATGCAGCGCGTCAAGGAATGTCAGAGGGAGAAACCCAGAGTGTCAGCCTGCGCGCAGGGGGGGAAAGAAGAAAGGTGTTCTAACTTTCGCAGGGACGGGCTGAAGAATAATCGGGGGGGAAAAACAAAGGTGGGAAGGGGACGGGCACTGCTGACTGACGTGGAGAAACATGACTCTATCTGGAACTCTCTGGGGTAATAAGAGAGATGGGCATGAAGTCTAGTGGTTGGAGGAGGAAGCAGATATCGACACTTAGGAGTGGCACAGCAAAGGGAGCAGGAAAAAACTTGGATTGGGGGGCAGGGTCTCGAAGGGACGATAGATGATGTTCAAATCAAGGAAAAGACCCATATTGGGGGAAAGGATATGGTCAAGGATTTTAGAAGGAGGGTTACTCGAACTACAGAAATATCCAAAAAAGGTGGGACTGCAGTCCTTCAAAGGGAAAGACTTGACCGAGGAAATGGGAGCGGAAGAGGAAACAGGAGGCAAAACTGCGCAAATTGGGAGAACTTGGCGGGAAAAAAGGGATACACATGAGGTAATCAAGGAAAAAAAAGGCACAAGTGGAAAGAATGGGGGGAAATGAACCCTCGTACAGCTGGGACAATAAAATCCAGAGACCTAGAAATTATGGAGGAGGAGAGGATAGAAAAAAACTCTAGTAAAAAGGGTTG